>ENA-OPVT01002104-OPVT01002104.1-human-gut-metagenome-genome-assembly--contig:-NODE-2104-length-11152-cov-13.440119_pt1 | contig 11152 bp, 13 predicted proteins | sample MGYA00241499_ERZ501990 | MGnify/ENA primary metagenome ERZ501990 (study PRJEB25962, sample SAMEA2042104) | human gut metagenome | biome: human gut; feature: human-associated habitat; material: faeces...
ACTACCTGTGGTCGGTTTATCTCCGACTGAATTAGTGCCATGCCCGGCACACCAATAAACCCCTGCTCGACAAAATCGTCGGGCGATATATTTCGCAATATCCCTACATACACCTAAACCAAGAATTTGAAATGAATCAGCACCTTTAATCAGATCAGCTGCTTTTTTAAGTCTATCTAAATAATCATTAGATTTTATATGCTCCACAAAACCTTCAATATCATTTATTTCATAATCATCTGCCTGATCTTGCTGTTCATAAAATTCTTTGGTCTTATACTTCAATTCTGAAAAGCCTGAATATCCCATCTTCTTACAAAAACGCATAACAGTAGCTGTTGAAACATGTACCTCATCCGCTAACTCACGAACACTTAGATTTAATATATGCTTTAGGTTTTTCACTACATAATTATACACACACATTTCTGCTTCATTCAAATTTTCAACTTGACTATACGCGAATCTCATTATATTTACTCTCCTTCCTCTTATTTCTTTACCTTAGATTATTTTAAACCATTTTCATTTACATTTCATGAAAACTAGTGATTTTTTTAGAAAAGAAAAAAGAAAATTAAGTTATTATACAAACACCAATGTATTTGTTTCTTTTCTAATGAAAAACTGATTATAGTTAATCAGCTTTTATTACGAGTTCACTCATAATTCCATTGAGTTCTATTTGATTGTCTGACTTCTCATCTAGGTTTCCTTCATAGATAATCTTTGTTTTAATGCCTTTTGTAATTGTATTAAACAGACATGGTGATGTAATAATAAGTTGTGATGCACTACGTACTGCATTGAGATCTAATTTACCATCAATTTCGTCTGTTTTAATAATCATATCAATATTGCAGTCTATTTCTATATGTCCATGAATGTCTAAAAGATCTAGTAATGGTGTTTTAATATCCAGTTCTATAGAATCAGAATGAATATGAGAAACAGACATACTTGTAGGCAATACACTGCATTCTAATTTATGAATATACTGCAGAGGCAATAAGATTAAAATATTGACGTCTCTTCTTTGATCTTTTGTGATATATTCCTTTGTCTCTAGGTCTATATCAAATCTTGCTTTGTTATCATCTAATTTGATTTTGAAATCCTTCTGTAATCCTTTATGGATTGAAGAAGAAAGTTGTATGATTAATTTTTCTCCTTCATATCCTTCTATATCTACTTTTCCAAGAGTCCCTAGATTTATATCAAAGTCCTTCAATACATCAATATCATATTCTATTTTACTTTCGTATAATGATTGAACATGATGATCTGATGATAATAGTGTATCAATAGAAATATGAAATAACTTAGCAAGTATTTGAATATTATTAATATCCGGTATCCCTGTATCTGTTTCCCATTTAGTCACTGCCTGCCTTGATACACCTATCTTATCTGCTAGCTCTGCTTGTGATAAGTTTAATTGTGTACGGTAATACTTAATTGTTTCTCCTAATGTCATATATTTAAACTCCTTTTAATTACCCATAATCAACAGGTGAATCCAATTAATGAAATTATTTTTACACATAAATGCCAAGAAAATTGAAACTGTCATTTCTTATTTTGATAATTACCTGTGGAAAGTGGATATTCAAAAAACTCCTAATTCAAAGTATAGTTATCTTATACTTGTTTCACAAGAAATTGTCCGTATCATTTATACAAATATATGCTACGTAGCATGTCATCCCTATTTAATTTTCAAAATAATCATAGTTGTCATCACCAAAGTAATAATCAGACTACTAATTACAAAATAAATCATAGCAACCACCTCTGATTTCTATAGTATATTAACTCATCATATACGACTACAAATCGTACATAAAATGCATTATTTCGTGCATAAGATGCAAAGAAAAAAACAGGCCAAAGCCTGTTTTACATCTTAATGATTCCAAATGCATTCGCAACTGAGCTTAACAAGATAATAGCTGCAAAGATTGGACAAATATATTTAATCATAAAATTGAAGATCTTCTCACGTTTAAATGGATTGTTGTGAGATTTTACTTCTTTCGCAATCTGATCTACACCAATAACTTTGGATACTAATAAACATACACATGTTGCAGAGATTGGCATCATCACTGAATTAGTCAAGAAATCAAAGAAGTCTAAGAACTGCATTCCAATAATCTGAATAGATGCAAGTGGTCCATATCCAAGTGATGATAATGAGCCTAATACAAGCATGATGAATCCAAGAATAATAACTGATTTATGTCTACTCCATCCAAGTTCATCCTGGAATGTAGAAACAGCGCATTCTGTTAGGGCAATTGAACTAGTAAGTGCTGCAAATAATACTAATACGAAGAATAGGATACCAATAAGTGTTCCAAGTCCCATACTATCAAATACTTTAGGGATAGTAATAAACATTAAAGATGGTCCTGCATTAAGGTTTTCCATATTTCCGTTAGAGAAGGCGAATACAGCTGGAATAATCATCAATCCTGCCATAATCGCAATAGCTGTATCAAATACTTCTACGTTTTCTGTAGAATTTTCAATAGAGACTTCTTTTTCTGTATAAGAACCAAATGTAATTAAGATACCCATTGCGATAGATAAAGAATAGAACATCTGTCCCATTGCAGTAACTACTGTCATCCATGAGAAGTTCTTAAAATTAGGTACAAGGAAGTACTTTACACCTTCAAGTGCACCTGGACGAGTGACTGAATAAACAGTAATAACACATGATAATACAACTAGAATTGGCATCATGATCTTAGAGACACGTTCAATACCGTTTTTAACACCTGCAAATACAATAAATAAAGTTAATAATGCAAAGGCAATAAAGCACAATTCTGTTGAAACACCATTAGAAATAAATGTAGAGAAATAACCATCAGATGATAAAGCATGACCGTTACCCTTAACATATTCAACAAGGTATTTAATGACCCATCCACCAATAACAGAGTAGTAAGGTACGATTAATATAGGGATAATCGCATTGATCCATCCACCAAACTTATGCCCGATAGAATTTCCAAATTTTCTAAAAGCGCCTACTGGACTCTTTCTAGTCATTCTTCCAATTGTGGTTTCTGCAATAATCATTGTATAACCAAATGTGAGTGCAAGAATAATATAGATTAATAAGAAGATTCCTCCTCCATATTTAGCTGCAAGATATGGGAAACGCCAAATATTTCCTAAGCCTACAGAGGCTCCTGCAGCAGAGAGGACTAATCCTAGTTTTCCTGAGAAAGTACTTCTCTTTTCATTGTTTTTCATAAAATCCCTCTTCCTTTTGTCTTTTTTTTAGAACAATCAACATTATATCACACTAAAAGAATAAAGGAATAAAAAAATAAAGAACTTAAAAAACAGAATCTCATAATTGAGATTCTGTCTTATATTAACTCATTTTCATTCTTCTTAAGAGATAAATTCCAGATAATAAGAACAACATTGCAAATACAGCTAACTGTGTATTATCGCCTGTTTTAGCAGGTGTCTTATCTTTTTCATCTTTCTTTGTATCTTGTTTTTTATCTGGTACAACTTCTGCTTTTTTCGCAATCAACTTAAAGTCTTCAGTGATTGTATGATTATTTTCAGAATGTGTGATTGTAAATGTCTGATCTTCTTTGATTTTATCAAAGCCTGTTAATACAGCTTCTTTTGTGACATCACGACTAAATCCATTGTCATAATAAGCAGTAATTGTAAGATCTGCTTCTTCACCTTTAACATGTTCTTTATTCTGCTTGATTTCAAGCTTTGTGAGTACTGAAAGTTTCTGTTTTCTAGGAACAGTCTTTACATCAATACCTGCCATCTGACAGATACCTCTTGCTTGAAGTTGTACTGATTCATAACCGAGTGATTCAGTCTTAAAGCCTGCATTAGAAATAATAGATAGAGGTGCACTATTGTTTTCTAGTCCTTCTAAAACAAACTTAGTGTAGTATAAGATACAGCCACGAGGTACATGGTAATCACTTGTTACAAGAACAACCTTATTAACACTTGGATACTTTGTTTTTAATACTTCATAAGTATTTTTCGCATTTCCTACTGTATCCTGTGCTCTATTTTCTACAATCAAGCGAGATGGTTCTAAGCCCTGTTTTAAGAGCCATTCACCCATCAATCCACCTTCAGTCACATTTGGATTATTCTTTGCAGTCCCACCACCTGTAACGACTACATATGATTCAGGATATTCTTTCGCAATTGCAAGACCTGTTTCTAGTCTACCTACAAGTTCTTCCTTCATCGTACCATCATCATTGAGTGCAAATCCAAGAATAACAACTGACATACTATTATCTTTTGGTAAACCTTGAGGTTCTTCCCTTACATGAGTGAACTCAGGAGAATTGACTTCTAGCCAATAATTCATGATTGAATCCCAAGCTTCTCCCTTTTTCTTATCTACAGATTTTAGTTCTACTAAGACACGTTCAATATCAGTGATTGAGTCTTCCATATAATCTGTAAAATAGCCAATTAACTGTGAAATGAGGACATCCGCATCATTTTCTGCGTATACTGGTGTCACTAGAAATGCACTGAAAATCAATGAGAAAGCAGCAAATAATGCAAACAATTTCTTATATCGTTTCATAAGTTCTGCCTCCTTTTTTGTCCTTATTTCCTCCTTTTATATACATTCTCTTCTCACTATCATCATACCTATAATAAGCATTAATCTGAATAAATACTGATAAAATAAACTGTTTCTAGACATTAATAATTATCTTTGCTTTAATATTATGATATATAAAAAGAGTACCGAAGTACTCTATTTGCGATCCAGTATTGATTTGATTGCCATAAATAATGAGAATACAAAAATAGCAATATATAATCCAAAATATGGCATACGTACACCATGTTCTAAATAATCAGATAAAGCAATAAGTGCCCAGATGACACCCATCATAAGATATTGTGCAGCAACATAGCGATAGTCATCTTTATGTTTATTACGTTGTCTCATCACTAATGCGAAGCCAATAACAGCCGCAAACATTAAATATGTTAACATGTTATATTTTCCTCCTTAATTAAAAGAATAGCACAAATAAGAGTGCTATTCTAGGATAACAGGCGGATATGCTTCTTCAAATCGTTTCAAACAAAGTGTCAATGTGTCATCTAAATAGCTTAAAGCCTGATTTCTGATATTTACAGGAATACCATAATACGCTTCCGCAATACTACCGCATATAGCCCCTATTGTGTCACTATCTCCACCAATAGAAATCGCATTTCTAATTGCATCCTCATAGTCCATTGATTCAAAGAAAGCCTCTAATGCCTGAGGGACTGTTCGTTGACATATTTCATTAAACTCATAAGTATCTCTTATTTCATCAAGAGTAAAATCTATCTTATAGAAATTCTGATTAATATAGTCTTTAATTTCTTCTTTTGTTGAACCTGTCTTAGCTAAATATATGGCGGCAGCTGTTGCCTGTGCTCCTTTGATACCTTCAGGATGATTATGGCTGATAGCAGTCACTCTTTTTGAGAGTGCTAACGCTTCTTCCAAAGAAGAAGCCACAGTACCTGCCGCACTTACTCTCATCGAGGCACCATTACCATAACTATTATAAGGCTTTGGATCATCACCAAAGATCCAAAAATAGAAGTTAACTCCATAACCACAATAAGGATATTGTCTACCTAGTGACTGCATGCAATCAATTGTATTCTTTTCTAGATTTTCATAGTCAGGTTGACTTTTAAGTAATCCTGCTCCTATTGCAAGACTCATAATACTATCGTCCGTAGGCATACATTCCTTTGTAAATAGTTCAAAGTCTTTCCCTTTATAATTTTCCCATTCAAATCTAGAACCAACAATATCTCCAATAATTGCACCTAACATCCAATCATCTCCTTTTTAACATACCATAAGCAAGAATTTTCCCCACCTTTAGGGTGTTGGTTGAAGTAGAAAGCATAGACTTCTAAGCAAAGCGAAAGTCAGGGTAGTTCTTATTTAGGTTATTTTTCTCAGTGTAATTTTTGTAATACGTTTATAAAAATATAGAGCAAACGACTATAATATATCATAAGAAAATCTGATTACAAAGGCATAGCCTGACTCGCATAAATAAATACGCCAATTACTCCTAATAAGAATCCTATCACTGCAGCCATCATCAATACTTCTATACTTATTTGTTTGTGGACAATCTTACAGGTTAAGAATGTGATTAAAAATGCAAAAAAGCACAGAGTAACGCAATACCTAGTAATGTCCATAACAAGTTAAGTTCATGAATAATCATAATGTACTCCTTTCGTAAGAGAAAAGCATAAGAGATTCATCCCCTTATGCTTTAATTTTAGCTATCAAATTATTCAAATCATTTTCATCAGGATGTGTTAAAGCTTGATCAAAATTATCAATGAGCATATCAATATTAGGCATATGATCAGGCTGTGCCTTCATTTTTACATATCGATCACGTACAGATTGTGGCATCTTACCCTGGCACATATATTCACCTACAATTGTATTACTTGCATCAATGCTTGTTTTCACATTATTTAGAATTCTCTGGAAATATTCTTCACTTACTCCAAATCCTGCTGTACCAAATAAGAAAATCTTCTTATTCTTTAAGGTTTCTAATAGTTTAAGAGTTGCTGCATCCGCATTACCTTTATCTGTCCAGAAACCAATATAAAGCATGTTAGATTCTACTTCTTTACATGGTCCAAAATAATCACAGTCTTCTTCAGATAACGTATCACGAATTGCTTCTGCAAGCATCTTTGTATTACCTGTTGGAGAACTATATAGTATTGAATATCTTTCTTTTTCCATCATTTCTACCTCACTTAATGATTTATTACAGTACTATTATAGCACTATTTTATTTGAATAATAGCTGTAATCCCATTACAATCACCCACATATAGGCACATGTTTTAGGAATCATTAACAAACCAATTTTAGGTTTTTTCTTACTTAATAAAGTGACTGGTAAGTAGCATCCAAATGAGATGATGATTGCAGCAACCATTCTTGTCATATGAAGATTACCTGTATTACCACTCATTGCATATAAAATGATAATGCCGATACCAGTTACTGCAAATACGGCATTTCTGATGATAGATAATGTAAGGTTTCCTTCATCACCGCACCAGTCATTCTGAGGTAATAAACATACGACAATTCTAATGATTGCGGAAACATAGATCATAGCTTCTACAATAAATGGAGCAAAAAGAGTTGGGAATGTTAGTTTCCAGATATAAAGTAAGATAATATAGAAAACAGTCATAGTAATAGAAGAAACCTGCAAACCTATACCAAGTTGTCTTTAAATTTTCTCATTAGTTCCTTTGAATGCTCTAATGATTCTAGGAACTAAGTGGAAAGCATCACCACCACATAAAGTAAGAGTTAAGATGCCATATAGTGTAAATAACATATTGCCGTTAGCCTTTGCTAAAAATATAAAACCGGCAACTAAATCAAATAATAAGTAACAAGTATCAAAGATAGCCTCCATGATATCAGACTTTTTAGGTACATATTTTCAGTCATAATAATCATCCTTTCTTTTGAATGCATTCTTCCGCATTTCTACAAATCTTTTCAAATACTTTTCTACATACTTTTATTTCATCTTCTGTTAAACCTTGAAGCATGTCATACGCAAATTGGTTTTGAACAGTCAAACCTTCTTTCACAATTTCATTGGCAGAATCTTCTAAGAATAGTTCTACACGCTTCTTATTATTAGAAGAGGTTTTCTTAGAAATGTATCCCCGTTCTTCTAATACCTTTAAGGTAGTGGAAACATGGGATTTAGTCGATTTTCTTATTCTGACAATATCCGCTGCTGTATTGTATTCAGGATTGTGATACAAGAACATCAATATGTCATATTCCATCTTTTTAAGATTGTATTTATCACAGGTAGATGCTGTCAGCATTTCATAATAAAGAGTAATCGTCTTATATTGATCCCAGAAATACATAATAAGCCTCCCTTCATAGTTCTAATTAGAACCTTTATCTTTCTATATAGAACTACATGCCTTGTAGATACACTTGTCAATAAAAAACAGGTCAATGATTTAAATCATCGACCTGAGAGATAGGTATTGTTTAGTTTTCTGCTTTTTTACGTTTTAATAATACTACAGCTAGACTTGAAATGATAATTGCAGCTACATAGATCATCACCTGAGTATGATCACCTGTATTGACTTTCTTCTTGTCTTCTTTTTTAGTTTCTGTAGGTTTTATAGTTGTATTACCTTTATCAGATGGCTGATCTTCCTTGATTTCTGGTTTATCAGTTTTATCTGTATCCGGTTTATCAGTTTTATCTGTATCCGGTTTGTCAGTTTTATCTGTATCCGGTTTATCAGTTTTATCTGTATCTGGTTTTGGATTTTCTGATCCATCTGTGATTCTCCAAAGCTGAGCACCCCAGAATGGGTTAGCCATACCAATAAATAAACCATTATCAGTAGGAATAAATGCACGTCCACCATGGTTATACTTATCATTAAATCCATTACGAGTTAATGCATCAAAGTGAACACCATCAGATGAAACCAATACATCACATCCTGCTTCCTGTTTAGACACAATCTGACTGCATCCATAATAGTATACAAAGTTTTCTACTGTACTATTCAAGATAATATCATCAATCTGTTTTTCAAGTTCTGGATCAATTTCATGTAATAATGGTTTAACAAATTTCTTATAGTTTTCAATGAGTTCATCATATACTTCAACAATATCTTGATCTACTTCTCTTGATCTGTTGTCTCCTTCTACGATATCTTTCATGTCTTCTAGCTGATCCATCATTTCATCTACTGATTCATCTTCAGATGCAACTGCAACTCCAGAAGGATCCTTCTTTAAGCTTTCAAGAAGGTCTTCTACATAATCCATCTTCTTCTTGAATTCTTCAGGTGTCATTTCTGAAAGACTACCATCAGTGAGCTGTGTAAATCCTTTAGCAAGTGTAGTGATATCAAATGTACCAATAACAAGTTTATTGTTGTATTCAGAGAATCTCCATAGATACTGCGTAGAAGCAGCTCCAAATCCATCATCATTGATTAGTTCAATGTTTCCATTTTTATCCATGCGGTTCAAGCAGGCAGGATTCTTTAAATCCTGATAAAGTAAGTGGAAATCTGCTTTATTACCAATTTCAGCTAAATCAAGCATTGGGTCGTTATATCCGCCAATATAAAGATGATCCTTATATACATAAAGATTACCTGCACATGACTGTTTCTTACCTAAACCAAATTCATATTTAGCCCCTTTAGATGTATCACCAATGATTGGAGTCCATTTCCATGAACCATCCTTTTGTGGATCACCACGATAGACTGCAAAGCCCTGTTTATTTGTCACACCAGTTGTCGCATCTGTCTTACCTGTAACCATAGATACATAAAGAGAACCATTGAATTCCGCAAGATCCCATAATCCACCACCATTGATGCTATCACGAATCCAGCATGCTGGCAGATTATCAAATGTTTCCTGGTTCGCAATGACTTTCCAGCTATCTACATTTTCAGGATCATCTGTTTCAAGAAGGCGTGCACCTTGCATTCTTGGATTATCATCCTTATAACGTACATCCTTCTTTGCGATTGCCTTAATCGCATTCTGATAAGCCTGTGGAAGCTGTGAACCATTTTCAAACATATGATCAGGATCAGCGCCATCAGTCGCAAGAGAAACGAGTAGTTTACCATTCATCACTGTTAAACCACGAATACCATTTGAAAAAGCTGAGTTTTCTGCAGTCTTCTGCATAACAACCTTTGTTGCTTTTGTCTTAGGATCAATCTGTAATAAACGAGATGTAGGATAACCAGCGCATGCAAAGTATAATTTACCTTTGTATTCCATAGCCATTCTATATCCGTTCCAGTTAACGAATGCTGAACTTTCTTTTTCAACATAAACTAATTCTGTTTCATAAGTATACTTATTGACACGCATAATACATGGTGTCCCTTTTGTAGAAGTTGCTCCATCCGGGAAGTTTCCATCATACATCACATTTAAGATGTTTGTCGCAACTGTTCCAGCCTTCTGACCGGGATTCTTATCTCCTCTTTTTTCAAAAAGAGATGTGAGGTTATTTTTCAAATTTCTGTAATAAATACCTGAGATTGGGTTCCAGCAAGTACCAAGATATATATAGTTTCCATATTCAACACTTGACCATACATAGCTCTGATTACGATTACTTTCTTCACCCATCACTTCAAAAGGAAGAATACCATCACTCTGTCCAGCCCCTCTATCTGGATGAGATACTTTAGTGATTGTATAACCATCTTTTGTGATATTGTTCGCATTTCCATCTAATCCTGATGCTCCAGTGAAACCTGCTGCTAAGCAGGATACTGAAAGGACTGCTGATAATGCAAGTTTAAAAAACTTATTCCTCATTTCTTTACCCTCCGTTTCTTATGCAATACCCTAAATAATCATACCTTTATAATATATACTTGTAAACGCTACCACTGTTACATATCATGTCATTTGTGATATATGATATTTTTAATCGAATTATTAAAAAGTCAGCAACCATTATGTTGCTGACTTAATCTAGTTCTTTCTTGAAGTCATCTTATGACCTGAATAGACTGACATAATCATACAAATGAGTGTAATCAAACCAAATCCTGCATGAATTATCTTATTCATATGTCCTGTTAAGAAAGTACAAATCATGGTGATCAGTGCACCAATAGACCAATATTTATGTGCTTTCATCCAATTCTCCTTAGTTAGTTTATGCTAATCATACTAACATAGATGAATTATATAAGCAAATAATTTATTCTCTTGTAACTGCATAAGGTGTACTATACCAGACTTTCTTATATTTTTTAGTATTTCCATTTAATACAGATTCCATACATTTAACTATTCTTAATACTTGGTTATCCATATCGTTATCTACACTACCATATATTTCACCAGACATGATTTTCTCATTCATTTCCTGGCTGTTGTTGATACCCAAAATAATAGGTAGAGCTAAATTCTTTTCTTTGTAATAATCATAAACTCCTAATGCCATATCATCATTATTACATCTGACTACTCCCACGGGCAAGCCTGTGGGGGTCTGATTGCCAA
>ENA-OPVT01002107-OPVT01002107.1-human-gut-metagenome-genome-assembly--contig:-NODE-2107-length-11137-cov-3.657102_pt1 | contig 11137 bp, 9 predicted proteins | sample MGYA00241499_ERZ501990 | MGnify/ENA primary metagenome ERZ501990 (study PRJEB25962, sample SAMEA2042104) | human gut metagenome | biome: human gut; feature: human-associated habitat; material: faeces...
CGCTCACCGTTGTTACCCGCCGAGGCCACCAGGATGCGGCCTGGCCCCTGGAGCGAGTCGAGCACCTCGTAGTAGAGGCGGTCTTCGTCGTGGGCACTCTCAGGACTTCCCTCGCTAAAATTGATCACGCAGGGCTTGCCAACACTGGCTGCATAGTCGAAAATATACTTGAAGCCCAGGGCGTCGGTGGCCGTCGTGTATTTATAGATGAGCGACGTGTCGATGATGGCTGCGTCGTCTCCCGTCGCATTGCATACCAAACAGAGGTCGGCGTCAGGGGCAATGCCACCGTAGGGGGAGTCGAAGCCGCTTCCGGCAGCTATTCCTGCCGTGTGGGTGCCGTGGGTCTGCACGTTGCCGTCATAGGGGCAACCCAACTGGAGCAAAGCCTCCTCGCCTCGGTAGTCACGGCCGACATAGTAGGGCGATCCGATGGTGTCAGGCGACAGATGGTCCCACAAGGCCTGGATACGATAGCGGCTCATGTCGCGCGTATAAAAGGTGGGGTGAGTCAGGTCGAAACCGATGTCCTGCACGCCGACGACCACGCCCTCGCCCGTGAAAGCTTGCGGCAGATCGCGTCCCTCATAGGCTGGAGTCGCATTGACGATGGTGCGCGTAGTGTCCATCGTGACGGTGCAGGAGCGTTGGGTTTCTATTCGCATCACTCGTCCGTCAAGCGACAAAGCCCCGATATGGCGCAAGGGGATGGAGACGATATGGAGGGAAGGTCCGAAACTCGCCAAGCGCTCCACACCATAGCGCTGAAAGAGCTCATCGGCGTCACCCTCAGTACGGATGAAGGCCGACAGTTCGCGTCCTTCCATGTTGCCAAGCTGTGGGCGCTGGCGTAGTTCTGCGCGCGCCAGGGTAGCCACTTCGCGTACGAAAGGCGAGAGTTTGTAATAGGCCGCTTGCTGCGCTTGCATGGAAAGCGAAGCGAAAAGGAGGGTTGTGAGGATGAGGATGCGCATAGGAATCGGAATGTTGAGGGTGAAACTTGTTTTTTCTCTGATGAGACGAACTTGAGTAGTGCGAGGCTGCTATTTGATATCCGCTCTATGAGGTGGGCAAAGACCAGAGAGGGGCATGCGTGCCAGCAAGGATGCCAAGGACTAAGCCCGCAGTTCTCGGAAGGTATAGACCATGACCGGAACGGTGACGATGAAGGCAAACAGGTCGCTTACGCTCTGACAGACCTCCACGCCCGTCAGTCCCAGCCAACAAGGGAGGACGAGGATGCTGGGGATGAAGAAGAGACCATTGCGAGAGGCTGCCAGCAGATTCGCACGCCACGGTTTGCGGCAGGTCTGCGTGAGCATATTGCTCGACATCATGGTAGCACAGAGCGGAAGGGTAAGCAACTGCCATCGGAGGGCCACAACGCCGACCGCCACCACTTCCATATCGTCGCGGAAGAGCGCGATGAGCTCAGCACTAAAGAGCCATCCCAAGCCCGAGACCGCAAGGAGGAAGACCGTGCCGACTATCGTCGTGAACCACCAGGCGCGCTTGAGCCGACTATACAGTTTCGCTCCATAACAGAAACCGCACAATGGCTGAAAGCCCTGGCCGAGCCCGATGACTACTGCCATCACCAACATCGTGATTCTTCCGACAATACTCATGCCCGCAATGGCAGCGTCGCCCCATGTTCCTGCGGCGTGATTGAGCAGCATCGTCGATACGCAGAGCAGTCCCTGACGGGACATGGAGGGACTACCTCCATAGAATATCTCTTTGACAGCAGGCCAGGAAGGGGCGAAGTCGCGCCAATAAATGCCAATGTTTCCCTCGTGGTGGGACATGCGAAACAGCAGGAGAAAACTGACGACTTGCCCGATGACCGTGGCAAGGGCGGCTCCCTGCACCTTCAAGTCGAGCAGGAAGATGAGAAGGGGATCCAAGGCCACATTGAGGACCGCTCCGGTCACAATGCCCACCATCGCATAGGCGGCGTTGCCCTGCAGACGTAGCTGGTTGTTGAGCGTCAGTGACGACATCAGAAAAGGCATTCCCAGCAGCGAGACCGAGAGATAGCTTTCTGTCAGGGGCAAGATGGTGGGCGTGGAACCGAGCAGCAGGGCCAAAGGATGCAGAAAGACAAGGCCCAAGGTCATGAGGGCCAGTCCCGTAAAGAGCGAAAGAAAGAACCCATCTGCGGCCATGCGGCGGGCATTGCCATGCCGGCGCGCTCCCAGTTCGCGCGAAATGTAGTTGCCCGATCCGTGACCGAAGAAGAAGCCAAAGGCCTGCATGAAGAACATCAGCGGAAAGACAACGCCCACCGCAGCCGTGGACTGCGTGTCGAGCTGTCCGACAAAGAAGGTGTCGGCTATGACATACAAACTCGTCACCAGCATACCGACAATGGTCGGAACGGCCATAGTAGGTATTACCCGGCGGATGGGAGCCGTCGTCAGATAGGTGTAGTTGTCTTTCCCTCCGTGCATGTCAGTCGCTTATACCTCCTTTTTTTTCTGAAGTTGCTCGATGATGGTGGCGACAATACGCTCTGCCGATCGGCCGTCCCAACGCTCGGGCAAGGCAGCCTTCTTCCATTTGCCCTGCAACAGGTCGTTCAAGGCGGTTTGGAGCAGGTCGGGATTCTCGCCCACAAGCACATTGGTACCGACCTTCACGGTCTCGATGTGCTCCGTATAGCTATTCAGCGTGATACAGGGCACACCGTTGAACGTAGCTTCCTCGGCCACGTTGCCCGAGTCGGTAATGATGCCGCGGGCGTGGGCGGTGAGGAATCCAAACTCCAGGTAGTCCAAAGGTTCGGCAAAGCGCAGCGACTTCAGCGCTCGTTGGGCGGCTATTTGCTCCACCGTCTCCCGGGATCGGCCACGCAAGGGTGCAATCACAGGAACGCCAGCCTTTGTGGCCTCGGCGTCGAGGACGCGCAACATGGCTTCCAGTCTCTGAGTGTCGGCAAGGAGCAACTTGCGGTTGAGCGTCAGCACAAGGTAGGAAGCGTCCGTGATGGCGGGCAGGGCCGGGTGCTTGGCCAGTTCGTTGCCGATGCCTTCGATACGCTGACGACAGAAGCGGAGGTTGTCGATGAGGATGTTGCCCACCATATAGACTTTCGAGAGTTCCGCTCCCTCACGATTGGCAATGCTATTGTTGCTGATGCCTGCGGTGAAGAGCAGGTCCGAGAGACCGTCGATGACGAGGCGGTTGATCTCCTTCGGCATATTGATATCGAAGGAGCGTGTGCCTGCGGCAATATGGGCCAGCAGGATACCTTGCTTCTTGGTGACGATGGCAGCGGCCATAGTTGAGGCAAGATCATCCACTACTACCACGGCGTCGGTGGGATGCTGCTGCAGATAGACCTCGAAACGAGACATCACCTGCCCCGTAAGCTCGTTGAGATTCTCGCAGTCCACACCCAGATACTCATCGGGCATGTGGATGCTCAGGGCGTCGAAGAGCGTTCCTTCCAGCGTGGGGTCTCCTTGGCAGCCCGTATAGACGAGCGAATAGCTGATGGGGCTTCCCTCCCTCCGCAAGTTGTCTATCTGGCGGATGAGCGGGGCGACCTTGATGAAATTGGGGCGTGCGCCCGAAACGATACATATCTCCATAGTGTGATGCTTTTTACAATGCAAAGTTAGTCATTTTTTGGCAGACAGGGGAGAAATTCCCACATATCTTTTCGTAAACACCTGTTTTCACATGCAGACCAAGCTGCTCAATCCCGAGAGAGGCTCTTGGAGTTCAAACAAGTCGTGTATATGGTATTGTGAGTAGTATTTCATATCTCCCTTACGAGTTTTAACACATAAAAGTAATCATTTTATCTGAACTGAGCAAATATTTTTCATATTAATTTATTGATTATCAAATACTTTCCTTAAATTAGTAGACCCTACTTAAGCTCTGCCATGGCGAGAAAACGTGCCATGAAATGGAACAATCTATACCTTAGACCGAGGGTTGAGTCGATTACAGAAGACAATGTGGAGTCGAATTGCTCCATGATTGAAAATATTCCTCCAAAAGGAGTGAGTTTCTCGGATTTTATTTGTATATTTGCCATGTCTTGTTGACTTTTTATCGTCTTTGGTATTACAACACTAAGATAGGTGAAATTTCTGACATGGCAAAATCCTGAGTAACTTATTGGTACCCAGGATATTATAAACAACGTTAAACTAAAGAGTTGCGGAATTAAGGACTACCTGAATTGACAAAAGAGATGAGTGAGTACGAAAGTGAGGTAAACGGCTACCTTGCCGAAATGGGGTTTACGCTTTAACAAAGAAAATAACATCATGCTAAGTGAAAGTCAAAATATAGAATATAAAGAATCTTGGCGAGACGAATATCTGAAATGGATATGCGGTTTCGCCAATGCTCAAGGTGGTAACATTTTTATCGGTGTGAACGATGAAAAGCAAGTGATAGGTCTGCCTGATGCCAAGAAACTTATGGAAGACATTCCTAATAAGATTGTCAACTACCTTGGCATCGTGGAAGATGTAAACTTGCTTACAGAGGACAAAAAGGAATACATAGAGATTGTGGTGACACCTAGCACTATGCCTGTGGCTTACCGTGGTGTTTACCACTATCGTAGTGGTTCTACCAAGCAAGAATTAAAAGGACTAGCATTGCAGAACTTTATTTTGAAAAAGATGGGGTGGTCATGGGATGATATGCCAGTCGCTGGTGCCACGCTAAACGATATTGATCGTCAGGCTATCGACTACTTCTTGCGCAAAGGCATTGAAGTAGGACGTATTTCGGGTGATGCCTATACTTCATCTACTGAATCTGTGCTACAAAGTCTGAACTTGATAACAGAGGAAGGACAACTCAAGCAAGCCGCCCTATTGCTCTTTGGCAAGAATCCGAAGAGATTCTTTGTGTCTTGTGATTTTCGTATCGGCCGTTTCCGCAATGACGAGAGCGACTTGACCACACAGGACGTTGTAGAAGGTAATATCCTGCAAATGGTAAACCGTATCATTGAATTGTTGCGTTCCAAGTACCTTTTGTCCCCTATTCACTACGAAGGAATAACACGTATAGAGCAATTAGAAATACCCGAGGATGTGTTGCGTGAGGCAATTTGCAACGCCATTGTACACCGTGACTATATGGGTGTGCATACACAGATGAAAGTGTACGATGACTGTATCATGCTCTGGAACGAAGGCAAACTGCCCGAAGGTATCAATCAAGAGAAGTTGTTTGCCGAACATGCTTCACAACCTCGCAATCGCAACATAGCCAATGCCTTCTACAAGGCTGGCTTTATCGAGACATGGGGACGTGGCATTAACAAGATACGTCAAGGCTTGAAAAAGATGGGACTTCCTGAGCCTAAAATCGAGAATCATATCAGCGGAACATTGATTATCATTTACCGTAATGGCGGTGTAAATGGCACTAATGACACCAATAATGTCGGAAACATGTCGGAAACAAATGTCGGAAACATGTCGAAAACGAAGCTTACTGAACGTCAACGATTTATCTTGTCTTCTATCAAGAAAAATCCGTTAATCACAGGAAAAGAAATGTCGGAAACATTGTCGGTAACACAGCGTACGATAGAACGCGATTTGGCGGCAATGCAGAAAGCTGGCATCATTCGGCATGAAGGCAAGGTTAATGCAGGTGTGTGGGTGGTGCTTGAAAAGCCACAAAAGAAAGATTGAAAGGTATGAAAGAAACAAAATTCAAAAATACAGAGATTGGTAGGATTCCTGAGGATGGGGTAATATTCCAGATTTCAACATTTCAAAGATTGATATTTGCCCTTTTCGGGCCTATCAGAGAAGCTTTCGGCTCTTTCAAGGCGATTTCTCGAAAGATATTCACCAGCGGAGCCGATTGCTATGTTTCACTCAGAATGATCACACTGGTCATGCTGGATTCAAAATATGCCCCTTTTTAAAGTGGACTCATTGATAATAGTGTTGCGGAATTAAGGTGATACATAAAAAACGATTAAAATATAGTAATATTATGGCTTGGATAGACCACAACCTTGAAAACTTTATTCGGGAAAAATTCCCCGACAGAAAAGTAAGTGCCTACCACGCATATAGAACGTGGCAGTCAAATAGATATGTTTGGGTTACAACTATCCTTAAAGATCAAATCGACCTCCACTATGAGTATTATCAGGACCATGTGGAACTACATCTTGAAGGGAAGTTTCAAAGTGATGCTTACCGCTCTTTTGCCAAAGAACTTAGAGTGAAAACAGCAAGAAATCCAGACTTAACATGGTCTCGATGGCAGGGGCATAATCAATGCAGATGTACCCTCCATCATAAAACAGTGTCATGGGAAGAACTCCTTTCCGCATTTCATTGTATAATGAACGTGTTTGACCCTATAATAAAGGAAATATCCGAAAAGAGACATCAAAACACAAGCACGGAAGCATATAGCGGACCTACATCATTTCAAGAGATTGGACTTGAAGATGACAATGTGAGTTTGGAGACGTGCTCTTTGGGGCAACTTTTCAGCACCCCACTTATCATCCCTGATTACCAACGTAACTATTGTTGGGAAGATAAACAGGTCAGAGATTTGTGGCAAAGTCTTAAAGATGTGCCCATAGAAAGTAAATACCATTTAGGCACCATTATCTTACAGAAGGACAGCAATGACAATTATGCTGTTATTGATGGACAGCAGCGATTAGTAACACTCACGTTAATCTGCCGAGAACTCGGATATAAAGGAGAAATGCCTTTGCTGAAACAGACATTCCGTTCTGCAGCCTCGCGTCAGCATGTGGCTAATAATCTTTTTCAAATAGTCCAGTACTGCAGTCGCTCACATGACGAGAAGCTTTGTGGAAAACTGATTAACAACCTTATCTTTTCTGTCCTCCTTCTAAAGGACAGCCGTTTAGATTTGGCCTATACATTCTTTTCTAACGAAAACTCAAAAGGTGTACCTCTTACCGATTACGACTTGTTAAAGGCACACCATTTGCGCTTTGTGTTCAATGAGAAGCAAGCCGAGCATTTGGCAAGCAAATGGAATACAATGACCAGTCTGAAATATCGCCAACTGGACGCAACGCTATCTGTACACCTTTTCCGTTTGAGAAAGTGGATGCGCAAGCGTGATTATGATGCAGCAGAGAAGCACCGCACCAAGGAGGAATTTTCTGCTGCACAGATAATTCCTGAGATTCCACCTTTCGGAGAACAGTTTGAATACTACGAGAAGATACAAGGCGGAACACACTTCTTTGCCTACGCTGAACATTTCGTAGAACTCTTTGAATGTTTTGAGCAGACAAAGCAAGTGGCCGCATTGCGTCGACACCTGCAATGGGAGAGCCATCCACGATATGAAGAAGTAATAGAAACACTTCTGTTTGGCTACTATCTAAAGTTTGGCACAAAGTATCTTACCGAAGCACTCTTTTGTATAGCAGGATATATAGCCCAGCACCGCTATACCTCGCATCGTGCTCTGTCGTACAAAATTCGTGAGTTCGCAAAGAATAGCGAGATAGCCATGATGATAGATCAAGCATCGTCGCCGACATTCTTTTTGGCAGAGTGCCTATCTGAAATCAAGTTCAGTGGCAAAGATATTGATGAGCAAGGTATCGAATTGCGATTCTATCAACGACTGCAAGACTTGTTCACAGAGGTAAATGAAGATTTTACGGACTACACAATAATAGAAAACTATAACAATGAATACGCATAGATATACACCTAAACTGATTGTTGCTGATAAAGCCCATCTCTGCTTTAATATACCCTTATATCAGCGACTTTTCGCTTGGGGAGAGGGACAAGTAAAAGGACTGATGTTTGACCTAAGAGAACACTTTGCTTCCAAAGATAATACAGAACCATATTATCTTGGAATGCTGTCGTGTATTGGGAATGGGAACGTTTATGATTTGATTGATGGTCAACAACGTTTTACTGTAATGACACTGCTGGCAATAGTCCTTCGGGTATATGATATCCGTTGGAACGGCTTTTTAGACCAGGGTAGAAGACTTAATTTCGTGGCACGATCTAAAGACCGCGAGTATTTGCTGGCGGCTATTAGAGGCGTGACAGACCATGTTGCCGAACCTAATGAGCGGATGGCATCTGGCATCAACGTAATTGAGACATTCATGTCTGAAGAGTTTGATAAAGATGAAGAGCGTTACATCTTTGCTTCAAACACTTTCGAGCGTCTTTCTTTCTTCTTTTCCGTGCTTCCGGTAGAATATTTGAATGACCCAATGTCACTCAACAAGTATTTTGAAGCGATGAATGCTGGTGGCAAGGGGTTGGAACAGCATGAAATCTTGAAGGTACAACTCATGCGAGGTGAAACTGGCCAAGAGAAACTTACATGTATTTGGAACTGCGTAAGTGAAATGGGACACTTGGTCATAAAGAAACGTGAGGAATGGCGTGAAAATGATTATCAACAGCAGTATAGAAATGCTATTAATCTTTGTCGTAATGGCAAATTTGATGAAGCTTTCTCTCTTTGTGAGTCTTCATATGACTCTGAAGATGATATGGAAATTGGAATGATTGCTCCCGAGAAACGCAAGGAGGAAAACAACCATAGAGAGGAATCCGATGACCAATCGATTTTAACCTTCCCCGAGTTCTTGATGCTCGTCCTTGACATTCATCAGCAGCTAAATGGTTCATATTCTTTCTATCGAACAGACCTACTTTCCGCTTTTGACAATAACCCACTAAAAGATGTACATTCATTCTATAATACCATGCTTTTCTATCGGTTGTTGTTCGATTATTACATCATAACCAAGGAAGATAGCCCCAGTGGAAATAAGTATGAACTTGTTGCTCGTGTGGGTACTGATTTTGAGGTTGATTGCGTGCGCCAATACGAATCTATGCTTTACGTTTCCAATACTCCATATTACAACTGGCTGAAGCCGCTACTGATACAGCTGGCATCTAATCCTGTGCAAAAAGCAAGCGAGTTGTTAACCATGCTAAAGAACATAGACAATAGCATTCGGAAATTCCCATCATCTATTGAAAGCCTCTCTTATGACAATAGCCCGGATAGGTATTGGTTTTGGCGACTGGACTATTATTTGTGGGAGAAGAAAGAACGATTATTCAAGAATGTTAATGATCAGGAAATGGTTGGAGATTATGTATTCCGTGCCAATCGTTCACTTGAACATCTTCATCCACAACATCAAGATAACAACGAGAAATGGCCAATAGAGTGCGTACATTCCTTTGGAAACCTAGCAATGATTTCGCAGAGCTTTAACTCACAACAGAGCGATGCCCCTGTTACAGTCAAGTTCGCTCGCATTGCAGACCAAGCTCACAACCATGTTCTTCAAAGTCTCAAATTATATAAAATGTATCTTGATGCAAAAGGCAATCCCGATGGCTGGAATATAGAAAAGATGAAATCTCATCAACAGGAAATGTTTGAACTTCTAGTAGAAACTTTCCCTTCTAACAGTCAATTAGATAACTAAACACAGGAGTTAATAATTATTTACAATTCCAATAATTATGGAATTATTCAAAATAACGATTAAACAGTTTGGCCAGTACAATAGCTGTAAAGTTGAAAAAGGAATGGAGGTTGAAGTGTCTCATGGGTGCATCTTCACTTGTCGGTAAAACTATGACTGTAATGATGCCAATCATGATTGAGAACATTCAGAATGATTACACATTCACTTTCAATATTGACAAACTATTGAATACTGCAACAAAGTAATTATAAATATGGCTGTCTATACATTTGTGTAGACAGCCATATTCTTATTTTGAGTATACTATTATTCTGCGCTGAACAAAGTCCATGTCAAACAATTCAGACCACCGCCACTATTAGTGTTCACATCGGAATTCTCTAGAATTTGAGTCATATCACAATCTATAAGCTCTACTTCATAAGAAGCTCCAAAGGCTTGCTGGATTTGTTGCACAGCTGCTTTGTCGAGTTCATCCCAATCTAATTTTGGAACGATAATACGTTTACCAACTTGTAGAAAATTAATGTATCCCCAACTTCTTGATTTCAAGAGACTCCACATCTTGGTACCTTTGATTCCTTCAATATCTCCAAAGTGCAGACGTTCAATATCAAAGTATTCTTTCAGTGGCTCACTCAGACGTTCTTCATCGTCCAAATCACAGTAATTTGTAATCAGGACTTTTCCTTCGGTGATATATCTAACCATTCCATCGGCATGTCCAATCGGGTTTTCATCTTTTCCTTCCCATTCGATTAGAATAAGACGAATCTGATTATCAAAGAATTGGTTCCACCAGTCTGTAAGCTCCTCTTTGGATAGATTGTTCTCATTCAATACTTTGCTACACATGATGATTGTTGGCTTACCAAACTTGTCGATAGCCTTGATCACATTGCCTCCATCAAGAATAAGAGGGATTGTAACAACATTAAGATTAAGCTTGTCAGCCTTGTCAGTATGTACTTTGTGTAGCAACCAGTTTGTGATATAAGCTTTCTGGTCGCTAAGATAATCCGGGCTATAGGTGTAGTTCAGAAAGAGATCTTTCGTCAGCTGCACTGGCATATAATCTCTTGACCAGATGTCACGAGTGTTACGCAAATCATAGTGCTTCAAGGTCCTAACAGACTCTTTCAATGCAGCATAAAATTTTACTCTTAACAGAGGATCCAAACCGCTGCTCTCTCCATGTAGAAGACTGGAATAACAAACCGTATTGGTCATGTTATCCGTTATGAAGTTATCTTTTGATATTATCATACCTTAATTCCGCAACACTATTGTAAATAAAACTTTTTAAGTACCTGAGCAACAAAAAATTGCCCAGGATTTTGCCATGTCGAAGAATTCACTTATCTTAGTGTTGCAAAAACAAACAAGAGAATCCGACGATAGACATGGCAAAGATACAAATTAAATCCGAGAAACTCACTCCTTTTGGAGGAATGTTTTCATTCATGGAGCAATTTGACTCCACATTGTCATCTGTAATCGACTCAACCCTCGGTCTAAGGTGTAGATCGTTGGTTATCAGTACAGCGAAAACATCTGTTCACTCATGAGTATCTACTTCTGTGGTGGCTCATGTGTTGAGGATGTCACTACTCATTTGATGAACCATCTCTCACTTCATCCGACACTTCG
>ENA-OPVT01002110-OPVT01002110.1-human-gut-metagenome-genome-assembly--contig:-NODE-2110-length-11123-cov-2.775117_pt1 | contig 11123 bp, 6 predicted proteins | sample MGYA00241499_ERZ501990 | MGnify/ENA primary metagenome ERZ501990 (study PRJEB25962, sample SAMEA2042104) | human gut metagenome | biome: human gut; feature: human-associated habitat; material: faeces...
TTTATTGCTTATTATCCGCACCCAAAAAGTTGCATTTATAAGTTGAACTCAAGATACAATGAAAATATTGCAAATATCAGACACTCATAATCGACATCAGCTGTTGGCTCATTTGCCTATTGCAGATGTGATTGTGCATTGTGGAGATTTCACGGAATATGGAACTGAAAAAGAAATCCTTGATTTTCTCAATTGGTTTATAGAGTTACCATATCGTCATAAAATATTTGTTACTGGAAATCATGATCTTTGTCTATGGGATGCTGAAAGCATAGAAGATTTACCCGACAACGTGCACTTTCTTCAAGACCGTGGATGCGTGATAGATAATATTGTTTTCTTCGGGCTTGCTTATAACCACCGTGTAAGTTTGATTCCAGACAAGGTTGACATACTTATTACGCATGAACCTCCCAGCATGATTTTAGACAAAAGCCATAATACCTATTGGGGAAATGTGCTTTTACGGGACAAAGTATTTAAAGTAAAACCTTATTATCATTTATTTGGGCATGAGCATAATAATCAAGGTGTCGTTAAATATAAAAATACGGTATTTGCAAATGGAGCAATTCTTGATGACCAATATAATTTGAGAGAGAAATACAATCTCTTTACATACAGATAATTGGAAATTAAAATGAAGAGTTAATAGGCAATTATTTATTTCGGACGAAGACTCCTTTCGTACATTCGTTGCATTAAAACCGTTGATTTTATTGTTATTTCAGGAAATCAACTATAATAGTTTTGCCATTTAAATATTATAGTTGCATTCACTGACGAGATGCCAAGAAAGCATATCAAAGCAGAATACAGCAACAAGATCGGTTGGCAATTCGTTACCTCAAAATCGGACAATCTACCCAAAGTCCTTATTGTAAAATGGATAAGGATTATGTCGCAAACTTACACAAAAACTTTGAAAAAGGCGAGGTTATTCAATAGAAAGGTGCGGAAGGCGCAAAATGTCTATTTTTTTATGCGAAGACGGATGATTGTGCAGAAAAAGGCGATTTGTGATAATATTTCTTCAGAAAAATTCGCAAAAAATTGGCAATTTGATAGCAAATTTCTATATTTGCACATCTGAAAAAGAAGTAATAGGAATTATTTATTTCTTTAAATATATTTTTATGAGAAAGTTTACTTATTTATTAACAATGTTGGCTCTCGCTTTAGGTTTTTCTGTTGCGAGAGCCGACGTGGTGGCTCCTTACACCTATGATTTTTCGGGTCTGGGGTCGGAAAAATTGGTGTCGTCGTTTGCCCCTCCGGGTTGGGCGCACTATGTTGACAGGTTTCAAGCCGACTCTTGGAGCACGCCTTCGTTTGTCGAGTACTTCGCTCAGAAAACGGGCGGTTATGGCGATGACGGCGCATGCTTGAAGGTCGGCTCTCAAACTCTTTATGATTCTTGGGGCGAGAACTCGCAGACAATGACCGACATGATTGTGACTCCGGCAATCACCGGAGATGCAAGCATCTACGTGAAGCAGAGCGCTGCTGAAGGCTCGGTGTCATTCTACACCTGCACAGTTGCCTCCAACGGCACTGTGACTAAGGGTGACAAGTATGAGGTGACTGTTCCTGCACTCAGCACCGACGCTTGGACAAAGGTGGAGCTTCCTAATGTTGCAGCAGGCACACGCCTGGGCATCTGTGGCGACGAAGTGCTCCTTGACGAGTTCTCGGCAGCGAGTGCCGATGTCGTTCTGAAAAGGGAAATGTTAATCCTTTCGTCGCCTACAATGATTTCTTCGGGCGACCTTTGTGCTGACGCTGACGGAAATGTTCAGGTGCAATTCAAAGCCAAAATCAAAAACTCTGGTGAAGTTCCCTTGGCTGTAGGCGAAGAAGGCTACACAGTGTCTTTATATGACAACACTGACGGTGTCGCAGTAGGCGAACCAGTACCGGTTTCGTTCCCTCTTGCCGTTGGCGAGTCGCAATATCTTGAGGGTACAGTAACTATGGCCGTTACGGAAAACTACCGTCATGGCTTCCATTTGAAAGAAAATATTTCGGGCGTAACGACTTATTTAGGTTGGATAGAGGTGTTCCCTCACGCTCCTGTGTTTACTTTGGAGGACAACTTGTCGCACGTTGTGGAGAACGGCTCTACTGTCGATTTCCAGGTGATGCAGGCAAGCACCAGCAAGGTGCTCGTTATAAGCAATGCCAAGGGCGGCGCTCCGCTGACAATCAACAGCGTAAGCGTTCCTGAAGGATTCTCGTATAAAATCAGCGCTACGGAGAAGGGCGAGGCTGCAACATTCCCTTATGAAGTGGCAGCCCTCGGAAAGGCTTATCTCACTGTGACTATGGATGCGTCTGTGGTTGGCAAGCGTTCTGGAAACATTGTCATCACTCCTGCCGACGGTCAGGGTGATGTATACACTTTGGCTGTGACTGGTGAGATTGTTGACCCGTCGAAGGTTTACATCAACTTCAACGACCAGAAATTCCCTGCCGGCACCTACATCGAACTGTCTTCAGGACAAAAGAAATGGAAAGTGTCTAACTTCTCTTATGGCGAGAACGGATATGCCGCTACAAGCGACGAGGTGGAATTGTCAAAATTCGTGCTTCCGAAAATCCGCTTGGCTGAAGGCGAGCACATGACTTTCGACGCCAACAAGCGCAATGCGACATCGAAGCTCAATGTCTACTATTCTGCAGACCGCAAGAATTGGACTCAGGTGAAAAACATCACTATCGACAATTCCGACGATGCAAACTGCTTCGCTATGGGAACATATCCTAGCGGATACTACGACAACTTCATGTACAAGACGTTCACTCTTGACAACATTCCTGCCGGCGACTGGTATATCGCTTTCGAGGCTGGTTATGCTCGCGTGGACAACATTATCGGTGGTTCATACCTCGATACTCCTGACTACGAGGCTGAACTTGGCAATGTGAAGATTCCGGAAACAGCAACTGTCAACCATGCTTCTACTGTTTCGTTCGACGTCGCTTCTTTCGGTAAGAAAGACATCGAAGAAGGTGTTTGCACTGCAAAATTCTATATCGGTGAGGACTTGATCGCCGAGAAGGTTCTCCCGGCTATCGCTTCGGGTGAATATGCAAGTGTTGAATTCCAGTTCACTCCGCGCAAGAATGGCGAGTTTACAGCCAAATTGGTTGTCGACGGCGGTGTTCAGATTGAAAGAACTGCAACAATCACTGTTGCCGCTGAGGAAGTGGTAGGCGAGGCTGTTGTCGGCAACTGCACTACAACTGCCAACGACATTCCTTTGCAACTCAACTACTACAACTCGCAGTCGGAAATCATCTATCCTGCCGACATGCTCAACATTCCTGCAGGAACTGAGCTCAAGAGCATCACGTTCCTTGGTTATAAGAACGCTTATAGCAACAAGGAAATCACTTCTAATTTGAAGATCTGGATGGAGAACACTGATGCTACTTCTCCGAAACAAGATGAATGGTATCAGTCGGAGTCTATGACTCAGGTTTATGCCGACACTTATGCTGTAGCGGCTGTCATTGGCAGCAGCAGCGACCATCAGCCTATCATCAAGGTGACGTTCAACACTCCGTTTACCTACACTGGCGGCAACTTGCGCGTGACAGTGATGTCGTCGGCAGAGCAGTATTCAACAACCAACTTCGAGGTTGACGGCGACCATGCCGCTCTTGCGGCTATCCGCTACGCCGATGGCGCGCTTTCTGGCACGATGACTTTGAAACCGCTCCCTGTAACGGTGTTCGGTTTCGACAAGGAGGCTTCGGTGTTCAGCGGTGTGGTTACTTCTGCAGCCGACAATGCTGTTGTTGAAGGCGCCGAGGTGAAACTCGTAAGCGACAATGTTGAATATTCAGGCACTACTGATGCTGAAGGTAAGTTCAACTTCATCGTGGTTCAAGACGGTCTCGAATATAATCTGACTGTTTCTAAGGAAGGATTCTTCGCTGATCGCGAGAAAGTGAATATGGGAGGAACTTCTTTTGTTAAGAATGTTGCTTTGAATGTGGCTCAGGGCTTTAACGTGCTGAGCGCCGACATCCCTGAAAACGCTGAGGTAAACAGTGTCTACAAGGTTGTGGCTCGTGTTGAGAACGGCGAGGCTAAAGAGGCTGGCTCTTATAGAGCGGAATTGTGGATGGGCGACGGTGTCGTTGCCACTGCCGAGACTCCGGCTCTTGAGGCAAGCAAGGAATACGACTTCGAATTCTCTGTAATCCCTCACGCTGTCGGAGCTGCCGAGACTTTTGTCAAGTTTACGGCTGAAACTGGCACTGCGGCGAGCGAAACAGTGAATGTGACTGTAAACAAGGAGAAGGGCAACGCTGAAGTAATTGTAGGAACTCCTACGGAAACGGCTACTGCCGGTCCTGCCGACTTCTTCTACAAGTACTCAAAGACGGAGATTATCTATCCGAAATCTCTCATCAATCTGCCTGCAGGTACGAAAATCAACGAAATCCAGTTCTTCGGAACGCACTCTTCCAAGAACATCACATTCTCTGTAGAAGCTTGGATTGGAAATGTGGCTGAGGGCACTGCTCTCATGGGCGAAAGCACAGAAGGCTTGACTAAGGTTGCCGACAAGATGACGGTTGACCACAGTGAGGCTGTCACAGCAGAAAACATCAAGAGTGTTGTTACTTTGACATTCCCTGATGGCTTTGTTTATGACGGTGGCGACATCCGCCTCTTCTTGACTTCTGCCGGAACTGCATACAACAGCACATCGTTCGAGGTGGACAAAAATGTAGAGGGTCAGGCTCAACAGGCTAAGAAGGATGATGAGACTCAAATGGCAACGGCGTCATTCAGCGATATCAGCCTTCCTGTGGCACACTTCATCGTCAGCCCGTACAAGACGCTGAGCGGTGCGGTTAAGAATGAGAAGGGCGAGGCTGTGGCAAGCGCCTACATCATTCTTGCAAGTGCCGACGGCGTGGAATACTACAGCGAGACCGACGCCGAGGGTGCATTCTCGATGGATGTCATCAAATACGGCAAGGAGTATACATTGACAGTAAGCCATCCGTCTTACGACGCTTATACTCATCCTGAAACCATCTCACTCGCCGACGGCAACATCAGCGGTCTGGCTGTCACGCTGACCAAGACCTACACGTTCAGCGGAGTGGTTACCGACGCTGAGACCCACGCTCCTATCGCTGGAGTTGAAATCTATGTAAGCAATCCAGAGAGCGGCGCCGACGTGATGACCGGCACCACCGATGAAAACGGAGCGTTCGACCTCAAGTTCAAGCAGCTTGGCACATACAACGTTCTGTTCAAGGCAGCGGGCTACGACATGGTTTCTTATGAAGAAGTTCCGTTCGAGGGCAACTTCGACACAACAGTAGAGATGCAGAAGACGGAACGCACATTCAGCGGAACAGTTACCGACGCCGAGTCGCATGCAGCAATCGCCGGCGCGTCAGTGGCACTCTACAAGGGTGAAAACAAGGTTGCCGAGGCAACAACCGGTGCAGACGGCAGTTTCGAAATCAAGGTTAAGGATTTGGCAGTCTTCAGTCTCGTTGTCAAAGCAGAAGGCTATGAAGACTTCACATTCGACACTATCGACCTCACAGAGGGCGACATGACCGACACTCCGATTGAGATGACTCCGAACTCAGGCGTGGGAATGCTCACAGCCGACGGAATCCGTGTCTATGGCACAGTTGGTGCAGTGGTTGTTGAAAGTGCGACAGAAGCCACCGTACGCGTCTACAACGCCGCCGGCTCACTCGTGCGCCGTGCCGACGTGGCAGGCAAGACACGCATCGAGGGCTTGCAGCGCGGTGTCTACATCGTAAACGGTGTAAAGGTGATTGTGAAATAACAGTCATTTCCCCATAAATAGAAACATCCCGGTTGCAGCGGCAATCGGGATGTTTTTTTGCCCTTGACAGAGCGATGATTTGTCAATTCAGGATTTCAAGGATGTCGGCGGTGATTTGGTCGGGAGTCAGACGGTTTGCCGCATACTCCTCGCCGACGTCGTATCGGTCGATGAACTCTTTGCGAACACCGCGGCACATCACGCGCATCTCCGACTCGCCATAATAGCGGGCAATCTTTTCTCCGTATCCACCGTCGAGCACACCGTCTTCAAGCGTCACCACCAGACTGTGGTTGTCGCGGAGGTCTTCAAGACGCTCCGTGTCGAGACCGGTGAGGAATCGAGGGTTGACAACAGTAGCATCGATGCCGCTTTGCTTCAGCTGTTCAGCCACAGTCACGGCAAGAGCAAAGAAATTGCCCACACCGATGATTGCCACACTGCTGCCGCAGTGAGCCATCTCAAAACGGTTCATCTCCGGCTCATAGTCGGTAGGGAAGTCAACGCTGCGCGACCCAGCCACGCCAGTGGCAGGCACACGTATAGCCACCGGATGCTCAGTCTGCTGGATGCTCCAGTCGAGCATTGCCAGATATTCCTCGCGGCATGTAGGCGCAAGGTAGACCATATTCGGGATGTTTGAAATCAGCGGGATGTCGAACAGACAGAGGTGTGTCACGTCGTTCATCGCGCCGAGGCTGCCCCAAAACACGAGAATCGTGGCAGGATTATTGTTGATGCAGAGATCCTGCGACAACTGATCGTAGGCACGCTGAATGAACGTGCTGTAGACCCCGAACACCGGTTTCGCCCCGCCTTTTGCAAGCGCCGAAGCCATAGCCACAGCCTGCTCCTCCGCGATTCCCATGTCGATAAACTGCTTTCCCGCGCACTCGCGTCGGTCTTTAGTGAAACCGAACACCGTCGGAGTGCCGGCCGTAATGCCCACCACCGTCCGGTCGGCCTTCATCAGCGACAGCAGATGCTCCGCAGTCAGCGTGTCATAGCCCTTGTCGCCAGCCGGCTTTTTCAGTTCTCCGGTAGGGATGTCGAACGGCATGCTCCAATGGAAACGTTCCTTCTGGCACTCGGCAAACCGATACCCTTTGCCTTTAAGCGTGTTTATGTGGAGCACGATGGGATGGTCGATGTCGCGCACACGACTGAAAGCCTCGATCATCGCCTCGACGTCGTTGCCGTCAGCCACATAGAGATAGTCGAAGCCCATAGCCTTGAAGAAGTTGCAAGACGCCTCGCCGTTGGTTTCGCGCAGCAGCTGCAGGTTGCGGTAAAGTCCGCCGTGGTTTTCGGCAATCGACATCTGGTTGTCGTTGACCACCACAATCATGTTTGAGCCAAGCTCAGCAGCCACGTCAAGGCCCTCAAACGCCTCACCGCCGCTTAGCGAGCCGTCGCCGATCACCGCCACCACATTAAACCGCTCGCCGCGTAGGTCGCGCGCCTTCGCCAGTCCCGAAGCAAGGCTTACAGAAGTCGAGGTGTGTCCGATAACAAAATGGTCGTGCACGCTTTCAGAAGGCTCGGTGTAGCCCGACACCTCGTCGTAGCAATCCGGGTTTGTAAATGCCTCTTTGCGTCCGGTGAGCATCTTGTGAGCGTAGCTTTGATGAGACACGTCGAACACGAATTTGTCCACCGGCGAGTTCATCACATAATGCATAGCCACTGTGGCCTCCACCATGCCGAGGTTCGGGCCCACGTGTCCGCCATGCACGCTGAGTTTCTGAATCAGCGCCTCGCGCATCTCAGTACATAGAGAAGTCAGTTTGCCGACAGACAGCTTCTTCACATCGGCAGGAGAATTGATGTTTTCGAGATACATGTTATAGCTGTTTTTATTGATTTACCACGATGCAAAGTTACATCATCATTGGCAAACAACAATAAACAATCTTACTTCAATGACAACCCGAAATACAGAGCTTTTTCCCCAGCAAATGGAAATTACAGGAGAATGATGCTTTTATTTTCGTTTCAATCAAAAAGTCTTTTTCTAATGATGGATTGTCACTATAAGGCATTATATTTGTGGCATAAATAAGAATGTGACAATGGCAAAGAAAACAGGGCATCAAGATAAATCCGAACCGGTCACAAATTGTGACCGGTTACCAAATAATAAGGTTATAGTCGCCGCTCCTATAGAAAGTCGAATCATAACAATTCGAGGAAAGCAGATAATGATAGACAGAGATCTGGCTGAACTTTATGGGGTGGAAACCAAGACGCTAAATCAAGCTGTAAAACGGAATATGGAGAGATTTCCTGAGCGTTTCCGTTTCCAATTGACTAAAGAAGAAATGGCTGAATTGGTCGCAAATAGTGACCGGTTCAATAGCTTGAAGCACTCAACGGCTTGTTCATATGTTTTCACCGAGCAAGGAGTGGCTATGCTCTCCACAGTTCTCAGAAGTGAAACAGCAATTCGTATGAGCATACGTATCATGGATGCATTTGTAGCAATGAGACGTTTCATGACGACAAACGCAGATGTTTTCCAACGCCTTTCAACGATGGAGTATCACCAACTCGAAATGCAGCAACATCAGCAAGAAACAGATAAGCGAATTGATGAGGTGTTTCGCAGATTGGACGAGGGCAATGTGAAACCGAAACAGGGTATATTCTATAGTGGGCAAATTTATGATGCCTATACTTTCGTGTCTGATTTGATTAAGAGTGCGAATAAAAGAATCATTCTTATTGACAACTATGTGGATGAAACAGTATTGACTTTGCTTGATAAGAGGGGAAATGATGTATCAGCAGTTATCTATACTCAGCAGGTAAGCCGTCAATTCCACCTTGACATTGACCGTCATAACGCTCAATATGCGCAAATTGATGTTGAAATATTCCGTCAGTCACATGACCGCTTTCTTTGTATAGACGATGATGTATATCATATTGGAGCATCCATCAAGGACTTGGGCAAAAAATGGTTTGGCTTTTCAAAGATGGAAATACTAACACCTACTGAGTTGGTGGAAAGAATAAATAGAGGCTAAATGAAAGATTTTAGCGTAATTTTTCCCCAGCAAATGGAAATTACAGGAGCGACATTCGGAACGTCTTGGTGTATGGAGCGTCGGTGGGCTGAATGAGAGAGATGCCGCCGTCGTGGAGCGACAGCACACGCCGAGCCACGGCAAGTCCGATGCCCGATCCGTTCTGCTTCGTGGTGAAGAACGGCACGAAGATGCGGTCGCGGCATTCTTCAGGAATCGGAGAGCCATTGTCGGAGATGTCGATAACCACCGAGTCGTCGCTGCACGAGCGAGAACAGATGTCGATTTTTGTAGCTCCGGCGTCAACCGCATTGTGAAGAAGGTTTACAAGCGCGCGGACCATCAGCGTGCGGTCGGCATTGACAATCAAGTCATTTTCCGTATGTATTTTCACCGAAGCATTCGCTATTGACTCGCTGAGCAGAGTCGTAGCCTCGGATATGAGATCCGCAACGTAGACCAATTGCCGTTGCGGCTTTGGGATGGCAGAGAATTTGCGGAAAGTCTCGGTGAATGCCATCAGCGATGCCGAAGTGTCGCGGATTACCTCGATTTTTTCTTTCATTGTGCCGGATGCCGTCGGCAGCAGGCTGTCGCTCAGGGCGTTGATAGGAGCGATGCTGTTCATAATCTCGTGTGTAAGCACCCTTGTAAGGTTGATCCATGCATCAACCTCCTTGTGGCTCAGCGCATTGTGGATGTCGGTCAGCACGCACACCGTCGTCGTGTTGCCGTCGTGAACGAATCCCGACACGCTTACCGACAAGTTCTTGTCTTTGCCACAGCCGACGATTGTAGTTCCCGCGACAGTAGAGTCGGCTATTATATTGTCGAAACCAGGCAAAGAGCGGTTTATAGCGGCCGTGTTGGCGGCATATTTCATTCCGAGCATTTTGAGTGCATTGTCGTTGCAGATGCGCACGTTGCCATTGTTGTCGATTGCAATGATTCCCGCATTTACCCGGTCGATGATTGCCTTGTAGTAGCGTTCGCGCAGCTCGGCGCCCGACTTAGACTGCTTTATAATCTCAGTCAGAGAGTCGAGCAGAGCGTTGATTTCCTTGTCACCTTTCTGGAAGCGCATTGTGAAATCGTTGTTGCGTATGGCTTCGAGCAGCGTAGCGTATTTTTGCCGCTCATGCCTGACAGCCGCTATTCCGATTGCAGCGGCAGCAGCCATTGCGGCAGTCATCACCGTCGGCGAAGCGCCGGCAGAGAAAAGCAGAGCAACGGCAATTACGGCTACGAAGACAATATGTTTTAGAATCCTGGTCATTGTCAAGGCTCAATTTCGTAGCGTTTCATCTTGTTGTAGAGAGTTTGGCGGCTGATGCCGAGTCTTGTCGCCACAAGCGACAGGTTGCCTCCGCAGCGCGCAATGGCGTCGCATATCATTTTCCGTTCCATCGCCTCAATCGTAATCTCCGGTTCGGCTGAAGTCGCGGCAGCCACCGGCAGCTGCAGGTCGGCAGAGCCGATAACCGCATTGTCGGTGATTATCACCGCCTTCTCCACGGCGTGGCGCAGCTGCCTGATGTTGCCGGGCCAGGCATTGCTCTTCAACGCCTCCATAGCCTCCGTCGAGAAGCGACATATATCTTTGCCGTAGCGTTTGGCATAGCATTTAAGAAAGCTGTCGGCGAGCAGCGGAATGTCGTCAGGGCGATTGCGCAGCGGCGGCAGTTCGAGCTGTATGGTGTTTATGCGGTAGAGCAAATCCTCCCGGAAAGAGCCGTCGGCAACCATCTTTTGAAGGTTCTTGTTGGTGGCGCACACAAGGCGAATGTCTACGGTCGTAGGCGTGTTGCTGCCAACGCGCTGCACATAGCGTCGTTGCACCACGGTCAGCAGTTTTGCCTGCTGGTGCAACGGCAGGTTGCCTATCTCGTCGAGAAACAACGTGCCACCGTCGGCCTCCTCAATCAGACCCTTGCGGTCAGTCCTGGCGTCGGTGAACGCACCTTTGACATGGCCAAACAGCTCGCTTTCAAACAGCGTGTCGGTAATGGCACCCATGTCGACACACACCATCGGTTTCGTCACGCGGGCCGACAGGCGGTGAAGCTCATGGGCGAGCACATCCTTCCCCGTACCGTTTTCGCCAGTAATCAGCACATTGGCGTCGGTGCGTGCCACTTTCTCCACCAAAGTCTTCAGTCGCAGCATTGCTTCCGATTGTCCCCAGACCATCTCCGTCGGTGCTGGATTGGCGGGAGCGGATCCCAGCCGCGATTTAACCGCGCGCATAAGCGTGTCGATC
>ENA-OPVT01002115-OPVT01002115.1-human-gut-metagenome-genome-assembly--contig:-NODE-2115-length-11089-cov-2.492750_pt1 | contig 11089 bp, 10 predicted proteins | sample MGYA00241499_ERZ501990 | MGnify/ENA primary metagenome ERZ501990 (study PRJEB25962, sample SAMEA2042104) | human gut metagenome | biome: human gut; feature: human-associated habitat; material: faeces...
GCTGTCTCCGGCGTGGCGGCGCTGCTGCTGGCCCATATTATGCCCAGTCTGCGCACCATGTTCACCACCGGTAGTGCAGTAGCGCTGGCACTGTTCACGGCCATTGCCGCTGTGCTCAGCGTGGTGGCAGGGCTGCGCAGCAAAAGCTTTACGCTGGGCTGCCTTTCCTTTGCGGGGTGCTGCGTGGCGCTTACGGCGCTGTTTCTGCTCAAGAGCAGCTGGCTGACCGAAGCCTTCAGCGCGGTGCTCAACGCCCTGTGCCTGTTTATCCCCTTTGAAGAATTTGTCAACAGCAGCTTTTCCATTCCCACGCTGGTCTACTACCTGACCGTGGCGGCGGTGTTCCTGTTTTTCACCGCGCAGGGGCTGGAAAAGCGCCGCTGGAACTGAGAGGAGGCCATAACGATGAAATGGAACAAGAACGCAGCCTCCCAAAAGGGCAGGGTGTTCCGCAGTGGGCTGCTGTCCACCGCTATGCTGGCGGCAGTGCTGGTGCTGGCGGTGCTGCTCAACCTACTGGTGCGGGCCATCCCTGCAAAATATACCGAGTTCGACCTCTCCGAGGCCAAAATGTACACCCTGAGCGACAGCACCAAAGCACTGGTGGAGGGGCTGGAAAAGGATGTGCACATCTATTACCTCTGTGAAACCGGCAGCGAGGATACCATTATCACAAAGTTGCTGGATCACTACGCCGCCGAGAGCGGGCACCTGAGCTGGGAACAGAAGGACCCCACCCTGTACCCAACCTTTGCCGCAAAGTATGGCGCAGAGAATGTTTCCACCGGCAGTCTGATCGTCACCTGCGGGGAGAACAGCACCGTACTGGATGCCGCCGACCTGTACGAGTACGATTATTCCGACTACTACACCACCGGCTCTGCCAGCGTGACTTTTGGCGGCGAAAAGCAGATCACCTCTGCCATTTATAAGCTTACCTCAGCCGAGCAGAGCCACGCCTACTATACCACCAACCACGGCGAGCAGACCCTGACCGACTCCCTGACCGATGCGCTGGACGCCCAGAATATCGACGCACAGCCGCTGGATCTGCTCACGAGCACCATCCCGGAGGACTGCGACCTGCTCATCATCAACGCACCCACCACCGATTTTTCCGCAGGGGACGGCCTTGTGGATGAGATCAGCCAGCTGCAAAATTATCTGGCGGCGGGCGGCAAGCTGCTGCTGACCAGCAGTGTCTACGCCCAGACCCCGCAGCTGGACGCCGTGCTGGCGCAGTTCGGCCTTGCCCGCGCAGAGGGCATGGTGGTGGAGGGAGACAGCAGCAAGGCACTGTATAACTCTGCATGGTCGCTGCTGCCGGACTACGGCACGCCTACCGAGAGCACCGCGCTGAACGGCGTGAATACCAATACCCATGTCATGCTGTCGGTGGCGCAGGGCATCACGGTCACCGAGACCGAGGATGTCACCGCCGAGCCGCTGCTGAACAGCTCCTCCGCTGCCTATGCCAAAACCGACATCAACGACCTTACCACCATGGAGCGGGAGGACGGGAACGCAGATGGCCCCTTTGCGCTGGCTGTCTGGGCACGGAACGAGGATACCGGTGCCGAGGTTCTCTGGATCGGCTGTCCCAACATGGATAACGAGCAGCTTTATCAGTCCATGCCCGGCAACCTGACCTTTTTGCAGGGCTGCGCCGCCTCTCTGGTGGGGCAGGATATCCTTGTGGACACCAAGGCGCTGGAAGCCGAGCCCATCACGGTGGCAGGCTCCGCTGCCGCAGCACTGGGGCTGACCTTTGTGTTCGTGCTCCCGGCGGCGGTGACGAAGACGTTGTTACTGCGCCGCCGCAGATAAGGAGACCGCCATGAAAACAAAACAGCGTGTCTTGCTGGTATTGCTGGCAGCGGCAGTGCTGCTGGGCGCGGCATTGTGGGCGATGATCCGCAGCAACGCCAAGGCCGAGCAGGCGGCCAGCGTCGCCGCCGAGGGCAGTATCCCACTTTCCAGCTTTGCCGCCGAGGATCTGGAGCAGATCGAGTATACCTATAACGGCCAGACCTACACCCTGCAATATTCCGGCGGCAGCTGGCAGTTGACACAGGACCCCGCCTATCATCTGGACGAGAGCACCTGCAATACCATGCGCACCGCCCTGATGGCGCTGAATGCCAAGCGCAGCCTGACACCGCAGGCAGGGGAGGACTACGGGCTGGACAGCCCGCAGCTCACCGTTACGGTCACGGCGGCAGGGCAGAGCACTACCCTGACCTTCGGGGCAGAGAACCCGGTCACCGGGGATCTCTATGTGCAAAAAGCCGGGGACGATGCCATCTATACCGTCAGCGGCAACAAGGTCGCCTGTTTCCAGCTGGATAAGGCCGGGCTCTTCGGCAGTTTCTGCCCCACCGGACTCACTGCTTCGGCCATTACGCAGGTAGCCTATACGCTGGCAGATGGCACCTCCGTCACCCTGAACGCCGTCAGCGAGCCGACCGAAAGCGCCGACAGCGCCTCTTCCTCTGCCTACGAGACGGTGTGGCGGCTGGCCTCTGACCCCGCCGCCAGCCTTGCACAGGACAAGGTGCAAAGCCTGCTGTCTGCCCTGTGCACCTACGTTACCGCCCAAGCCACGGACGCCGACCTTTCTGCCTGCGGCTTTGATGCACCGGTATTCACCGCCGCAGTCACCAGCGAGGACGGCTCCACCGTTCAGCTGGCCTACGCCTGCGGTACGGACGGGTGGTATCTGCAGGTGGAAGGCGATACCTCGGTATACACAGTGGATATCAGCACTGTGCAGGCCCTTCTGCTGACGGAAAACGACCTGAAAACGCAGGAGTGATTCCTTTTGTACGCTGTGCCGAAACCAAGGCGCAGCGTATATTTTTTTGCAGCTTTTTATAAAGTTGCGGCAAACATCTGCAGAGTGATTGACAATCCGACTGTGATTGTTTATTATAAACCGTGACAGGGTAAGTCCGCCGCGCAAGATCATGCTTCTGTGCGGGGCGGAGCATCCCTTATACGCAAAAAAGATGGGGCAGGTTCCCTGTCTTTTTTCGTATCTGAGAACAAGGAGGATAACATATAAAATGGACAACTCGGTGGTCGTTTCACTGCGGGATATCGTAGTGGAATTTGATGGACAGCGCATTCTGGATGGGCTGAATCTGGATATCCATGACAAGGAGTTCGTGACGCTGCTCGGTTCCTCCGGCTGCGGCAAAACTACCACCCTGCGCCTGATCGCAGGCTTTCTGGAGCCGAACGCCGGCAAGGTGCTGCTGAAAGGGGAGGACATTACCGGTGTGCCGCCCTACAAGCGCCCGGTGAATACCGTGTTCCAGAAATACGCGCTGTTCCCGCACCTGAACGTGTTCGAGAACGTGGCCTTTGGTCTGCGGCTCAAAAAGCTGGACGAGGACACTATCCGCCGCAAGGTGCGCGATATGCTGGAGGTCGTGGGCTTGAAGGGCTTCGAGCGCCGCAGCATCAGCCAGATGTCTGGCGGTCAGCAGCAGCGCGTGGCCATTGCCCGCAGTCTGGTCAACGAGCCAAAGGTCCTGCTGCTGGATGAGCCCCTGGGCGCGCTGGACCTGAAGCTGCGCAAGGAGATGCAGCTGGAGCTCAAGCGGTTGCAGCGCGAGATGAACATTACCTTTATCTACGTTACCCACGATCAGGAGGAAGCGCTTACCATGTCCGATACCGTCGTGGTCATGAACGGCGGTAAGGTGCAGCAGATCGGTACCCCGGAGGATATCTACAACGAGCCGAAAAATGCCTTTGTGGCGGACTTTATCGGCGATTCCAACATCGTGGACGGCGTGATGCACAAGGACTTTCTGGTGTCCTTCTCCGGCGTGGATTTCCCCTGCGTGGATCGCGGCTTCGCCCGGGAGCAGAGCGTGCAGGTGGTGGTGCGCCCGGAGGATATCGAGGTGGTATCCCCCGTGGAGGGCCAGCTTGTGGGCGTGGTGAACGATGTCATCTTCAAGGGCGTGCACTTTGAGATGCACGTCGAGTGCGAGGGCCGCGAGTGGCTGATCCACTCCACCCGCGCCTGCACCCCCGGCGAGACCATTGGTATGCGCATCGGCCCCAACGAGATCCATATCATGGCGCGGAGCGAGGGGTGATGTGCCATGAAGATTTATGATAAAAAGCTGGCCTATCCGTACTTTGTATGGATGGTGCTGTTTACCGTTGTGCCCTTGTTCATTGTGGTGTACTACGCCATGACCGATGCCGAGGGCAACTTTACCCTGAATAACCTTACCTCCATCAGCGGCTACGGTTCGGTGTTTGCCCGCAGTCTGCTGCTGGCGCTTATCGCTACCGTTATCTGTCTGATCATCGCCTTTCCGGTGGGCTATTTTCTGTCCCGGTTGCGGGTGAACAAGCAGCACATCATGCTTATGCTGGTCATGCTGCCCATGTGGATGAACTTTTTGCTGCGTACCTACGCATGGATGGGTCTGCTCAGCGTCAATGGCCCGGTGAACACCCTGCTGGGCTTTATCGGCCTTGGCCCCTATACCATGCTCAACACCTCCGGTGCGGTGGTGCTGGGCATGGTGTATAACTATGTGCCCTACATGATCCTGCCGCTGTACACCAGCATGACCAAGATCGACCAGAGCCTTGTGGAAGCTGCGCAGGATCTTGGTGCCAACACCACCAAGACCCTTGTGCGGGTGCTCATCCCCATGAGCGTGCCGGGCATCAGCACCGGCATCACCATGGTGTTCGTGCCGGCAGTGTCTACCTTTGTCATCAGCCGTATGCTGGGCGGCGGCTCTAATCTGCTGATCGGTGACCTGATCGAGATGCAGTTCTTGGGTAACAGCTATAACCTGAACGTCGGCTCGGCCATGAGCCTTGTGCTGATGATCATCGTACTGCTGTGCATGAGCTTTACATCCAGCTTTGACGAGGATGAAATGGAGGGCGTGTCCTGATGAAAACAAAACATCTGCGCCTGATGCAGCGGGTCTACATCATCCTGTTCTTCTGCTTCATGTACCTGCCCATTGCCTACATGATCGTGTTCAGCTTCAACCAGAGCAAGGGCTATTCGCTGTTTACAGGCTTTACCTTTAAATGGTACCGCAGCCTGTTCACGAATGCGTCCATCCTCCACGCGCTGTGGGTGTCCGTTGAGGTGGCCATCCTGTCTGCCATCATCGCCACGGTGCTGGGCACGGCAGCCAGCCTTGGCATTGCCTCCATGAGCCGCAAAAGCCGCCTGCTGGTGACCAACATCACCTATATCCCGGTGGTCAACCCGGAGATCATCACCGGCATCTCCCTGATGCTGCTGTTCGTGGCCTACCAGCGCTTTGCCACACAGTCCGCATGGCTGCCGGACAACATCATGGGCCTGCCCACGCTGCTCATTGCGCATATCGCGTTCAACGTGCCTTACGTTATCTTTAACGTAAGCCCCAAGCTCAAGCAGCTGGATATCAAGCTGTACGAAGCAGCGCTGGATCTGGGCTGCGACCCCCGGCAGGCTTTCTTTAAGGTCATTCTGCCGGAGATCAGCCCCGCCATCCTTTCTGCCTTCCTCATCTGCCTGACCTATTCCATCGACGATTTCATGATCTCCTACTTCAACTGCGGCACCGTGGAGACCCTGCCCATTGCAATCTACTCCATGACCCGTAAAAAGGTCAGCCCGGAGATCTACGCGCTGTCCACCATCATGTTTGTGGTCATCCTCAGCGTCATTCTGGTGTCCAATGCCATGGAGAGCCGCAGCTACCGCCGGGATCAGAAAACGCTGCGAAAGGAGGGTGCATGATGAAACGCATTGCTGCATTGCTGCTGACGCTGGCTGTGGCGCTGTGCGCCGCATTGCCGGTGCTTGCCGCCGGTACCATCGAGGTGACTGAGGACGTCTCGGTGTCGGATGCTTACGACTGGACCCGCTTCAAGGGGCAGAACGTCACCCTGAATGTCTATAACTGGGGCGAGTACATCTCCAACGGCTCGGACGACAGTGTGGACGTGGTTGCCGCCTTTGAAAAGCTGACCGGCATCAAGGTGAACTACACCACCTTCGACTCCAACGAGTCCCTGTACGCCAAGCTCAAGTCCGGCGCAGCCAACTACGATGTGATCATCCCCTCCGACTACATGGTGGCAAAGATGATCAACGAGGGGATGCTTGCACCCCTTGACTACGACAATATCCCCAATTTCCAAAAGATCGATGCAGGCTATCGCAACCCGGATTACGACCCGCAGAACGCTTACACCGTGCCCTATATGCTGTGCACCACCGGCATCATCTACAACACTACCATGGTAGACGAAGCCCCCACTTGCTGGGCAGACCTGTGGGATGAACAGTATGCGGGCAACATTCTGATGTTCAACAACAGCCGCGACGCCTACGCTATCGCTGCATTTAAGAGCGGCCACAGCATCAACCCCGCCACCCCGGAAGAGGTGGACGAGGTGGTAGAGGAGCTCAAGGCACAGAAGCCGCTGGTGCAGGCCTACGTCATGGACGAGATCTTTGATAAGATGATCGGCGGCGAGGCGGCCATCGGCGTGTACTACTCCGGCGATGCCATTACCATGATCGATGATAACCCGGATCTGGCTTGGGTGTTCCCGGAGGAGGGCAGTGTGCTTTCGGTGGACTGCATGGCTGTGCCTGCTGCCAGCGAGCACAAGGAAGCCGCTGAGATGTTCATCAACTTCATGTGCGAGACCGACATCGGCAAGGCCAACAGCGAGTATATCGGCTACACCACCCCCATGCACGATGTTTGGGAGGTGCTGGACGAGGATCTGAAGACCAGCGAGATCGCCTATCCGTCTGAGGAGGACGCCGCCCGCGAGAAGGTGTTCACCGCCCTGAGCGATGAGGTAAACAGCGAGCTGGATCTGAAGTGGAGCGAGATGAAGAGCTACGATGAGGGCGGCGGCAGCTACCTGTTTTTGCTGCTGCTTCTGGCCATGCTGGCGCTGGCCTGCTTCAATATCTGGCGCAAAGTGCGCAGAAAGACCCGCAATCAGTATTGATCGTTCAGCCAAGGCTGCCGTCCCGGATGTGGTGCGGCGGCCTTTTTCCGATAGGAGGAAAAGACTATGGAACAGTTTTATTATGAAGATACTGCCGTGGTAGAAAATGCCGATGCAGACTGCCACAGCCTGCTCAAGGCCAGCGCCCTGCTGCGCTATGTGGAGCAGATTTCTTCCATGCACGCCCGGAAGTTTGGCATGGACGATAAGTTTTTTGAGGATCACGGCGTAGCGTTTCTGGTGGGCAAGCAGGCGCTGCGGTTTAACCGTGTGCCTCGCCGTGGCGAGACTTTGACCCTTTGCTCCCGCTCAGAAAAGGCTCTCCGTGGCTCTATCAAGCGCGTCACTACCCTTACGGACGAAGCCGGGCAGGAAGTAGCCATGGTGGACAGCCGCTGGATCATGTCCAGCCTTGAGAATGGACATATCCTGCGCCAGCCGGGCTGGACGGTGGAGGGATACTGGAACGAGACGGTGGAAGAGGAACTGCCCCTTTTGCTACATAAGCGCCGGGACAGCCTGACCAGCGCCGGTCTGGTTACGGCGCGCTACTCCCAGTGCGACCTGCACTACCACATCAACAACGCCTTTTATCTGGATATCGTCTGCGATGCACTGCCGCAGGAGATCATGCGCGATCATGTTGTGAAGTTCGCTTCCATCAACTATCACCGCGAAGTCCCCATGGGGCAGCAGGTGGAGGTGTTCTACACGCCTTCGGATGATGGCTGGTACTTTATTGCCAAGCACGCAGACAAAACGGCTTTCGAGTGCTATCTGGAGCTGGAGCCAGTCAAACAGTAAAAACATGGAGGGATGCCTATGTCTAAAACCGGAGAATTGTTCGGCACCTTTTTTAAGATCGGTGCCTTTACCTTTGGCGGCGGCTATGCCATGGTAGCGCTGCTGGAACACGAATTTGTAGAAAAAAAGCGCTGGCTCACCCGGGAAGAGTTTCTGGATATGGTCGCCATTGCCGAGTCCACTCCCGGCCCTGTGGCGGTGAACAGCGCCACCTACATCGGCTATAAGCTGGCCGGTGTTGCCGGTGCGGCGGCTTCCACTCTGGCGGTGTGCCTGCCGTCCTTTGCAGTCATCTACCTTATTTCGCTCTTCTTCGACCGCTTTTTGCAGCTGACGGTGGTGGCCAATGCTTTCAAGGGCATTCAGGCCTGTGTCATCTACCTGATCCTGTCCGCCGGGGTCAAGATGCTCAAAAACTTGCAGCGCACCCCCTTCAACACGGCAGTGGTGGCGGTGGTGTTGGCGGCTATGGTGGGCTGCTCAGTGTTGGCGGTAAAATTTTCCTCCATCTGCTGCATTTTGCTTTGCGGCGCAGCCGGGGTGCTGGCCTACGCGATAGGGCAGGGGAAGAAAGGCGGCACAAAATGATCTTGTTGGAGCTGTTCTGGAATTTCCTTGTCATCGGTGCAGTGTCCTTTGGCGGCGGCTACGGCATGATCTCGCTGGTACGGGAAACGGTGCTGGGGCACTGCTGGCTGACCGAGAGCGAATTTCTCAGCTTTATCGCAGTGTCAGAGTCTACGCCCGGCCCGCTGGCAGTGAATATGGCCACCTTTATCGGCGCTTCGCAGGCGGGGCTGGCAGGCTCCTTTGTGGCAACGGTGGGGGTGGTGCTGCCCTCCTTTGTCATCATTTTGCTGATCGCGGCGGCGCTGCACAGCCTGATGAAGTACGCCGGGGTCAACGCCTTTCTGGCTGGGGTGCGCCCCTGCGTGGTGGCTATGATCCTGGCTACCGCCTGCACTATGGGGCTTTCCACGCTGGGGGGCTTTACCACCCTTGCCGGCGGCTTTGCCCCGGATGTGCGTGCACTGGCGGTGTTTGCCCTGCTGGGCATTCTGCATTTTGCCTATAAAAAGAAAACGCAGAAAGCACCGTCCCCCATTGGGATGATCTTACTTTCTGCGGTGCTGGGCGCGGTGCTGTGGAGCATCTGACCCGGCAAGAAAGGATACTGCAATGAACATTACCGTGTATCTGGGGGCAAACCTTGGCACCGACCCTGCACTGCCGCAGGCCGTGCAGCAGCTGGGGCGCTGGATCGGCGAAAGCGGCAACGCGCTGGTGTACGGCGGCAGCAAAAGCGGCCTGATGGGGCTTTTGGCCGACAGTGTGCTGGCCGCAGGCGGCAGGGTGACCGGCGTAGAACCCAAGTGCTTTCTGGACGCAGAACTGCAGCACGAGGGACTGACCGAGTTGATCGTCACCGAGGATATCTCCGCCCGCAAGACCAAAATGATCGAGCTGGGGGATGCTTTTATCGCGTTTCCCGGCGGCACCGGCACGCTGGAGGAGATCACCGAGGTCATCAGCAAGCTGTCTCTGGGACAGCTGAACGCGCCCTGCATCCTCTACGACCTGAACGGCTACTACCAGCCTCTGCACCAGCTTTTGCAGCAGATGATCACCATGGGGCTTTCCACTCCGGCGCGGCAGCGGAATATCGCCTTTGCCGCCGACCTTGCTCAGATTCGCGCAATCCTTGAAAAATGATATTGGGAAGCTTACTTCTCAAACGCGAGGGACTGCTGTACATGGCTTTGTGCGGCGGTCTTTTTTCATAAAAATGGGATACCGGGGCGTTCGCAGATGACCCGGTATCCCGAAAAAAATCATTCCGCTGGTTATGCCCATAGCACACGCGGAGGGCATTTAAATCTTTCTGCGCAATCAAAAAGGCCGCTGCACAAAATAATGTGCAACGGCCTTTTGCTATCCTGTTATGTACGCTGTGCGCGTTAAACTTAGGCGGCAGTGGTGGAAGCAACCTCAGAAGAAGCAGCCTCAGAGGAAGCAGCCTCAGAAGAAGCAGCCTCGGAAACAGCGGTGGTGCTTGCGGAAGCAGCCTCAGAGGTGGAGGAAGCAGCAGCGCTAGAAGCAGAGCCACCGCAAGCGGTCATGCCAGCAGCCAGAGCCAGAGCAACAACAGCGATGCAAATATTCTTGAGTTTCATATCAATGATCTCCTTAGTCTTCTTGTAAATGTTTAGCAGCGGGCTTTCGGTAGCACCTCACTGCGATGCTATATTCTAATCCGTTTTTGAAAAAAATCAAGAGGATTTTGGTCGAAAGTTATAATCCATGTAAAGAATCTACATAGTTGTCATAAAGTTTCGCCAAAAGTCAAAGACTTTTTGGTAAAAATAAAGCGCGGGATAGAGCCTGTACCGCCGGGCGGGAAGTACAAAAACAGAAAAATTTGAAAAATACTCATAAAATCCTTTTTATTGTACTGTAAATGTGGATAATAGAGACACAACGAGGGACGGACATCCCCCGGAGGGCTGAACGACAAGAACATTTATGGAGGGTACTACAATGAAAGACTTTGATTTTGGCTACTTTGGCACCGGCGACGAGGGCTATGCCCAGTACATGACCGCATTCGAGCGCAATTTCAGCACGGACAGCACCGATAGCTTTGCATCCGATGACGCAGACTGCGATGCAGACAGCTGCGACAGCACTGAGGACGATTTCTGAGCCTGCACTCTTTTGCCCGTTTGTGCATACAAAGGGCAAAGGGGGAATGCGGCTTGAACCGGATCGTTTTCACACTTTGTGTCTGGCTGTTCCCGGCGGCGTGTACCGCGCTGGGAGCAGCAGGGGTGTTTTTGCTGCGCAGGCAGACAAGGCCGGCAACCCGGCGCATTTTGTGCGGAATGGCGGCGGGTATCATGCTGGCGGCCAGCGTGTGGAGCCTGCTGCTGCCGGCCATTGCCCGGTCGGAGGGCAGGGCGGCATGGGTGCCCCCGGCGCTGGGGCTCATTTTAGGCGCTGTGGGGCTTTTACGGCTGGAGGATGCCGCCGGGCAGTTGCTGGCGGGCGGCCCCGGGCATTGCGGGCGTATGGTGCTGGCGGTCACCCTGCATAACCTGCCGGAAGGCATGGTGGTGGGGCTGGCTGCGACGCTGACGACGATGGGGGCTTTGACCGTCATTTTCAACATGGACAATGAGATCATGCGGAATATGTGGGATTTTACTACGGTTATCATTGTCAATTTGTCCGTATCGTTGTTTGTAGCTCTTTTCTTTGTACCGGCTTTGATGGA
>ENA-OPVT01002116-OPVT01002116.1-human-gut-metagenome-genome-assembly--contig:-NODE-2116-length-11084-cov-2.421434_pt1 | contig 11084 bp, 3 predicted proteins | sample MGYA00241499_ERZ501990 | MGnify/ENA primary metagenome ERZ501990 (study PRJEB25962, sample SAMEA2042104) | human gut metagenome | biome: human gut; feature: human-associated habitat; material: faeces...
AGCAGCGAAGGTTGGCCGCGTTGAAAACGAATACGACGTTTACAACGAAATCCGCAGCCTGAAGCTCCATGGCGATTACAAAGCCAATGCATATGGCCTGACCATGGAATATGGCAAGACCTTCGGCACTGAGGCAAGCTACTTCACCCCGAAGGCACAGCTGACCTGGTCTCAGGTAGGCAGCAAGGATTACACTGCCCATACTCCGAACGACAGCATGAGAATTGACCAGGACGCATACAGCAGCCTGGTAGCACGTTTCGGCGTTGAAGCAGGCGCTAAGAGCGAAAAAGGCCGCGTATACGTTGGCCTGTATGGTGCACATGAATTCAACGGCGACATCAGCGCAAGCTATTTCGCTAAGGACGGCGGCTATAAGCACACCAGCTTCGACGGCAAGGATACCTGGATGGAAATGAGCATTGGCGGCAGCTATGATCTGAGCGACAACTGCCATATCTATGCAGACTTTGCTAAGGACTTTGGCGGCGACTTCGAGCGTAAGTGGAAGGCAAGTGCCGGCCTGCGCTTCGAGTTCTGATTGCTTAAATAAGTTTTTCCCCTTCTTTTATAAACCGGCTGCGGCGCTATCAAGGCAGCGTTGCGGCCTGCTCCCTGAATTTAGAAAGCGAAGCAGTCATCTGCCGAAAGGCAGGTGGCTGCTTTGCTTTTAAATATAATTAATAGAAGCAGTTTACAGATAATTTGCTTGAGGTGTTACTGTGAGTTGATGTTTATGGCGTTATGCTTCTTGCAGTGATTTAATTCACAATATCTTCAAATTTCACTTGACGCAATAGATTGATTATGGTAAACTCTATATGATAAAAAATACCAATAACAGAAAAATGTAAGTAATACACCCCTGAGAAAAAACATTCTTTACAAAAGGAAAAAATTACTACTGCTTTGTTATTAAATTATATAATTATAGACGATCAGGTGAGGATATTTTGCCGGATATCTTCTTAGCAGGGAAGTCTGATGTGATTTCGACGCTGTTCCGCAACTGTGAAAGTGAGCTGCTTTATCATTAAGCTATGGCTTAAACCTCTTACCAAGGGATGAAGCGGCAATGAACTTAAGCCAGGGTACTGACTGATTGTGCATATTAAGGGTCTACGAGATTAGACGCGCTTAATGAGAGGGATTTTTTAAGCATTTCAGATTGCAAAATTTTTCTTTCATTGTTAGTGTGTGCTAATCTTTTTTTATTTTATATAGATGAAAATTATTTTTAAGCAATCATATTGCAAGGAGTGAGAGTATGAGGAGTTATCAACAAAAAAGATGGCAGCTGCTTGCTGCCGGCGTTTTGATGTCAGTATGCACATCATGCTTTACCGTATCACCTGTCTGGGCTGCGGAATACACCAAAGGTCTTACAGGTAATGCTGAAAGTGATATGGCAATTATCGGCGGTGACGGTAATACAGTTGTACAAAACGGCAACACCGTTACCTATGATTTTCAGGGTAAGGACCACACCTTTACCGTAAAAAATAAGGATGCCATTATGACCGATAAGGATAATGATGGCTATGATTACGTTTTGAATAACGTTGACGGTGATGGCAATAAGGGTACGCTGCACTTATACCAGACCAACACCAGAAAAAATGATTTTGCAGGTGTAACCGGCCTGGCAGCAGGCGGCGGTAAGGTTGTAGTAAACAGTAATCTGGATATTACTGCTTATTCTGCCTATGCTTCTGTAGGTGTCGGCGCAGCAGGCGGCACTGATCTGACTATCAACGGCAACGTGAAGATGCGCAAGGATGATCCCAACAGTCCTTGGGGTATTATTACTAAAAACGTTCACGGCAATATCGGTCCCGGCGGTGTAACCTCTATGGACCCGACGGACGTTAACTATACCGGTGCACGTTGGCAGCCTAGCGCTTTCAGCGTCGGCGGCCTTGATGCCAGCATTACTGTAAACGGTAATGTGGATGTTGCTGTACGCGGTACTGCGGTACAGACGAATACCTATTCAAAAACTGATGACAAAATGCTTGGCTGCAAGCTGTCAACAATCAGTCTGCTGGGCGACTCTATCAAAATAGAAACTCCGTCTGACGAAAGAAATGAAGATGGCAGCTTTAAGGAAGCATATTATGCTATGGCCAGCTACGGCGGTACCATTAACATCAACGTTGTTGATACCAATAACAGCAAGGATAAATATTCCATTGAAAACGAAAATCTCGTAGCAGCCGAAGGCAAAACAACCAATATTATCGGCAACGTTATCGCTCTGAAGCGCTCTGAGCGTACCGATAAGCCTGACGTATATCAGGATGGCCGTGTTAATATCGGTTTGACCACTAAGGATTCTACCTGGAAGGGTGTTATTGATAACGCAGGCACCGACCATGCAGGCGAGGTTAATGTTTGGCTGAGCAACGGCGCACAGTGGACCCATGAAGCAACCTCCCGTGTAGACGGTCTGGATTACAGCCACATGCCGGCATACAGTAAGCCGAGCTATGATAATTTTGACGGCGTATCTTATGTTAATAAGCTTGTCGGCGGCCAAAAGTCTGCCAACAGCGGCTTTATTTACCAGAACAGTGATGTAAAGCTGAATTTTGCTAATTACAGCGGTTACAATACCATTGTTTATAAGCATAATGAAAACGGTACTCAGAAGGAGCATTATATCGGCGGCGATACTACTATTCAGCATGCCGGTGCCGGTGCTAATGTTACCATGGCAACCGATAATAAAAATATCGACCTTAAAAACGGTGATGAGGTTGAAGCAGTACTCAATGCTTTGGCAAGCAAGCTGACCTATAGCGGTTATGTGAATAACGAAAGAGATCTTTCCGGTACTGTTATGATTGCTTCCGGCCTGACTGCCTCCAGCATTACTGCTGAAGCTAAGGGTATGATTAAATTTAACGAGAAAACCGGTGAAGGCGGTTACACCAAGCCGCAGGAGGGAGAGCAGAATACTGCGGAAATCACCAGCGGCATGACCGGTACTTCTGCAGACAGCGATTATACCTCTGCCAATATCCGTCAGGAGGACGGCTCCTATAAATTTACTCAATCTACCAAAATTGACGTAGAGAACGGTACTGCTATCGATGCAGCTGCCGACATTACTGTTAAGGCAGCAGATACTGCTTTGACTCTGGATGCTAAACAGGGCATTGTTACCAACGGCAATACTGTAGACATTACTTCCCGCACTTTGCATCTGACCACAAAAGAGGATGCTATCGTTGCTGACGGCGGTAAGGTTATCAGCATGGGTATTACCAATATCAACAAGGATGCTGCCGGCGATAAGCCTGCGGCAGAGAATGCTGTTAAGGCAGCAAACGGCGCTGAGGTTACCTTGGGCAATGGCGTTATCAAGGGCAATATTATCAGTGACGCTTCCGTAGTTAACATCAATAAGGATAACATGGATGCCGACGGCAAATATAAAGAGGGCTCTTTAGAGGGCAATCTTACTGTTGCTAACGGCGGCAAAATCGACCTGACTGTTGCCGATGGCAAATTCCTGGGCAGCATTGTGAAGCCGGGTGCGGCAGCTGCGGCTGTCGGTGACGACGGCACTGTTAAACTGACTGTTGCTGACGGTGCGGTATGGACCGGCGCGCATATAAATGCCGATGCCGAGCTGAACCTGACTCTTTCCGGCGGTGTATGGAATAATAACGGCACCGACGCAACCTATGTAAACAGCCTGAAGGGCGGCAAGGGTGTTGCTAAGACTATTAAATATATCAATCCGAACGGCGGAAATAATGAAGAAGTAGAAATTCCCGTCAACGGCTTTATCAGCATGGCTCCCGAGGCCGGTGCTGTTACCGTAGGCAGCTTCAGCGGTACTCATATCGTAAGCTATGACCATGATAATGCAGGTACCGATGTAAGCGATTACAAGGGCGGCAACTTCACTGTTGAAAAAGCAGATAAGGGTTCTATGCTGATTGCGGCAACAAGCAGCAAGAACATCAAGACTAGTGACCAGGACGCTGTAGAAGCAGCCTTCAAGGCATTGAGCCAGAAGATTTACTATGGCAATGCCGGTGTTGACGAAAACCTGACCGGTAAGACTATGATCAGCTCCGGTCTGACCTCCTCCAGCGTTTCCCGTTGGCTCGGCGACATGAAATTTGACAGTGCTAATGGTGGCGTAGGCAGCTTCGTCGGCGGCAGCGGTGTTAATATTACCGGCGACTACGAAACCGCACTGATGAAGGGCGCAAGAGCGGCAACCACCAGCGCAATGCTTTCCTGGCGTGATAATGCTGCGAACGTAATTTATCGCGGCGACCTGCTGCGTGCGCATATGGAGAGCGACGGCATCTGGGCTAAGACCTACGGCGGCAAGGATACCTACAATGCGAATGCGGTTGATCTGAGCAACAGCTATTGGGGTGCACAGGTTGGCTTTGACCGTATGTATGACCACGGCTGGATTGCAGGCGCTGCTATTGATTATCAGAAGGGCAGCTCCAGCTACAACTATACCGATGACGATTTCGGCAATATCGGCGGCAATACCGGTGACAACAAGCTGTACAGCTTTGGCTTGTATGCTTCCAAGGACCTGGGCGACGGCGCACATCTGGACTTCGCAGCTAAGGCCGGCAGCGTGCGCAACGAGTTCAGCGTACACAACGGCATCGGCACCGAGCTGAACGGTACCTACAGAAACCGTGGCTACAGTGCTACCGCAAGTCTGGCAAAACGTATCGGTACAGATAAGAGCTACCTTGAGCCTCAGGCACAGCTGACCTGGGCACACTTGGGCGGCAGAAACTTTGCGGCCGTAACCGACGGCGGTGAAGTTCTGGACGTTAACCAGGGCAACTACAACAGCTTGGTTGGTCGTCTGGGCTTAGAACTCGGCAAAACCGGTCGCCTGGGCTCTGTTTATGCACGCTTCGGTCTGGCACATGAGTTCTCCGGCGATGTCACCGGCAGCTACAGCGCAGAGGACGGCGGCAGCAAGACTACCTCTGTAGAAACTAAGGGAACATGGGCAGAAATGAGCCTTGGCACTACCTTGAATATTAAGCCTAACGCAAGCGCATATTTTGATGTTTCCCGCAGCTACGGTGCAGATTATGAGCATGACTGGAAGTTCAGCGGTGGCCTGCGCTTTGCACTTGACCGTTTGCCGAAGCATGAGCAGGAAATTGCCGGTCAGGCAGAGGCTGAACAGTTCATCGCAGGTGAAACCGCAGTAGTACAGGAAAATGCGGCTGCTAACGTAAAAACCGACGCTATGCCGGGCTTTGCGGCAGAAGAGCAGACTCTCAACGCTCAGCCTGCAGTGCAGGAAGCAGAAGAAACTACTGCTGTTGCAGAGCATTCCGAGCCGAAATATGTTGAAACCGTAACCAGCTACGATGCACCGGAGCCGACCGCAGCAGACTTTGACGAAATGAGCTTTGAGCTGGCACCTATCGTTGTTACCGCTTCCCGTATGGAGGAATCCATCCTGAAGGCTAAGGCAGATATGAGCGTTGTCGGCCGTGAGGAAATCGAGCAGATGCACATGGACAACGTGGAAGAGGTTCTGCGTACAGTTCCGGGCGTACAGTTCCTGGATTACGGCTCCAACGGCTTGAATGCCAACGTAAGCGGTATCCGCATCAACGGCAGCAAGGACGTTGTTATCCTGGTTGACGGCGTGCGTGTTAACGACTTCAAGGGCGCAGGCAGCAGCGGTTATATGTTTGCCGCACTCATGAACAATATGGATAACATCGAGCGCGTCGAGGTAATGCGCGGCAGTGCTGCTACCATGTACGGCAGCGGTGCCAAGGGCGGTGTTATCAACATCATCACCAGAAGACCTGAAGGTGCAAAAACCGTTATTGATATTGCCAAGGGCAGCTTCGGCAAGGAAGCCTATAAATTCAATACTCAGGCTGCCAAAGACAAGGTAAGCTACAATATTTACCATGACAGAACCATTTCCGGCACCAGCAAGGACGGCAGCGGTAAGGAATGGCCGGGTCAGAGCAATACCAAGAGCAGCGGTGCTAAGTTTGAGTATAAATTCAACGATGCCAATAAGCTGACCTTGAACTATGAAACCATCGGCTCCAACTTCAGCGGTACCGACCTGGTATACGGCGGTCATTATGTAGGCATGTACGACAGCAATAGCGTAACTCTGAAGCATGATTGGCAGATTAACGATCAGTGGAGCAATTCTCTGATGTATCGTGCAACCAAAGAAAAATCCTCATGGGATAAGCCGGGCGGAGAGGATACTGATATTTCCGAGCCAATTACAAGCAATCTGGAATACAAGCTGTACAGCGATAACTTCAAATATCAGACCGACAGATATACTATGATCGGCGGTATCGAATACAGCAAGGGCAAGGATAATACTAACCACAAGGAAACCAGCAATACTTCTCTGTTCCTGCAGGGTGATTGGGAGCTTGTGCCGCATGTAACCTTATCCGGCGGTATTCGTCACGACAGACCTGACAGCTATGAATGCCATAACTCCATCAGCTATAAGCTGGGTTGGGATATTACCGAGAAGGATACCTTGTATGCAGGCCGCAGCGATTACTACATTCTGCCGAGCCTGACACAGCTGTATGACCATAAATACGGTAATGCAGACCTGCGTGCTTCCGAAGGCCGTACAACATCTATCGGTTACAACCACGAATTTACACCTGATAATTACATGATGCTGAGCTGGTTCGAAACCAAGTCCGGTGTTGGCATGACTATGAACAGCACCACCGACAAGGACGATCCGAACTATGGCCAGTATCAGAACAGCATAGGCGGTATTTCCCGCGGCTGGAACGCACAGTACAATGCTCGTCTGAGCGATGCTGTAACTGTTAAGCTGGGCTGGGCACATCTGTTCTATGATGAAAAGGACAGCTTTACTCAGGGCTATGCACCTAAGGACAAAGCAACCTTCGGTGTATACTATGACAAGGATAAATTCAGTGCTGCCTTCGACGGCTTCTACTTCATCCGTGATAAACGCGGCATGAAGGAAGGCGTTAAGGGCTGGCCTTCCGATAAGTATGGCGTTTACAACCTTGCTCTTAATTACACAGCTGATAAGCAGACTAAGTTCTACGTTAAAGTAGACAACATCTTCAACAAGCTGTGGGCTGAGCACACAGACGTTATCTGGAGCGGCGGTGCCGACAGCTGGTATGCTATGCCTGGCAGAAGCTTCGTAGTAGGCATGCAGTACACCTTCTAAGCTGAGTATTAATCATGTTATATACGGAGCAGTAAGCTCTGCTCCGTATCATATAAAAACTTTTTTGATGACGTAAAGGAGATTTTTATCATGGCAAAAGCTACTAAAGAAGAAACTAAAGTAACCGAAATGGAAAACAAAATCGAGAAGATGACTCAGTTCCTGGCTGACAATAAAATCGAATGCTTCGATATCCAAAAGCTGGAGGACGAGCACCATACCACTATCTTCCGCAGCCGCATGGAAGTTAAGGGTCAGCTGCTGCCGATGGCTCTGCTGATGGACGACAGCGTTTATATGCTGCTGCAGGTGCAAATCGCTCCGCAGGTAATCGATGAAGAAAAGCTGAAAGCACTTGCCGGTGCTATCAACAACATGAACAACAATGTTCGTCCGTTCAAATTCACCGTTTCCGAGAGAGGCGACTTCATGCTGAACGCATGTATTACCGCCGAAAACACCACCTTCAACCCGGCTTTGGTAAACGCTATCATGGGTGAAGCAGTTAAATTTATGGAAGCACAATACGGCAACATTATGGAAGCCGTTTGGGCTAAATAAGGAGAGTGGCAGAAATGAAAAAGAAACTTATGACTTTGCTGATGAGTGCTGTTATGGCTTTGGGTATCAGTGCCAGTGCGTTTGCCGCACCTGTAGGTGTTGTTAATGTTAATGCCGTTCTGAACAGCTATCCGGGAATTACCGAGATTGCCAAATCCGTAGCACAGGAAAAAACTCGCCTGCAGGAAGAGTTCAATAAGCAATCTGCTAACATGAGCGATGCTGAAAAGCAGGCTCTGGCTGAAAAGCTCAGCAAGCAGCTGGCAGACTTTGAACAGAAGAAGATGGCTCCTGTACAAAGAAAAATCAACAAAACTATTCTTGATGTAGCTAAAGCAAACAATATTGACAGTGTTGTAAATATGAATGCTATGGTAGCAGGCGGCAAGGATCTTACCGACGAGGTTATCAAAGCGCTGAAATGAACGCAGCGTGTTTATGATAAGCTGAATAATTTTGTTATGAAATCGCAGGCTGCGCTGATGAGAAGCAGCCTGGCCGGTTTCTATATAAACTGTGCGGAGTCCGATTCCGCGCAGAGAGGTTAGCAGAAGCAGTGGTTGTTTCTGCTTTTTCCCAATTTTTTGATAAGGAGGACTATATGCTGAAGCTTAGTCAAAAGAAGAGAAAAGCTCTTTTAGCACTGGCCGTTGCCGCAGCTGTTTTAGGTGCTAATAATGCATTTGCAGCAAGCGTGCATGACAAGGCTATTACTGAAAGTAACCAATATGGCAGCGCTGTGCGTACATATTGGAAAGAAGCAGGTGTGTATAATGCCAAAACACACACCTACACCTTTAATGAGGATGTAACCTTAAAGCCTAATGCATCGGACCAGGATTTTAACCATTGGACACCGATGTTTGGCGGTATCTATATAGCCGGAAACAAACCGGTTACCATTGATATGCAAGGCCATCGTCTTGATCTGGCACTGAATGTCGACCAACCTAAAGGAGTTGATAACGTAAGGGCTGTAAGTCCGAACGCTATTCATGTTAGCTCTGCCGATCTGGTAATCAACAACGTTAAGGGTATGGAGCTTTCTGCTAAAGGCAGCTTTTTGAGTGCAGGCAAGCTGCGCGGTATTTACGTTGCAGGTACTAACCAGGAGGGCTCTTACGGCGACGGCAAGGGACTTGCCAGCCTGACCATTAACAATGCCGACGGTTGGGAGAACGCTGTAAAATTCCATTCCAGCCAGCCTCAGGTTGAAAACGCTATTGAGGTATGGAAAAATACCGGCAGTGCCGACCTGAAGATTTCCGGTATGGTTGACCTGTATGTAGGCAATGACAGCGATGTTATTACCGTAAGAGGCGGTAACTCCTCTTACAATATCGATAAGGCGCCTACCGCTTATATCGGCGGCGGCGCAATTAAGGCGGCTATGGGACGTGCTGCTGTTGTCAGCGGCGGCGAGCTGTCTATCAATTCCAAGCTGCAGGACGGCGCCATTGTTGCGGCAGAAGGCAGCCGTGATGTACAGGTTGAAGGCAACATCCTGGTTAAGGATCAGCAAAAGGATCAGGGCATTCTGACTTTAGGCATGAATACCGACAAATCCTATTTCAAAGGTACCATTTTCAATGATAATGGTGCCGGTGAAGTATATATGCTGCTTGCCAACGGTGCGCAATGGACCAATGAAAGAAAAGGCGATTATAATTATCATAACAGCAGCCTGAACCAGCTTGTCGGCGGTGAAGCTGATGCCAAAGCAGGCAATATCTTCCAAAAGGACAGCGGCAGTCTGACCATTGATAAATACAGCGGTAATACCAACATTTTCTACGCTCATACCGGCAACGGTGAAGCAGCTGAAAACTACGCAGCAGGCGACACCGTTATCAAGGGTGCAGCAGCAGGCTCCGTTGTAAGCATGATTACCGATAACACCGGTGTTGCAATGGATAACAAGGACAGCGTAGCCAACGTACTTAACTCACTGGCAGGCAAGCTGACCTACAGCAACTACGTAAACGGCGAAAGCAACCTGACCGGTTATGTGAAGATTGCCGACGGTCTGACTGCTTCATCCGCAGCACTGAAGACCGGTGATATCAGCTTCAATAAGGAAGATGGCAAGGGTTCTTATAATGCCGGTGCGGTTAATCCCGAAGTACCGACTGTAAAAGAATACACCAAAACCCTTACCGGCTTTGATCTTATTGATGAAGCGTATGCTGATGTATTCAAGGACGGAGTATATAAATTTACCGAGGACAGCAAAATTACCAACCAATATGGTATGGACATTATTGAGGATGCCAAAATTGATGCAACAGGCAAAACCCTGACCTTGGTTGTCAATAATCCGGCAGATCAGGGCGCAGGCATCAAGGTTAACCCCAGCAACTCTTTGAATATTAAGGCTGATACCGTAAAAATGGAGCTTACCGGTGAAGATATTTCTTCTGATGGCCTGAAGGGTGTTAATATTGCTAAAGCAGGCGCCAAGCTGACTATTGATGGCAAGCTGGATATTACTGCTAACGGCGATAACAATACTATTGGTGTTTATAATCAGGGCGACGTTGTTGTTAATGGCGATGTAAAGCTGGACATCGAAGGCAATAACGGCGGCTATCAATACTATGGTGCAACCGGCCTGTATGCAACCAGCGCTATGGGTAACAGCAAGGGCGGTACAATTACAGTTAACGGTGATGTAGACTTCCAAGGCAATGCTAACGGTCTTTGGGCAAATGCCGGCGGTGCCGTTGTAAACGTTAATGGCGGCGGCAGCATTGTTGTAAAAGAAGGCCAAGACATGGGTTATGCTGCTATTAAAGCAGAAAACGGCACTGTCAACATGAACGTTCTTAAAGATGAGGCTGGCAATGTTACCGGTGCAGCTGACAATGCTGTAACCATTAAAGGTAACTTGAGCCTAGATACCGGTGCGGTAAATTCTGTTGATGTTCACGGTACCAAGAGCGAAATCAATCTGGGCCTGTCAACTGCTGAATCCAGCCTGACCGGTGTCGTACAAAACAGCTTTGCCGAAGGAGGCAAGAAAGCCGGTGACAAGACCTTTACCGGTGATGCAAACCTGTGGCTGCAGAACGGCGCAACCTGGAACAACGAAGTAGTTGATACGATTATCAAAAATCCTTGGGGCGGCGAAAAATGGGCAGGCAGCCGTGTAACCAACTTTACTGGCGGCGAGAGCGAAGCAAAAGCAGGCAACATCTTCCAAAAGGACAGCAACAGCCTGACTATCAGCAATTACAGCGGCAATACCAATATCTTCTACGCTCATACCGGCAACGGTGAAGCAGCAAAAAACTACGCA
>ENA-OPVT01002125-OPVT01002125.1-human-gut-metagenome-genome-assembly--contig:-NODE-2125-length-11043-cov-2.347561_pt1 | contig 11043 bp, 8 predicted proteins | sample MGYA00241499_ERZ501990 | MGnify/ENA primary metagenome ERZ501990 (study PRJEB25962, sample SAMEA2042104) | human gut metagenome | biome: human gut; feature: human-associated habitat; material: faeces...
TGGTTAAAATGAACAACTTAAAATGTTTTTCAAACACGCTCTAGAGCGTGTTTGAGAAATCCTCTAATTTGCATCAAAAAGTGTATTGTATAAATCTTCTACCACTGGTGCAAGTGTTTTTCCAATTTCCGTTGTCTTTAAACGATTTGCAACGATGACATACTGCGGATTATCTGCCGGTGCAAATGTAACAAGCCATGCGTTGTTCGTTCCATCTCCCCGCTCCGCAGTTCCTGTCTTCGCAGCAATAGAATATTCTTTCTCTCCTACTGTGGACATTCCATAAGACTGTGCTGCAGCCTTCATTGCTTCTTTAATCTCCTGCGCAGTATCCGTATCCATTGTCTCTACTAACTTTTCTGACTTGCCTTCCGCTGTTGTCTGCCCTTTTCCATTGACTACAGATTTAAAAAGATATGGCTTTAACATTACACCATCATTTGCAATACTCTGTGTAACCATCGCCATCTGAAGGGGTGTAACAAGAGTTTCTCCCTGGCCAAATGCTGTTGTCGCAACAACATTATCTTCATAACCCTTTAAATCAAAGTTAGAATGGATTGTTGCAAAATCAAGAGAAATGTCTTCCCCAAGTAAAAAGCTTTTTCCTGTCTTATAAAGGCGAAGGCCGCCAAGCTTTAACGCCCGGTTCATAAAGTACACATTAGAGGATTTCACAAACCCTTCCCGGAATGAAATACTTCCATAGGCTTTACCACCATAATTTCGTATTGTCTGTCCATTTACCGTAATTGAACCAGTGTCTTCAACTTCTTCTCGTTCAATACCTGCTTCTACGATTTCTTTGGATGTGATTAATTTAAATACGGAACCTGGCGCTACCGGATTCTGGTATGCATTGGAGAGGAATACTCCTTCTTTTTCATTGATTTTTTTCCACTTATCTTCAATCTCAGACACATTAAAAGATGGCGAAGATGCTAACGCTAATATTTCTCCTGTCTTTTCATCAAGAACTGCAACAGATCCTTTATATTTCTCAATGTCCTTATATGCTCTTTCCTGCAAAGCCGCATCAATCGTAAGAGAAACATCCGCACCTTTCTTTTGCTTTGGATTAGCCCCGCAATTGCTGTGAACAAGTTCTTCATTCATCGTCTTTTCTACACCGTATGTTCCATAAATCTTGGACCAGTAACCAACGAGATTAGAAAAAGCATAGGGATGAGAGTATGTGCGTGCCCCGCCCGGCTTTTGTGAAAATGCAATCGTATTTCCATTACGGTCTAAAATAGATCCTCTCACATATTCTTTCTCATATATCTTTGCCTTGGCCTGACTCTTCTTTTTGTCCGCTTCTTTTGATACGCCCGGAAGCAGCGCGGAAACTCTCACGAGAGAAATGATCATTAAGATGACGCAGATAAGCGTGGCACTTTGCAGTAACTGCGTTCTCCTTAAAAAATTTATCCTGTTCTTCTTCATCTTCTACTGTTCCTTTCCATTTGACATTACTTGACACCGCTACGATAAGTCCCACGATCATAAAGCTGATCATAAGTGAAGTTCCTCCGCTTGAAATAAATGGCAGCGTGATTCCGGTAAGTGGGCACAGCCCGGTACTTCCAGCGATGATAATTAATGTCTGGTCAAAAAGCATAAATACAAATCCCGCGCCAACTGCTCTGTGATAGCGGTCCTGTTTTCTTACAAAAAGTCTTACTCCCTCAAGCCACATCATAATAAATACAATAAATACAAGCAGTGCAAATATCATACCACAACGCTGAATCAGTGCTGGATAAACGAGGTCACTCGTCTTAACCGGCAGCTCTGTCACAGAAGAGGTTCCAAACCACCCTCCAAGTACGATAGACTCTTTCGCTTTAAGAAGCTGATATCCAAGTCCTAAAGCATCCTTTTCCGGATGCAGCCAATAAATAAAACGATTCGCTATCTTGTTATAATTTGAAAGGAAAATCTGTGCCAGTTTGTTCGTTCCAAGAAACACTCCTGCACTATTCCACTTTGTAATCTGCGCTCCTATAACAGAAAGTCCGACAGAACCTGCTGCCATGACGAACACCGTTCCGATAAATACCTTTATATCTGGAACGAATAAAAAGAGGAATGTTAAAAACAGCATAAGAATCAGAAGCATGGTTCCAAATTCACTCTGTAATGCCAAAAACAATACTTCTAAAAATGTTACAGTATAAAAAGCCCGTATATTCTCCTTATCCGGATTCGCCTTTGTTCCTAAAAGTCCTGCCGCAATAAATACATATAGAAACTTAATAAACTCTGTTGTCTGTAAAGAAACACCACCTATTGTAATCCAGTTTCTTACGTTACCAACACTCTTTGCAAGAACAAGAGTTGCTGCCGACAGCAATAAGGAAAACCAAAAGAATATTCTGCATACCTTAATCGTCGATAATTTAAAACGCTTCAAACACTTTATAGAAGCAATATTTCTGCTATTTATATAAATGAACGCTGCCAAAAGAGCCATCACAAATCCAAGAATATACTGAAACTGCAATGATGTTGCCGGATTATGTGTCGCATAATACTGCGGATTCTTTAATACCTGCTCTTCTTTAAAAATACATTGCAGCATCGTTCCTACCGTAAGAAGTAACAAGGTATAAATAACAATCTTCTTATTTCCGTGTATCACAGAGGTAAAAAACCAGGATAATAACGTAATCGCAAGTAAGATTCCTATCATATCAAGATAAATCTTTCCTGCGCCTTTCGCCTGCACAAAGATAAAGGCCGCTGCCTGCATCAACAGCAGGGCAAGAACCGGACTATTTTTAAAGGAATAAAATGCTCTCTGGATTTCCCATACCACCCTTTCAAAAGAAAAGGCTTTTGTTCCAGTATCATGCCTACTCATAGCTTCCCTCCGCATTTTTATAAAGTCTTGTAGACTGGCTTCTTCCGCCCTCTACCGCAATCTGAAATTCTTCATTTCCAATGTAAACTCTTAAACCATCTGACAATGGAACCTGCCCTGTCACCATTCCATTCACATAAAGCTTATTCATCGTTCCCACATCTTCTAATAGATAACGTCCGTCTCTCTCAATAATGCGGCAATGATTCCTTGCTACACATAAATCATCCAGTACTAAATCATTACTTGTACTTCTTCCAATTGTAAATGGAATCTTATTCACGCGGTACCGCGCCATAACTCTGTGATTGGCATCCAGCTTCATAAGCGTAATTCCCGTTGTTTCTCTCTTCTTCATCGGAACAATCTTGCCACTTTCGTCTTTATAATCCTGCCCTACGCTGCTTTCTTCCGGCTGCATTCTCTCCTGGCGCTTTCGTTCCTGCTCTTCATAGTCATATAACCAATCTGTGTTAACTCGAATACTCTCTCCATCATATCCGTCCTGCTGAGATTCTTCTTCATATTCCATCTCTGAGAAATCATTCTTCTTTGGATATTCTTCGGCATACTGTTCTTCCTCTAATGCCTGTTTTTCTTCTTTTTCTTCACGTAACTCATACTCTTCAGGTTCGTTATCCTCATCAACCAGAATTCCTTTTCGTTTCTGTTTCTTTTGTAACTTTTTCTGTTCTTTTTCTTTTTGAACTTCTAACTTCTTTTCCTCACGTTTTTGCTTAATTTCCTCCTTCTTTTCCTGTCTTAATGCCCACTCATCTACGAAGTTCTCTCCCTCCTCGGAAGCCTTCTTTAGATTCTTATTCGAACGTATTAAAACAAGTACAATAAATGCAATTAAAATAACTACCCCAATCTGCGAAATAATAGACATAAATATAGCTCCTGCCTTTCGTTATTTTTAAAAACGCTGCTGCGTTCTTACCAATCACTTTCAACAGGAGCATACCATAAATAGTGCCTTTATTCAAATATTAGCTTTCTGAACTTTTACTGATTCTTTCTTACTTTTGCTACTGCTTCTACCATAGAAGACAAGTCGCTTTTCCATCCATCCTCTTCTTCTCCAAGAACTTCCGCCAGGATAGAAAGAAGGGCTTTTCCATCCAGATTATTTTTTATAAATTCTTTCTGGATTTCTTCCACATTCTGCATGCCATTCTCTTTCTGGTAACATTTACCTGTCCAGATTGAATATAAAGTTGCCGCATAAAAGTACATGTCATTACGAAGGAAATCCTTCGTAAAGCGGCTAGGCCGTCTCACATAACAATAGTCCTCAAACTTTTCCATATCAAGAGCATCCGGTACATAGTTCTTTTCAATCAAAAGAGCTGGAATTTCCTGAAACTCAACTTCCTGCCAGTTATCAATTCCCTCTTCCATATATTCTGCCGCACTCTTCTTAAAAGAAACATTTTTCTTATTGCGGTTCATATCATCAAAAAGCAGTTTATCTTCCATTGCAAAACGGCAGTAGCCGTTCTTCTCATACCCAAATTCTCTATTCTTTTCATTTTTTAAGATTTGTCTGCCGATACAGAAGGAAAACCACCATTTCTGTGCAGCTGGAAGTTCATAAACAGAATTATATTTCCGGCATAAATCTTCCTCGATTTCATAGCCTTTCTGGCGCAGTCTCTCTGATGCAGATTCAATCATAATCCAGATTTCCTGGCTGTTAGCCACTGAATTCGACTTGTATCTGGCAATCATTTCGATAATGACTTCTGCCGGTGTAATGCCAAGAGGTTCCATCTGTGCCTTTGCAAGTAATTTCTCAATGGATTCATACGTTGGCTGCAAGGCAATACAGAACCGCAGCAGCCATTCTCTTGTAACAACTGCTTTGCCTGCTCTTATCTTTGAAAACTGTGCTTCACAGTGAAGACAGCCAATATCTCTTAAAAACCAGGCAGCCTTATCATAGTATCCATATTCTTCCTCAATAACTTCTTCAAGACACTGGCCAAACTTCCTTGTTCCATCCTTAAACTCATCTTTGTAACTTCGAATGAGTTCATAGAATTCCTCTAATGTCTTCACTTCAGAAAGCATAACCCACAAATCCATCGTTGCAAGGCTTCTGCTGTCCTGCTGTATATTTTCTTCTAAAATGTCTTCAATATGTGCCCGGACATCTTCAAAGGCATCAATTGGAAAAAGTCCATTAATCAGTGCAATCCACAAAGCATCATCAATATTCTTACAGTAAAGTCCATATCCCATATAGGTTTCCAGAAGGATGTGGTTAATTTCCTCTAAATTCATTTCAAATGCCATACCAAGTGTGACATAGATATCCCTGGATGATGGCATGGAACCACGAAGCCATGCCCCGATTGCCTGTCTTGTCACAGGTACATAAGAAACTGTTCCCTCTTTCTTCTTTTCTACACGGTGAAACACCTTTTTTGCCAAAGATGTATTGCTGTAATCAAAGGCATCCATTTTTTCCTCTAAAAATCTGGAAAATGGAATTTTATTTTTCTGCCCTTCTGCCAGCCGTTCTTCTATCGCATTCATAAAAGATTCTATCGTATCGTCTGCTAATCTTTCCATAACTTCCTCTTTTTCTATCTGCCTGCATGTGCCGATTCTTCTTCCATCTGACTTTTTTCCTTTTTCAGGCGAAGGAGATTCACTACCTGAATACATACCGTAATTACTCCCAAAATAATAAAATAGTACAGTCTCACTTTTTGCGAACGGAAAAACCAGGCCGCCGCTTCAATAATCCAGCCTTCTACCAGACACAGGCCAACTACCTTCCACAGAGGATAACTCGCCTTTCTCTGAATAATCACAGCCTGATAATTTAACATGAGAAGAACCCACATGCCCGCCATGCCAAGTGCAATCTTCCAATGGCCAATCATTAAAGAATAATGAGATAAGTACATGATACAACCGGTGAGAAATCCTTGCGGGAATCCCATAAGTAAAAATGGAACTGCCGGTCCTTCCTCTTCTAAGCTGTCCTCTACTGCCTCTGCCTCCACATTCTCTATCTCCGTGCCTGTTTTTCTATGATCTCCATCGGAACGGAACATGCATCTTTCAGCACGATTTCCATAACGCGTGCTTTTTCTGCTTTTTCTTCCTCTGTTTCTGCTGCTTTCTTATACCGTCGTCCCATGTCACTGTCCTCCTCACCACTGTCTTTCGATTGTCCGCCTTTTTTTATTCTATGTGTTCTGTGTCCGCGTTCCTGACGAAGCACCATTCTTGTTTCCGGCCGGTATCCGCCGAGCATTTCCTCCACATAACACGCTGTATCTAACTGCTTTTTATTAAAGAGCGCTGCATGTTCCTGTAGCTGCTTTACAAAATCCTGAAGAATCTTAATCCACTGCTCCCTTCGGTTCAAATGAATCGCTATTTTATCGAACAGTTCAAACCGGTCTTTGTCAAAAAGTTCCTCATTCAAAAGGCCGATTCCTGTACGAAGGATCTCATCTTTTTGTTCTCCTGGTACTTTCTCCTCATTAAAATCTTTCACATACTTATACAGACTTTCCATGTCCCTCGCATTCATGCGAAACAGACTTTTTCCATAATCAGATAGCTTCTGATTCGCCAAAGTTTCACATAGAAGGCTGGTATAAATATCCTTATTTTTCTCTCTGATCACAGCAAGAAGTGAGGCAAACTCCACTTTATCTTCCTCAAATACTTCCCCTAACACTCTGTCGATTTCTTTTAAAATCCGCTCTCTTGAGCGTCCTGTCATGCCAGTTAAAAGATTCTCTATATATTTCTGTCTTTCTTTTACTGAAAACTTATATTCCCTGATTTCTTTTAAAATATCTTCTGCTACATATTCTAATGCTTTGTCTTTACATACCCAATATAATAGTTCTGGAAAATTTTCACTTAAAATTTCTATGCTAAGTGCACTCTGTCCATGCTTTCTTGCAATATCATAGAAAATCCACTCTACTTTCTTAAGAAGATTTCCGTTATCTCGAACAGTCTTTAAATACTTCCCAGCCGTTTTTTGAAAATCTCGATAGATCTCGTCTTCTTTTTGGCTTGCCTGTGCAAATCCATTATAAAAATACTGATCAAGGGCTGTCTGCGTGTTCTCCCAATCATTTCTTTCAGATTTTTCAGAAAGGTTAAAATACTTTGTTCCACATACTTTCTGTGAAAAATAGAAAGAAACGGATGGGATTGCCTCTCTTGTAAAGGAAACATATCCTGCTCTTTCCCTTGCCGGCTGCGGCAGCAAGCTGTGAATTACATACATCAAACGCTTTGCTTTTTCTGCAAATTCTTCTTCTTTCCAATCCGGTGCCACAATATTAATTCCCTCAGAGTGTCCCGACAAACACCAAAAGACTACCTGCATAAATTCAGGCAGTCTTGACATAAGATTCATCTCCTGCAAGATATCTTTTCTATGAAATTCCGGTTCTTCAAGGAATAACGGCTGTAAATAACCAACACTCTCTTCCTCTGCCCATTCTCCTCCCGGTGCAAGATAGGCTACTGGATTACTTTCAGGAGCCTTGGGCTGATAAATTCTAACTCTCTTATTCTGCCGCTTATCCTCTCCCGATTCACATGGAACAGAACTCATCTTTACAAAACCACAAACAGAACTATAAACAAGTTCATCTACTTCTGTTTTTCCAGTCTTATCTATAACAGCTGCCTGTGCCAGCTTTTCAAGTTCTCTTAAATAGGCTCTGTCTTCCGGCATGGAGGAAGCAGTAATTCCCCAGCCAAGTTTATTCCCGGAAATGCAATGATTCGACCACATATACTCATGTATTAAATATTCTGTCTTCATTCAAGCCACCCTCTTTCCTGCATGAACTTCATCATCATCCACAGTATTGGTTCCTCTGTTCGAATCGGCCGTACTCTTCCTACTGTTTTCACTTCCTTTTGTGTTCCCTCCATCGTCTCCTCTGTCTCACAGCCAAGTGCTGATACTGCAAAGAGACCACTCTCTTTGTAATCTGCAAGATTACGCTGCAGGCGGAACACCTTCTGATCAAAAATCTGCTTTAATATCTCCTGTCTTAAAAAATGATGATCCATGTTCATAAAGCCATAAGATACCTGTTTTCTCTCAAATAAAAGACTGTTTCCCCTGTATTCCTTTATCTCTCCAAGTTCCTCTAATAAATCACTCTTTGCGATAGTAAGAGCCATATACTTCTGCTTTAATTCATGATCTCCAAGAACAGAACGAATAGAATCTAAAACGGTGTCTGCCTTTCTCTCATAAAAATACTCGTCACTCATCGTATTCTCCATCATGAAATCCGCCTGATCCATAACCTGCTTTCCATTCTCATTACTCATTCTCTGAATGGACATCTGTTCTTCCTTCCCCATGACATAAAGTTTCTCTAATACTCGCTCCTCATCAGGAATCTGTTTATTAATAAGAGAATGTTCCAGATGCATCTGCGCTGGATCTACCAGGCAGATAAATCCATCCATATGCCGGACAAATCCTGTTCTTCCTGTACCTGCACTGTCTCTGATAAGCTCTCCCGCCACATCATAAATTGCCGTAAGCATATGCAGATTCTTCTGTCCAATCCGATAGGTCACTTCCAAAAATACCGGTTTTTTAAAAGCCTTACTTGTTGACTCCGGACAGATTCCATACCGCATAAGACGGTCGGCATTCCGCTCCATCTCTATCTTATAATCATCATTTGGATTGCCATAAGCATTACGAACCGTAAGATTCTGTCTCTGCATCACATCAAATCCATTCATCATTAGAGAACAAAGATACACGGTCTTACCAGAAGCGACACTTCCTGCAAGCCCGATCATCAACATCTCATATTTAAAAAAGTTCTGTGGAAGTACATTATGACAGTGCGGACAGACCATCGTATTGGAAAAAAGAGTAACCGCTCCCTCTTCCACATGAAACGTATATCCACAACTATCCGTATCAAAGCGTTTCACGGCAAGATCTCTTCCGGCCGCCGTCAGTTCCTGATTCAGTTCTGTCATAACTTCATTATCTATAATAATTCTCTTTGCATCGATTTGTTCTTCCGGGATTCCCATAGCGCTCCAGAAATACAAATACGCCGTATCTGTCTTATAAGAAAATACTTCATTTAACGCTGGTGACTGAAATCTTACCCCGTCTGTTCTTAAAAGAAATCCTGCATCCTCATTTGAAATATTACGGAAACAGTAAGGACATTTCTTCACCCGTATTGTTTTTGTCTCCTGCATCTGTATCTCTCCCGTCTAACATCTTTTCGTTGCTTTAATCGAAATCTCGTGTTTTGATTCCAAAATAATATAATACTTGACATCCTGCTTTATGACCGCCTGCTTTGTCGGAACACCCTGTCCTCGCGAAAGACCTGCCTCGCGAATCTCAAATGGCTGCTGTTTCGAAATAACCGTCAGTTCTTCTGGATTATCGCAGGCACAGATTTCCAATCCCTGATCTTCGATATAATAAGTAAACTCTTTACCCGACGGATGCTTTCCATACATAAGAATATTATCAAGCGCCACCTTATCCCTGCGGATTCTTCCATCTGGACAAATCGCTGCACAGCCACCAAAGGCGGAACCATGCGTAATCATAAAGTCCATGCCAAATAAGCGGTCTTTCTGCTTCTTTTCTTCTTCCTGTCTCTGCTGCCGTTCTTCTTCTCTCTTCTGACTCTCTAATTCCGAAACTTGCCCGGCATAATCCAATATGTATTTTTCCTGTTGCTGCCGACCACTCTGCCGCTTCCACTGAACGACTCCGACCACCGCCATTAATGCCGCAATCACAAGCCCGGCTTCCATTGTAAAAGTAGAAATCAACTCTTTACACCTCATTTTTATTCATTATATGCAAAAAGAAATCTTTTTTATTCTCCTTGCCCTTATACGATTATAACAGAAAAAAAGCATTTCTCAAAGAGGGTGATTTATTGGTTTTTACTAGAGTGTGTTTGAAAAATGATTTTTTAAACACACTCTAGATTTCCACAAAAAAATATTATAAAATAATAAATATATGTAACGACCTTACTTTACGCAAATATCCTAATTCATTCTGCGTAGTTATATAACATATATTTCTGAATAATTATCATAAATACTATTTTGAATAATCAGCATATAACACTATAGAAATAACATAGAAATGAGGACTTTACTATGGCTCTTGAATCATTACATCTGAAAAAAGAATTTGAAATACGGCAGCTTACTTCTCTCCACTATTTTGAATATAAAAGTGACTTTATTTTTAAAAGTGAGTATCACGATTACTGGAAACTTCTCTATGTGGAGGATGGCTCTGCCGAAATCTCTTTTTCCAACAAAAAACAGGCACCTGTCACTTTGCAAAAGGGTGAACTTTTCATCCAGTCTCCAAACGAATACTACTCTTTTAGGGCCTCCTCCGGCAATATTGCCGTTCTATTTACCGCAGGTTTTTACAGTGATACCGCAAATCTTTCATTGCTCGCCAACAAAAAGCTTGTATGCCAGAAAAAAGAGACTGAGTTATTACAGGCACTCGCCTTAGAAGGAAAAAGCAACTTTTCTCCAAAAATCAACCCAGCATCGCCTGCTGCCCTCGAACGAAGATATAACCAGCCTTTCGGCGGTGAACAACTTATCGGCATTTACCTTGAAATGCTCCTCATCAGCCTAATGCGCCAGTATACTTCTTCCGAAGAGAAAAAAGAAACTCCATCTGAAAATACAAAAAAAGACGCTTCCGCTTCTCTCTTAAAAACAGATTCTATTCTTTTCAACCGAATCACCGATTATTATGAGGCACATATCACCGAACATATTAAGGTAGAACATCTTTGCAAAGAATTTGGCATAGGCCGCTCCCATCTACAGAGAATTTTTCGTGAACAGACTGGCTATGGAGCAATCGAATACTTTTGCCAGATGCGAATCAGTGCCGCCAAACGGTGCATCCGGGAGAATCGTATGAATCTGACAGATACCGCTGCCTCGCTGGGCTATACCTCAATCTATTACTTTTCAAAACAGTTTAAAAAAATCACGGGAATGTCTCCATCACAGTATCAGAAGATGGTGCGGAGTTCTAAGAAAGACCCTCTTTATGAACAGAGAGAGCTTTGATTTTCTTTGCAAAATAGACGAACCCGGAAAATGAAAAAAGATATATTTGTGACTTTAGT
>ENA-OPVT01002126-OPVT01002126.1-human-gut-metagenome-genome-assembly--contig:-NODE-2126-length-11036-cov-3.726163_pt1 | contig 11036 bp, 10 predicted proteins | sample MGYA00241499_ERZ501990 | MGnify/ENA primary metagenome ERZ501990 (study PRJEB25962, sample SAMEA2042104) | human gut metagenome | biome: human gut; feature: human-associated habitat; material: faeces...
TGCTATCCGCATTGGCTCGGTCTGGGGGATTCCAGAGGACGCAGAGAAGCCAGCGGACGCGAGGATCAAGAACGGGAAGTATATCAAGAAACCTACCGAAAACGAAAAATGAGCCGCAGATTATATCAGCGACTCTAACTCGAAATAATGGGGTCTATTCCATCTCGCGGGTGCGAATGGGCGCACTGACCCCTTGTCACGAATCTACCTAAATCGTCGATTCGACAGACAATGACGTAAACAGGCAAGAATATAAATTTTTCGATTAGATTATAAGGGTTTAGGAGGATGAGTATATGGCAATAGACAAAAAAACATTATCAGAGGCCGACATCCGAACTAAATATATTACTCCTGCAATCGAACAGTCCGGTTGGGATAAAATGTCTCAAATGCGAGAGGAGTATTCCATTACCGCCGGGCGCATCATTGCTCGTGGGCAGGTTTGCAAACGGGAAAAGCCGTTAAAGGCAGACTATGTTCTTTTTTATAAACCCAATAAACCAATTGCCATTGTTGAAGCAAAGGATAACAACCATTCTATGTCTGACGGTATGCAGCAGGCATTGAACTACGCGCAGATGATGAATGTGCCTTTTGTTTTTTCGTCGAATGGAGATGGATTTGTTTTCCATAATCGCTACATACAAGAGGGCGAACGGGAAACAGTTCTTCCTCTCGATGGGTTTCCATCACCTGAAACTCTTTGGGAAATGTATGTAGAACAGAACTGCATTGGCCCTGCGCAGAGCAAAATTATAGATGAGCCATATTATGTAGATAATCCGAATAAGCAACCTCGGTATTATCAGATCAATGCGATCAACAGGACTGTAGAGGCAATTGCAGCTGGTCAGGATCGAGTCCTGTTGGTGATGGCTACCGGTACAGGTAAAACGTATACAGCATTTCAAATTATCTGGCGTTTGTGGAATGCGGGAATTAAGAAAAGAATCTTGTTTCTTGCAGACCGTACTGCTTTGATTTCGCAAACCTTCACAAATGATTTTGCACCCTTTAAGGATAAAATGACATGGGTAACAAAGCAGAACTTTGATACGGCCCACGAAATTTATCTTGGATTGTATCAGGGATTAACCGGTGAAGACGAAGACGCCAACAGCTTGTTTAAGCAGTTCAGCCCCTCGTTCTTCGATTTGATTGTGGTGGATGAGTGTCATCGTGGCAGTGCAAAAGCCGATAGTCAGTGGCGCGAGGTTTTGGAATACTTCTCTGCTGCAACGCAGATTGGTCTTACTGCAACGCCAAAAGAAACCAAGGAAGTTTCAAATATTGACTACTTTGGAGATCCTGTCTACACCTACACCCTGAAACAAGGTATCAACGATGGCTACCTCGCTCCGTATCGTGTTATCCGTGTGTTCTTTGACAAGGATGTAGAAGGATTCGTTCCTTACACCGGCCAGACAGATGACAACGGCGAAGTGATTGATGACCGGATTTACAATGCACTGGATTTTGATAGAAAGATCGTTCTTGAACAGCGTACCAAGTTGGTTGCAAAGACAGTGTCCGATTACCTGAAAAAGCATAATTGCCGCATGGACAAAACCATATTCTTCTGCGTCGATCAGGAACACGCGGACAGAATGCGCCGGGCGTTGGTGAATGAAAACTCCGACATGATGGCAGTTGATGAACGCTATGTTATGAGAATTACGTCCAATGATGAAGCAGGTGTCGATCAGCTTGATAATTTCCGTAATGTAGAGAGTCAGTATCCTGTGCTTGTTACAACATCCAAGTTACTATCTACCGGTGTCGATGTTCAGACGATTAAATTCATCGTTTTGGATTCTAATATCCGTTCCATGACTGAGTTCAAGCAGATTATCGGTCGTGGTACTCGTGTGCGTGAGGATCTTGGCAAACTTTACTTCACAATTTTTGACTTCCGTGATGTTACCCGCTTGTTCTATGATCCTGATTTCGATGGCCCGTGCGAACAGGATGAGGATTTCGATCCGGCAAAGGGGTACAATGGTGATCCTCCACCCAAGCTCCCGAAGCCAGTTAATCCACAGAAAAAATATATGGTCAGCGGAGAGCCGGTTACCATTCTCAAAAAGATGGTACAGTACATGGATCGGGATGGCAAGCTCATTACAGAAAGCCTAATTGACTATACCAAGAAAAACGTTCTTAATCAGTATGCGACGCTGGATGATTTCCTGTCTGCTTGGGGAGCTGCCGAGCGTAAGGAAGTCATTATCAAGGAGATGGAGGAACACGGCATTCTGTTCTCCGAACTCTGTGAGCAAATCAATCAGGATCTCGACCCGTTTGATCTGATTTGTCATATTGTATTTGACCAGCCACCGCTTACCAGACGTGAACGAGTCAATAATGTTCGGAAGCGCAACTATTTCACCAAATACGGAGAAAAAGCGGCTGAAATTCTGGACGCACTGCTTACCAAATATGCCGACTCCGGCTTGTCTGACTTAGAGAATGTAGATGTACTGAAAGTCGATCCTATCAAGCAATATGGAACTCAGGTATATATCGTCAACACGATTTTCGGTGGTATTGCGAAATTCCGACAGGCGATTAAGGATTTGGAGGCTGCCATCTACGCTGCATAAAGGAGAATAATTACTATGGCAATGTCCGCTTTGATTAAGTCACTGGAAGACATCATGCGAAAAGACGCAGGTTTGAACGGTGATGCGCAATATATCGAACAGATCACCTGGCTTCTGTTTCTAAAAGCTTTTGATGCCAAGGAAATGGAGTGGGAATTCCGACCCGAGTACCGTGGCAGTACCATCCCAGAGGGCTTCCGATGGCGTGATTGGGCGGATGATAAAGAAGGTATTACTGGCGATGCCTTGATTAAATTTGTGGACGAACTGTTCGACAAATTGAAGAAACTGGACGTATCTGATGGCGATCTCAAAAAGTTTGTGATTCGTAATGTGTTTACGGACATCAATAACTATATGAAATCCGGTATCTATCTTCGCCAGCTCATTAACCGTATCAACGAAAAGGTTGATTTCATCGACGCTACGCAGAAGCATACATTTAACGAACTGTATGAGGGTATGCTCAAAGATTTGCAAAGTGCAGGTCGTGCCGGCGAGTTTTACACGCCTCGTCCGGTAACCAACTTTATTGTTGAGAAAATTGATCCCAAATTGGGCGAGACCGTTCTTGATCCAGCTTGCGGCACCGGTGGTTTCTTAACCAGCACTATTGCGCACATGGGAAGTATTACAACGACTGAGCAGCTTAATACTCTGCAAACCACTATTTTCGGTTGGGAGAAAAAGCCTCTTCCGTATCTGTTGGCTATGACCAACCTGATTCTGCACGATATTGAAACTCCGCAGATTCGTCATATCAACTCCCTGAACAGACCGGTAACGGATTATTCTGCCAAGGACAGGGTTGATGTTATTGTTGCAAATCCTCCCTTTGGCGGCGCGGAAGATGATGCTGTGAAGCAGAATTTTCCAGCAGAATTCCGCACAAGCGAAACTGCCGATCTGTTCCTTGTGCTAATGATGTATCTGTTGAAGGACAAAGGACGCTGCGGTGTAGTTCTTCCCGATGGCTTCATGTTCGGTGATGGCGTAAAGGCTGCTATCAAAAAAAGAATGCTGGATGAGTTCGGTTTGCACACCATTATCCGCTTGCCGCAGGTTTTCAAGCCCTATGCCAGCGTTAATACGAATCTGTTGTTCTTCCAGAAGGGGGTTCCCAGCCGAGGCGTCTGGTTCTACCGGCTGGATTATCCGGAAGGAGTCAAGAGCTTTACAAAGACCAGGCCTATGTTGGACAAGCATTTCGATCCGGTTCGTGAGTGGTGGGCTGATAAACAGCCAATTGTGGTAGAAGGGAAAGATAAGGCGAGATTCTTCACTGTAGATGAATTGGTGGCTCTAAACTACGATTTTGACAAATGCTGTCCTTTCCCCCATGAGGAAGAAGAAATTCTGGAACCAGCCGAACTCATTGCCCGCTATCAGTCCGAGCGCGCCGAACTGAACGCTAACATTGACCGCATTTTGACGGAGATTTCCGCAATGCTGGAGGTAAAAGAATCATGACCGCACAGGACTTGAAAAACTCCATACTCCAGCTTGCTGTTCAAGGAAAATTGGTGCCTCAAAATCCATCTGATGAACCGGCTTCTGAGTTACTGAAGCGGATTCGTGCCGAAAAAGTTACAGCCTGTCATGCCGGAATAATTAAAAAAGATAGAAAATTGCCTGAAATAGAAGAGACAGAACTGCCCTATGACACTCCTGATACATGGGAGTGGTTAAGACTTGGCCAACTTTGCCAACTTCTCGATGGCGTGAAAATGAGCGGAGTGAAGTACCCTTATTTAGAAGCAAAGTACCTCCGAGGGAAAATTGAAGGCACCAATATAGATAGCGGAAAGTTTGTTAAAAAAGGAACCATGCTCATTTTGGTTGATGGTGAGAATTCTGGAGAGGTGTTCTTTGCATCTGAGGATGGATACATGGGAAGTACATTCAAAGTGTTGTATATCCCTGAAGCCGTTTATGTTCCATATGTTTTGTATTTTCTGCTATTGAAGAAGCAGTTGTTTAGAAATCGCAAAACAGGCGCAGCAATTCCTCATTTGAACAAAGAACTGTTTTTCAATCTTTTGTTTCCTGTACCGCCCCTTGCAGAGCAGGAACGTATTGTTGCCAAAATCGAGGAGCTATTGCCGCTCGTGAGTGAATACGACGGGGTAGAAAAACGGATTTCTGCACTGAATACTGAATTCCCTGATAAACTCCGTAAATCCATTTTGCAGCAAGCAGTACAGGGGAAACTTACGGAACGTGATCCTTCAGATGAGCCTGCAATCGAACTATTGGATCGCATCCGGGCAGAAAAAGCTAAACTCATTGCAGAAGGTAAGATCAAAAAAGAAAAGATAATTCCTGTTATTTCAGAAGAAGATCAGCTTTTCGATATTCCAGACACATGGACTTGGACTACTATTGCAGATACTTGTACAAATATTCAGTATGGAACTTCCGAAAAATCAGCGCCGTCTGGCAAGGTGGCTGTACTAAGAATGGGAAATCTTCAGGGCGGCAAAATTGACTATTCTAATTTGGTATACACATCCAATGACTATGACATTGAACGTTGCCACTTGGAATATAACGATCTCTTGTTTAATCGTACAAACAGCAAGGAACTTGTTGGGAAAACAGCAATCTACAAGGCGGAAATTCCTGCGATCTATGCAGGTTACTTAATTCGAGTTACACCGATCATGATTGACAGCGATTATTTGAATTATGTTATGCAGAGCCACTTTTTCAAAAAGTATTGTTTGGCTGTCAAGACAGATGCTATCGGACAGTCAAATATAAACGCTGAAAAGCTAAAAAGATTTGTCTTTCCGCTACCTCCCTTGGCTGAGCAGAAACGCATTGTAGCTCGTGTGGAGGAAGTGCTTGCCATGTGCGATGCTTTGAAATGAAAGGAGCTTATTATGTCAGATTTTAATTTACCCAGTATCCCAGCCTTTAACATTCAGGTGCCGGATATTCCTGAAATCAACATAGATACACCGGCACAGCATATGTGGGCTGATGAACAGTTCGAGATCCTGAAGAAGTATATTCAGGCGTTCGAAAAATCTTTGGATCCAGAACACGAAGTAGGAATCATGATGACAAACTTTGGACAATCCGTTCTGATGTATGTGACGCAGGTGTCGTACGAAGATCCGGTTTTGATGGTCTTCAAGGGTTTTGTCAACGGCCGGGAAGCAACTTTGATTCAACATATTAATCAGCTTAACTTCATGCTGACCTCTGTTGAAAAGGAACCTGACCGTCCGAAACGAAAAATTGGTTTTGTTTCTGGCGACGAATAACATATCCATTGTAATAGCATGAGGTAATAAGGAATGGACACGAAGAAATTACCAGATGTATTTGTTTCATACGCTGCTGATACGCTGGCAGAAACGAATAGCGGGCTGACAGGAGCACAGATCGTAAAGTATTGCAATTCTTATGCAGTTGATTTTGGGGTAGATATTCCCATTACGTCATCAGATTTTGGAAGCTTCGGAAGCCTTGTGCCAAACAAACGTACAGCTCTTTATCGCAATCTGTCAGTGTTTAACGGTCAACAACAATTTGTAATTATAAAAGAGTTGTGTGAGCTACCGTCGTTCGAAAACAATTCTGCAGTTGCTGAACTTAAAAAGCGCCTTTTTGAAAGGCATTCTGCATTTTCTATTTCACCTGTATTTGATCAAAATTCGGAACCGACTGGATGGCACCGGGTTGATCGCTCTATCGAAGAAATGAAGGCACGATATAAAACTGCTGACACAGAGGAAAAGTATCAAGCAATCGGTATGTTGGGCAGAGAAGCACTTATTTCTATTGCACAGCAGGTTTTTAGAAAGGATGAGCACCCTTCAATCGACGGAACAGACATCGGGTCTACTGATACAAAACGAATGTTGGATGCATATCTCTCGCACGAACTCAAGGATGAATCCGAGAAGATTGTAAAATATGCCAAGTCAGCGGTGGACATGTGCAATCAGTTAACGCACGACAGAAACGCGACCAAACGTGCTGCTGCAATCTGTATAATCGGTGTATCGTCAATCGCTGCACTGGTTAAAGAAATAAGCGAAACAGAAAAAGAGATTGTTTTTTGATATTTCAACAAGCAAAGTGCAAAGATGACAGGCGAAATAATTATTGCGATCGTGAGTGCAGCGGCTGGAGGTGTTGTCACTTTGCTCACCACACTGGTATTAGATCGATGCGAAGAAAAGCGAGAGGATATATTTGCATTACTTGATATTTACAGATGAAGCCGGTGCATACAAGGCTCAAACAACGCCTGAGTTCCGCAGGCGGCATCCTTTCTACGTACGTTCCAATGTGATGATCTCTATGGATGACTACATGGAGTTCCAAAAGGAAATGCAGACACTCAATGGTATGTATGAAATACCGGTTGGTGAAGAAATAAAATGGAGTGACCTTTGGGAAAAACTGCGCAACCGCCCCCGCACTCCTGCAATTGCTGCTATAACTGAAGACCGTCTAAAAGGATATTACAGGAAAGTTTTCGAGTGTGCGTCGCAGAAAGATTCCCTTCAATACATATTTACCATCACCAACGTCTATGAACAGTACTGCCTTTTGGACGAACGGCATATATACAAATTTCATTTACAGGAAGCTTTTCAGCGCGTACAGATGGACTTGCGTCCACGCAATGAGTTCGCTGTATTCATTATGGATGAGTTAAATACGGAAACTATAAAACAGATCAAAGCTGTTTGCCATGAATTTACTGTAAATGGTGACTTCATCCGAAACTACGGAAATGTATATCACAGCATTTTAACTGAGAGCAGCAACCAGAGCGCAGGTATTCAACTTGCGGATTATGCTGTTGGAGCTATGTACGGTTACCTGCGACGATCCTTCATTGCACCGGACAATTACGCCTTTGCGACAGACATGTATAATGACTACATTTACAGGAAATTGCGGCATAGTGCAATGGGAAGTATTATGGGCTATGGTATCCGAGAGGTACCTAAACACTCGACCCTGAGGCAAAACTTGGCAGCCCTATTTCCTGATATTCAGGTGGATACTGCTACATAAAGATTATCGATAGGTAATTTTGAGGTTATCGTTTACGCAAAAGTATCAAAATCCGGGTTGACATCTGCTCGGATTTTGATTATACTATGCTTAACCCGAATTGGAGGTTGAATGACATGAAACAACTGGGTATGCGTCTTCGCGCATTGCGGGAAGGAATTGGCTTATCCCAATCAAAATTTGCCGACGTGATCGGCTCTACGCAGTCCAGCATCAACCGCTATGAAAACGGTCAGGCAACGCCGACTGTCGATCTTCTACGCAAGTATGCGGACTACTTTGACGTTTCAATGGACTATATCTTTGCCCGCTGCGATGACCCGCACGGCAAGCTGTATGAGGCAAAACCTCCGGTTGACGCGAACAATCCTGAACTGAGGAAGTTCGTTGAGATGTGCTTCGATCCGGAATCACCGATGAACGAAAAACTGAAAGAAGCGATGCTGAAAATGCTGGGGGAGGCGAAGACATGAGTAGTGAATTAACCCATAATCCGGGACAGTTCGATGAAGTCATCCATATCATCGACAACGCCCGCAGCCGCGCCATGAAAGCAGTCAATGCAGAGCTTATTCAGATGTATTGGAGCGTCGGTGCGTATTTGTCAGAGCTTTGTTCTGCATCAAGCTTTGGCGATAAGATCATTGACGAAGTTGCCGCATACATTGCGCAAGAGAACCCCAACATCAAAGGTTTCAATCGTCGCGGTCTCTATCGTATGAAGCAATTCTACGAGACCTACAAGGACGATGAATTTGTGACACCACTGGTGACACAAATCAGCTGGACAAACCATCTGCTTATTATGTCTGGCTCCAAGACGGCAGATGAACGGCATTTTTACATGGCGCTCTGTGCGAAGGAACATTATTCCAAACGCGAGTTGGAGCGTCAGATCGGCACATCGTACTATGAGCGTTCAATGATTTCTGCCAAGAAGCCGATGCCTGAATCCGTTTCGCATGATGTGCGTGAAAGCATCCTCGATACCTATGTGCTTGAGTTTCTGGACTTGCCGGAGCAATTTTCCGAAAAGAATCTCCGTAAAGCAATCATCGAAAATCTGAAGCAGTTTATACTTGAATTTGGTCGGGACTTTACCTTTATCGGCGAGGAGTACCGTGTTTAGGTCGGCAATACAGATTTCTTCATCGACTTGCTGTTTTATAACCGTGCGCTTTCCTGCCTTGTCCCGATTGAACTGAAAATTGGAAAATTCAAGCCGGAACACATCGGGCAGATCAATTTTTATCTCGAAGCACTTGACCGCGATGTGAAGAAGCCAAATGAAAATCCAAGTGTAGGCGTTATTCTTTGCGCCAGCAAGGATGACGCGGTTGTCGAATATGCTTTAAGCCGCAGTATGTCGCCCACACTTGTTGCAGATTATCGGCTTTGTCTTCCCGACAAGACGCTTCTACAAAACAAGCTGCGTGAACTGACAGAGCTTGCGTTGGAAAGTGGCGAAGGCAACGAGGGTGATGAAGAATGAACGCTGTTATCTACGCCCGCTATTCCTCAGACAGCCAGCGCGAAGAATCCATTGAAGGTCAGCTCCGTGAGTGCCGGGAATATGCTGAACGCAACAATATGACCATCGTTGGAACGTATATTGACCGGGCATTATCTGCAAAAACAGCAGATCGACCGGAGTTCCAGCACATGATAAAGGACAGCGCAAAAGAGTTGTTCGAGATTGTGCTTGTATGGAAGCTCGACCGTTTTTCCCGCGACCGTTACGACAGCGCTCACTACAAGCACATTCTGAAAAAGAATGGCGTAAAGGTTATTTCTGCGAAAGAGCATATCTCCGAAGGCCCGGAGGGTATTATTCTGGAAGCAATGCTGGAGGGCTATGCCGAGTTCTATTCTGCTGAACTATCAGAGAAAATCCATCGCGGACAGAAAGAGAACGCGCTGAAAGGGAAAAACAACGGCGGTGGCGTTCCGCTCGGCTATCTGTTGGACAAGAAAGCGCAGAAGCTTGCGATTGATCCTACGACTGCGCCATTAGTGGTTGAGGTATTTGAGAAGTATGCTGACGGCAAATCGGTTCGTTCTATTGTTGAGGATTTCAATGCCCGCGGACTTAAAACGAAAAGGGGACAGCCGTTCAATATCAATAGTTTCAGCTCTCTGCTGAAAAACCGCAAATACATTGGCGAGTACCGTTATCAGGACGTTGTGATTGAGGGCGGCGTTCCTGCTATCGTTCCGGAAGAACTGTTCAACCGTGTGCAGGAACGCATGGAGAAGAACCGCCATGCTCCCGCAATGGCAAAAGCAAAAGAGGACTATCTGCTGACAACAAAGCTGTTCTGCGGTAAATGTGAGCGCATGATGGTTGGTGAAAGCGGCAAGAGCCATACCGGCGCTATGCACTATTATTACAAATGTAGCGGTGCGAAGCGCCTGAAGGATTGCGACAAGAAGGCTGTTCGCAAAGACTGGATTGAACGTGTTGTTGTCCGCCTGACCATGCAGCGCGTCATGGATGAAGAGAAGATTAACAGGCTCATCGATGCAATTCTTGTTATGCAGGAGCAGGAAGACATAACAACCCCTGCGCTTCGTTCACAGCTTGCAGAAACTGAGTCTGCCATCGGGAACATTCTGAAAGCAATCGAGCAGGGCATTTTCACGCTGTCCACTAAACAGCGGCTTGATGAGCTGGAAGCACGGAAAGAAGAAATCCTTGCGAATATTCAGGCCGCCGAACTGCAAAAGCCAAAGCTGACCCGCGAACAGATGACGGCATGGTTTGAGCAGTTCCGTCATGGCGATCCAGCAAACCGTGAGTTTCAGAAACGCCTGATTGACACGTTTGTGAACGCAGTGTATGTGTTCGATGATAAACTGGTCTTGACCTATAACTATCAACATGGGACGCAGACGATCTCGCTTGAAGAGATCGAGTCGGCGTTGAGTTCGGATTTTGATGGGGCTACTCCACCAAACTTCAGAAATCCTCCCCGTGACCGTTGGGTCATGGGGGGGATTTCTTGTTATTCAAAGAAAAGGAACAAGATCGCGCATCCGCTGATGGGAGGAATTCGCATGAAAGCACAGGTCATCGCCGCACTGCTTTTTCTGGTTCTGGGCATCGTGTTTGCCTGCGGAAAAGGCACATTTTTGATTGCAGGCTATAACACGCTCCCAGAGGAGAAAAAGGCACGGTATGATGCGCGCAAGATCCTAAAAAGCATGAGCCGGATGATGTTTTCCTGCGTGGGCTGCATGGCGGTTGGAATCCTCGGCTCGATCGCGGACGCACCTTGGCTCGTGGTGCTCGGCATCGTTCTGACGGTTCTGGTCATCGTGTTCTTTCTGATCCGCATCAATCGGGAGAGCAAGCGGTAACGCCTGCTGTGCAAAAAGTTACCCCCC
>ENA-OPVT01002132-OPVT01002132.1-human-gut-metagenome-genome-assembly--contig:-NODE-2132-length-11018-cov-5.822676_pt1 | contig 11018 bp, 11 predicted proteins | sample MGYA00241499_ERZ501990 | MGnify/ENA primary metagenome ERZ501990 (study PRJEB25962, sample SAMEA2042104) | human gut metagenome | biome: human gut; feature: human-associated habitat; material: faeces...
TTTGTTGCTCAGGAACTTATAAATAAAGTTAAATTATAGTGTTGCGGAATTAAGGTTACCATATGATTGAAACATCAAAAAACAGCAAAAGAATTGCCAAAAATACAATGATGTTGTATATAAGAATGCTATTATTAATGGCAGTTACCCTCTATACTTCACGCGTCGTTTTAAAGGCACTTGGTGTCAATGATTTTGGTATTTATAATGTTGTTGGTGGGGTAGTTACAATGTTTTCCATTTTGTCCAATTCTCTTTCTAGTGCAATCAGTAGATTTATAACTTATGAATTAGGAAAAGAAAACTTTACAAAGCTAAAAAATATATTTTCAACTGCAGTAACTATTCAAATCACATTGGCCGTTGCCATAACATTAATTGCAGAAATAGTTGGATTATGGTTTCTCAATACAAAAATGAATATCCCCACAGAACGTATGGAAGCCGCAAATTGGACGTTCCAATTTTCAGTAATTACTTTTGTTATAAATTTAATAAGTGTACCATACAATGCTGCAATTATTGCTCACGAGAAAATGTCTGCTTTTGCATATATAAGTATACTCGAAGCTTTACTTAAATTAAGTATCGCATTTCTAATTATTATATCTCCAATAGATAAATTAATATTCTACGCTTGTTTAATATGCATTATTTCATTAATTATCCGCTTAATCTATGGCCACTATTGTAAATCTCATTTTAAAGAATGTACTTATAGTTTTTATTGGGATAAAGACTTATTAAAACAAATGTTTGGATTTGCAGGATGGAATTTTATAGGTTCCTCTTCTGCTTTACTCAGAGATCAAGGAGGAAACATATTAATTAATTTATTTTTTGGCCCAGCTGTTAATGCAGCCAGAGGAATCGCATTCCAAGTAAATACTGCAACACAAAATTTTATTGCAAGTTTTACAATGGCATTAAATCCACAAATTACAAAATCCTATGCCTCCAACAATTATGACTATATGATGAAACTTGTATTTAAAGGAGCAAGATTTTCTTTTTACCTCTTGTTGATATTAACTCTTCCAATTTTCCTAAATACAAATTATATTCTGAAATTATGGCTAGGTATTGTACCAGAACATACAATACAATTTATCAGACTTATTTTAGTTTTTACTTTAAGCGAGTCAATATCACAACCACTTATAACGGCTCAACATGCAACAGGGAAAATTAAGAATTATCAAATTATAGTTGGAGGATTACAAATGCTAAATCTTCCTATTGCATATTTAGCATTAAAAAACGGAGCCATTCCTGAAACAATCTTCTTTGTAGCCATTGCTATATCTCAAATTTGCTTAATAGCACGATTATGGATGATGAAAACATCTATTAACTTATCGATATTAGGATTCTATTCTAAAGTATATTTAAATATATTAAAGGTCAGTCTAGTTGCAATCATTTTACCAATAGGATTATCAATTTACAAATCAGATTCCATCACTTTTTTTATAATGAGCAGTATAGTAACTATTGTTTATACTTTCTTATGCATATTTTTTATCGGCTGTGATAAAGAAGAGCAAATGTTAGCCCTTACTAAGATTCACGATATAATGATTAAAATAAAAAGTTAAAAATCACATCTTTTATTAGTTTATGAACAATATATATCCTGTTTCGGAAGCTTTAATGTGTTCAGCTTGTGGAGCATGTAAAGCAATCTGTCCTAAAGATGCTATTACTTTTACATACTCCTCAATAGGACGTAAATATGCAACAGTCAATAATTCATGCATAAATTGTGGTTTATGCATAAAAGTATGTCCATCTTTAAAAAAACAATATAATACGGATACAAGTGAACAAAGCGACAAGTACATTGGGAACATATTAGACGTAATGACTGGAAGAGCCATTAATGAAAATATTTTTTCAAATGCTCAAAGTGGAGGACTCTGTACAGCATTACTAATATATCTTTTTCAGACAAATAAAATAGATGCAGCAGTAGTCTGCAAAATGTCATATGGGAAAACCCCTGTAGTATCCGCTACAATTGTTACACAACCAGAGGAACTATATGAATGCCAAAAATCTTGTTATACCCCTGTAGATATTCTTTCTGCGTTAAAAGATACGCAACATTATTCTTCTATCGCAGTAGTTGGGCTTCCATGCCACATCCAGGGCTCCAGAACTTTAGCTAACATTTCAAAAAAATTTCAAAATATCAAGTATCGCATTGGCTTAATCTGCGATAGAACTCTTTGCCAAGGCATTCAAAATACAATGTTAAGTTATTTTCATGAAGCAGATGATGTCAAAATAGATTGGCGAAGAAAAAATTTCACACAAGACAACATATATTACCCATACAAAACAGCCCCAGTAGTTGTTTATTATAAAAATAAAAAAGAGTATATACTTCCAAACCTATATAGATTTACCTTAAAAGACATGTTTACACCACCCCGCTGCAGAGTATGTTATGATAAACTTAACACTCAAGCAGATATTGTATTAGGTGATCCATGGGCATGAAAGAGATAGATTGTAACAAAGGAAATTCTGTCATAATCATTCGAAGCCAAACAGGCAAAAAAATAATTGAAGATATGAGAGTAAAGAATTTCATTGTGGCCCAAAAATCGAATATAGATGAACTATTAAAAGGGCAATCTATAAGTCTAAGAAGACTAAACGTAAGCTGTTACTCAACTGCACTAAAAGCGATACTTGCAAAATTAGATTCTTATTTGTATAATCAACAAGACATATCATCATTACCAAAAAAACAAATAAAAAAAGCTGAAAAAGAAATTATTCAATTCATAGAATTCGAAAAACAATCCCCACAAAAAGTAATAATGCTGGCAAAAAGGAAAATATATTTTGCTAAGAAACGTGAGCAATTTAAGAAATTACCAATAATTAAGATTTTAAAAAAAATCAAATCATTAATACAAAAATGAAAATAGTTTTATCAGGCATTGAAACAAATAACAAAGGGGCTGAATTGATGCTCTATGCCATCTTACATGAAATAGAAAATAAATATCCAGAAGCTGAAATATATGTACCTATTTTTGCAATAAAGCAAGGCTTATCATATATTCAAACAAGCTTAAATATCAAAGAGAAACCTTTTGCAAATATAATTCGTATTGCTCAGAAAGTTCATTTATTTGGGATATTACGTAGACTTCATATTCCATATTTTGGAATATACGATAATCGCATAATAAAAAAAGCAAATTATTTTATAGATGCAAGTGGATTTGCCTTCTCGGATCAATGGAAACCCACAAACGACAATGTAGAATTTTGGAGATACCAACTCAAAGGCTATAGCAAACAAAAAACCAAAATAATATTTCTTCCACAAGCATTTGGTCCTGCATGTTTAGCCAATACTAAAAAAGAATTCCAAATATTAAATCAATATGCAGATATTATCATGCCCCGTGAAAGAGTTTCACAGAACTATTTACTAGAGAACAACGTTAATCCTAATAAAATCAGGATGTATACAGACTTTACATCTTTAATAAAAGGCGTTTTTCCAGAAGAATACAATCATTTAAAAAACGGAATCTGCATTATTCCTAATATGCGCATGATAGATAAAGGAATTATATCTCTTAAAAATTATTTAATACTACTTGAAAAAATTATCGAAAAAGTTTCAAGTAAAGGCTACGTAACTTATTTATTAAACCATGAAGGTGTTGAAGATGAGAAATTAGCATATTTGTGCAAAAATAGATTACAAAAGCCTATTGAAGTTGTTACAGGTTTAAATGCACTCGAGGTTAAAGGTTTAATAGCGTCTTCATATCTATGCATATCTTCCCGTTTTCATGGCGTAGCGTCAGCTCTAAATTCTGCAGTACCATGCTTAGCAACAAGCTGGAGTCATAAGTATGCTGAATTATTTAAAGATTATGGGATGAATGATAACGTCCTTAAATTAGATGATTTACAAGCATGCGTAGAAAAAGTAGAAGCATATTTAAACAAAGATAAAAATTTATCAATTAGACAAGAGCTAGAGATACACATCCCTCAAATACAAAACGAAACTAGGGAAATGTGGAATACGGTATGGAACATTTAATCTATCATAATTAAAATAAATTCAACAATTAGACAGGAATGCTTAGCATTTAATTATAGATACGAACCAATAAGATAATTTAATATATTCATATGATAAATACTCCTCTTGTTAGTGTAATAATACCAACTTACGCTCGATCTCAATACATATGTAGGGCTATAGATAGTGTTTTACATCAAACATATCAAAATATAGAAATAATTGTTGTGGATGACAATGGAGAGAATACTAAAGACCAATTAATAACTTATCAGACACTCAAACCATATATTGAGAAAAAACAGATAAGATACATCACACACAAAACAAACCTAAATGGCAGTGCCGCTAGAAATACCGGTATATTTAATGCTAAAGGAGAATATATATGCCTATTAGATGACGATGATGAATTCTTTCCAAGCAAAATAGAAAAACAGATAAATGTTTTGAGCCAATTAGATGATAGCTGGGCTGGTGTTTATTGTAATTCAATGAATAGAATTGTAACCTCGAATGGCTTTCAGGAAAAAATAAATAAAGTAAGACACTCAGATAATCTGAAAGAAGATTTTTTATCGTGTCAAGCCCAATTTGGCTCATCCTCTTTAATGCTCAAGAAACACGTATGTATAGAGCTGAATGGATTTGATACAACATTTAAAAGACATCAAGACTGGGAATTCATAGTTCGAGTACTAAGAAAATATAAGTTAAAACAAGTTGAAGCAAATGGAGCCTTGCTCTATTACTATATATATCCTGAGAACACTAATAGACCATCCGGCGAGAAAATAAAGATTTATAGAGAATATTTCTTAAGTAAGTTTAAAGAAGATATTGAATCTAGTCCAAACAAGAATATTATTTACTACAAAAATTATTGGGATGTAGGCTTAGCATTACTTAATTGTTCTCTTTTTAAAGAAGGCTTCTCGTATTTAAAGAAAGCTACAGTCTACCATTTCCCAACTTTCAAAGATCTTTTAAGAGTCATCTTGTATTTATTAAAAAAATAAAATGACATACTCATCTTTGTCATATCGAATTAGGTCCAAAGACAATAAAATTATATTAATTATATATGTAATATCTGTTTTATATATAGTCTTTACGCCTTTTGTTAAATCATTCAGTTATGTAGATGAATTATCTACACTCATTTTGGGTGGATATGCTTTATGCACTCTCCCCATATTCAAGAAAAAAGAATTTCTCATAGCCTTAGGAATATTAGCTTTTTATTTAGGATACTCATATTACTTACATATCAATATAAATCAAGCTATATTTCTAGACTTATTACTATTTTTTAAGCCTATCATATGTTTTTATTCAATGTATTATATAAACATATCATGGACTCCTAAGGTAAAAAATATATTAAGAAAAATTTTCCTATTTGCTGGGATATATTGCTGGTGCATATTACCTTTTATTAATTCTCTATATAGCAATACTGCAGCTTTCTATCCAGCTTGTATACTATCTTCTATATCTTACTTATATTTTTCCCCTCAAAAACAAAAGAACTGGTACATTGCATTATTACTACTCTTACCTGGCCTTTTTACTTTCCGTAGCAAATTTAACACAGAACTAATTTGTTTTATATACTTTGGTTTCTTTTTGCGTGGTAAATTTACACTATCGCTTAAATATATAACGATAATATCAGTATTAATAGCAGTTAGTATTTATGTAAATTGGACAAAATTCTCATTATATTTCTTATCTGGAGCAGAAGATGGTATAGCACGGACAACATTTTATTATACAGCGGCTAATATCCTAGTCGACTTCTTCCCTTTTGGCAGTGGTTTCGGTTCTTTTGGTAGTGAAGCAGCAGCCAGATATTATTCACCACTTTATTACCAATACGGAGTTGACTCAGTATATGGGATGTCGCCACTAGATTATGGAGAAAGTAGCAACTTCTTAGTAGATACATTTTATCCAATATTAGCAGAGTTTGGTATAATTGGAATAATTATATATATCATATTTTGGATTAGAAGATGGAATGAAGCTAATATACTTTTAAATTGTAATTACCGAATTTTTCTTTTTTTATTTTTCTTTATGGCTATACAAAATATTGCAGATTCTGCTTTTATCTCTCCAGCAGCTGTACCAATTATGATGTTACTGGGATTTACTTATTCAGATAATAAGGTTTAAAATAAACAAACTCTTAATTCTAATCTAATAACAGAATAATTATGTATCAAGTTAGTGTAATTATACCCATATATAAAACAGAAAAATATATAGAGAGATGCGCAATCTCTCTCTTTGAACAAACACTGAAATCCATCGAATATATTTTTATCAATGATTGTACACCTGATAACAGTATACAAATATTAGAGAATACCTTAATAAAATACCCCAATAGAATACCTGATACAAAAATTATTAACCATGATTACAATAGAGGTTCTGCAGCAGCACGAAATACAGGAAGAAATATCGCACAAGGTGAATACATTATAGAATGCGATAGTGACGACTGGGTAGAACCCAACGCATATGAACAAATGTATCTACAGGCTAAAAAAACAAACTCAGACATTGTAATATGTGATTGGAATGAGATTTATACAAACCACACCGAATGTATGCATATAAATCCACCTATTAATAACATTGATTGCGTTATAGCTATTTTATCAGGACAGATGCATGGATATGTTTGGAATAAACTTATAAAAAGATCACTATATCAAGAGCACCGTATAGCTTGTATAGAAGGTATTAATTTTATGGAAGATTTAAGCGTCACATACAAATTATTCTATTATGCAAAAACAATTACACACATAAATAAACCTCTTTATAATTATTTTAAAGGGAACATTAACTCTTATACTTCTTCTTACATCAATACTCAAGCACAAATAGGAATGATAAGGATCGCAGAACAAATACAATTCTTTTTTCAAAACGAAAAAAACAATCCTAGAATAAACCAAGCAATTATATTCTTTAACCTCGCCGTGAAGGCTACAATCTTATTAAAAGGTAAACCCTGCATTAAAACCAATATGCTTAACTCTAGTTTAAAGCATATATTATTCCATCCATCACTCTCCTCCTGTTTTAAGGCTGCACTTATATTAGATTACATACATTGTCCTCTAGGAATAAAATCTCTTCGATTTATAAAAAAATTAAACTAAGATGAAACAGAAACTGTTTTTGCTTTTATATTATGGATTTGCGACTTGGTTACCAAGTTCTTATTCACCTTATATAGGAAAACTATGTAACTACATAAGGATATATTGCGTAAAAAAGATTTTTAAAAAATGTGGTAAAGTAGCAACAATTGATCGTAAAGCATATTTTGGGACAGGCAAAGAAGTAGAAATTGGAGATTATAGTGGTATTGGTGCAAACTGTGTAATACCACATAATATTATTATAGGGAAATACGTAATGATGGCCCCTAACGTATATATATTATCAAATAATCACAAATTTGATAATCTGGACACACCAATGTGTTTCCAAGGATATACTCTTCCTCAACATCCAACTCAAATTGACGATGATTGCTGGATCGGATATGGAGTTATTATGACTCCAGGAAGACATATTAAGAAAGGAAGTATAATAGCTGCTGGATGTGTTTTAACAAAAGACTTTGAAGAATATACCATAATAGGAGGAAACCCAGGAAAAATAATCAAAAAAAGACAAATAAGATGAATATTTTATTAGTAACCAACATGTATCCATGTGCTGATGCTCCAGCTTATGGAATTTTTGTCAAAGAGCAAGAAAACGCTGTATGCAAAGAATATCCCGACGTTCATTACACTATTGCTTTTATAGATGGAAGATACAGTAAAAAAGAATATATTAAATCTATTTTTAAAATTCATAAACTAATCAAAGAAAAACATTTTGATTTAATCCACATTCATTACGGATTTTCAGGTTTATTTTTGCTATTAGGAAAATTATCCCCCAAAATACCTGTTTTAATTACATTACACGGAGGAGATATACAAGCCGAACAAGGAAAAACCATACAAGTATGGTTTACTAAACAAATTCTTAAAAAAGCTAATGCAGCTATTACATTAAATGATAGAATGGACAATATAGTCAAAAGATATGTAAAGAATACACAAATAATTCCTTGTTCTGTCAACACAGATTTTTTTTCACCTGCACCTATTCAAAAAACTACTGATATTAACGAGAAAATACATATCATATTTCCGAGTGACAAAAACCGTTTTGTTAAAAACTATCCACTTTTTGAACAAACAATATCTATATTACAAGATAAGTATAAATTAAAATGCCAAATATCAGAAATTAAGAACATGAGTCGCACAGAAGTTTTAGATTTATATCAAAAAGCAGACCTCATGATTATGACCTCTATTTCGGAAGGTTCACCACAAGTTGTAAAAGAAGCTATGGCTTGTAATTTACCTGTAGTATCAACAAATGTAGGAGATGTCTCATATCTACTAAAAAATGTCCAAAATTCTGCTGTTTCTCAAAATATGGAAGCTAACGAACTTGCAGAACTTGCATATCAAACTTTAAACCATCAGATTAAAGGAATTAGTGGAAGAGATAAAATTTTTCAAATGCAACTAGATGACAAATCAGTAGCACATAAGATTTATAATATATACTCATTTCTCTTATCGAAATAATCAAATGATGCAAAGATCAATACAATTATTAAATATCCATATTCAATCCATCAAACAAATAGAACTTTTACAGCAATTAAAAAAAGGAGTTTTAATAACTCCTAACGTAGACCATTTAGTAAAATTACAAAAAGATGAAGAATTTTACAATGTATATCAACAAGCTGAATGGATAATATGTGATAGTAAAATTCTATTTTTACTTTCTAAACTATTAAAGAATTCTTTACCTGAAGCAATACCAGGCTCTAGTTTTTTTACTGCATTTTATGAATACCATAAAAACAATCCTAACTGTAAAATATTTTTACTTGGGGCAGCCGAAGGAGTAGCTGTAAAAGCTATGGAAAGAATAAATAAGAAGGTAGGACGGAATATTATAGTAGGTGCACATTCCCCATCATATGGATTTGAAAAAAAACAAGAAGAATGCGAAAAATTAATCCAAATCGTAAATGAAAGTAAAGCTAATGTATTATTAGTAGGTGTAGGTGCTCCTAAACAAGAAAAATGGATAATGAAATACCGAAATAGTATGCCAGGAATAGATATATTTATGGCATTAGGAGCTACTATCGATTTTGAAGCTGGGACATTAAAACGAGCTCCTATATTTTGGCAAAAGATTGGTATGGAATGGTTATATCGTTGCTTAAAAGAACCTAAACGTTTATTTAAACGCTATTTTATAGACGATATGCAATTCTTTTATTATTTTGGGAAACAATTATTTGGATGTTATAAAAATCCATTTAAAAGAACGAAATAAATAAATGATTATGAAGGAAGGAACAAACATTTCCGTTGCCGGTACAGGCTATGTCGGCCTGTCCATTGCTACCCTACTCGCACAGCATCATCAAGTGGTTGCGGTAGACGTGATTCCTGAGAAGGTAGAGAAAATCAACAACCGTATCAGCCCGATTCAGGATGAATACATCGAAAAGTATCTGGCAGAAAAGGAACTGAACCTTACTGCTACACTGGACGGGGCTTCGGCTTACAAAAACGCAGATTTCGTAGTCATTGCAGCTCCTACAAACTATGATCCGGTAAAGAACTATTTCGATACCAGCCATGTGGAAGAAGTAATAGATTTAGTTCTTGAAGTAAATCCAGACGCGGTAATGGTAATCAAGAGTACCATTCCGGTGGGTTACTGCCGCAGCTTATACGTGAAGTATGCCGAAAAGTTCCGTAATACTCCTGCCCTGGCTGGAAAGAAGTTTAACTTGCTGTTCTCGCCGGAGTTCTTGCGTGAAAGCAAGGCTTTGTATGACAACCTCTACCCTAGCCGTATCATCGTAGGCTTCCCGAAATTCATTGACGGACGAGACGAAGAAAACGAAGCTATCAAAGCCTTTGCAGGAGAACACCTAGAGGAAAAAGCAAAAGAATTTGCTGCTTTGCTACAGGAAGGTGCCATCAAGGAAAACATCGATACACTGTTTATGGGATTGAAGGAAGCAGAAGCAGTGAAACTGTTTGCCAATACTTACCTGGCACTGCGCGTAAGCTACTTCAATGAACTGGATACGTATGCAGAAGTGAAGGGACTGGATACACAAGCTATCATCCAGGGTATTTGTCTGGACCCGCGTATCGGTACGCACTATAACAATCCGTCATTCGGATACGGCGGTTACTGTCTGCCGAAGGATACCAAACAGTTGCTGGCTAACTATGCGGATGTACCGGAAAATCTGATTCATGCGATTGTGGAAAGTAACCGTACACGCAAGGACTTCATTGCCGACCAGGTGTTGAAGAAAGCCGGATATTATGATTACTACAATCGTGGAGACTTCAATCCGGAAGCTGAAAAGCAGTGTGTAATTGGCGTATACAGATTGACCATGAAATCGAACAGTGACAATTTCCGTCAGAGTTCAATTCAGGGGGTTATGAAGCGTATCAAGGCCAAAGGGGCTACGGTAATCATCTATGAGCCGACACTGGAAAACGGAAGTACCTTCTTCGGTTCGAAAGTGGTAAACAATTTGGATGAATTCAAAACTACCAGCAATGCCATCATTGCCAACCGTTACGATGCGTGTCTGGATAATGTGAAAGATAAAGTGTACACTCGCGATATTTTTAGAAGAGACTAAAAAAACTATTCTGATAAAATCAGAATTTAATAAAAATTTCCCGTTTCTACGGCCCCAGAAATCCGCAGAAACGGGAGATTTTTTTATTCGCAGAACTATTCTTTACAGTAAGCATTCGATAAACTACAAGTTTTAAACCTTTATATACAACAATAGCGACTG
>ENA-OPVT01002133-OPVT01002133.1-human-gut-metagenome-genome-assembly--contig:-NODE-2133-length-11017-cov-2.988779_pt1 | contig 11017 bp, 9 predicted proteins | sample MGYA00241499_ERZ501990 | MGnify/ENA primary metagenome ERZ501990 (study PRJEB25962, sample SAMEA2042104) | human gut metagenome | biome: human gut; feature: human-associated habitat; material: faeces...
TCACAAGGGGAGATCGTAGAGGCTTCCATCATCGGTGTACACGCAGGAAAATCGGGCAGTCCCGGGCAGCTACAGGGCGCCTTTGTTGCCAACCGTTCCATCGGTTCCCTGTACACAAACAGCTACAACGGTGTTTACGGACGGCTGCTGAGCCAGCCGGTCGACGCGCAGACCATTCCGATGGCACAGTGTCAGGAGGTGCGTCAGGGACCGGTCAAGATTTTGACCACCGTATCCGGGCAAAAGCCGCAGCTGTTTGACGCCTGCATTGAAAAACTCAGCCTGTCACAGGACGAACCGACCAAGAACATGGTCCTTCGCATCACTGACCCGGACCTGCTGGAATTGTCCGGCGGCATCGTGCAGGGCATGAGCGGCTCTCCCATCATCCAGGACGGTATGCTGGTGGGTGCTGTGACCCATGTGTGAGTACATTTATGAGACCTACAAACTCTCAAATTTTAGGGAGTCGAGGATAAAGATCAATAACAATCTGTCCATCAACTCCCTTATAATATTCGATTCGTTCCAATACCTCTTTTAAGAGTTCGTTTCGCTCTTGGTTAGTCATATGGTCATAACTTGCTAGTAGTTCCTCCGTTTGAGGAATCAAACTTGTTTTTGAGGACTGACTTTCTTCCAAGCGTTGTATTTTCTTTTGAAGTTCTGTTTTTTGAACTTCAAAATCTTCTATTGAAATAAGCAACTTTGCCCTTCTATTCTGAAACACTTCTAAGGAATACACACCCTGTTCCACTAAATCGAAAGTGGTTTCCATCTGCTTACTTAACTTTTTAAGTTCCTGTTCAATTTTTATCAGTTGCCTTTTAGTAATCTCTATATCATCTGTATAACCAACTGTATCAATTTTAACCTTATATCCCTTCAGCCAACTTTTTAGTGCTCCAATAATCTCTTTCTCCACTATATCAAAGTATGAACTGCAATTATGGCAATTTCTTGAATTGATACAGCGAAGACGCGGAACATGGTTTCTTGCTGCTGTCATCGTTGTTCTACCGATTCTCTTTCCACATATAGAACAGAAAAGCAAACCTGAAAAAGGATTCATTAGCTGATATTCTTCTCGAACTGGCGCTGTTGGTTTTCGATCCATCCTGATTTCTTGTGCTTTCATAAAGTCCTCTTCGCTAACCAATGCTTGGTGCAATCCGTTATAAATATCATAAGAGTTCATATCCTTTTTGCGTTTGATACGCTTTTTGACCTCTCCGTTTTCGATACTTTTTACCTGTTTGCTCCATCCTCTTCGTATCTTTCCCATATAGACAGGATTTGTAATCATTTGAGAGATAGTCGAATAAGTCCAGAGATCACCATGCCTAGTTGGAATATCATGATCATTCAAATAATTTGCAATCATTTTTGTTCCCTGGTGATTGAGATACATCTCAAAAATTTTCTGGATAATTTCCGCTTCTTCTGGATGAGGCTCTAAAGTATAACCCTTTTCGTTTGGAATCTTGACTCTATTATATCCATAAGGGGCTATACTTCCAATCCATTTTCCCTCTGATGCACTGCTGTCTCGTCCGCGGATCAATCTTCGGTTGATGGTCTTATACTCCCTTCGGCTCATAAACAAACCAAATTCAAAGTACTCCTCATCAAATTCATTGGATGGATCATAGATCTTGGTCGGAGTGATAATTTTTGTTCCAGAAAATTGAAATACTTGGCTAATATAGGCCTGATCAGCTCCATTTCCTCTTGCTAAACGTTCAACATCAACAACGAGAACTCCAGAATAAAATCCAGCATTTACCTCTTCCAATAACTTTTGAATTTCTGGTCTCGCTGCGATTGATTCACCAGAAACGACCTCATAATAGGTTTTTGCAATATAATACCCTCGTTGTGAAGCCAGTTTATCCAAAATTGCTTCATGACGTTTTAGGGTTTCCTCAATGCTCAGATCGGCATAATCTCTGTCAAAACGCGATTTACGAAGATATTTTACATATTGCTCCATTTTTGGCCCCCTTTCCGGTTTCATTATAAGGTTAAATACATTTTCTTGTCAATGATACAGATCACATTAAACTTTGGAAATCCCCACAACTTTATTGCGAAATATTATTTTCATTTTGAGCTGTAGTTTCCTCTTCACTTATATTTCTTCTTTTGTAGCAATCACTTACAATCTGATTGAGATGAGAAATACACCCTTCGTTTGGAACATTGCAATACTCATCGTGGATACGAACAAGCGAAGATTTTGTTTTAATTTCAGTTCTAATCATACTCTCTCCTTTTAATAAAAGAAAAAACTCCTATAACAACAGTATGAACCACCATAAACAAAACTATTCAAATATAGGAAAACAGCCACACATTGAACCAACATCTTGAAAATTCTGGTGTAGCTGTTTTATTATCTTTCTATGTGTATCGTATTTTTCTCGTTCCCCGATACGGGAAATATGCAGGCCTGTTTGTGGCAACAAACACCGTGATATCATCTTTTACTGATATCCCCCTTTGACCCTGCGGTACGGGATTGTTTCGGTTCTCTTCATCATAGGGTCATTGCGTATCCGACCTGCCAGTGTCGGAGTATAAACGTTCAGGTTACCGCTCTCACCTTTGATATTATCCAGTTTGACAGAAAAGTAGTGTATTCCTTTTCCACAGGTAGTCGTCGCGTCTGCGCTTATTTCGCTTTCTGTTTGTAATACAGTCCATGATAAAGTTTATAACCTACATACTGATATAAGTGGCTTTCTGCCACTATTTATCAAAGTACATGAGATAAATCTCTCATATACTTTCCCGTTAAGGAACTCATTTTACAACCAAATATCGCTTTAAACCTAATAAAATTCTTTTAGAAAATTTCTTAATTTTATCAGCACTGCCTTCTTTCTTTTGTTCACCGCTTGTTGGGAGATACTAAGCAGTATTCCCACCTCCTGTTCTGTTTTTTCCTGATAAAATAACAGGTTTATCAGTCTTTGTTCTTCTAGATTCAAACATGACAACGCCTCTTTGAGTATTTTTGCGTCCAGATTCTTTTCTATTTTCTCCTGAATGCTTGCTTCCTGAACAACAAATTGATGGTTAGTTTCCAGCAAACGTTCATAGGAGTCTTCTCTACTTGGTAAAAAGGATGCCGTTTTCTTGTTGAATCTTTCTGTTTTGAGGTCATAGGTAAAATATTCCTCTTTTCGCTCAAATAATTTATAAGCCCGATATACTTCTTCATTTACTGGAACTACTTGTCCATTAATATAAAGATGGTAATCGTTTTTATTTTTACTCATATCCCTTACCTCCAAAATTTGAAAATATACGGTTTTCAAATCTTAGAGAGGTGGAGAACGACACCTTATTTAATCTTTTTTAATAGAAAAGGCAGGCAATTAAAAATCACCTGCCTTTCTAAATTAGTATTTATACCTATCCACTTTCATCTTAATAAATCAACAACCTTCTTTCGTTAATATTAACCGTATCAGTTATTACAGAATATATCGTTTGTAAAATTCCGCTGTAACCTTCAAGGTAATTGTATTCTTTTATTTCATTCATACCTGTAAGTTCTTTATTTTCACGCTCCTTATATACAAAATTGTAAATAAGTTTTTCTAAAATTTCTATAGTTTTGCGATAAAACACCTCATCTTGAGTTTCTTGATACATTTTTTTTAAAACAAGCAGTACACCAGATAACCCATGACATACAATCGGAGAAAAAAGCAAATATTCTTTTATGTCGAGTAATGCAATTTTCTTCAATTCCTCAATACAAAACTCTTTCAACCTTATATCAGATTTTGCTTTGGCTGCTATATATAATGAATTTAAAATTCCAATTGAACCATAACACCAACTCATCCTACTTTTTCCAGGAATAAATTTTTCTTGACCAATATACTGTTCAAATGTGATTCTGCCTGGCCAATAAATTATATCGTTAATGTAATAATAAGACTTCATATATTCATTGATAATACTATCTATTATTTTTGTGATTCCAACACAATCAGAGGATTTTTTACAAGCTAATGATAAAGATACCAACGGACCAGACATCCCATGTGAAAGGCTATAATTAACACATCCATTTTGGGCTTCTTCTGTCATATATCTTTTCTCATATATTGAAGGATAATAATGGCAAATAGGTGTAGAATAACCCCTAATCAATTTAGGTTTTAAATGTTGAACAAATAAAGAAACAATATTATCGATTATTTCTTTAACCTCATATTCACTATCTAAATAATACTTTAAAATCCCTGAAAAACCCTGTATTAATTCAAACCCATTTTGTGTATAAAATTCAGAATTTTCTGGCAAGTTTAAATAATAAGATAATATATCATTTTGTAGCATTTCTAGAGTTTTTGAAAAGCGTTGTAGCTCCGGAATCATTTTTTTCAATTCTCTAATGATAAAATTAATATATGTTATTCCAGAAAACGAGGATATCATATTAAATTCTTTATTATAGATCCCTTCTCTTATTTTAGTTAAGCAAGCATAGACTAAACCTTCCCATTGCTGCCTTGACACAAAATATTTGTAAGCAGAAATCAATATTGATATTACATCAATTGCTTCATACGAGCTTATATTTTCTATTGACTCATTTATTCCTTCAAAGAATTTTTGATTCGACTCTGCGAATTTTTTCACTAATTCCTCTTCTAAATTCGTCTTCTGTAAAACATCATAAATCAAACTTTCTTTATTAATCATAACATCCACCTCATTAATAATCTCTATGTATCAGTATTAAGACTATACAATTTATCTTTCTGCCGTTTCGTCTAAATACAATTCCTTATATGTAGGTGATAATTGAAGCAACTCCGTATGAGAGCCAACCGCTTCAATTTGTCCATCTCGAAATACAACAATCTTATCTACAATATCTTTAATACTTGATATTCTGTGAGATATTATAATTCCGATTTTCCCTGTTGTCAGATTTTTAAAACTTTGTAGTATTTTCTTCTCCGATATCGCATCCAATGCCGCATTCGGTTCATCCAACAAATACAAATCTGCATCTCTTATAAAAGCTCTTGCTAAAGCAATTTTTAACCACTCTCCTCCAGAAAGCTGCACACCATCATCGAACCAGAATCCTAACTGCATATCTATATCTTTCAATCTTTTATCTAATCCAACATCTGAAACTATACTTTTTATTCCAGAAGTATCATCTATTTTAGATAAATTTCCAAATGCAATATTTTCTCTGGCAGATAGCTCATATCGAACAAAGTCTTGAAACAGTATTCCTATTTTTGGTCTTAATATATCTGGATCTAATGTCTTTAATTCATGATTTCCAAAAAAAATCTCTCCATGATAATCCTGGTATAATGTAGACAATATTTTTACTAAAGTCGTTTTTCCAGAACCATTGACCCCTATAAAGGCAACCAAATTATTTTTTTCAATCTTCAAATTTAAATTATGTAAAACATCATGGTTCTGACCTCTATATCTATAACAAAGATTTTTTATTTCAATATAAGGAATGATACACTCATTCTTTTGTATTGTTTCTTTTGATTTTGCTTCTATTGACAATATTGGAGAAGCCCCCTGTTTGTCCATAAACTCAAAATATTGACTGATATACAACATATTTTCATATATTGAATTTAATTGTGCAAGAAAATTCTGTGCAGCTGATTTTACGCTCGACATACTTTTAGTATATGTTGTTAGATCCCCCAACAAAATTTCTCCCACAAAAGCCTTTAAAACCACATATACTAATATTAATGAATTTATAACTTCTTCTAAAAGTATTAAAAAAACTTGTGTACAAGATTTTTTATTCAATAAATCTTTATCTTGGGAAATAAACTTCATTCTCAATTTTTTATATTGGTCTTTTAAGTATTTTCCCAGATTAAATATCTTTATTTCCTTAAATGCAATATCTTTCGTCAAAAGATATTGATAATACCAAGATTTTCTTTCTTCGGAAGAACGATGTTTTATCATTAAAAATTGCTTTTTTCCAAAATACGCTGTAATAAACGAATTTATAATCGGTACAATTAAAATGACTGGAATTAACCACCATTTCCATGATACTAAAATCAAACTAAACAACAGAATATTGATCAATGACTGAAACAATAAAACAAATGATTTAAAGAATCCAAAAATTCTTGCAAAGGTTACTTTCATGGCTCTCTGCAACAAGTCATATATTTCAGAATCCTCAAAGTCTTTCAAAGAAAAATCTTTTATTTTCTCTAAAACCGACATATTAACTATAAGCGATCCCTTCATTTGGAAGCGATTTTCTAAATAATTAGATAACAATGAAAGCAACGATTGAACAATATCAATAATTATATAAATAATCAAAACACTACACAAATATTTCCAATTATCTGCTGATACCTGTAAAGTGTTTATTATTTCTCTCATCATTAATGTAGAAATGCTTGGAAAAACACTAAAAACAACGGAAAAAACAAGAATCAAAAAAATATAACCTTTTCCACATTTTAATAACAGCTTTACTGTTCTTAAAAAATAATTAGCAACTTGTTTTATTTTTTGTAAATTTTCTTTCCAAGCTTTCATGAATAATCCACCTTATAAAGTTTTTATTCTTATATATTGTTCATATTTACTTTATCAATTAAAATTTTTTCCTATATTCCAAAACATTAAAATCACTAATAAAGTCTTTCTCATATTGATTATTACAAATAAAAATCCCAGAAGATAGGGACACTTAAAAGATTCTGGGATTTTTATTAAGAATTTGCTATGTAAGGTTTAGACGGTTACCTTTTAATTGCATACATTCCAACAAGTAGGACCACTACTAGGAATAGTTAGTGTAGAATCATCGCTACCACCGCCACCACCACTGCCACTGCTACAATGAGCTACCGAGTCACTGCAACTGTCTTCCAATGGCATAATGTCCATGTTAATTTTTTGAACCTCCAAATCAAATTCATCAAAAAAATTTGGCATAATGAGCACCTCCCAATGAAGTTAAATTTTATATCTTTATCCGCCCTATCTCAGATAAATAACAAAATAAGCCTATTTCTTATCTTTAATATACTCGATTGCCGCTTCTTTTATCTCATCTCTTCCTTCTTTGATTCCTTGGATTGTTCGTTTTACTTCAATATCAGGAGAAATACCAATACGCTGAGTCTGACCACCCTCCGGTGTATAGATACCTTGAGCTGTATACATTACCATATTTCCTCCTGGAATTGGCAGTACTAAACAAAACCCATCTGCTCCAACCGTATTCTCTCCCATCAACGTTACGTTTTTAGCATTACGAATAAGCATAGTTGCATACTCTGATGCACTCTGACTGTGCTCATCAATTAAAACAACAACTTCTTTATCATATAGATAAGCTGCTCTGGGTTTGCTCGAAAAATTATAAACCGGTTCTTTCAAAAATATACCCGGTACCGCTTCAGAAATTGTTGCTGTCAGTAGAGCAACTTCTGCTTCTTCAAAAAGATATGGTGGCAAACAAAACCTGCTATTGGCAGGATACTGACGATAATCCACAATCAGCCCATCGGTGTCCTTTAAAGCATTCATCGTTTCTATCCATTTTGCATCGTTACTATGAATTGCACCCATTTGCAAACCCATAAAAGCAGGATTAATTACCCCGATATTCCCTTCTATAATTTCGTACGGTTTTGGCTCTTCGTCTTTAAAGTTGACACCATATCTTGGTCTATCGAATCCTTGAAACTTATTCGCATCAACGTGAAATGTCATCTCTTCCCCATCTCGTAAAACGGTTACTTCCAGCACTGTATCATGCGAACGAAAGAGCGCTGCTTCAAGAATATTATAGATTTTCTCATCTGTTGGAACAGAATAGTATTTTTTTTGATGCTCTATCAGGTCCTCAACATTGACACCATCTAATTTGCAAATAACATCTCCAGATTGTAATGGACAGGATTCGTCGAATGTTTGAAGAATTACAATCTCTCCTTCGGCAGATATAAATTCTATATCGTCAACGATATATTCGCCAAATTCTTTTTTGACGAACTCTCCACCTCCTCTATAGGAAACATGGGCATCATGCAATTTTGCAGTCAACGCCGCAATTGTTAAGTCATAGCTGTGCTGGTCTTTTCCTTTCAGCATTTGAGCAATAAAATCCGGCAATAGTTCCTCCCAATCTTCATCCAAAATATCAAGATACGGATAATAATATTCCATTACATTCCACACACGAAACAGCCCTAACAAACGATAATTTTCATCACTGTAATCCATATCCTCATACAACTTTTCATTGGAAAACATTGTAGGTTCATTATACCCTGTATAATATCCTTTTTCAAAATCTATGGGCGCACGATATCGATTGACTTCAGGCATCGGCTCTGTCAGCGGCTGCATATTCTTTGAAAGCTCTTCTCCAAGATACTTTTCATCAAAAATCCAGTCAATGTCCGCTATCATGATCTTATCTTCTTCCTCGGCTTCCGACCATTCGCTTACCGGCTGGCTGCTTTCATATTTTATCTCTCCCAGTGACAGAAGCCATTCATTCAGGATCTTGTTGGTTTCTTCACTGTCTGCTGCCTGTCGAACCTTAGGAATCAATGTAAGCAATTCCTGATCCCAATCCTTCTCTCCACTCAAAAAAACCGGATGGGTATATTTTGTATATCCCCATACTTTACATAATTTCTCCAGATTCTGCACTTCCTGAGAATAGTTTTCCTTCTTTCCCATCGGCGCACATGAAGTAAATAACAGGCAGATACAAAGCAATACTGCAACTATCTTTGTTATCTTTCTCATAATAATCCCTTCTTTTCTTCACTCTTATTGTTCCTTAATATACTTTACTGCCGCTTCCATCAGCTCATCTCTTCCCTCTCTGATTCCTTCGATTGTTGGGTGAACCTCAATGTCAGGCGAAAGTCCAATTCGTTGGGTTTGCCCTCCCTCCGGGGTATAGATGCCGCAGCTGGTAAACCAAAGTAAATTGCCGTTTGGAAGCGGCAGTTCTGTAATATTTCCATCTGTTCCAAGCGAATTATTTCCAAGTACAACAACATTATCTCCGGTACGCAAACCCATAATACTGAATTCGGAATTGCTTACACTTGATTCATCCATCAGTACTACAACTGGTTTTTCATAATAAAAAATAGCCGGAGTACTCCCCCAAGATACCATTTTTTGTTTTGTAAAAGTACCGGGAACAGACTGAGAAGGAACTGTCATGATATTATATACTGTCCCAGCCCTTTGGAGGTACATTGACAAAAATGTATGCATATTGGTATCAGATGGATATTGTCTAAGGTCAACGATCAGTCCATCAGTATCTCGCAGATCGTTCATTACCTGCTGAATAACCGTTCCGGTATCTCCCTTCGGCAGCGCACCTGGATTGATAAGCCCGATATTTCCATCCAAAATTTCGTGGGAAGTCTCTATGCTTCTTGCAAAATATTTATATTGTGTCGTTCCTTTTACTGTATATGTCTGCTCTTTTCCCTCCCGCAGAACAGTGATCTCCATCTCCTCATCCTGCGATCTAAGCAGATAGATGCCTAATCGATTCAGGAGTTTCTCATCGTTTGGAACCGAGATATACTTCTTTCTATTTTCTTCTATCTCCTCGATATCCGTTCCGTCCAGCTTCAAAATGACATCACCCGCTTGCAACGGGCAATCCCAGAATAAATCGCTAACGACCCACTGTCCTTCTTTTGTCCGCAGCATATTGACCGGAGCAAGATATTTGCCAAAAGCATTATGCAGTGTTTGCCCATTTATCATGATCGTATGCCCATCATGCAAATGCGCTGTCAACTCATAAATTGTCAGCTCAAAGCTTTGCAGATCACTTGCCTGCAATATCTTCGGAATAAATTCTCTCAGCAGGTCATGCCAGCTTTTATCCATGATGTCAAGGTATGGAAAATAGTATTCAATCGCGTTCCAGACGCGGAACAATCCTAACAGCCGTTCTTCTTCCGTTTGATAGGAACAGGCAGCATCCGTTTTTTCCATTTTAAAATTAGGAATACCTTGTCCTGTGCTGAATTTTACCGGGGCTCGGCTGCGGTCAATTTTAGATACCGGACCCAGCTTCTGCATATCCATAGACAATTCTTCTCCCAGATAAGCTTTATCCTCAATCCAGCCGGTATCTGCCTGCACAATCGCTTCGCTTTCGATCGGTTTTGATCCTGGTCTGCTGCTTCCGTAATCAATCTCTCCCAAAGACACAAACCATTCGTGCAAAATATCGTTTACCTCATCGTCTTTTGCTTCGGATACAACCGGAATGAGCTTTAACAACTCTTCGTCCCAGTCCTTTTTCCCTAAAAGAAACGCCGGGTGATTGTACTTTGTGTAGCCCCATACTTTGCAGAGCTTTTCCAGATTCTCTACTTTTTGAGAATCCGCTGTATTTCCGTTACTGCCTACATCCTCTCCCGCAGGAGCGCAGGCTGTTAAAATCAGACATATACTAAGAATAACAGCAACAACTTGGAAGCATTTTTTCATATGAACCCTCCATCCATTAACATTCCCCGAGAGATAGGGCACAAATTATCATTTGTTCTCGGGGAATGTTTCACTCATTCTACTTCAATATGAATTGACAGTAATTATTAGCATCGTCCCTCCAGTGTCTGACATTTGGGGTCTGCACTGCAAGGATCGCAAGCTGACGGAGCAGTAACTTCAGTGGGACAAGTGCAGGTACAACTAACACATGTACAAGAAAGGGTTGCTATCGGACCACTTGTTCCACTTCCGCTTCCATTTAACGGATCATCACAGGAACGAGGAGCTGAAACTTCTCTTGTAATCTTTACCAGATCAAGGTCAAAATCATCAAAAGGATTCATATAAACACCTCTCTTTTATTTTATGCTACATTTTTCTTCTATTCCTTTTCCCTATCTTAAAAGGCTATAAAGAGTTGAATCTTTTGTTATTCAACTCTTTATGGCTGCTACTTATTCTGTTCCTTAAT
>ENA-OPVT01002153-OPVT01002153.1-human-gut-metagenome-genome-assembly--contig:-NODE-2153-length-10952-cov-2.990731_pt1 | contig 10952 bp, 7 predicted proteins | sample MGYA00241499_ERZ501990 | MGnify/ENA primary metagenome ERZ501990 (study PRJEB25962, sample SAMEA2042104) | human gut metagenome | biome: human gut; feature: human-associated habitat; material: faeces...
TGCCTCAAACTCCACAATGGGCTTTGCCCCTTGACCCCACAAGCCCTCTAGCGCCGGGCTTGAGCGTGCGCTTTATCTCTCGCTTCGCTCGGTGCTTTATTTTCACTTTATGCTTGTAATTAACTTTGGTCTGCTATGCTCATTTCTCACTCCTCACTCCTCACTTAAATCTCCCCTCCGACAATTTTTTTACCCAAAACTGTGTTATGTTTAAACTGAGTTTATAAAACCCTATTATAATATCTTTACAATAACAAAAATAGGAGAAAATATATGCTTAGTTTAAAGGACATAAAAAAAGATTATGTCGTTGGTGATTCCACCGTTTCTGCCCTTAAAGGCGTCAGCATTGATTTTCGTGAGAATGAGTTCGTTTCTATCCTTGGCCCGTCAGGCTGCGGTAAAACCACTCTTTTGAACATTATCGGCGGCCTTGACAGATATACCAGCGGTGACCTTAACATTAACGGCAAATCTACCAAGGATTTCAAGGATTGCGACTGGGATTCCTACAGAAACCATTCCATAGGCTTCGTGTTCCAGAGCTATAACCTTATACCGCACCAGACAGTGCTTTCAAACGTTGAGCTTGCTTTGACCCTCTCAGGTGTTTCAAAGTCAGAAAGACGTGAAAGAGCCGTCAAGGCTCTCGAGCAGGTGGGTCTTGGCGACCAGCTCCACAAAAAGCCTAATCAGATGTCAGGCGGTCAGATGCAGAGAGTTGCCATTGCAAGAGCGCTTGTGAATGAGCCTGACATTCTGCTTGCAGACGAGCCTACAGGTGCGCTTGATACTGAAACAAGTGTTCAGATAATGGAGCTTTTGAAGAGCATTTCAAAGGACAAGCTTATTATAATGGTAACGCACAATCCTGAGCTTGCAATGAAATATTCTTCAAGAATAATAAAACTTCTTGACGGAAAGGTCATAGACGATTCCGACCCTCTTGACAAGAATGTTGTGGAGCCTATCAAAAAGCCTGAAAAAGAGCCTACAAAGGCTGACAAAAAGGCGGCGAAGAAAGAGCGCAAAAAGCTTAAAACTTCCATGAGCTTCCTCACTGCACTGTCTTTGAGCCGAAACAATCTTATGACAAAAAAGGCAAGAACGCTTCTTACCTCTTTTGCAGGCTCTATTGGTATAATAGGTATCGCACTTATTCTTTCTATCTCAAACGGCGTTCAGCTTTATATAGATCAGGTGCAGTCTGATACACTTTCAAGCTATCCGCTTCAGATAACAAAGACCACCGCAAGTATAGGCGAGATAATGAACACCATGGCGAAAAACCATGAGGATTCAGCAAATCACGATAAAGACAAGGTCTATTCTCAAAATGCCATGGGCGAGATGATAAACACTCTCATGGAAGAAACAAAGGTCAACAATCTGGAGAAGTTCAAGAAATATCTTGACGATAACAGCGACCTGAAAGATCTTACAAGCGACGTTCAGTACACATACGCCACTACACTTAACGTTTTTACGGAGAGCGACAGCGGTGTAATGCAGGTCAATCCGTCAACGCTTCTTGAAGATATGGGATATATGTCCTCAACTCAGATGGAAGCAATGTCCATGAGTGGCTCAATGGGTGGCATGGGTACTGATGTATGGAGCGAAATGATAGATAATGAGGAGCTTATCGACAAGCAGTATGACGTTATCGCAGGACGTTTGCCTGAAAAGTATAACGAAGTTGTGCTTGTAGTTGATAAGAACAACGAGATAAACGACTATGTGCTTTATTCTCTCGGACTTCTCGACCCAAGCTCACTTAACGGCATAGTAAGACGTGCCATGGCAGGAGAGGACATATCCGTTGACAGCGAACAGCACGTTTACACCTATGATGAGCTTCTTGACCTGAAATTCAAGGTCGTTCCTACACCTGATTTCTATAAGAAAAAAGACGGTGTGTGGGAAGATATGACAGGCGATGAGAGCTACATGAAAAAGGCTGTTGCAAACGGCACAGAAATAAGTGTAGTCGGTATCCTGCGACCTGACGAGGACGCTTCCTCTGCTTCCATAAGCGGTGCGATAGGCTATCGTCATGACCTTATGACATATCTTATCGACGAAGTAGATAAAAGCGAGATAGTAAAAGAGCAGATAGCAAATCCTGATATAGATGTTTTCACAGGACTTAAGTTCAAAACGGACGAGACTGTGGCAGATACAGACAGCAGTTCAGAAACCGTTTCCGACAGCACAGCCGATACAGAAAGCAAGGCTGACAAAACAGCAGACAGCTCCGACACAGATAAGAAGGCTGGTTTGGTGGCAGGCGACAGCTCTATGGAGATACCTGAGGGGATGACCGAGGAGCAGTATAAGGCTCTTATGGAGCAGAGCGGTGCTTCCGATACAGGCGAGCTTGCAGATATGGGCATGAATGCCATGGGTTCAATGGATATGTCAGCAATTCAGGGCGGTGATATGTCATCGCTTACCGAAACTCAGAAGAAGTATATAGCTTCACTTTCTGACGAGCAAATGGAGCTTATGAAGCAAATGCTCAAAGAACAGTCCGACACAAATGCGGATCAGCTTGCAAACAGCGGAAAATATTCCACTTCAAACTATGACAACAACATGAAAACTCTTGGTTATTCAGTTGTTGAAGACCCTGACAGCATAAATATCTATCCTGTGGACTTTGCTTCAAAGGAAAAGATAATAGATATTATCGACGATTACAACGACAGTGTTGGCGAAGAGGACAAGATAGAATACACTGACTATGTGGGTCTTATGATGAGTTCTATCACATCTATCATAAACGCTATCAGCTACGTTCTTATCGCATTTGTTGCAATTTCACTTGTCGTATCATCTATCATGATAGGCATTATAACCTACATCTCAGTTTTGGAAAGAACAAAGGAGATAGGTATTCTGAGAAGTATAGGTGCTTCAAAGAGGGATATATCAAGAGTGTTCAATGCCGAAACAGTTATCGTGGGATTTGTGGCAGGTGCATTGGGAATAATTATCTCCTATCTGCTCACAATACCGATAAACATGATAATCGCACATCTTACAGACGTGCCGATAAGAGCTTCAATACCTGTCAGTGCGGCAGTTATACTCATTGCAATAAGCGTTTGCCTGACGCTTATCGCAGGTCTGTTCCCGTCAAGAGTGGCGGCAAAGAAAGACCCTGTTATCGCACTGAGAACAGAATAGTTTATTTTAGACCATAAGGAGGTAATCACTATGAAAAAGCTTACAGCAGAAAAAATTGACAACATCATGGGTGCAATGAGTTGTATCGTAACAGGTTTTTGTCTTATGGCTCTCATTATGATGGGACATTGCTGATTTTCTGACATTTCCATAACAAATTCCTATATAAACTCTGCCCGTCATACCATTTTGGTTGGCGGGCAGTAGTTTTCTTGTGAATTGGTGCGGTATGGCTTAGAATATTCTATAAACCGTCACAAATTTTACACAATAATAGGTTATTATATAAGCAAAGAATATGAATTAAGGCAGCAACACACAAAGATTGTATGCAAAGCCAATAGGCGGTTCTTGTGCGGTGCTGCCTGAATAGGAGGGAATGACTATGGCAAAAATTCTTGTAGTCGATGACGAAATTAAAATAAGAGAGATAATCAAAGAGTATGCCGAGTTTGAGGGATATGAAGTAGCTCAGGCTGAGGACGGTATGCAGGCTGTGGAAATGGTGAAAAATCAGGATTTCGATATCATCATAATGGACGTTATGATGCCGAAGCTTGACGGCTATTCAGCTTGCAAGGAGATAAGAAAAATAAAGCAGATACCTGTTATAATGCTTTCCGCAAGGGGCGAGGAGTATGACAAGCTTTTCGGCTTTGAGATAGGCGTTGACGATTATGTAGTAAAACCGTTCTCGCCAAAGGAGCTTATGGCAAGGATAAGGGCGGTGCTTAACCGTGCGTCAGCTTCTCAGCGCACTGAGGACGTTATAAGATACGAGGGATTAGAGATAAACTTTACAGCCCGTGAGGTAAAGATAGACGGAGAGAAGGTTTCCATGACTCCGAAAGAGTATGACCTGCTTTTCTATCTGGTGAAGAACATGAACATTGCGCTTTCAAGAGAGAAACTTCTTGAAGAGGTATGGGGCTTTGATTTTTACGGTGACGACAGAACTGTGGACACTCACATAAAAATGCTGAGAAACAGCCTTGGAAAATACCGCAATCTTATTGTTACTCTGAGAGGAATGGGATATAAGTTTGAAAAGATCCAGTAAGCTTGCAGAAGTCAAGGAAAAAGTCAGCAATAAGACGGCGGAGATAAAGGCGAAAAGAAGTCTGCGGTCATATGTGTGGATGTATTTTATCTTCTTCACGGCTTTTATTCTTATTCTTATTTGGCTTTTTCAGTATTTTTTCTTGGAAAGATATTATCAGTCGGCGAAGATAAGAGATATTACAGACGCTGCAAATCAGATAATCCAAGCATATGGCACTGACCAGCAGGAGGTAACGAACCGCTCGCTGGCTTTTGACAACAGCCTTTGCATTGTTATAACGGACGAAATGGGCAATCCTCTTGTGATGGAAAACAACATGGGAGCATATTCGCATCTTAACAAGATCATAAACAAGGGCTATGGCATCGGACTTTTCAAGATGATATCTAAGCTAAAGCAGTCGGACGATAACTACATCACGAAAATTGCTCAGAATGAGAATTTCAAGAGCAAGGAGATATTTTACTGCACGTCTATCTACACTGATGATTCGGATAAGCAGGCGTATCTTTTCATTGAAAGCTCAATAGAGCCGATAGATTCCACTGTAAGCATTATAAGAGAACAGCTCATTTATATCACTATCATACTTTTTGAGCTTGCTTTTATTGTGACCATGTATATCTCAAAGCGACTTTCAAAGCCTATCGTTGACATTACGAACACGGCGAAGAAATTCGGTGAAGGGGATTATACGGTGGAGTTCAATGGTCATGGCTATTGTGAGATAGAGGAGCTTTCCACGGTGCTTAACAATGCCAAGGACGAGATACAAAAGGTATCGGAGCTTAGGAAAGACCTTATTGCGAACATATCTCACGACCTGAGAACACCGCTCACTATGGTAAAGGCTTATGCGGAAATGATAAGGGACTTGTCGGGGGATAATCCTGTGAAGAGGCAGGAGCATATCCAAGTCATTATCGACGAGGCTGACAGGCTTTCAAGTCTGGTAAATAATCTGCTGGAGCTTTCAAAGCTGGAGTCGGGCAATGCGGAGCTTAAACTCACGGACTTCTCTATTGTTGACAAGCTCAATGACTGCATGACTCGATATCAGATACTCATAGAGCAAAATGGTTATGATATCAAGTATATCCCAGACGAGGACAGAGTGATAACGGCGGATATTGCAAAGCTGGATCAGGTAATTTACAACTTTATAAACAACGCTATAAACTACACAGGGGACAATAAGGTCATTCGTATCAAGCAGATAAACAAGGCTGATGTGGTTCGTATTGAAGTAACAGACAACGGAAAGGGCATTTCTAAGGAGCTTTTGCCGAAGATATTTGACAGATACTACCGTGACGCAAAGGTAAAGCGTGACGTGGTAGGCACAGGACTTGGACTTTCCATTTGTCAGGAGATACTCAAAGCCCACGGCTTTGCATACGGCGTTCAATCGGAAGAGGGCAAAGGCTCGACCTTCTGGTATGAAGCGAAGATCGCAAAGCAGGAGAGCAAGACTGTTCAGAAAATGGAGAGCAGGCTTTCGCTCAGCGGACTGGAGGAAAAATAGGGTAAAATATAAGAGTGCATTATCTGAGGTGGTAATGCACTCTTTTTTTATATCAGCGTCTGCCATGGTGAAATAACAAAGTTGGGTTTATAAATAATGATCCATGAGCGGCAATAAAAAACCGCCTTACATAAAGTAAAGCGGATCGGGTGCAGGGGCACGCCCCTGAATTTGTAAAAGTGACACACGAATTATCACAGCGGTGACTTTGTGTGTTTACAAAAAAAACTTGACGGGAAATGCCCACCACGGAGAAACAATGGTTGGATTTTAGTTAAAATTGATGAGCGGCAATAAAAAAACCGCCCTACATAAAGTAAAGCGGATTGGGTGCAGGGGCACGCCCCTGCTGGTGGAGGTGAGGAGAATCGAACTCCTGTCCGAAAGCCTATCCCCACGAACTTCTACGAGTGTATTCTGTTATTGCGGAAAACTCCCGTTCCCTTGCACAAAGGCAAACAGACACGCCTGTGTGTTTGGTAGGCTGTGATACATTACAAGGCTACAGCCGTCGCTTTGTAACGTTCACCACTGATCGACGCCTTTACCAAAGTCGTGGTACTCTAAGGCAAGACGAGCGCTGACTTAAGCAGCAGCTAATTCAAAATTATCGTTGTCGTCTAATTTTAAAACGTACGCCGTTTAAAGAGTGTGCGCTCCTCTACTCGCTTATCGTGCTTCAAAACCCCCGTCGAAACCTTTACACCCCCAGGTTAGTTTCGCTCTTTCATGGCACGCTCTATGTCACGCTGTGCGGCTTTCTTTGCCATGTCGTCACGCTTGTCATAAAGCTTTTTACCTTTGCAAAGCCCAAGTGCAAGCTTGACTCTGCTGCCTTTGAAATATAGCGACATCGGGATAAGCGTAAGACCCTCCTGCTGTACCTTTCCGAACAGCCTCAGTATCTCACGTTTGTGGAGCAGCAGCTTTCTCTCACGGCGTGGATCACGGTTGAAAATATTGCCGTGTTCATAAGGGGATATGTGCATACCCTTGACCCACATCTCTCCGTCCTCGATAGAACACCAACTGTCTTTCAGATTGACGCCGCCATTCCTTATAGACTTGACCTCTGTTCCCACAAGCTCGATACCGCACTCTATCTGCTCAAGCACGAAATAATCGTGACGTGCCTTTCGGTTGTCGGCAATCTGCTTTGTGCCTTTTTTGTCTATCGCCATACTGCTCACCTCCCGTGGAATATTATTATAACACCATTTCATGCCTTTGTCAACAGGCAAAGAGTTCAAAAAATTGTACAAATGGTCGTAATGTTTAGATTTTTACACATCTCTGTGTGTGCTTATGTGCAAATTCGGGTATTGAAATAGCTTTGATGGTGTGATATAATATTAGGTATGAGAAATAGTTAGTTGAAAGATGAGAGAAGATCTGGTATGAAAAATAAGAAAATAGATATGTTAAACGGTCCGCTTGTGGGCAAGATCGTTATTTTTGCACTGCCCCTTGCATTGTCAAGTATTTTGCAGCAGCTTTTTAACTCCGCTGACCTTGCGGTGGTGGGCAGATTTGACAGCGACAAAGCCATGGCGGCGGTTGGAAGCAATTCTTCATTGGTGAACCTTATTGTAAGCCTTTTTCTGGGGCTTTCTGTCGGTGCAAATGTCGTGGTGGCCAGGCTTATAGGTCAGGGGAGAAAAGATAAGGCAAACGAGGCTGTACATACGGTGGTGCTTTTGGCGGTCATAAGCGGATTTATCATACTGGGTGTAGGCGAGATACTTGCACCGATACTCCTTGGCATGATGAATGTGCCTGACGATGTTTTAAAGCTTGCAACGCTGTATCTCAGGATATTCTTCTTTGCAATGCCTTTTATCGAGATATACGATTTCGGTTCGGCAGTGCTTAGGAGCAAGGGCGACAGCACCCGACCTCTTTACGCTCTTATCACCGCAGGCGTTATAAATGTTATTCTGAACCTTGTGTTCGTGATCGTGTTCAAAATGGGTGTGGCAGGCGTTGCAACGGCAACTGTTATATCAAATTTTTTCAGTGCCTGCATGATACTTTACTTTCTTACCCACGAGGAGGAGATGCTAAGACTTGATGTCAGAAAGCTCAGGATACGCTGGGAATATCTCCTCGGTATCATAAAGATAGGCTTGCCGGCTGGTTTGCAGAGCATGGTTTTCTCGCTGTCAAACGTTGTGATACAGGCGGCGATAAACAGCTTCGGTTCAGACGGTATCGCTGGAAGCACAGCCGAACAGAATTTTGAGTTCATGGCATATTTTGTTATAAACGCTTTCGCTCAGACTGCGACCACCTTTACAAGTCAGAATTTTGCGGCTCAGGATAAGGAACGCTGTAAAAAGATATACAGGCTTTGCACCTTTATCGGGCTTGCAAGCTGTCTTGGGCTGAGTCTGATATTCCTTATTGGCAGACACCTTTTTATACAGATCTTCTCAACGGACGAGAACGTTATACACTACGCAATGATAAGAATGTGGTCAGTTTGTCTGCTGGAGCTTCTTACGGGTGTTTACGAGATATCGGGCGGCTGTCTTAGGGGAATGGGTCACTCTATGACACCTGCGGTCATAACTGTGCTTGGCACCTGCGTGTTCAGGCTTGTGTGGGTGAACACGATTTATGCGGCTCACAGAAGCTATCTTATGCTTATGATAGTTTACCCTGTTTCCTGGGTGATAACAGGCACTGCGGTAACAGTGGCTTACTTTATTACACGGCGCAAAGAGTTTGCACAGATAGGTAAACGCAGGGCGGATATTATTTGATAGACAGGCGACAATTCAGATAGACGTGGGAAGAGGCAAACGCTGTTCGCCTCTACAGAAAAAGATAATTCTGCACTCTGAAAGCTTTAGGATTTTCGGAGTGCAGATTTTTTTTGAAAAAAGTCGTAACTGTCCAAAAAAAGTTACCACAAATGGTTTTTAGTGTGATATAATACATACATCAGGAACGAATCAAGGCAATACCGCACAAGGATTGTGCGCAAGATGTGCCGTCAGATTTTTCGTCAGATTGTGCTAAAGCGACGCAGGAATACTAGAGTATTTCAAGGAGTTTTGGTGCGATATGGCGGAAAATCTGCAAGCAGATTGCGTGCAAAGCCGACAGGCGTGCCTTGTGCGGTATTGCCTTATGACTTCTGCACACTCCTTCTAAATTGTTTAAATTGTGTTTTATTTGTTATCTTATGTTTACTATTGACTCCTTTGTTTTATTTGTTTTTTTCATAATACCCCCTTTACTGTGTTCCTGAGAGCAGAAGTCATTTTTTTACCGCAGTTCTTTTTGAACTGCGGTATCTTTTTTTTTTATGTTATATAAGCCTATAAAAACAGGCGTCATGCTTTTGATACAAAGCCTTTTCGCATAAAGGGGATAAGTATTCCGCCAATGGAGTTGCCAAGGGACATTATGATAAGGTAGCCAAAGGCTTTAATGCTCCATAAGTCTGCCATGGCAAAGAAATACATATTAGCGACGCAGTGTTCAAAGCCGCTGAGGATAAAGACCACAACGGGGAGAAATACTGCAAGTATCTGTCCCACAGGGTTTTGGATAGTTTTATAGCCGTCTGCGGCAACGAACATAAGTATTCCGCAGAAAAATGATAGGATAAAAACGCTTGTGATATTATCCCCAAGCTTTATATTGCAAAGCTCTGTGGCTTTGTCGCTTATGGTGGATATGCGTGTTTGGGTAATAAGCAGGGCGGAGATGACTGCTCCTGCAAAATTGCCGAGCCATATTATGCCAAGCTCACCGAGATAAGAGGGTTTGTTTTCCACTGCGTAGCCGACTTTTCCTGTGAAGAGATTAAAGCCGAAAGACAGTATCACGAAAAGTCCTATGCCGAAAAGAAACGCTCCCAGATATTTGTTAGGGCAGGAAAGATAGACTGTTCCGCCTATGGCTATCGCCACGCCTGTGAGCAAAGAACGCAGAAATATGTCGATAATTTTCTTCATGTAAATTCTCCTATAACTTTTTTATGACAAAGCACTGTGTTATTATACTATATTATAATGGCTGTTTCAACAAAAAAGTGGCATTGTTTACACTTATTTTGATTTTTGTTTCCAAGTAAGCCATGGGTAACATGAACTTTGTGACATATTTCTTGCGATATGTGAGATATGCAATGTGAAGAATAGTCAGAACAGATCCAGCATACTGTCGAGATAAATTTGCTCTCTGACCTTTAGCTGATGTTCGGGTCTCGTCATATAGTAGAGCAGAAATTCAAGTATCAAGGCGCTTCCAAGGCTTCTGCCCTCTATTTTGAAGTTTGAAAATCCCATGGGGAGATAGGTGTTTTGGATATCCTCTATGCCGATAAAGGCGGGGCTTTCCATGGCTTTTGAAAAGCGGTAGCCCTCTGAGGCATTGGGTGCTTTGCAAACATGGTCTGGGCAGTTTTCACCGAGATTTTTGCGGCTGACGTTTTCATAGCAGTTTTTTCGGTCTGCACAGCCTATATAACAGCACTCGTTGCAAAGAAACTCCACTTTGTTTTTCTGCTCAGCGGTGAGATCGGAGAGTTTATCCAGGGCTTTGTTTAGGCGAAAGTCGGGGACTACATAGGAAAAATCGTCATTATCAAGCTCGTTTACAAGCTGAGAAAACTCGGTGAGGACTTTTGTGGTAGAGGACACAAAATAGAGGTGGGGATAATTCTCTTTCAGATATGAAAGAAGCAGGTCGGAGCATATTATCACACCATTTTGTGGAGGCGGGCTTTGGGAAAACAGCCTGCAAAGGTCGTTGCACTTTTTGTCTGAAAGGTGTTCTTCTCTTAGCAGGGAATTGCTGAAGGTCAGCCGTGAGGAGATGTTATATTCTTTCATAAGGTCGAGGACTTCTCGTGGAGAATGTTCGCCGAAGCCTGCTCGTCCGCCGCCCCATATACAGTCGGCAGGTGCGCCATAGACAGAGCCTATTTCGCACCAGTCATAGAAATAATCTCTATGGTCACGGAATATGGGAAGGAAAGCGGCGTAAAGGTCATAAAACTCGAAAAGCCCCGGCAGGTGGTAATATGCTTTATTGGTCATGTGGGGTCACCTCTTTTTTTATCATTATAGCATGGCGGGGGTGGGAAGTCAAAGTTATTTTTCCATTACTACTATCTTGTTTGAGATATTGCTCACAGGCTTTATTTTTTTGAGCAGT
>ENA-OPVT01002159-OPVT01002159.1-human-gut-metagenome-genome-assembly--contig:-NODE-2159-length-10924-cov-2.635385_pt1 | contig 10924 bp, 10 predicted proteins | sample MGYA00241499_ERZ501990 | MGnify/ENA primary metagenome ERZ501990 (study PRJEB25962, sample SAMEA2042104) | human gut metagenome | biome: human gut; feature: human-associated habitat; material: faeces...
TTCCACCGCAACTGATGAGGGAACGTGATTAGGCGACGGGCTTTGCGCGGCGTATGGCCGGGAACATCACTGTGATAGCGAGGATGACGCCCACGGCGGCGATTGCGCCACCCGCGCAGCCGATCCAGGCGATACCGGGACCCGAAACCACGGCGCCGCCGATCGCGGTACCCGTGCCAATACCGAGGTTAAACAGGCCCGAGAAGATCGACATGGCGACGGCCGATGAATCTGCCGACGTGTGCTTGATGAGCTCGGCCTGAAACGCCACGTTAAAAGCCGTGGCGCAGCAACCCCACAGTGCGCAGACGGCAAGCACTGTCACGAGCGACGATGCGGCCGGCCCCATGAGCAGCAGGGCCACCGGCACGCCGGAGAGCGTGATGGCCAAGAACGGGAAGCGATGCCCATCGAACAGGCGGCCAAACAGCCAGCTTCCGAGCAAACCAGAGCAGCCAAACGCCGTCAGCGTCATGGTGATGGCGCCCGCATCGACGTGCGCGACCTGCGCCAGGAAGGGCTCGATATAGCTGTAGCTTGCGTAATAGCCGGTCGCCATGAAGACCGTGACTGCGTAGAGCGCGATGAGGAGCGGGTTCTTGAGCAGCTCGGGCAGCTGTTTGACGGTAAAGCGCTCACCCGCCGGCATGGCCGGGAACACCGCTGCCTGGTAGACGACCGCGATGGCTGAGAGGCCCCCGACCACGGCAAACGTCATGCGCCAGCCCACGGCCAAGCCAATGGCGCGACCGAGAGGCAGGCCAAAGATCTGCGCGATGGACGAGCCCGTAGCGATCATGCTGATGGCGAGCGCGCCGTGGCGCGTGTCAACCAGGCGCGAGGCCATAATCGAGGCGACTGACCAGAACACGGCATGTGCGCAAGCGACCACCAGGCGCGCGCAGACCAGGATGGGATAGGTCGGCGCCACAGCGGACAGAAACTGGCCCAGCGAAAACACGGCCAGCACGCCCAGCAACATCCGCTTGAACTCAAAGCGCGAAGCGAACACCATGAGCGGCAGCGACAGCAGCATGACGCCCCAGGCATAGACCGAGATCATGATGCCGGCTTGGGACTCGGTGAGCGAGAACGACGCGGCGATGTCAGTCAAAAGACCGATGGGCATAAACTCCGACGTGTTGAACACGAAGGCGCAGCAGGTGAGTCCGATAAGCGGGAGCCACTGCCTGAGTGCGATACCGCCTTGCTTTGTTTGAGCCATATAGGAAAACCTCTCCGATTATCTTGAGCGGTGGGCGATTATAGCAATGAGAAGTCTATAAAATGAGCAACAAAAAGAATTCTTGGAAAACGATCGTTAACAGACGGCGAGCCAATTCTGCTTAGAAAGCAAGGTAAGTAGGAACTCAATGTCGAAAACGCGGCTTCATCTTCGGGCTATCGCGCCTGCTCGGATACGCACAAGGACACCCCCATGAGCACGTCAATTTCGAGCCAACTCGCAACCGCACAATGAACTAGCAAAAGCAGCATATAAGCAAACGCCCCATAATAAAGTCCCTCATGTACAAGCGCCGTCACTGAAAGTGCCGACGGCAGCGCCGCACTCGAAACTACCCATCCAACAAGAACCTGGATAGCGCAACTTGCAACCAGGTTCCATGCCACCAGCAGCGTTGCGGGACGCGCGATTTCTCTGCAGGAGGAACGAAGCACCGTGACCGAACGCATGATGTAGCGTGGTGCAAACCGAATGCCTCGTAGTCCCCTCTGCTCCACGCCCGCATCTTCAATTAACACGAATACGAACGACGCGGAAAGAAGCGTCACGATTACTGCCACCACAAGCGAGCACAACACCCCGAGCTGACTGCTCGCAAGCGAGGCAAAGACTACAATTGCCGATAAAATCAAGTGAACCAAATAAATTAGCAGCGCCCCAGAAATCTGGAGGGGAACCGTCGAGGCCAAGAGATAAACCGGAGGGGTTCGAGCAGGTTGCACCGTCTCTTTGGACCGGTCGACGGCAAATAATGAAAAAGCCACATTCGATAGAAGCAGGTTTAAAAAGGCCGCGATCACAGTGCAAATAAGCGTAATGGACGGATTGATATAGGCGAGCTCAGTTGCAACGTTTGATACACCAATTTGAAGCGCGCTCATAACAAACAAGGGGATATATAACGCCATCGTGCAGCCACTCCGGCATCCCTTCGCCCGATCGCCCGATTCCAGAAAGACATTGAAGTTCTCTCGCAAGTTCACTCTATACCCGTTTTCTTACTAGGCAGGGCGAACGGGCGCCAATATAAACGCCGGTCCGCCCATCCATAATTTCTAGTTTTAAGGTCCAGACTAGTCTGTCCAGCCGTCGATGTAGTCGCGGTTAAGCTCAAAGTACTGCGCGGCGATATCTTTCGCCAAGGAGTACGAATTAACGAGCGGGTGCATCGCGAGGCTCTCGACAATGTCGCGCTTCGATCGGTTAACGATGCCACGCGCCACGGTGCGCTCGTAGTACTTGACGCGACGAATCAATTCGAGGTTTCCCGCGGGCACAGAATCGGCTTCGACGCGATGCGGTACACAGCCATCGGTGGAGATATCGCACGTTGACTCAATGACGTCTGTATCGAGAAGGCCGGGGATGGCGCCATTGTTGGGGGTGCACAGGATCATCTGCTGCGTCTTGCCAGAGCGAGCAATATCCATGAAACGGAGCGCGACACCTGCGTATCCGCCAGCATCTTTGCCGTACACGTCAAACGTCCACGGCTTGTCGCGGTGAATACCAGTCTCGGCCGCCATGTAGTTGTTTTCGCGCATTCCGTACCACTTCTCAAAGCACGCGAGGCCCTTTTCGAAGTCGTTCTCAATATCGATAGATGCAAGCTCGCTCGTCATTTCTCGATTAATTTCTTCGATTAGTTCGCCGCGCGTCTGGGGCGAAGAGAGAACGTTGGCAACGGCGCGTTCGCGATAGTAGAAATAGTATAGGTACTCATTTGGCACGCATCCGCGATTTAGAACGAGATCCTTCTCGAAGAACCTAAGATCTGTATGAGCATATGCCCCGTCGTCGTGGATCAAGTCGGGCATGATGTCCTCGCCGTCAACCGTCACATTGCGGAAGAACGAGAGGTGGTTGAGTCCATAGCACTCGCCCTGAACCGATGCGGGATCAACGCCTTTATACTCGGCAAACTGATGCAACATGCCCGAGGGGGCATCGCAAATGCCATAAGTAAAATCATAGCCCATATCGCGTAGGGCCTGAGATACGACGCCAGCGGGATTAGTAAAGTTAAACACCTTGACGCCCGGCTTTGCGTACTTCTTGATTAACTCGCAATACGAAGCAAGCGCAGGGACGGAGCGCATGGCAAAAGACACGCCGGCTGCACCAGTCGTCTCTTGGCCAAGAACCCCATGCGAAAGAGCAATGCGCTCATCGCGAACGCGCATATGGTCCCCACCGACGCGAATCGTCGTGATCACGTAATCGGCGTCCTTAACGGCCTCGACTGCATCGCCCGTCAGTGAAAAATTAAGCGTGGGGCAAAGCATGCCCGAGACATGGGCGGCAAGGCCACCGTAGATGCGCAGCCTCTCGGGATCATTGTCCATAAACACAAGTTCGTCGATCCCAAGCGATGACGCCTGCTGGGCTATGCTCTTTGCCAAAAACATGGAGCGGACGCCACCGCCACCTATGACCGTAAGTTTCATATCGAAACCCCCAATTAGCACATTCAATATTGCATGGTTCGCCTGTGTATGGATATTGTATCCAGCATGGAGGGCCGCTTCCCGCCCCGGCTGCAAGGCGGGAAAGGAATTCCCCAAGGAGTTATTATTTACGCAACGGAAGCGGCCGCACACGTCCGGCGGGAAGGGAGCACCGATGGTTGATAAAAAGCAGATTTCCAAGCTCTACTCAGCCGCAAAGCTATCCGAAACCGAGCAAAGCGTACTCGAATACCTACTCAACAATATCGACACCCTCGATGATATTGGCATAAAACCCGTCGCCATGGCATGCTTTACCAGCATGACGACAGTCATCAGGCTTTCGAAAAAGCTCGGCTACCGTGGCTACCGCGAAATGATGTACGATCTCAAGCACCTTCAGCATGTCTCCCGCGAAATGAATCAATCACTCAAAGACAGTAGCGTCCACTTCGTATGCCACACCGGAGATGTAGACGTATTCATCGCCGCACTGCATCGCAACAGAATGATCGGAGTAAACGGAGAGGGCTTCTCACGCATCGTTGCGCAGTACATGGCGACCAAGCTCGTTGGACTTGGCTTTTTGGCCGTCATACAGGACTTCCTAGAAACCGATCAGTTTGTCGAATCCAACCGAAATACGCTCAGCTGCATGATGCTCATATCCAAATCGGGCCAGACAGAAGCCATCTTGGAAACCGCAAGGGCATGCCACGACGCGGGCATTACGACCCTCGCTTTTACCGGCAACGAAGACAGCGAGCTCGCCAAGACGGCAGACGCGATCTTTACGATACATGACGATCACCCAATGGATCTTAAGAACGTTAAGCCTAACTGCTTTACCGGAAGCTGTATTCTCGCATTCGAAGAACTATTGAGTATCTGCCTTGACAATCTAAAACAAGAAGGCTTGGCCCCCTAAATCATGCGATAGGAAGCCAAGCCCTGGAATTGCGCTATGCAATTGCAAACCACTTGCGCGTTTTACTCGTCACCGAGAACGTCGTGCACCTCAGAAGCGACTTCGCCGACACGAGGACCGTAAACGACCTGAATTGCCTTGTCGCTCAGGCGGATAACGCCCATAGCTTCAAGATTCTTGGTGAACACCTCGTCGTCTGCAACCTTAGAACCATCCTTGACAATCACGCGAAGACGTGAGATGCAGTTGTCAAGATCATCAATGTTGTCGGCTCCACCAAGCGCTTCGACAATGCCGACAGCAAGCGCGCTGTCCTTGGTCGCATGGCCCTGGACTGCCTTCTCGGGAGTGCTACCAGACTCGCCCTTTGCCTCAGCGGCCTTTGCCTCGAACTCGGCTCTGCTGTTGATCAACTCAATATCGTCACCATCATCTCGACCGGGCGTCTTGATATCGAACTTAGTAATAAAGAACCGGAAGAGGAAGAAAGCTGCCAGGAAAAAGGCGGGGAGCAGAATAAGGTACGGAAGCAGATTAAGCTTCTCGGGGCGGAATAAGAATGGGATCAGGTCCTTGATATTTCCCTGGTACACCGAAACGCCCATTGCCTCCGAGAGAACTTCACCCAGTCCGGAAAGCGGAGCGTAAACGCCAAAGTAGAGCCAGGGGGCGGCAAACAGGAACGTAAAGAGAATAGGCTCCGTAACGCCAAAGAAAACAGTCGAAATCACTGTGGGGATTAAAAGACCAGCAACCTTCTTGCGGTTCTGGGGCTTGGCACAAGACCACATAGCAAGGGCGATGCCCGGGAACAACGCGTAATCGTTAATGCCATAGCCAGCCATGAAGGCCCTAACCAAGAGCTTGTCGCTGCTGGGAGAAGCGAGCTGTGCAAGCTGAATGGCGCTATTGCCCACCACGCGCGTTCCATCGACGACCATGGAGCCGCCAAGCTCAGTCCAATACATGGGCGTCTCGAGCAGCGGATGCAAACCAAACGGAACAAGGCTCTCGAGCACCCAGCGATAGACAAACGTACCGACCAGACCGGAGCCTTTCACGAACGTCGCAATACCCGAAAAGCATCCACCGATGACGGGCCAGACGAAGTACATGATGCCGCCCAGGATGCCACCGGCGACCAGCGATACAATGGGGACCGTTCGACTGCCCGCAAAAAACGCCAGCGCCGTTGGAAGCTTGGTCTTGTAAAAACGGCCGGTGATCCAAGCGACCAGGCAGCCCACGATAATGCCGCCAAAGACACCAGAGCTGTAGCCAAAAAGCCGAGCGAGGTAGTGTAGAGTGCGGACTGCTCACTCGCCTGAATGGACGTAAGGCCGACCTTCTGAAGAGCTTCCACCGTTGTATTGTCGGCAGCCAAGCCAGCTGCTCCAAGCAGAATCTCAACCGTCTTGAGCATGGTGAGATAGCAGACAAGGGCAGAAAAGGCAGCCCAGCCCTTCTCTTTGCGAGACAAGGAGAAGGCGCAGCCGACGGCAAACAAAACACCGAGGTTTCCAATGATTACCTCGCCGAGACCCTTAAATACCGAGAAGAACGTAAAGAGCGGCGAAGCGGCATACCAGTCCCAATTAACGCCAAGGGACACAAGGGTCAGTTCGGTCGTAAAAACGCTACCGATACCCAAAAAGAGACCGGAAATGGCAATGAGCGTAATCGGAACGAGCATTGCCTTTCCGAACGATTGGAATTTTTCTTTCATCAATTCCCTCCTCAATGAGCCTCTACAAACGACTATTGCATCCCACGTCCCCACACAGGCGAAACGGAAGACATGTTCGGCAATAGAAACAAAGTGATTGTAGAAAGGGGCGCACAAAATACGCATCGACATCGCGTAATACGGTTAAATCGACCGACGATTGCAAGTATTTACGAATCCGTAAACGGCAGCAAATAGGCAGCGAACGGCAATCTGCAGCGTAGGACAGTCCCCACAGGCCGACAATTGACGGTATTCTGGCTCATTTTTATTGAATTGTTGCTCGCCCAAAAGCGCGGAGCATCAACGCGCCCCTAAGCCAGCCCCAGCAATATGCCCGCCGAATGCACGACAAACGCCACGATCCAGGCGACTGCCACCTGAAACGCGAACACGGCAACGGCGTAGCGCGCGCCCAGCTCGCTCTTGACGGCGCCGATGGCAGCCACGCAGGGCGGATACAGCAGCGTGAAGACCAAAAACACGTAGGCGGTGAACGGCGAAAACATGGTCGACAACACCGCAGGCGAGGTCGCGCCCAAAAGCACCGTGAGGGTCGAGATGACACTCTCCTTGGCGATAAGTCCGGTGACGAGCGCCGTGGATGCACGCCAGTCGCCAAAGCCGAGCGGCGCCAGCGCCGGCTCGATAATGCTACCCAAACCGGCAAGTAGACTCTGCGACTGATCGGCGACCACATTAAAGCGAATGTCGAACGTCTGAAGGAACCAGATGACCACGGTAGCAGCAAAGATAATGGTAAAGGCTTTGGTAATAAAGTCTTTGGCCTTATCCCATGCCAGCATCACCGTCGTCTTGACGCTCGGCAGACGGTAATTGGGAAGCTCCATGATAAACGGCACCGGGTCGCCCTTAAATGCCGTGCGGTTAAGCACCAAAGCCGCGATGCAACCAACCGCAATGCCAATCAGATAGAGCGAGACCATGGCGGGAACCGTCGCCTGTGGGAAAAACGCCCCGCACAGCAGACCGTAGACCGGCAACTTGGCCGAGCAGCTCATGAACGGCGTGAGCATGACGGTCATCTTGCGGTCGTGCTCGGATGGGAGCGTACGGGTCGACATGATAGCCGGCACGGTACAGCCAAAACCGACGAGCATGGGCACGAAGCTGCGGCCCGACAGGCCAAAGCGACGCAGTACCTTATCCATGACAAAGGCAACGCGCGCCATGTAGCCCGAGTCTTCCAGAATGGAGAGGAACAAAAAGAGCACAACGATAATCGGCAGGAAGGTCAGCACGCTGCCCACACCCGTAAGCACGCCGTCGACAGCCAGCGAGCGCACTACGTCGTTGGTGCCGAACGCCTTGAGACCCGCATCGGCCGAGGCGATGATGGCAGCGATGCCGTCCTCCATAAGTCCCTGCAACGCCGCGCCGATCATGCCAAACGTCAGCCAAAAGACGAGACCCATGATCACCAGGAACGCCGGAATGGCCGTGTAACGACCCGTCAGGATGCGGTCAATCTTGACGGAGCGCACGTGCTCGCGGCTCTCGTGCGGCTTGACGACGCAACGCCCGCACACGTCGCCGATAAAGCCGAAGCGCATGTCAGCCAGCGCAGATAGACGGTCGGTGCCGGCCTCGCCCTCCATTTGGCTAATGATGTGCTCGATGGCGTCGAGCTCGTTGCGGTCCAGGTGAAGCGCCTCGGTCACCAGCTCGTCGCCCTCAACCAGCTTGGTCGCCGCAAAACGCACGGGAATGTGCGCCGTCGCGGCATGGTCCTCGATAAGGTTGGCGATGCCGTGAATGCAGCGATGCAGCGCGCCGCCGTCCGGACCATCGGGCGCGCAGAAGTCCAGGCGACCGGGGCGCTCGCGGAACCGCGCCACGTGCAAGGCATGATCCACCAACTCGCCAATGCCCTCGTTGCGGGCAGCACTAATGGGAACAACAGGCACGCCCAGCAGGCTCTCGAGCAGGTTGACGTCCACGGCGCCGCCGTTGGCCGTCACCTCGTCCATCATGTTGAGCGCGATGACCATGGGTCGATCGAGCTCCATAAGCTGCAGCGTCAGGTACAGGTTACGTTCGATGTTGGTGGCGTCGATGATATCGATGATGGCGTCGGGGTGCTCGTCCAGGATAAACTGGCGGCTTACGATCTCCTCGCCCGTGTACGGCGACAGAGAATAAATGCCGGGCAGGTCGGTAACGCTTGCCTCGGGGTGGTTGCGGATGGTGCCATCTTTGCGGTCGACCGTCACGCCAGGAAAGTTACCGACATGCTGGTTGGAGCCCGTCAGCTGGTTGAACAGCGTGGTCTTGCCGCAGTTTTGGTTGCCGGCGAGGGCAAAATGCAGCGGTGCGCCCTCGGGCACGGCCGTCTTTGCCGCGCGGGGCGAATACGTCCCCTCGCCCAGGGCCGGATGCTCCGTCGTGCCGATTGCGGCGTTAGCGCGCGGACCCGTATCGGTGTCGTGAATGCCCACGAGCTCGATGCGAGCGGCATCGTCCTTGCGCAGCGTCAACTCATAGCCACGCAGGCGAATCTCGAGCGGGTCGCCCATAGGGGCGTACTTCATCATGGTGACTTCGGTGCCCGGCGTTAGGCCCATGTCCAAAATATGTTGTCGGAGTGCCTGGTCGTCCGATGTCACCGATGCGACAACGGCGTCCTTTCCAATCTCGAGTGTATCGAGCTTCACGTCCGTGTTCCTCCCCCGGCGCCCACAGGGCGTTGCATTTTGTTTATCTTGGCTAACCGTTTGCCATGGCTAACCATTTAACCACGCATGATAGCGCGAACACATAGTGACGTTCAATTAACAGATTGCCGCCCTGGCGGGCTCGCAGCGTCAAGTGGTTACGCGGTTTGGTAAAACGCCGTAACTAAAACCCGTGGCGCTCCAGGAAGCGGAAGGCTAGGCGAATCCAAGGACGGACAGCCGCCTGCTTGTCCTCGTTGTCGACCGCAGTGTTGGCGTTGCCGAGCGAAAGGCCGTGGCCGCCCTGGTCAAAGACGTGCATCTCGCATGCGACGCCCTCCTCGGCCATGCGCTGCGCAAACGGATAGACCTGCGCGATCGGCGCCGTCTTGTCGTCGGACACGCCCCACACAAAGGTCGGCGGCATCTGACGCGAAACATGCGTGGTGGGGCAGATGTCGGCCAGATGCTCGTCAGTTGCCTCGCCACCCGTCACCATCGACAGGTAGTCGTTGAGCAGATCGCGCCCCGTCTTGCCGCCCGTCTTGGGCACACGCAAGTCAATGCGCGGATCGCGCGTCTGCATGTCGCGCACATAGGCAAAGTCGAGCAGCGGATAGCCCAGCACCACGGCATCGGGACGAATGTCGTCCGGACGCGCCCCTGCCAGGCCCAGATCATGCCGCCCGCCGAGAAGCCCACGACGCACACGCGCTTGGGATCGACATGCCACTCGTCGGCGTTGGCGCGCACCGTGGCGACCATCTTGGCAAGGTCTGCCTGCGGGTGCGGAAAGCTCACATCGCCCGTGCCGCTCGTCACATAGTTGAGCACAAAGGCCTGGTAGCCGCGGTCCAAAAATGCAAACGCCACCGGGTCCTGCTCGTGCGGAGCGATATGTGTAAACCCGCCCCCGCCACAAATGATCACCGCGGGGCGGCGGCCATTGGGCTTGTCGGGGAGCGGCTCGGCGCCCAGATACGTAAACGTCGCCGGATATTCCTCGGTCGGCTCCTCGCCCCACAGCGCATGGTTCTCGACAATCATATGTGCTCCCTTCGCGCAAATTAAGCGCCCTTGTTTTTCGCCTTCAAGCGTACCCCACTTGAACTCATGGCGCAGAAACACGCCAGCAATAAGTTTCCCTTCAACTGATATATCACATAATCCCAGCTCAGAGGTATCGCTGAGCAGCGTAGAATAGGGGGCGTTGACCAAGCCGCGAAACACATATGAAACGTTTCCGGCAAACCAAACGCGCGATATGCGCCTATTTAAGTTGGAGGCAACTATGGGTCTGCTCGATTCGCTTAAGTCCACCTTCACCTCGGCCGGCGAGGCGTCCGTTCCGCCCGCAGCAAGCTTCGCCACCCGCGAAGGCGTCATCTATGCCCCCGTCAATGGCGTGCTCGTCAACCTGGACGAGGTTCCCGACGAGACGATCGCCTCGGGCATGCTTGGCCAGGGCTATGGCATCGAGCCCATTACCGGCACCATCTATGCGCCCGCCAACGGCCGCATCGGCGCCACCACTGTCACCAACCACTCCATTGGCATGATCACCGAGGACGGTCTTCGCGTGTTCATCCATGTCGGCCTGGGCACCGTGGAAATGAACGGCAAGGGTTTTGCCCGCTTTGTCGAGATGGGCGATGTGGTCAAGGCAGGCCAGCCGCTCATCAGCTTCGACCGCGAGGCCATCAAGGCCGCCGGCCACGATGACATCGTGACCGTCATCGTCTCCGAGCTCGATCGTCTTAAGAGCATCGACCATGTCGGCGAGTCTGGAACGCTTATCGGCGGCAACCCGCTCGTCAAGCTGGGCGACCCGCTGCTGGTGGCCAAGACCAAGTAGCCAAGTCCCGCGCCACACAGCCAAAAGGCACCACGCCAAGCGCCCGC
>ENA-OPVT01002169-OPVT01002169.1-human-gut-metagenome-genome-assembly--contig:-NODE-2169-length-10896-cov-2.752421_pt1 | contig 10896 bp, 7 predicted proteins | sample MGYA00241499_ERZ501990 | MGnify/ENA primary metagenome ERZ501990 (study PRJEB25962, sample SAMEA2042104) | human gut metagenome | biome: human gut; feature: human-associated habitat; material: faeces...
GTACTCATGAAATGCCTGGCCTCCACGGTGTTGCCGCTGATGGTGGTGTTCATTGGCCCGAAATCAAATTTGCTCGTGTTTTTGTCTCCTGTAGGTATGTAGCCTGACACAAGGACGGATATGGTTTTCTCTGTCCAATAGAAAGCCGGCACTGACCGCAGCTGCGTCAGCAGCTTGTCTATGGCGTTTTCTTTTTCTTTTATAGGTGTCATTCGGTTCTCCTTCCAGTACTCGTCGGGCATCTGCCTTGCGTCGGTGGCTTCGATGAGTTTGGCCTCCTCGTTGAAGATGCCGTCGTTCTCCGGTTTGTCGAAGCTGAAATTCTCATAAAGTGTGCGTCTACGGGCATAGAGTCCTTGCGATGACGGGATGATTGAGAATTCCACAGTCATGTCGTCTTTTGTCTTTATGCGGCAGCCGTCGGGGGCCTTGTCGAAGGTCTGCTCTATGCGCAGGTTGTTCACATAGTTGAGGTTGATGTCACGTGGCACGTTCATCACAACTTTCTTTACAAACATTGTGCTGTCACCGAGCGGCACGTAGATGCGGCCGAAGAATCCGAACGTGCGGTTGTTGAACGGAGCAAAACTGAGTTCGATGCATTTGACGCCGTCGACTGGGATGGTGTCCGACAGATAGTATTTGTAGAAGCCTGAGCCTATTTTCGACAGCGGGCTGACAAAGCGGTTCTGCATAATGGCGATGTCATTGTCGAAGATGTCGACTTCCTTGAACACGTCCTCCAGAAAACGCTGCACGCTTTCCTCGTCGAAAATCTCGTCGACACCGGCTCGCTTGATGCCTTTCACGAACTCCTTCTCGGCATGGGGATTGCGTCGGAAATATGCGGTGGAGAGTTTCTCCTTAACCGACACGTTGAGAATCGGTTTGCCCGACACTTCCGATGTGTCCATATATTCAAAAATGAATTTGAATTTTTTGAAAAGCCATTTGTCCTTGTTCTTCTCCGAAAAGTCGTTGAGGGCAAAGTTCATCTTCTCATATTTGTCGTAGCTGTAGTAGTCGTGGTTGCGGGGGTCGTATTTTTCTTTCATGTCGCGCAGTTTCTCCATAAACTGAACGGCTGGGTTGTTTTTGCGGGAATAGTGTTCCTTGCCTGGTCGCACAACGAATTCCTTTAAAGCCACGCCGTCGGCCGACAGCTCGACGGTAAGATCGTTCACTTCGCCTTTGCTTACATAAATATCTTTGGGGGCATAGCCCATCATGGAGAAATTGGCGCAGAGAAAATTCACCTTTGTCGTTATGTCAAACCGACCGTCGGCATCTGCCTGTGTGCCGGCGCTTGAGCCTTGCAGCAACACCATGGCAAACGGTATTGGCTCGCGAGTCGACCACCACGCCTTTGATTGTGGTGGGCTTCACTGGCGCTTGCGCATATGTTAGAGAGTGGGGCTGTGCCATTGTCAACATCACTGCCAGCAGGCACACAAGATGAAAAAATTTTGTCCCGTTTGTCATTTCTGAAATATATCTGTTTTTATTACTTTTGCAAAAGTAGGCACTTTCCCGTGTCCGTGGATAGAGTTTTGGACATAAAAACTCTCCTTTTTGACGTTAATTTGTTCTTATTTGTAATATTTCTTAATTATGGCACTTGAAATAGAACGTAAATTCATTGTGGTGGACCAATCTTTTAAGGGGGCGGCAACGTCGGTCGTGGATATGCGGCAGGGCTATCTGTCGCGCGACGCTGATGCTGTGGTGCGTGTGCGCATTGCGGGTGACAGGGCTTTCCTGACGGTCAAGACCCGCAACCGAGGTTGCGTGCGCAATGAGTTTGAATATGAGGTGCCTGTCGCTGATGCTGACGCAATGCTCTCGGCATGTCGTGGATTGGTGATTGAAAAGACGCGATATGTAGTGCCGTTTGAGGGATTCTGTTGGGAAGTCGACGTGTTTCATGGTTCGCTTGATGGTGTGATTGTTGCTGAAATAGAAATTCCGAAGGCGGATACGCAGTTTCCTTTGCCTCCGTTTGTGGGAGAGGAAGTTACCGGAAAGTCGGAATATTATAATTCTAATATCCATTTGCTCGCTAAGTGATAAAATTGTTCTAAAAGTCGGAATGGGGGGGGGTAAATCATGCGGTGTGGTTATTGCTGTTTCTCAACAGTTTAGGTGAAATGGATACAAATTGATATTGAAAACATATTGGTCGTTTTGTTTTTTATTTTTGCATTAATAGACTGTCTAAAATTACAATTTAATACGCTTGTTTTGGTTAAAATCCATTAAATGAATGGTTTATTGGTCGGAAAGGTTTCCCTTTTCTCGGCAATAATACTATCTTTGCAGTCCTTTTTGCCTTTTGGTGGAAAGGAAAAATATTTGTAAAAAGAAGATTGTAATTTAGATATTGGAGATACGATTTCGACATATTTTATTTGTTGTGATAATCTTGCTGTGTGGAACCCAAGCCGTATGTCAAGAGATCAGCGACTCGTTGAGAATACATTTTCAACAGAGCAAATCGTTGTTTAATGAATCAGTAGCAGGCAACTCCCAGTTTTATGGATCGTTGGCAGATTTGCTGGAAATGGCAAAACGCAAAGATGTAGAGATTGTGAGCATAACGGTCTATGGTGCGGCTTCGCCGGAGGGAGGCATAGGTTACAATAAAGGTTTATCGAAGCGGCGTGCCGACCGCATCGCTTCTTACATTGCTGAAGTCGGAGGCGGAAGAATTTCGCCGGAGGTGATTGCTGTGGGACGTGACTGGAAAGGCTTGTACGCTCTTGCCGTGGACGATTGTGGATTGCCATCGCGCGAAGCAACATTGGATTTGCTTTGTCGTCTTGCTATGCCAAATGACAAAGAGTCTGAAGACAGGATGTTCGCCCAGCTGAAGGCTCTTGACGGAGGAAAGCCATATAGATATATGTATAATCGACTTTTCCCCGAGTTGAGAAAAGCGGGGGTGAAAGTGGTGGCTGTGTATCGCGTCGACGATTTGGTGTCCGACAGTAGGGTGTTGCTTGAAGCCACATTTGTAGAGCCTGCGGAAATCCACATTTCAACCGGAGTGGATGTAATGCCGGAGGCGCAAAAAAAGCCGTGGTATGCAGGTATAAGAACCAATATGCTCTATGATGCATTGCTTGTGCCCAACGGCGGCTTGGATATATATCTTGGAAAGAACTGGAGCATTGACGCATATTGGATGTATGCATGGTGGAAAAGCGACCGCGTGCATAATTATTGGCGCACTTATGGCGGTGATGTGGAATTGAGAAAGTGGTTGGGTTCGGCTGCCAAGAGGAAGCCTCTGACCGGTCACCACATTGGGGCGTATGCGCAGATTGTGACCTATGACTTTGAACTTGGCGGACGCGGATATCTTGCCGACCGTTGGAGTTATGCGGCTGGCGTGTCATACGGATATTCGCTTCCGGTGGCAAAGCGACTGAATATAGATTTTTCTATCGGGCTTGGCTATATGGGTGGAGAATATAAGGAATATTTGCCACAGGACGGCCATTACGTTTGGCAATCCACCAAACGCAGACATTGGATTGGCCCGACAAAAGCGGAGATTTCGCTTGTATGGCTGATTGGAAGAGGAAACACAAACAAGACCAAATGACGGATATGAAGAGACTGATTGCTACATACGCGTTATTGATGGTGTTGTCGATGATAGTTGTGTCGTGCGAGCATAAAGAGTTATGCTATAGCCATCCACATTCCGCCAAGGTGTCGGTGGAGTTTGAGTGGAGCCAAATGCCGGCGGCTTATTCTCCCGGCGGTATGCGGGTGATATTCTATCCTCGGAATGGAGGAGAGGAGATTGTTCGCGATTTCGTTGGGGAAAAAGGTGGCTGCGTAGAAATTCCTTCAGGGGTTTACGATGTGGTGTGCTTCAACAACGACACGCAGAGGGTGAAATACAACGGAGCCGACAGTTTTTCGTCGATAGCCGCAACGACAGGTGTCGCGCAGGTTGGCGACGTCAAGGTTTTCCGCACGCCCGACTATTTGTGTGGAGGACGCATGGTTGCTGTGGAAGTGGAAGTAAAGATTGGCTGCGAGCAGATAATAGTGCTTCCGGTGGCACCTATGGTGTGCCGCTACACATACACGGTGCGCGGCGTGAAAAATCTGCAAAACTTTTCGGAGTGTGTGGCTGTCCAGCAGGCGATGTGCAGCGAATATTCTGTTGGCGGCGACAATGAAATCCAAGAGTCGAAAGCAGACATCTGTTTTGCTATGGAGAGAAACGATGGTGTGATTACATGTTGGTGCTACACCTTTGGAGCTGCTGATTGCGATGTGTATAAAACAATACTATATATACGCACAGCCAGCGGTAAAATGGTGAAAGGTGAATATGACGTCACTCAACAGATAAATAGTCAAAGGGGACATCTGAAAAATGTAGACATTGTGATCGACACAGATTTGGATCTCGACAAACATGGTGGCAACTCAGGCAATTTCGGATTTGATCCGAGTGTTGACGAGTGGGGAGATATAGAATCAGATATTATATTATAGATTAATCATAAATCATTTAAAAATTTAAGAAAAATGAAAATTGGAAAAATTTTAGCAGTAGCAGCAGTAGCAACAGTGTTTGCAAGCTGCTCGAATGAGGAGGAATTGGCTAATGTAGGTAAGTCGGAGTCCAATGCAATCCGCTTTGCCGGAATATCAGGATTGTCCGACACACGTACCACGCCGATTAACACAACCAACCTTACGACTACAAACTTTGATGTAATGGCTTTCATGAGTGCCGACAATGCGTTGTTTATGGGAGGAAAGCACGAGCTTGGACATTCGGACCAAGGAGTAAAGATTGTGTACAATACTTCTGCATGGGATTATGCGGATTCGGACCAAATGGCTTATTGGCCAACAGCTGGTGATGTTGACTTCTACGCTGTAAGTCCAGCTATCACGGATGATCTTGTTCATCAGGGTTTTAAATATGATATGACATCAACACTAAAGACAATAACCTATGCAACGGTTGACGAGTACAACACTACTTCTAGAGAAACCAAAACCAACCATGATGTTATGTATGCAGTAGCCAAAGGCCTTAACAAAACGAACAATGGAACAACTGCGGTGCAGATGAACTTCAAACACATCTTGTCGCAGGTAGTGTTCAAGGCGAAGACCACATCAAGCATTCTTGAGGTTGATGTCAAAAGTGTAAAGATTCACAACTTTGTCCATAGCGGCACGTTTACGCTTCCTGCGGGAGAGCCTGCGATGAGCAATTGGAGCACTTCTCCAGATGAAGCTGTTTCTATTGCAACCGTAAAACTCAATGCGGCTAACGTTAAGACCAACAACGCGGTTGTTGATCTTTCAGATATGGCAAGCCCGCTGATGATGATACCTCAGCAGTTGAAAAAGTGGAGCACTTATTCTGCTGGTACAGCGGTGTCAAAGGCTGATGCAGACAACGCAAAGGAGTGCTATTTGGAGATTAGTATGAAATTGAAGCAAAACGATTCATATCTTATCGGCTCGGCTGCGGAATACAAGACTGTATATGTTCCGTTTGACAATGGAACAGGTTGGGAGCCGGGCAAGCGCTACATCTACACTCTTATCTTCGGTGGCGGATATGACGACCAAGGTGAGCCGATCCTTTCGCCAATCAAGTTTGAAGCTGCAACAGTGGATTGGGCAAACGCCAGCGCTGGTGCTGATGTTAATTTCTAACAAACGCAGATGCCAGTCAATAAAAAAGGGCTGTGTCGTAATTAAGGTTTACGGCGCAGCCCTTTTTTCATGCTCTGAACGCGAGTTTGGGATAAGAGGTGTTTGAAAAAATGGTGAAGAAAAAGGAAATCGGTGACTGAAATAGTCGCCGATTTGTTTTGGCGAATTCATTGATCTTTAGTGATTTAATGGCATAAAAGAAACTGATGCTCAGTTCAAGCTTTTGGGGTGAATATGAGAAGTCTGCAATATGGTTTAAAAATGGCGACGGCAACTGGCTGCCGTCGCTATTTTAATATGCCGTAGACAATTATTTAATCAGATATTGAGAACTGATTGACTCGTATTTGTGTACGCGACGGATTGTGTCGGCAAACAATGGGGCGATTGACAATGTGGTCACTTTCTTGCTGTTTCCTTTATAAGGGATGCTGTTGGAGAAGATGATTTCGGTCAATGCGCATTCGTCAACGCGTTCTGAAGCGGGGTCGCTCATGATGGCGTGAGAGGCGAGAGCACGTACTGATTTCGCGCCTTTTTCTTTCATGAGGTTGGCTGCTTTGGTGATGGTTCCGGCCGTATCGACCATATCGTCGATGATGATTACGTCTTTGTCTTCGACTTCACCGATTACTGTCATGTTCTCAACGACGTTTGCTTTGGCTCTTTGCTTGTGGCAGAGCACCAATGGCACGTTGAGATATTTTGCGTAGCTGTTTGCGCGTTTCGCGCCTCCGACGTCAGGTGTTGCAATAACCAAATCCTTGAGATTGAGGGATTCGATATATGGGATAAACACCGATGAAGCGTAGAGGTGGTCGACTGGCACGTTGAAGAAGCCTTGAATTTGGTCTGCGTGCAGGTCCATCGTAATCAAACGGTCGATTCCGGCGGTGCTGAGCAGATCGGCAACGAGTTTTGCTGCGATTGACACGCGAGGCTTGTCCTTGCGGTCTTGACGAGCCCATCCGAAGTATGGGATTACGGCGATAACCGACTTTGCCGACGCGCGCTTTGCTGCGTCAATCATGAGCAGAAGCTCCATCAAATTGTCGGTGTTGGGGAATGTTGACTGAACCAAGAACACTTCGCAACCGCGGATTGATTCTTCGAATGATACTTCGAATTCACCATCGGCAAATCGCTGGATGTTCATTTTTCCAAGTTCAACACCAAGTTCTGCGCAGATGGCCTCAGCCAGATAATGCGATTTTGTTCCTGAGAAAATTTTGTAAGGTGGCAAGTTTGTATTCATAACTATTGTTGCTGAATTTTGATGCAAAAGTACTACTTTTTATTTATCCCGACCGCCCTTTATGGAAGATTTTTTCTTCGGAGAGGCATTTTGTCGTGTAAGTTTGATTTTCCACATGGCGGCGCTGTTTGCAGCGACAGCTGTTTGGAATGGAGCGTCGGGCGACAGCGTTTTTTTCTGACGTTTGCCGCTGATAATTTCTGTTGCGACATAAGTGCCTTTCTCTAAGTGAAGTATGTCGAATGCGTGCTGTGGAATTGCGATTTGGCAGTTGGCTTCGGCGCCGAAATTGGCTACAATAACGATTACCTCGTCGGCGTCTTTGCGCAGATATGCGTATTGGCGGTGGGGGTCGAGGGTCGGGTTGTTGTAATTCACATACATTACGTCGAAAAACTGTCCGTGGCTGATTGCCGGCTCGTTTTTGGCAGCGTTGAGCACTTTCTTGTACGTGTCGCGTAGTCGCACTTCCTCATCGGAGAGCAGTTCGTTGTTGCATTTGCCTCCGTTCATCCAACGGCGCAGCGATGGCACGCTCCAATAGTCAAAGATGGTTGTGCGTCCGTCGAGTCCGCTGAATCCCTCGGCGTCTTCCGCTTTTTCTCCCAGTTCCTGTCCTGCATACACCATCATTGGTCCGGTCGACAGGGTTGCGCTGACCACCAATGCCGGTATCGCCAGCTGGGCGTTTCCTGCAAACTCGCGTGATGCGATGCGCTGCTCGTCATGGTTCTCGAGAAAGTTGAGCATATGGTTGCCTATGCCGTCTACTGTTTGCCAACATTGCGTGATCTGTGCGGCAGACACGTTGCTGCACATAATGCCGCGCAGACGGTCATATAGGTTTACTTTGTCGTATAGGTAGTCGAAACCACCGCGGTATATGTAGTCGCGGTATATGCTCACGTCGTAAAGTTCGGCGATGAATTTGACGTCGGGATATTTTTCTTTTACAGCTTTGATAGCCCATTCCCAAAACTCTACAGGCACCATGTGCGCCATGTCGCATCGGAAGCCGTCTACGCCTTTTCCTGCCCAGAACCGAAGGATGTTGAGCATCTTCAGCCAAGTGTCTGGAGTAGGAGAGAAATGGCGTGAGCCGTCGCCGTAGTCAACGCCGTAGTTTAATTTTACAGTCTCATACCAGTCATATTGTCCGGGGAACGCGTTGAAACAATCGTTTCCCGATGCTTTTGCAGGAAATTCTACGTATGCCGACTTTCCTTCGCCCAAGTCGATTGACGGGGCGAATTTCTGTTGCGGGATGTAGTAAAAGTTGTTGTTGGGGCTGAAAAACTTTGTAGTGTCGTCGTCGGCACTGAAGTCTTTCACGCCAGCCGGGGCCGCATCTGAATGGTATTGGCGAGCCACGTGGTTTGGCACGAAGTCGATTATCACTTTAAGGCCGGCTTTGTGAGTGCGGTCCACGAGAGCCTCAAATTCCTTCATTCTGTCGGGTACGCTCACAGCCAAATCCGGGTCAATGTCGTAATAATCCTTTATGGCATATGGCGAACCGGCGCGGCCTTTGACGATATATGGATTGTCAGGACGTATGCCGAATCGCGAATAGTCGGTCTTGGTGGCATGTTCAATAATGCCTGTATACCACACATGCGTTGAGCCAAGACTGCGTATGGATTCCAGCACGTGGCTTGTGATGTCGTTCATCTTTCCGCAACCGTTTTGCTCGATAGTGCCGTTAGGCACGCAGTATTTGTTGCCGTTTGTGAACAGCCTTGTCAGAATCTGGTAAATTATAAGTTTGTCGTTCATTGGTCTTATAGTTGTTTGTCTGCCGAGATGCAGCTTATCTTTTACAAATATACGAAATAATGTTGGATTTTCTCATTTTCCTTTGAACCGTTCATATACGCGAGTCACTTCTTTGACATATTCCACGGTTTGGCGACCGCGGAAATATCCGTAGCGGCATACGGGGTCGTTATAGTATTCAGGGTTTGATTTCATCATCAGTGCCTCGCTTACGTTGTCGTGCCACAATGCGGGGTTTTTTCCATGCTTGCGGGCAAGCGCTATAGCGTCGTAGATGTGGGCTATTCCAGAGTTGTATGCGGCAAGGATAAACTTTATTCGCTCGTCGCGGTCTTTGACGTAGGACGAGAGAATGCGGTTGAGGTCGGCAATATATCGTGAGGCGGCATATACGCTGTTGTCTGGGTCGGTGATTGAGCCATTGTGCCGACCGTAGTGGGCGGCTGTGCGGGGCATCAGTTGCATCAGTCCGCGAGCGCCTGCCCAGGATGTGGCGTTCGGGTCGAAATGCGACTCAACATAGCCCTGTGCGGCAAGCAGACGCCAGTCCCAACCGATTGTCTTGGCGTATGTCTTGAAAAGATTGTCGTATGCGGAAATTTCTCCGCGTCGCAGGTTCCGAATGTCTAAATCTCTGGAACGGCGGAGTTTGCTCTGCTCGAAATAGTGTTTGTAGAGTTCTTTTTCCGACTGTGTTACTTCGGGCATCTTTGCCCATCGGTCGATGGCTTCAGCAAGCCATTTGTCGTCTTCTCGCACAGCCCATGCCGATTTTTGCGGGAAGCTGACGGCAATACCTATGTCGATGTTGTCATAGTATGTGTGGTTGAGTTTGGCGATGTCGCTGTCGACCACTGTCAGTGGTATTTCTCCTTCTGCCACCATTTCAATCATATCCTCTGAAATCAAGGTGTCTTTTCTTATTGCCTCAATCTTTATGCCGCCGCCGAGCTCGTTGTTAAGGTTGCGCATGCGAGACTCGTACTTTGAGCCTTTTTCAACCACGACAGTCTTGCCCACGAGTTGGGTGACGTCTGTGATGCGAGGCTTGTTGTTGCCAGCGGGTTGTATCAGCACCTGGTGGTTGATGTTTTCAATGCCGCAGTGTCGCACTCGCTTCTTGAATTCAGCGGTCATGGGAATGTTGTAGGCAATGATGTCTATTTTTGCAGAGTCAAGCAAAGAGAGAAGGGCAGCCATGTTGCGCACAGTCTTGAATTGGATATGCACATGGTTGTCCTTCGCAAATTTTTGTATAAGATCATAGTGGTAACCCATAGGGGCGCCACGATAGATGAAATATGAGGTAGGACTGTAGAGTGTGCCCACAACGATTGTGTCGTGCAGACGCATTTCCAACGAATCGGCTGCTTCTCCTTGTGTCTCGCCTTTGCCGCCGCATCCCGTTGCCAGAAAGCCGCACCACAGCGCGGCAATCAGGCATATAAGATGGACGAGGCGTTTCATCTCACAGCAGAATTAGTATTCAAACACACCGTGCTCCGACTTGATCGTAAGACGGTTTGCAGGAGCGTCGTCCACGCGGCCGACAATGCGAGCGTCGATGTTGAATGATTTGGCGACATCGATAACCGCCTGTGCGTCTTCCGGTGCTACATAAACTTCCATACGGTGGCCCATATTGAACACTTTGTACATTTCTTTCCAATCGGTGCCAGATTGTTCCTGAATTATGCGGAACAATGGAGGAACAGGGAATAGATTGTCCTTGACAACGTGTTTGTTTTCAACAAAGTGCATCACTTTGGTCTGCGCTCCGCCGCTGCAGTGCACCATGCCGTGGATGCGAGGTCGCATAAGGTCGAGCAGCTTTTTAATGACAGGCGCATAGGTTCTGGTTGGCGACAACACGAGTTTGCCGGCGGTTAAGCCTGTTTCAGGCACTTCGTCTGTTAGCTTCAGACCACCAGAATATATTAGTTCGTCGGGAACATTTTTGTCGAATGTTTCCGGATATTTCTCAGCGATGTATTTAGCAAACACGTCGTGGCGGGCAGATGTCAGTCCGTTGCTGCCCATGCCGCCGTTGTATTCGTGCTCATATGAGGCTTTGCCAAATGACGCCATACCTACAATTACGTCACCTCCGGCAATATTGGCGTTGTTTATCACATCATCGCGGCGCATACGGCATGTGACGG
>ENA-OPVT01002170-OPVT01002170.1-human-gut-metagenome-genome-assembly--contig:-NODE-2170-length-10894-cov-1.850355_pt1 | contig 10894 bp, 10 predicted proteins | sample MGYA00241499_ERZ501990 | MGnify/ENA primary metagenome ERZ501990 (study PRJEB25962, sample SAMEA2042104) | human gut metagenome | biome: human gut; feature: human-associated habitat; material: faeces...
CTTAAATACATGGGTTATATGTTCTCAAATTGCTCAAGCCTAGAATGGATTAATCTCGCTGGATGGGACTTTAGCCAAGTGGTTGATATGTCAGAACTTTTTTGTCAGTGTGGAAATCTTATTGAAATAACAATTACTGCAGAACCTAATAGTACCAAGAGGCTTGAATATGCCTCTGAAATGTTTAATGGGTGTGAAAGTTTAGCGACAATAAATCTTGCATGGTTAGATTTGAGTAAAGTAAGCAGTGTAAGTAATATGTTTGAATGTTGTACAGTACTTGAAGAATTAGATTTGAGTAAAGTCAATGCTAAAGCGATTAAATATTCTGATTGTATATTTGAGGGATGTTCCAATTTAGCCAAGCTTAACTTGACCGGATTAAAGATGGAAAATTTAGTGGCCGGATGGTGTATGTTTAAGAATTGTTACAATTTGAAAGAGATTTTGGTAACAGATTTTCCAAATAAGTTAAGTGATGAACAAAGGAATAGTATGTTTGAAAATTGTGGGATCGCTTGTTTCACTTTAGTAACGGAAGCATAATAAAGTAATAAAGCATGTTAAATAAAGTTAATAATACAATAAGAACATCAGGAGATAGTAGTATCAAAGCTGCTATCTCTTTTTAATTAAGGAGAATTTTATGGAAAAACTTACATTTACAATTGATGGTTATAGTTTTAGCACAGCTTTCAATACAGCAGCAAAAAGGGAGCAGTGCGCTGAGAAAATCCTATCTACCACAGGTAGACATTACAGCTGGTACAAAGAAAACACTGGAAATAAAAATTGGATTCTTTATGACACTGAGCAGTACGAAGTCAGAAATTTCGATGACATAAAATACCTTGTCTTAAATAATAGACTAATGGATGTCAAGACTTTTCTTTGTGTGAGAAGAGATTTCAAAGGTAAACTACATTTACCAATCAATGCCAGCACCTGTAGTTTTATGTTCGTTGATAGCAATGTACCCGAAATAGACCTAACAGAGTTCGACACAACCAATGTTGTCGATATGGATTACATGTTTTTAGAGGCTAATCTTGGAGATTGCCTTAGCTTAGTTAGTTCTACTATCACACAAGCTAACACGCCAGATCGAAATATCCTTACACTTAACACCGAAGGTGTAATATCAATGAGTGGTATGTTTAAAGACTGTAAAGTAAAACATTTAGACCTACGTAATTTGAGAACTAATAACGTTACAGATTTCTCTAACATGTTCTGCAGCTGCAATGATTTGATTGATTTAAATGTCGATGGTTTTGATACAAGTCAGGCGAAAGACTTCCATGGAATGTTTCAGGGTTGTATTAAATTAACACAATTGAGTGTAAAGCATTTCAATGTGGGAAATGTACTTCACATGTCATACCTCTTCTCCAGATGCAGAAGTTTAAAAGTAATAGATCTGGAAGGCTGGAACTTTAGCCAAGTAATGGATGCAAACGAAATGTTTGGTTATTGTGAACATTTAGAAAAGATCATTGCTGACTTTAACTTTAAGATAATCAATGGAATGGCTTACATGTTTGGTTGCTGCACTAAATTAAGTGAAGTAGATTTATCACATTCTGATCTCAGTCATGTCTTTGATTTTGGGTATGCGTTCTTTAAATGTGAAGGTCTTAAAGAAATACGCTTTAGCCCAGGAGTTTGGCGAAAGGCTAAATACACTCTAAGTATGTTTGATAATTGTAAAGCTCTAGAAAGGCTTAACCTCCCTGACGTTGTTTTAGACGATGTTGTACGATCATACGCTATGTTCGATGATTGCGATAGTTTAAAAGAGATTTACATGGAACACCCACTTAACCTAGAGAAGTACGCACACGGACTTATCTTTGGAAATTGTAAGGCGGAGGTAAAGAAGTCTACAGAATAGTGGTAAAGTGCTTTAACATGACGCTTTAGCCTAGAGATTTAAAGCAAAAGGAGAAGAAAAATGAGGAATGAAATAAATCCCACACCAATCCAAGACGAAAGTGGTATTCTTCGCTTCAGACTAGAAAACCACGAGTACTCTTTAAATGTCAACGTAAAAGAGGAAAGGGAACTAATTAAGAAAGAGGTGAACTCTCGTTCAAAACACGTCTATGATTGGTTCAAAGAGGACACTGGCAATAAGCATTGGGTTTTCTATGACACAGAAATGTATTCAATAATGTGCGATAGAATAGGGCAATGGAAATATTTAAATTACAGAGAGGAGAGTGCTTTAGCCCAGATGGATGGTGCTTTAGACAAGAACTCCACTATAATTGACAATCCGGCCAACACCCTCCACGCCTCCCCTACAATTCCAATCAATGCCACATCTTGCAGAAAAATGTTCTATGGGTGTAAATCCTTAGAGAACATTGATTTAAGTAGATTCGATACAAGAAATATCGTTGAAATGCGTTGTATGTTCATGAACTGTAAAAATCTTAAACAGCTTGATCTAAGTGGCTTTAGCACAGGAAATGTGTGTGATATGTCTCACATGTTTTACAGCTGTTCAAATCTTGAACAAGTCAATCTCAGTGGACTAGACACTCACAATGTAGAGTACATGGGACAAATGTTCTACAAGTGCGAAAGTCTTAAACAGCTTGACCTAAGCAGTTTTAACACAGAAAAAGTTCTCTACATGGTAGAAATGTTCTCTAATTGTAAAAGCCTTAAACAGCTTGACCTAAGTCACTTTAACACAGAAAAAGTAGTTAGCATGCAACACATGTTCACTAATTGTTCTGAGTTAGAACAACTTAACATAAGTAATTTCGATACCAGATGCACAATCTTTATGGATGGTATGTTCTGGGGATGTATACGATTAACAAATTTAGATATCAGTAGTTTCGATATAGGAGAAGAGGATGGAACACGTGGTATGTTTGGCTACTGCAGTGCACTTAAGTGCTTAAAGATTAACCACAGCGTTAGCCAAGTGTCTGAAACATTTTTACCGGAAGAGGTAAAGATAATAGTAGTGCCTACATCAAATAACACATCAGACAAATTAGGTAAATTAAATCTCTTTTAAATGAGAAAAGAAAAGAGAAGACAGAACCCTTAGTGTAAAGCACATTGCTTGCATTAAGGGTTCTGTTTTACTGGAGATTAAAGAGCTTCACAATGTACTTTAGCCCAGACAACAAGAAAGGAGAAATCAAAATGGAAAGAATGAATTTATTTGGAAACAATGACAAATCAAGCGAAGCGTTATCTAATCGTAAGGAAGAATCTAGTAAAGCGTTATTAAATAAAAGTAATCAGAATTTATCAACGATTAATGTTGATAACTATTCATATCAGGTAGATTTTAGATCGGATGAATCATGTAAGTCTTGTGTGCAACAAATCAATAAAGACACAGGTAAATCTTTTAAAGTGTTCAGAGAGAAAACTGGAAAGGAAAACTATGTTTTGTATGACAGCAAGATGTATGAGATCTGCGAATTTAATTACAGATATTTGCACTATATAGAAAGCTGTAGTAAACCTCCAGTAATGCCATTTAATGCTAGTAGTTGCTACAATATGTTTGCAGAATTGGATGGGCAAAATGATATAGATTTCAATCATTTTGATACTTCTGAAATAGTTGAAATGACTTCTATGTTTATGGAATCTAAATTTAAAACACTCGATCTGAGCCACTTTAGCACAGATAACTTAAAAGATACAAGTTTTATGTTTATGGGTTGTGTTGCTTTAGAACAAGTTGATTTAAGTTCTTTTAGTAACTGTAAAGTAATACACGCAGACTATATGTTTGCTTGGTGTTCTTCATTGACTAAAGTAGACTTGAGTAATTTTAATTTACAGAATACGCTTTATATGGAATCAATGTTTCAAGAGTGCAAATCGCTGAAAGAAGTAATCTTTAGCAAACCATATCCTATAGACATAAAAAATTTATTTTCAGAATGTAAAAGTCTTACAACAGTTGATTTAAGTGATTTTGATTTTTCAAGATTATTATCAGCAAGACAAGCTTTTTACAATTGTGAAAATTTAAAAACTATTTATTCAGTTGGTTGGTTCCTTGCACCACCAAAAGATGCTGATGAATTCTTACGTAATTTTTCTATTAAAGAAAGAAAAGAAGACAAACTTTTCTGTGGCTGTAAGTCTCTCATAGGCTTTAACCCAGAGAAAGTAAATAGTGACATGGCAAAATCAATAGAAGAGGGTGGATACTTCATCACACCAAACGGAAAGGAGAAATCAAAATGGAAAGTATGGACCTATTCGACCGAAAGGAAGAATCAAGTGAAGCGTCATTTGAAAACAACACACTAAAGGAAAACACAAATCAATTACAACCAGCACCAATCCAAGATAAAAATGGTAATCTCACCTTTAGCCTAGAAGATCACGAGTATTCTCTAAACGTTAATTCGGAAGAGGAAAGAGAAAAAGTTAAAGAAGAAATAAATTCCAATTCTTTAGCTAAGTATAATTGGTTTAGAGAAGAATCAGGAAAAAGACATTGGGTTCTTTACAATACTGAAATGTATGAAGTAAGAGAAACACTCACTCATGATAAATATATACATTATAAAGAAAATTGTAATTTAGCTCCTATAATTCCAATTAATGCGACTTCTTGTATTTTTATGTTTCGTAATTGTTGGAGCCTTGAATCACTAGACTTAAATAATTTCGACACAAGTCAAGTTACTGAAATGGGTGGTATGTTCTTCTGGTGTGCGACACTTAAATCACTAGACTTAAGTTTTTTTAACACATCAAAAGTGACTAGCATGTTTAACATGTTTAAAAACTGTTATGATCTTGCACAACTTGATGTGAGAAATTTCAATACAAGTAAGGTTACTAGCATGAATGCTATGTTTTCTGGTTGTTCAGAACTTACATCTTTAGACTTAAGTAGTTTCGACACTAATCAGGTTATTGAAATGATTTGCATGTTTGAACACTGTAAAAAACTTACTACTATTTACATCTCTGATAAATGGAAGATTAACAGAAGGGTAGATTCATTTAAAATGTTCGAAGATTGTCCTTCTCTTCCGAACTTTAGCTCAGAGGAAATAGGTGTCGAAATGGCAAAACCAGTAGAAGATGGAGGTTATTTAATACTGAAGTAGTAAAAACTCCACAATGTGAGATTCTAAATGGCATATATGTCAGTATCGAATTTAGTGCTTTAGCCAATGGAATTCCAATTACGGAGTTCCCTTTTTTTACTTTCCAGTAGTACTAAGGATTTAACCTAGTACAAACCCTTTAACTAAGTATTTCCGTTATAACCTAAAAAATGAAAGGAGAAATCAAAATGAAATCAATGAATTTCTTTGGGGATGATAACAAGCCACTTCTGCCAGCACCAATCCAAGATGAAAATGGTAATCTCACTTTTATCTTAGAAGGAAAGACATACTCTTTAAATGTCAATTCTGAAAAAGAAAGGGAAAGAGTTAAAGAAGATGTAAATATCAATTCTTTAGCCAAGTATGACTGGTTTAAAGAAGAAACAGGAGAAAAGCATTGGGTACTTTACAATACTGAAATGTATGAAATGATAAGAGATGAAATATTTTATTTACATTATAAAAAAGATAGTAATTTAGCTCCGGTAATTCCAATCAACATTAGTAGTTGTTATAAAATGTTCTATGAGATTATAGCACTTAACTCAAGTAATTTCGACACAAGTAAAATGACTGATATGAGTTGGATGTTTGATAATTGCTTAAACCTTACAACGCTTGATTTAAGCAATTTCGATACAAGTAACGTGACTAATATGAGTTATATGTTCAGTGAATGCCAAAGTCTCATATCACTCGACTTAAGTAATTTCAACACAAGTAAAGTGACTGATATGAGTTATATGTTCAGCTACTGCTCAAGGCTCATATCACTTGACTTAAGTAGTTTTGATACTAGTAATGTTACTGATATGAGTTATATGTTCGAAGATTGCTCAGGTCTCACATCACTTGATTTAAGTAGCTTCAACACAAGTAAGGTAACTATAATGGGAGATATGTTCTATAATTGCGAATCATTAACTCATCTAGATCTCAGTAGTTTTAACACAGGTAAGGTTACTGATACAATGGAAATGTTTACTTACTGTACAGAGCTTACTAATATTTTTATTTCCAATAAATGGAATACTAATAGAGTAGATTATTCACGTGATATGTTTGCAAAGTGTCGTTCTCTTTCTAATTTTAACAAAGGAAAGACCGGTATTGAAATGGCAAAACCAGTAGAGCAAGGCGGTTACCTAACGTTAAAACGATAAAAGCTTTAGCCCAGGAAATTCCAATTACGGAGTTCCCTTTTCATATTCATAACCATTTAACTAAGAAAGGAGAAATCAAAATGGAAAGAATGAACTTATTCGACCGAAAGGGAGAATCCAGTAAAGCGTTATTTGGAGGTAACGACAAATCCTACAAAGCGTTGTTCACCAACAAGGGAGAATCCAGTGAAGCGCCTTTTAAATATAAACAAGGTAAGATAAATATCACAGACGACGTAATAAATGAAAGTGCAGTCAATAACTATAGAATTATTTTAAGTTCTAACAATAAGCTGTACTTTAGCATTGGAGATACCAAATACATTGTAGATTTATACAACGAGGATGCCCGTAAGGAATGTAGATTAAAACTTAATGAAGATACTGGAAGAGACTTCAATTGGTTTAAAGAAGAGACTGGATTGAACAACTGGGTTTTGTATGATAGTAAAATGTACACAGTTGAACATGATGGGAACTATCTATTCTTACATTATATCGAAGACTGCGGAAAAGATCCAATAATACCAATCAATGCTAGTAGTTGTCATAGAATGTTTTCTAACTATAAAATTCTTACTGAGTTGGACTTCAATAGCTTTAGCACAGTAAATGTTATTATAATGGATTACATGTTCGCAGACAGTCTTTACTTTGAACATTTAGATTTAAGTAGCTTTAACACAGCAAATCTCCGTACAATGAATTACATGTTCAAGGATTGTACAAATTTATTATCTGTTAAACTAGATTCGTTCGATACATCAAATGTGGATTTAATGGAAGGAGTCTTTGAACACTGTACTGAAATTAGAGAACTTGATCTCAGCAGCTTTAGCGCAACACATGCTATTAATGTAGGTAAAATGTTCGCATACTGTACAAATCTAAGAGAAGTCAATCTTAGTCGTTTCAATCCTAGATATGCGATTGATGCAACCGGAATGTTCTTCAGATGCGAGAACCTCATGGAGATCTACGCATACAATTTTATAATGCCAAGACTTCTATTTGGGCGTACCGGATTCTTCTTTGGCTGTGTTTCATTGCCTAGCTTTAGCCCAGATCACACTGGTATTGAAATGGCTAAACCAGTGGAAGAGGGCGGTTACTTCACAACACCATCTGATCTATAGTTAAGTAATACTTCTTAGATCAATAATATACTTAGTCAAGAAAATACAGGAATGAAAGGGCTAAACCAGTTACTAAAGATGGTTACTCTATAACCTAATACAAAGCAATTTAGCATAGTAATAGGAAGGAGAAATCAAAATGAACACAATGAACACGATGAACCCAATGAACTTATTTAATCTTACCTTCGAGTTAGAAGGCAGATAATATTCTCTCAATGTTGACTCAGAAGAGGAAAGAAGAAGAGTATTAGCAGAAGTCAATGCTAACTCTTTAGCCAAGTACAACTGGTTTAAAGAAAACACAGGAGAAAAGCATTGGGTACTTTACAATACTGAAATGTACGAAATAACAAAAAATGGAAATTGTAAGAGACTTTATTTGCATTATAAAGAAGACAGTAAGTTAGCACCGGTAACTCCAATTAACATGACCTCTTGCTATTTTATGTTCGCAGGATGCTCTAAACTAATTCAGCTTGACCTCAGTGGTTTTGACACAAGAAATGTTATTGACATGCGTTGTATGTTTGAAGATTGCCTTCGTTTAACCAAGCTTGATTTAAGTAGTTTCAAAACATCCAAAGTAACTCTTATGATTAGTATGTTCAACAGTTGTGTAAGTCTTACTCAACTTGACTTAAGTAGTTTCGATACTAGTAGTGTAATTTCTATGTCGGGTATGTTTTATAATTGTTTCAGTCTTGCAGCACTTAACATCAGTAATTTCAACACTTCCAGTGTTACTGAAATGGATTGTATGTTCACCGGATGTTCCAATTTAGTACAGCTTGATGTTAGTAAGTTCGACACCTCTAAAGTTGTTACCATGTTCTGTATGTTTTCCGGATGCTATAAACTGATTCAGCTTAACCTAAGCAATTTTGACACTAAACGAGTTACTAACATGGCTTCGTTATTTCATAATTGTCAAGCTTTAGCCAAGTTAGACATTAGTAGTTTCGACACCTCTCAGGTTACTGATATGGGTGCTATGTTTACTTATTGCTCCAAACTCACGCAGCTTGACTTCACATTATTCGACACAAGAAATGTTACTGATACGCGTTGGATGTTTGAACACTGCGAAAAACTTACTACTATTTTTATCTCTGACAAATGGAGTATGGATAGAGTAACAAACGCAATGGACATGTTCAAAGAGTGCTGTTCTCTTCCTGGCTTTAGCCCAGAAAAGACCAGCATTGAAATGGCAAAACCTACAGAGCAGGGAGGTTACTTAACATTGAAGAAGTAATGTATTTTAATCAATAATAACATAATCAGTTTAACCCAGGGAATTCTCAGAAATAAACTTTGAGAATTCCCTTTTCATATTTACAGTGCTTTAGCAAAGAAAGGAGAAATTAAAATGAATACTATGAAGATTAAAAAATATCGTAAGAAGCCAGTAGTAATCGAAGCATACCAAACAGATAAAGTATTAACTATACATACTCTTGAAGGAGATATGATAGCCTCTAAAGGAGATTATATAATAACAGGAGTAGATGGTGAGCAGTATCCATGCAAGCCGGATATTTTTGAAAAGACCTATGAGCCAGTAGAGGACTAGGGAAGGCTTTAACCCAGTGGCTTCCATGAAGTGTGCTCTGTAGAAGCAGTATTCTTTATCTTCAAATCTAGCGAGCTTAAATCCTAGATGGAAGAGACGATAGACTCGAATCTAAGATATCTTTAGATCCCGAAAGGTACCTTACTCTTACCTTGCTACTTAATTAGGTTCTTGCTATAATAAAAAGAAAAGAGGTGATATTATGTTAAATATATGGTTTCGTGGTGGAGAAAATCCTGATGGAACTCCAATAGAAGTAATAGATGCTATAGACTTTTATTTTGAATATTTATTTGATGAAGAATGGATGAAAGATCCATTTGTAAAAGAAATGATAAAAGATGTAGATAAATCAGAGGTAATAGCTCCACACATAATAGAAAGTCCAGTTCTCGGGCCAATTCTCCCAGAAGTGTTATCAGGAGGTGTAAAGACTTTAATGATGATATTGAAAACAGACGGATTTATTTTTAATGTGAATCACTGTGGAGATAATTGTGCTAAATGGATATTAAAGATTGCAGAGAAAAAAGACATAACAATTTATCTCGGTTATATGATGGATTTTACAGGTAGTTTTGATATTAAAATATTAAACACTGGTGCTGAAGTTCACAATTCTGAAGAATATATAGAAAAAATCTTTACAGCAGATAGTAGTGTCTTTGACGGAACTTTAGCCCGGCCTATTTTTAAATGAGGTAATTGTAATGAAAGGTGTAATAAATTTTGAAGTAACTGCTGAAAAGTATAGTAGTAAAATTAAAGATTTATTTTTTAAATTTGAACTAAAGAGAAATATTACTATTCTACAGGGAGATAGTGCAACAGGTAAGACAAGACTTCTTAATATTTTAAATGCGTCTTTAAAACGTAAAGGGAATCCTTTTATTACTGTAAATACGAATGCTGATTACTATGTTCATATTGATGGGGATTGGGAGAAGTCTTTCAAAGATTTAACAAATCATGTAATTTTCATAGAAGAATCTAATGATTTTGTATTTACTCATGAATTTGCAAGATTTGTACGTGATTCTGGAAATTACTTTGTAATTGTAAATAGAGAACCTATTTATGCTTTACCTTACAGTGTTAATGAAATTTATACTCTGTATAGTTATGAAGACAAAAAAGTATTTAGACAAGTGTATAGTTTCAAAAAGATATATTCTAATTTTGAAGAATCACCTATGCATTTTGATACTGTAATGACAGAAGATAGTAATGCTGGTTTTGATTTCTTTACTAAATTTCTCAAAAACTGTAACATAGAATCTGCTAAAGGCAATACAAAATTTAGACAAGCTATATCAAATTCAAAAAGTAATGGAATTTATTGTATTGTCGATGGTGCAGCCTTTGGTTGTAGAATACGTGACTTATATGATTATATAAAAAAGAAACTTAATAAACGTGTATACATTTGGATGCCAGAAAGTTTTGAGTGGATTTTATTAAAAGCTGGTATTTTCACTATACCTGATCTGGACAAGATTTTAAATGATCCTTCCAATTACATTGAAAGTTCTAAATACTTCAGTTGGGAAAGATTTTTCACTCATTTAGCGACCAAGTATTCTGATAGTAGATATAAATATGATAAAGATAATTTAGATGTTTATTACATGTCTAATTATAATATGAAAAAAGTTAAACCATTGTTACCAAAAGAATTGCAGAAACTTTCAGTTATTGGAAATGACAAATCACTGAATCCACTAAGTTTATTTTAAACTGTTGGTGCGTAAGTAACCTTAATCCGCACTTCTTGATATCTTCAGATTTAGGCTAGTAACAGTGCGAAGCAGGAATTTAGCCCAGGACCTTCTATCTTTAGATCCTGAAAAGTTTTAGCCCAGAAGAACCTTCTGGCGTTAGCCATATATAGCGAGCGCAGCGAGC
>ENA-OPVT01002187-OPVT01002187.1-human-gut-metagenome-genome-assembly--contig:-NODE-2187-length-10838-cov-3.812483_pt1 | contig 10838 bp, 10 predicted proteins | sample MGYA00241499_ERZ501990 | MGnify/ENA primary metagenome ERZ501990 (study PRJEB25962, sample SAMEA2042104) | human gut metagenome | biome: human gut; feature: human-associated habitat; material: faeces...
AGAGTCTCCGCCTGCTGTCTTTTGGCTCCAAAAGACCTTGCTTGCCAAATTTGAGAAAAAACTCTTGAGGGCTTGAATTTCACAAAAGGCTGTGGTATAATAAAAACGCAATAGGTATAATTGCAAAAAAATAGAAAGGAGGTAACATCATGTATCGTAGTCAAGCTCCAATGGGTGACTTTGTTGAAATGCGATATTGGTGCGGCTCCCGATTATGGCGGTGTCGAATCAAACGTGTTTCCTCATGCGCATAAGTCATGCTATTGAAAGCTGACTTGTGCGCATTTGTTTTTATGACAAAATGCATTATGCAAGAAAGGAAAGGTTTGTTATGAATAGTGCGACGATTGCTTTAACAAGCGAGCAAAAGGCGATAATCGCTGAAAAAATGGGTTTAGTGAGTGATGAACTTGTCTTGACTTCTCTTTCAAGCACGCAAGACGTTGCTCAGATCGAAGACATCGGGGAAAACTTGTTTTTAGCTGCAAGTAAAACCTTTACTGTCAGTTAACGGATTAGAGTGGAACCGTTGGATTATTGCTCTAATTTTTTGATTGGAGGATATAACTCTGACGGTTCCACTCGGCTTTACTCTTTGGTTGAAGAAGATGAGTTACTCGCGTCTATAAGGGGAAGGATTATGAAAAAGATAGCATTAATAAATCCTCCATTTAGAGGGGTGATACATAGAATAAAGGATGCTTATCCCTTGGGGTTGGGATATATAAAAGCATATTGCGAAAGTAAAGGGGTTGTTTGCGATCTTTATGATTTTTCTTGCTCATTACTTAGCGATCAAGCTTTGGAGGAAAAGTACTGCCTATCCGATTATGATGTAATCGGTGTTTCGAGCTACTCGTTGTTTTTTTCTGATACAGTCGTACTGATTGAACTACTGAAAAAGGATCGAAACATTATTGTTGTGGGTGGTCATCATGCCACACTATGCGGATCGAAAATTCTGCGAGATTTTCCGGTAATAGACTTTTGCCTAAAAGGTTTTGGCGAAAAGAGTTTTTATGATTTTATTAGCAATATAGATACAGAAAATGTTTATTCGGTTTCTGGATTATGCTATAGGAAAGGTGATGAATTCATAGACAACCCAGTCAACTATGAAGGAATAGATATTAACGAGTTTCCAGTGCCAGATCGCGGAGACATTATAGTTGACGCGTCTAATTATGAATTTGATGCCACAAAGAGAGTTTTCCATATTTCGACCAGTAGAGGATGCCCATATCATTGCACATATTGTGTAAATTGTAAAAACAATTATTGGCTTGCGCGAAGTGAGCTTAATGTTTTAGAAGAGTTGAATCGGGAGTTTCGCGGAAAAGGTTATAAATATATTAATTTTGTTGACTGCAACTTTTATGTAAATCCCTCCCGTGCAGAAAGTCTCATTGCAAGAATCCGAAAAGAGTATCCTGGAGTAAAATTCTCGTTTCAAACAAGAAGCGATCAAGTCGCGAATAATAAAGGTCAGCTCGAAAAACTACTCTCAGCTGGCGATTGTAGTATTACGCTTGGAATTGAATCCAATAGCGCGCAAGTGCTTAAAAGATATAGGAAAGAAACGACTCCCGACATCAACCAAAATGCAATAGATTTCTTAAAACAAACGCAGAGCCAAACCCTTGTTTATATGATAATGTTTGAAGCCCTAGAGTCGCTTGATGATATACGTGCGTCCTTTGATTTTTTGAAAAATAATGATTTACTAGATTATGCGACTGTAGGGAATATTTATCAAACACTGGTTCCTTTTTATGGTTCACACTACTATGATGATTATCATGACTACTATATAGGTTCTATTCACGAGAGGACGAAGCCAATATTCGTAGATAACAAAGTACAAAACCTATATGATGCTGTTTGTGATTTTAGGGACTTATATGAAGATAGAATCTCGCAGGCAGTTTACGTGTTAAGTAGCACAAATAGAACAACAGAAGAGAACGAAGAATTACTATTCCTCGTAAAGATCCAGTATGTTATCTTTGAATACTTACTAGTACTATGTGAAACCTTTGGCATTTGTGATTTATATCTGCTAGAGGAAACAGGGTTTAAAAAGAAATTAGATGCAATATTAGACCAGATAGGAGGCCAGCTTTCGATATGACGAAAATGATGTTTATTAGGCCGCCCTTTAAAGGTATGGGGAGATACGTTCCACCTCATTTGGGAATTGCAACGTTATACAATTATTTACATGGCAAATTTGATTGGATAGAGTTCTCTTTAGTTGATGCTTTGGCAGACGCTTTAGATGAAGAGCAGATCGTCAAAGCCATAAACTATTCTCGCCCTGACATTCTTGCGATTACAATCAAGACAATGCAGGTAAAGCAAGCGAAAGAAATAATAGAAAGGGTAAAAGATATTTATAATCCACTGATAATATGTGGAGGAAACCATGTGTCTGTCTCTCCGCAAGAGTTTGTACGCTGTGGCGCAGACTATGCCATTGTTGGAGAAGGAGAAGAGGCAATAGAGAAAATTATACAGCATGAATTTGGCCACTATGAAGAATCTTTGGATGATTGTGTAAATATATGCACAAAGAACAATGTGGAACGGAGCGGTTTTGAACCCAAAGTATGTGTTCACGGAAGCGATATCCCCGCGCCAGACTGGTCTATTTTTGATTTAACAAAATACAACGAGAATATCCATATAAACAAAAGCAGACAGGCGTTGCCGGTTATGGCATCAAGAGGTTGCCCATTTAAGTGCGACTTTTGTTCTACACATCTTACATGGACAACGAAGGTCAGATATAGAAACCCCATAGATGTGTTTAATGAAATTAAAAATAATCAAATTAAGTGGGGGATCTCAGACTATCACTTTTACGATGATAACTTAATGATCAATCCTGAATGGGTTGACCAATTTACAGAACTGATAATTTCAACGGGATTAAAAATTAATTGGATTTGTCTATCACGTCCAGAGATAATACTGAAACACAAGGATCTGCTTCCCAAAATGAAGAGTGCTGGATGTAAGGGATTTGAGCTTGGGTTTGAAACTGACGATGACGGTCTCTACCTAGCGATGAATAAAAAGAATATAAAGAGCACTTTCAGAAAAGCGTATGAATACCTTTGCGGCGTTAATTTTGAGATGGTTGAATTCTTAGTCATGTCTTTTTATGTTGGCGAAACACTGCAATCCCTCTTTCGAACAAATGAGGCGTTGCGTCAATATAAAAAACAAAAGGCATTGTTTGTTTCCTCAAGATACTTTGCAACGCCTTTCAAAGGAACACCATATTATAATAGCGCTATGGAAAGTGGTATAGATTTATACCCCGGAAACGAGCATAGATATGCGATTTTTCTGAATTATATGCCGAATAGCTTTTTAGAAAGTGATCTAAGGGGCTATACGATTAGTGAGAGTGGATTAAGGCTTCAATTTGATCTCTTTGGAATAGAGAATCTCATGCATTCGAACGAAATCGAAAGAATCATGCAGCATATACCGTTAGAGTACTTTGCACAAATATTTAATTCCCACTCAAATGCTGGAAAAAAGGTTTTGGATCTATGCATGCATATCCAATCTTTGTTACCTGGCATTGATATATTACCAGTTTATGAGTATGTTGGGAGGCTTATAGAATTTTGTGCTTCAAGAGGTATAATGAAAAATGGAGGACCCTTGAATGAAGATTCTTTATTGTAATATGAATAGCCTTCCGCCCTATCATCAGTCCGGCGCCGAGATAACGATTGATGAGTTCTTGGAAGAGTTGTTTAATAAAGGTTATATAGTTTATAGCATAAACAGTAATGAGGGTGCGTTGCTTCGTATGCAAAAATATGATGAAGTCAAGAAAAACGGAATGACAATTATTCATGATCCGTTTTGCAAGGTGTTCTATAATTCAAAAGACAATTTTGAAGAAAGAGCCTTGAATTTGATTAGCGAGATTAATCCAGATTTGATTATTTCTCAGTTGAACTTTCTACGCCCGCTAGCAAGATACTGCACAATAGCAGATAAACCTTTATTATATTTGATCCACGGAGTTCACGCCTCAGGTCTCAACTCTGATAATGATATTGAATGCTTGAGAAGTCCAGCAGTAAAAGGTATTGTTTGCATGTCACAATTTCTTCTGGATTCAATACATCCAACGTTGAATTACAAAGCTAAAGTGATTTATCCTCGTGTTCCTAGCAAAAGATTTAAGACGCAGAGCTTAAACCGCAGGGATATAATGTTTTTTAATCCAATAAAATCTAAGGGAATAGATATTGTTTTACAACTTTCAAAAGATTTCCAACATGAGAAATTCGTTATAAAGGAGACATGGGGGAATGCTCTGCCATGCACTCAAAAAGAGATCGAAGCCAGACATAACGTTACAATTGAGAAAATAGAAAGTGATTTTTCTAAGATTTATTGCAACTGCAAATTGCTGTTGTTGCCATCGCAGGAAGCAGAGGGACTTGGTCGTGGAAGCGTTGAAGCATCTTTGAATTCTGTCCCGATTTTAGCTAGCAATAATGGAGGAATTCCCGAAGCAGTAAAAATCAATGATTTTTTGATCTTTGATTATTCAAACTATGCGAGTTGGAGAAATGCACTTGAAAAATTATTTGATCCAACAATCTTCGCTATACATTGTCAAAAAGCATTGGAAAATGCGATAGCCTATGAGCGACGGTATTTAAATAACTCCTTTTCTGAATATATCGATTCGATTCTTGGTCAGAAAAAGAGATATAAAAGCTTGAACAATTAGTCTGGAGGAAGCATGTACAAGAGTATATTAAAAAACAAGTCATTCTTGGGATACTGGGGCTCAACGACTCTTATGCGACTAGCCTCCAACATGCTGCAATTTGCACTAGCGATTTTTGTGTTAGATTTAACTGGATCGGCACTGATTTTTTCTACCGTTCTTTCGGCGATTATTTTCCCAAGAATCATTGGAACACCAATAGCTGGTTATTTGGCTGATTATAAGGACTGCCTTCGCATTTTAAAGTTAGGTGCACTTGGACTTACGGCTTTGATGTTAAGCTTCTTTTTAATACATACCCTCATTACTCCACTCAATATTTCTCTTATCTATGTGTTAGTTATTTGCCTTGAACTCTGTGAAACGCTTATTTCTGCATCAGAGATGAAAGCCGTTATCTGTATTGTGGATGAGAATCAGATTGCTGCTGCAAGCAAGCTATCTTCTTTGGATGATGGGATTGTTGAGATATTGTCTCCAGTTATTGCAGGATTTGCTTATGGATTATTCGGAATACAAGCGGTATTACTGGCGACTTTAGTTTCTGAACTTGTAGCATTTTTGTTGACATTAATGCTGCGGGATAGAGCTAAAAACATGACGGAAAATCCCGGTGTAATGAACAAACAATCTCTGTTCCATGAAGCGATGACATCTTACAAAGAAGCCATTGTATCCTTGCAGGAATACAATTACGTGCTTGGGGTTATATTGTTTGCGCCTCTTTTTAACTTTTTTGTTAGCCCGCTTTTTTCTGTTACAGTTCCTCACTTTATTCGCATTACCACGAAATCAAGCATTGAGATATATACAGCATATAATTTAGCGCTTGGAATTGCGAGTGTAGTAGCTCCATTCATTGCAATGTGGTTGATAAGGGACAAAGCAGAGCACAAAGCCAATTTGAGGGGAACGATTATTTATGCATTTTTAATGCTTATATTGTCATTTGTAACACAAAGCTTTTCAAGCATACAGCCAGCAACATTGCTAAGCATTATTGCTGGAGCAATGGTGTTGGCCGTAATTATTATTACGCTCATGAGTATAGCCACAACGATTACAGTCAAAACAAGCATTCCAGAACAAGTCCTTGGGAGGATTGCCTCTATTATCCAACTTTGTGCAATTGTTTCAACGCCTTTAGGACAATTGTTATATGGCTATTTTGCGGATCGGTTTCCGATTTTTCTTTCATTTGCATGCTCATCCTTAGGTTTGCTCGCAACATATGTAATAATGAAAAAAACCTACAAAAAATTAAAGAGGGAAAAGCAAAAAAATGGATATTGAAACTGCATACAAGTTTTATAGCGACTCCAGCAAGCTCCCATATAATGTTGGAAGAATAACTTGTGTCCAACGGGACCGATGTTCTCTGGAAAGTATTGACGGGACCGTCTATGCTTCTTGCTCAAAAAAAGCAATGAGGGATACGGCTCCAGCTATTGGGGATTGGTGCATATTTGAAAAAAATGGCGGTGCATTAATCTATGAAATCCTGCCGCGGAAAAGTACTTTATCGAGAAAAGTTTCTGGGAATCAAATGAGAGAGCAGATTATTGCAGCAAACATCGACCTTGTTTGTGTCTGCCTTTCAATTCGCGAAGGCATCCGATTAAGTGTTGTTAATAGATTGCTTTTTGGTTTTTCAGGTAATTTTCGTCAAATGCTTTTATTAACACAATCGGATTTGTGTGAAGATCCAACCAATGAAGTTGCGCTAATAAAAAGGGATCTGCCGGGCGTTGTAATTCAAGATGTTTGTGCTATAAGGGATGATTTATCATCGGTTTTAGGTCCTTTTCTAAGAAGTGGTGAAACAATGGCTTTAGTTGGTCCCTCTGGAGTTGGGAAGTCTACAATAATTAACTCACTTCTTGGGTATGAAAAGCAGATAACATCAACCTATAGCATAAAATCAAATAAGGGCCGTCATACAACGACATCCAGAACATTGCACTATTGTTCTAAACTGGGTGCGTGGGCAATAGACACACCCGGCATTAAAGAACTAGCTTTGTGGAATGTTGAAAAAACGCCAGAATTATTTCAACACATCTATGAGTTGGCTAAAGAATGCCGCTTTTCAAATTGTTCACACATACAAGAGCCTGGCTGTAGAATAAAAAAAGCTCTTGAAGATGGAACAATTACCCGGTCTGAATATGAAGCGTTTCTTAAGCTCGAAAGAGAGCGGCAAATGGTCATAGCAACAAAACGAATGTGCTTGCGAAAAAAGCGATGAGAATTATGTGAGAAGATTGAAAGAGCGTTAGAATAAGAGCTTTTATGGAGGGCAAAATGTCAGGAATAGTATTTTTCTCCCCCCACCCGGATGATGTTGAATTTGTCTTGGGAGGAACTGTTCTTTTGCATTGCAATCGGTATGCTACGAAGATAGTAGTTATGACTGATGGGGGCGCTGCAGCAAATGGAACAAAGGAAATTAGGCGATGTGAAACTGATAAGGTTGCTGCCCTATACCCAAACATTCGTTATACGCACTTAGGTTTTGCTGATATGGGTATAAGCAGTTATAATGAGGAGCAAATGGCTTCAATAATAAGAGTAGTACGAAGGCTAAAGCCCAGTATTATTGTTCTTCCTTCTGAAAATGATATTCACCCAGACCACATTCAAACCTCCTTGCTTGTGAAAAAAGGCGTCGAGATGGCGGCGAGCAATTTCTGTGCAGATAGTTATGGTGCTCCTCATAACTGTAAATATATTTTGAGCTACCGTTTTCCGGGAAAGACCTCTCCAGTAGCAGATTGTGGAACTAAAATATACATGGATGTATCCGAAGTGTACGAAGAAAAAATGAAACTAATCAAAACATACAAAAGCCAAATTTATAGGACAGAAGAGAATTCTAAGACCGAAATCAATCGGGGATTACTTTCATTAATTGAATCGACGGATCGTATAAACGGTAGCAAGATAGGTGCATGCTACGCCGAGGAGCTTTGTTTAGTTAAGGGGTGTCTTGGTTCTGAAAATTTATTCAAAATCTTGTTTTAGGAGGATAATATGGATATTGTTTTTGTAAATTCAATGTACTTTCAGGAATTACATACAACTGACCTTGGTTCAATAATTCTTCAAAACAGATTAGATAAGGATATCGAATCAATAATTATTAATTTTGATAGACTTATTCGAGAGGATAAGCTAAAGCTACCCGATAGTTGTGATGAGATATGGGATATGTATGCAAATTACATAGAGAGGTTCACTCCTAGGATTGTCCAGTTTTATACCGTTTGCTTAACATATCCTTTTTCTATACTGGTAGCGAAACGCCTAAAAAAAACAATGAAAGATGTAATCATAATTTTTGGAGGCCCTCAAGTATCTGCTGCTCCATATGACAGTCTAGAAAAATATGACTTCCTCGATGTTGTTGGAATCGGCGAAGGAGAACCCTACTTTAATTCCTTAATAAAAGCATTACTTGCTTCTGAAGACATTTCAAAAATACCTGGCATTGCTTATAGAAACAAGCTAGGCAAGATAATAGTCAATGAGAATCCGATAGGCTTTGATTTCACAAAAGACTACTCCGCTGACTATATGCGGCATGATTATGGTCGTGAGTTTAGCTATTTCCATTCACATTCAACAGAAAATGAGTACTCGATAGATTTACAAATTGAAGCTGGAAGAGGATGTCCTTTTAATTGTACCTTTTGCTCCACAAGCATTTTTTGGGAGAGAAAGTGCAGATTAAAGGAGCAGAGAGTTTTAGTTGAAGAAATAAGTGAATTTCAAAGAACGTATAGTTATGAATACTATTCGCTCGATCACGACATGTTTACTACAAATCGAAAGTATATTATTGATTTTTGTGATTTAATTATAAGGAAAGGGTGCAACTGGAAATGGAAATGCTCGTCAAGAATTGACACCATTGATTTAGACTTGATTAAACTAATGAAAAAAGCAAATTGTTATGGTATATATGTGGGTATTGAAACGGGCTCTCAATCAATGCAATATGTTTTGAGAAAAAATTTGAATGTCTCAGGGTTGTCAGATAAGATCAAAAAAATTATTGATGAGGGTATTGTGTTAACAACTTCGTTCATCTATGGCTTCTATGATGAAACCGAAAAAGATTTTTTAGAGACGATTAACTTAATTGAACAATGTTTCATCATGAAAGTTAACACAATACAGCTACATAAGTATTTTCCTTTAACTAATACGGTTGAAGGCGAAAAAGTTAAGGGAAGTCTGGCTTTAGACCTCGAAAAGTGTGATTTATCGATTGCATTTAATTATCAAGTTTTAACAAGCGAAGTGGTCGATTTACTTCAAAAGGATCCGGATAGCTTTTTGTGTTTCTACGATTTTGCTACAGAAGTGCGAAGAAAGTATAACCGAATGGATTTCCTTGTGTCATGTTTTTCAGGGCTTTACTTTGTCTTCTCTAGGACAATCAATTTTTTGATAATAAACTATGGGCTACAAGAAATTTATCTATCGTGCGAAAAAATAATATCTCATTATGCTAATGAATTGCAATCTCGTTCAATTTTAGATTCATTCTATAGGAAAAATGAAGTCAATCTTTTTCACAACACAATGAAGGAGATTGTCGATTATTTTTTATCTGGTTGTGAAAAAGGAAATCTTTATTTGCAAGAAATAAACAAATTTGATGAAAATATCTATTTATATATGACCTGCGGTTTCGAAACGGAAATGGTTTTCAAACTACAATGCAATGTTTTTGATAACATGTGGAATACAAACCCCACTTATTATAAAATATATAGAGCGGGCGGCAAATTATACGTAGAAAGACTTGCTAAAGAATAATCTGAAAAGAATGATATGAGATAGTATTCTCTCCAACTACCATTCATAGGGGAACTGTGAGCAGAATATAATTGCGGGTTTCTGTCTTCCTTTGTGAATGACCTCAAATGCAGTGAGGCTTCAATCATCATAATTGAAACCTACAATAAAATGATCGATATCGTAAACTACATAAAGACGGAATCCTATAATTAATGCATTGGAGGACAACATGCCTCTCACAAACCGCACGCTCATCCTGTTCAAATACTTCTGGGAGACCACGGATGAAGTACACCCGGTCTCCATTGCGGATATCTCCGCCCATTTGAAGGAACACGGCATCACCGCCGACCCGCGCACGCTCCGCAATGACATTGAACAGCTTGTGGAGTTCGGCGTGGATATCGTCAAGGAACGCAGAGTGCAGAACCTCTACCATGTGGCAACCCGGCACTTTGAAGCCCCGGAGGTCAAGCTGCTCATCGACGCGGTGCAATCTGCGCGGTTTATCACGCCGGGAAAAAGCAAGGAGCTGGTCAAACGGCTGACGACCTTTGTTGCTCCCGGAGACGCCGCGCTGCTGGAACGGCATCTGTACATCGACAGCCGCGTAAAAGCTGTCAACGAGAGCGTCTACATCAGCGTAGACCGCATCCAGACCGCTATTGCAGAGCGAAGGAAAATCGCCTTCCGCTACTTCGATTACTCTCCCGCCAAGGAGCGCGTGCATCGAAACGGCGGGAAAGCCTATTCCGTCTCCCCATATGCCCTGCTCTGGAACAACGACAGCTACTATCTTGTGGGCTTCCACGAACACAGGCAGCAGATTGCGAAGTTCCGGGTAGACCGCATCGACGGGTTGCAGGTCACGCAGGAAGCTGCCCTTCAAAAGCCCGAGGATTTCGATGTGTCGGCGTATTTTACACAGGAATTTTCCATGCTTACCGGCAAAACGCGCCAGGTTACGCTGCTGTGCGAAAACGCCCTCATGAACAGCATCATCGACCGCTTCGGGGAGGATGCTCCCACGCAGATTGTGGACAAGAGCCACTTCACTGTGGAGGCAACCGTTGATCTCAGCAGCAATTTCTACGGCTGGGTATTCGCCTCAGGCGGAAAGATGAAGATCACAGCGCCGCAGGAAGCGGTGGACGGCTTTCAAAGGATGCTGGAAATCAACAGCAACCCGCCGGTAAAAACATCCCATCTGGAAGGTGGTCAGGCATAGATTTCATAGATTTTCTCGAAAGGTGTGCATCTG
>ENA-OPVT01002207-OPVT01002207.1-human-gut-metagenome-genome-assembly--contig:-NODE-2207-length-10756-cov-1.221381_pt1 | contig 10756 bp, 10 predicted proteins | sample MGYA00241499_ERZ501990 | MGnify/ENA primary metagenome ERZ501990 (study PRJEB25962, sample SAMEA2042104) | human gut metagenome | biome: human gut; feature: human-associated habitat; material: faeces...
AGATTGGAGGCGGCTCCGGGTCACGTGAAGTGATTTTGATAGTCTGAAGTTCGCCTATTTTGCCCTTGTTTTCAAGATTTTTAATCTCTGCAAAGTTATGGTCATAGCGGCGGTTAAAACCGATTTGGAGCTTAACTCCTGCCTCGTCAACAGCTTCAATAACCTTTTTGATTTTAGCAACTGTTAAATCAACAGGCTTTTCGCAGAAAATATTTTTACCTGCCTTAGCCGCTTCAACAGCGATATCTGCGTGCGTATCAGTTGATGAGCAAATAAGTACCGCATTAATCTCAGGATTGTTTAAAATCTCGTGATAATCCTCATAATAATTAGGAATACCAAGTTCCTGTGCTACTTTCTTTGCGCCGTCAACATAAATATCCGAAATGGCAACAATTTCAGCCTGCGGAATATGGTATGTAATTGATTTTGCGTGTACCTGACCGATACGTCCCGCACCGATGATACCAACCTTAAGTTTTTCCATAAATTTACCTCGTAAAACTAAAAATTTTTTAAGAGTTTTCACTCTGCAACATTAAATATATCATATAATTTTGTATATTTCAACACTTATTATTCAACATAAGCTTATTTTTTTATTAAATATGTTCAATCTATACAAATGTTAAAAAGTTTGCCAAACTGTTGCAAAGAAAGACAGAAATATGTATAATAGTTTTATGTGCAACAGTATAAAGGAGTAATATAAATAATGACGTTTACATACACACCACACGGCGTTTGCTCAAGGCAAATCGTTATTGACATTGACGAAAATACAAACACTATTAATTCAGTCAGCTTTACAGGCGGCTGCAACGGTAATCTGCAAGGCATAGCTGCGCTTGTTAAAGGCAAAAAGCCTGAGGAAATCATCTCTGTTTTAAAAGGAATTGATTGCAATTTCAAAGGCACATCCTGCCCTGACCAGCTTGCAAGAGCGCTTGAAGAGGTTGAGGAACAATTATAATTAGGAGAAGAATTTATGTTTAGGCTTGAAAGTAAAATTTTACAACGTGAATTTGTTGTTCATGAGGGAACGCTTTACGCCTCGCAAATAAGAAACGTTTTATCAGGTCAGGATTTTGTTCCTGACGGAAACAGCGTTGAATTTTTATTCCATTTTACAGATGGAAGTGAATTTTCTTCAAAAGGGCTTAAGGTTGCCGACAGTAAGCAGGAAAACGGAAAGCTTTCATTCAAATTCGAGGAAACGCAAGGCATTACCGTAACTATGACATTTTGGCCGGGCGATGACGGAAGCACGCTGAAAAAGCAGATAAGCTTTGCCCAAACCGGAGATAAAACGATTGATTATATTCTTCTTGAGCATATTGGAATTACAAATTCAAAGGCTCATTTTAGCGTTCCGACCGACATTAAAGGTCCTGAACTTAACGGATATCTTTCCGCTCTCGGTCAACCGTTTTATATTGACACTCTTTTCTTCGGCTGTGAATTTCCCGGCACGCAAAACATTATACTTTACGGCATAGGTCAAGTTAAATATTATATCGGAAAGAAGATTAACGGAGAATACAAATGCCCGGTTACAGTAGTCGGCGGTGCAAAAAGTGACTTACTCGTTGACGTTCAAAAAGCATTTTACGACTATATTGAAAGCATTGCAGCACCAACAACCTTAAGGCTTCAATATAACAGCTGGTATGACTTTATGAAAGACATAACGGCAGACAATATTGAAAAGTCATTTTATGAAATTGAAAAGGGACTTTCTTCAAACGGCGTTGCTCCGCTTGACGCTTATGTTGTTGACGACGGCTGGGTTGATTATAAATCAGGCTTTTGGAGTTTTAACAAAAAGTTTCCTAACCAACTTTACGATATCACTCAGCTTACCGCTAATCTCGGCACTAAATTCGGCTTGTGGTTCGGTCCACGTGGCGGTTACGGCAGGCCTGATTTATTTGCAAAGAAAATGGAAAAGCGTGGTCTCGGAGCATATAATGCAGAGGCTAAGGACATTTGTGTAGCAGACAAAACATATATCAAAAACGTAACCGATTTCATTTTAAAATCGACTCAGGAATTTGATATTGATTATTGGAAGTTTGACGGTTTTTGCCTTTCTCCTTGCAAAAATCCCAACCACAGCCATCCTGTCGGTGGGGAATATGATATGTATTTTGTAACCGAAATGTGGCACTGCTGGATTGAGGTTTTCAAAAAGATAAGAGAGCTTAGAAAAAAACACGGCAAAGGCCTTTGGATTAATATGACCTGCTACGTGAACCCATCACCATGGTGGCTTCAATATGTAAACAGCATTTGGCTTCAAAACAGTGCAGATATCGGTTTTGCCGATAATATTGAGCAACAGGCACAGGTGGATAAGGAAATTACATTCCGTGACGCAAGGTATTTTAATCTTCTCAACACACGTGCAATTCAAATGCCGCTAAAGCATATCTATAATCACGAGCCTATCTACGGTTCTTACGCCAAGGTAAGCTACACCGACGAGGAATTTGAAAAGTATATTTATTTTGACGTTGCAAGAGGTCAGGCACTCAATGAACTTCATTTAAGCTACAATATGATGAACAAATCAAAGTGGCGCACGCTTGCCAAGGCAATTGAATGGCAAAAGAATAACTATGACATTTTGCAAAACGCAATGTTCATCGGCGGAAACCCTGAGGAAAACAATATTTACGGTTACTTTAGCTGGAATGATAACGGCGACGGAATAATTGCGTTGAGAAATCCGACAGACGAGAAAACATCGCTTACCCTTACGCTCAACAAGCTTATGGGTTGCCCTGAAAGCTTAAAGAATGTCAAGCGATACAATGTTTATAATCAATCAAACAAGGAAAGCTTTGACAGTTTTTCCTACGGCGACAAGATTGACTTGGCTCTTCAGCCGTTTGAAATTAAGATTTTCCAATTCGGCAGTGAGGATAAACGTTATCCTAATCGTGAGGCTGTTACGGATTTCACTGTTTCGTTTAACTACAAGGGTGAGGAAAATATTGAAATTGCCCATAATGACGACATTGACATTTCAATCGTTAAGGGATATGTAAACATAAAATGCGGAAGATGCCATCTTCGCTCAAACTCAATCGTAAGCGGCGGCGCTCACAAAATTACAGTTGTAAGAGAAAAAAGCAAGGCGCTTAAACTTTATATTGACAGAAAGCTTGATGCTTCTGGCTATGATTCAAGAGCCAAGGCTAAAATCAACACAGTGATAGACAGCGACGCAGAAGATTTTAATGTGATTGAAAAAGCTACGCCTTACGACGAGATTATCACTCTCAAAAATATTCTCGCAGGCGTCGGCAAGAGGAAGTTATTTAAATGATTACAAAATGCAAAAAATGCGGCTGTGATGCACTGATTAAAAACGGCGAATGGTATGAGTGTCCCAAATGCGGCGCCATGATGTTTGATGTTAGCGATTTTATAGGAGAGAAAAGTCCTACAAAAATGCTTCAAATGCTTGACGAAGAAAACGTGACAATCAAGGAGCAATCACAGCAACCGGACGCTATAAACATCATTTTCAAGAAAAATGACGATGCCAAAAGCGTTGCAGACAGCAAAAAGCCTAAAAAGGAAAAGAAGAAAAACAAAAAAAGCAAAAAGAATAATACCGCAAAAAATAACGAAGAAAAACAAAAGAAGTCAAAACTAAGGGAAGCAATTTCTTTTATGACTCCTATTGTTGTTGCGCTTATCATTGCCATATTCTTAAAAACCTGCATTTTTGCAAATATTGTTATCCCGACAGGCTCAATGCTCAACACTATTCAAGAGGGCGACAGAATAATTGCAAGCCGTTTGGCATATATCAATGACGAACCGCAAAGGTATGATATTATTATTTTCAAATATCCGGATGATGAAACACAGCTTTTTGCAAAGCGGATTATCGCTCTTCCGGGTGAAACTATCGAGGTAAAGAACGGAATTGTCTATATAACCGACAAAAACGGCAACAAAAGCACGGCAAGAACGGATTTCATCACTAACTGTATTCCAACCGGCAATTTCGGCCCGTATACAGTACCGCTCGGCAGTTATTTTGTTATGGGAGATAACAGAAATGACAGTTGGGATTCAAGGTATTGGGATAACAAAACAGTTAAAAAAGGAAAAATCATAGGAAAAGTCAAATTCAGATATTTTCCAAATCCGGGCAAAATTGAATAATTATATAAGCACATTAACTACTGCCACGTAAATTTAAAAGGGGTAAATTTATGGACAAGAATTTTTATGTACCGAAAAAGGAATGGATGACCTACTGCATAGGCGCTCTCGGTCAAGGTATGATTTATGCCATCATGAGCTCATACATTTCTGACTTTTACTTAAATGTACTTAAGGTAACTCCCATTTTCGTATTACTTCTTATGCTTTTAGCGAGAATTTGGGATGCTATCAATGACCCGATTATGGGCTACATAATGGACAGAGCAAATCCGAAAAAGGGTAAGATGAAGCCGTATATTCTTTATACGCCTATTCCTGTTGCAATATTAACGCTTTTGCTTTTCTATGCACCTAATTTAAGCGACAGTAAAAAAATGATTTATGCCGCAATTACATATATTGCTTGGGGTATGATTTATACGGCGTCCGACGTTCCGTTTTGGAGTCTGCCAAACGCATTAACGCCTAATGCAGACGAGCGTGGCTCAATAATTTCCAAAGCAAGAACGGCTAACGGAGTCGGCTCGGCGGTGCCTATGGCTATATTTATGATTTTGGGCTTCGTTCTTCCCAACTTCAATTTATCGGGAACGGAGCTTGAAAAAACAAAATATACAGTTATGGCGCTTGTAAGTTCAATTATAGGCAATCTTCTTTTCGTCAGTGTATATTTTAAAACTAAGGAAAGAGTTGTTATTCCAAACCCGCCTAAAAGGGATAAAAACGAGCCGTCGGCGCTCAAGCTTATACTCACCTGCAAGCCGTTAATGCTTACCGCACTTATGGGCATCTTAGCAGCGGCAAGATATATGTATCAGGCAGGCGCAGTTCACGTTGCAAGATATTCATTTTATATCGGAAAAGACTTAACAGGTTTAAGCACGGCTGAGGTTGAAAGTGCGCTTCAATCAAATATTTCTACGGTTTCAACCGTATTCAGCGTTGCCTCGGCAGTAGGAATGATGGGCACAATGCTCGCCGTCACTCCGCTTCTCAAAAAATTTGATTATAAGCAAATAATTATCGGCTCATCACTTATCGGTGCGGCAGGCAGCTTTGCAATGTGGTTTATAGGATATAATCATTTCTGGGCTTGCGTGCCTTGCCTAATTCTTTCTACTATTCCCTGTGGTGCAATCAACGTTTGTGTTTCCGCTATGATTGGTGACTGCCTTGATTATATGGAATGGAAAACAGGCAGAAGGCTTACAGGAATGGGCTCGGCAGTTTCCAGCTTTGTAAACAAATTTGGCAATGCAATAAGCACGTCATTTATTATATTAATGTATATAATAGTAGACTTCGATATTTCAGCTATCAATTCAAACGTAACTGCCAATCCGCTTGAAATGGCACATTCGGTAAGGCAGGGAATGTTCAGCATAGTATCGCTTATTCCTGCTATCTCTCTTCTCGTTTGCATCATTCCTATGTTTTTCTACAACCTTACAGGCGATTTTAAAGACAAAATCGAAAGCGAACTTGCACAGCAAAGAGAAGCAAAAGGAATAACTATTTCAAAGTAAAAAGGTTAAAGGAGAAAAGATATGCCTTTTATCAATGTAATGACCAACAGTGAAATTAAAGACAAAAATGCGCTCAAGAGTGAACTCGGAAATGCCATAACGGCTATCCCCGGCAAAAGCGAGGCTTGGCTCATGGTTAAGCTTGAGGATAAGGCGGATATGTATTTCAAGGGCAGTGACGAGCCATGCGCTATGTTTGAAATTGCAATTTTCGGCTCGGCAGAAAAGTCAGCTTATGAGGATTTGACAAAGCGCATCTGTTCACTCAGCGAAAAATATTTGTCGGTTAAAAGTGAGAGAACCTATGTTAAATATAACGAGATAGACAAATGGGGATACGATAATTTTAATTTTTAATATTGCTTAGACTTCGAGAAAGCGAGATAAATTTCGTTTTATGCACTAAGCGGTTTATCCGCTTTATTGAATACTAAAAAGGACTGCCGTAGCTACTCGGCAGTCCTTTTTTTATGTTCACCGTCTGTTTTAATTATAAAAGGAGTTTAAGATAAGCATATTATTGCTCAAGGGTTTTGGGTTTAAATTGGGTAAAACATAATTAAACAGACAGGTAAAACCTATTAAATTATTTCAAAAGCAATTGTGCTTTTTCTTTTGAAAGATACTTAGTTACATAAGTATTGTTTTTAAATTTCACAAGTACAACATAGCCGTCCTTTTTGCAAAGCGAGTAAATTGACGATTGGTTAAATATTTCCTGTGCTTTTTGACTGTCGGTAATTTTCTTACCGTTATAAGTTTTAAGCACATCTGCCTCTTTAAGCTCGCTGCCTTGATATTCATAATAGCTTTCAGGTGTTGCCGTATCGCTTTCAAAGGTGGAAAGCGCAGTAAGCGACAACTCGCTTGAAAGCCTTGTTTCAAGAGCGGTAACGGTTACATACTCTATCTCACCGGACTTTGACAAATCGGTAAACGCCGTAAACTTATTAATAGATTTAAGATAATTAACGGTGTTAACCATATCGTCCCAAATATAATATGTGGCGTCATTCATATAATCTATATTATCATAATTTTGAACGCTGTCATCATACGAAAAATTGATTGCGCCCAAAGGAGCCTTGCCGCTTGTTAAAAGCTTTTTGTAACCTACTTTTTCAATATCTTTCAGTATTGCATCACGAAGTGCCGGCGTATTTTCAATCTTAGTTTTGGTGACGGCATCGTTTGAAACTACATATGCAACACCGAAATTAAGTGCATTTTTTACATTATTCTCATTTGCAAAATAAGCGAAGTAAGATTGGGATTCATCTTCAGAATTAAAGGTGCCGCTTGATTTTTCATCGGCTTTCTTTGATGACATTAAGAATTCAAGTTCTTTTTGATATTCGCTGCTTTGAGTTAATTCGATAATATCAAGTGAAACGTCACTGTTTGTGCAAGTGTATTCACGATTTACAGCCTTTCCGTTTTTGAGTAAATACTTTATTTTAACGGTAACATACGGCTCATTTCTTTTAGCAATTCTGTTTTTAAAAGAATACTTCTGTATTTTCTCAATTTTATCTATTGAGTCTTTTGTATTGAATTTACCGAGATATGCGCCCGAAGGCTCATACGTGCCGTAATAAAGCTGGTCAGTACCTGCCGAAAGTGAACCGTCATTAAAATGATTGGTTGACATAACACCCGAAGCGTCTATATATTCACTGTTTATTGTTGCATAGTCAATATCCTTAATATCGGGGCAATATGTTGAATAGCCAAAGCCGCCTGAAATACAAATAACACTTATAACCAAAACGGCAATTGATGACACGCCTACCGGAATTACAAGCTTAATTCCATGCTTGATTTTTCTGCGTGAAATCGACATAAATACGAAATAAGCAATAATGCCGCAAATTAAGCCGGCAAAAATATCAAGCACACTTGACTGAATAACATCAAAATCAGACAATAACGGCATAAAGAACGTTGCAACAAGCACCGAAAATTCAAGGCTTACAAAAACCGTTGCAAAAAGGTTAGAAGAATGAAGTGCTGTATTTTCAAGCTTACGTTTATTAAGAAGCTTATTAGAAATAAATATAAACAATACAGATAATACAAGCCAGATAAGAATAGGTAAAATATAATTCATTCCCGCTTTTTCAAATCCGACATTTCCGCTTGCATTATCATAATAAAAATCGTTAATTACTCCGTCATTGCTTGCAGTGCTTCTCAAACAATTGAAATACATATTATTGCGAACATTATTTGAACCGAGCGCCGTACCGAAAATAAGCGGATTAATCACCGAAAGCTTAGACCAAAGCGTATCTACCGTCACCGTCAAAGACGAACTTCCAAGCGGCATATAGTCAACCGTGGCGGTTTGTGAATATCCCCTAAGGAAATTTTGGAAAAGCCATTCTATCGAAACAATGTAAAGCATTGGTGACCAAATAAGACCGGCGCCGAAGAAAAGGCTTTCGGTCACAGTATAACAAGCCATCATTGCAATACTCATAAGCGAAAATCCTGCAAGCATATACGTAAAATGCTCTAAAAACAGGAAAAATCCTTGATGAATAATAAAATCTGCATGGCCTAAATATCTTATATTAATTATAATATCAATCATTAGCGGCACAGCCGACGTTAAAATCATTATAATAATCGACGAGAGCGCTCTGTTTTTAAAATATGTCTTTCTGTCAATTCCGCACGAGAAAAAGAAATTAACATTGCTTTTCCTCATAATCGGAAAGAATATGCAAAATGCAAAAAGCACACCGATTATTACCGCATAAACTCCATAAAACACAAAATTGCTTGTTGTGTTGCCGAAAAGAGCGCAAGCAAGTTGCTTTCTTATTGAAGCTATATTTTCCGCTCTTAAGCTAAGCGAATAAGTGCCGGCAGATGAAATCGTTGCTACGGGAATAGCAATAAAATATATAATCGAGAATAAAAGTGAAACAATGCCCGGAGCAATCAATCTAACAAACGAACGCTTAAAATCATATCTTGCCGAATGCTTATCAACAGAAGATTTTGGAGATGTCATAATTCTTGTCCTCCATTTCATTCAAAAATACCTCTTCAAGAGAAAGAGTAACGCTGTCCATATGAACAGGACAAAGGCAAGCAAGCGCTCCGTTGTCAAAGCTTGACGGCACAATAATTGTTGCAAGTTTATTATCAATAGTAATACCCTTATTTTCAATCCCGTCAAAAATTGATTTATCAATATCCCTATCAAAAATAAGGCGATATTTAACATAAGCCGAGCTTGCGTCATCAACAGAAACATTCATTGCAAGTTTTTTGCCATTAATGAGTGCAACATGGTCGCACAAATCGGCAATTTCCTGCAAATTATGACTGCTCATAATCATAGAACAGCCTGTTTCAGCCATATATTCAATAAAAATTTTCTTGCAAAGATTTCTTTTAAGCGGGTCAATTCCGTCAAAAACCTCATCAAGAAGCATATATTTAGGCATTGTAGACATAGCCAAAACCACTTCAGCCTGCCTTTGCATACCCTTAGAAAAAAGAGCCTATATTCTTTTTAGGGTCAAGACCCATAGCCTCCGTCATATTTTTAAACACTTTTGAATTAAAATTAGGAAAATAGCCTTTATAAATTTTTCCCATTTTTTGAAGGCTTGCACCCTTTACAAAGTAAACTTCATCGGGCACATAAAGAAGAGAGGAGCGCACTTTGCCGTTATCATAAACATTTTGCGAGTCAAAAAAGCACCTCGCCGCTTTCAGGCTTAAGTATTCCTGCCGCCGTTTTTAAAAGTGTGGTTTTGCCTGCGCCGTTATAGCCGACAAGACCGTAAATCGACGATTCCTCAACTTTGAAGCTTATATCCTCAACGGCAACATAATTACCGTATTTTTTAGTCACATTTTTAATTTCAATCATTGCCGTTATCCTCCGAGTATATTTCATCGATTAGAGAGACAACCTCATTCTTGCTGACGCCTTTAGCTTTGCAGGAGGACAAAACAAGCTTTGCATCCTCAAGTGCGGAAGCTTTGATTTTTGCATTTCCTATCGGGTTTTCACTTACAAACATTCCCCTGCCCTGAGCCGAATATGTAATTCCGTCATGCTCAAGCTCACCGAACGCACGTTTAATCGTATTAACATTAATATTAAGCTCATTTGATAAATTCCTTATCGACGGCAACTTATCGCCCGGCTTATAAACACCTGTATTAATAAGCATTATTACCTGCTCTTTTATCTGCTCATATATCGGCACACGGGAATGATAATCTATAAAAAGCACGTTTGCCCCTCCTTTTTTTCAAAATAGCTGCATCATACAACTGTGATATCCAAGATATCACAGTTGAACTATATCACAGTTTTCACCGCTTGTCAATAGAATTTTTCAAAAAAATCAAGCACATTGAGAAAAACTCAACGTGCTTAATAAAAATAAATATATAATTTTAAAATGTTCTTTCAATAACCGTGAATTTTGTGCAGATATCAACAAGCCTTTCGCCGTCAATTTCATAATTCATAACGTCATCAAGAGTTTTTAAGGAAATGTCCTTGCTTGTATCAGTGCCTGTTAAGCCGAAAAACCACGTATTATCATTTTGCCTAAAAATGCAGTATTCGTGACCTTTCCATTCAAAGCCTAATTCGCACCCTCTGCCGATTACAGATTCAAATTCCTCTTTACTTTTAAAATCGCCGTTGTAATCATTATTCATTTTACTCACTCCTGTAATTTTAAAATATTTAAATTCGTTTAATTTCTCCCGGTTTGCCTAAAAATCTTTCTGATTCTTTGTCTTTCGGAGCCCAAGTCTGTTCCGGTTCAGGATTGCCGGAGCTTTGTCCGCTTGCAGAGCCACCACCTTTTCTATATGTATTATCAACATAACCATAAAAGGTTTTGTACTATCTGTTTTGTATACGCAAAAAGTGAATAATTTAAAAATAAGGATATCATTTGGGGCAAACCGCATGATATCCTTGTTTAATATCAATATCCTAAATTTTCATTAACGATAATGACCTTGATTCTGTTTTTATGGCGCTGCTTTGCGGAAAC
>ENA-OPVT01002236-OPVT01002236.1-human-gut-metagenome-genome-assembly--contig:-NODE-2236-length-10646-cov-6.335946_pt1 | contig 10646 bp, 11 predicted proteins | sample MGYA00241499_ERZ501990 | MGnify/ENA primary metagenome ERZ501990 (study PRJEB25962, sample SAMEA2042104) | human gut metagenome | biome: human gut; feature: human-associated habitat; material: faeces...
AATACTTCTCGATATAGTCATCCTGAATAGGAGATTTTCTAGCATTAATTAAATCTACCTTTTCCTTAATAATATCTACTGCCTTTACCTCATTATGTTGAGATAATAAACAAGCTATACTCAACCCTACATATCCTGTTCCTGCAACTGCTATTTTCATAAAACATCATCCTTCCTTTAACTAAATAGCTTTTTTATTCTCACAATTAAACTGTATTAGACCTTCAGTCTAGTGCACAGTTCTATCTAAAAACATATTATAAGGCATTCTAGCCTCATATGTCACAAAAAAACGCACTCCATTTGAAACACGAATTCCTTTTTCTTTCTTATTAAACTCAGATGTACCACATAAATCTGTAAATTTATTCATTAAAATACCCTATTAAACTCCCTTAAAACGTTCTGTTTTTTTCATATGGATTATCAACAATAAATGGTTTTTGAGACAAACATAACACTTCTTTTGAATCTAAACATATAATCCTAATATTTTGACTATATGGTTGTCCTAACAAGTCTTCATATTTTAAAGTGATTGATTCAATAATTTGAGTAATAATATCATTTTTGTATTTAACAATTTCAAAGGTGAATTCCTCATTTTGACGTAAATTAACACCATAATCAAAATAATTGATATCTAATTTTAAAATTGTTTTTAATAGACTCTCTTTTTCAAACACAATGTTTAAATTATATAATTCCCCTCTACCAGTATTTTTAAAAGTAACTTGGTAATTATCTCCGGATTTCTTAATTTTAATACTTACATATGGTGAATACTCTACGGTTTTTGTTTTCTTCCATGCAAATAAACTTTCCGCTCCATTTAACCATGAAGAGAATGAATTAAAACATATTGTAATTAGTAAAATTATTATACTAACTAAATTTGTATGCATATTTTCACTCGAAATTAAAAATAAATAAATCACGAAGCATAGTATAAAAATATTTATAAAATAAGTCCACTTTTTTCGCTTTGCCGAATATATTTCTAAATAAAATTTATTTTTCATCACACATATTCCTATACCATTTAGAGCACTGTCGAAAACTCTCGAAGCTTATAAACAGTGCTCTTTTTTATTAGCTCCTTTTTTATTTCCCTCCACAATTATCCAAATATTCCTTATAAGTAAAAATGTTTTTTTTACCTATATATTTTTGAAAAAAACTATATAAGTATGGTTCCATTTGAACAGTTACGAAAAAAATCAATCTTTTTTTCGGCCTAGAACAACAAACATAGAATAAATTTCGGTTACGTTCAAAAGCCTTATCTTTTCCTATTGGGATTCTTTCATCCCCTGTAATCATTGGAATATATTTTTCAAACTGATATTGATTCCATCCTTTACTAATTACAAAGATTACATTATCATACTCTTCGCCTTTTACTCCATGTTCAGTAGAAAAATCTGAATCAGGATATAAAAAATTAATAGCTGATAAAAACTGTGAATACTCTAATTCTAAAAACTCTTTTAGAGTAGTATTGGATCCATATTGGATTTCTATATTATCTTTATAAAAATTCAAATAAACTTCTACTTTAGGAGGTACTGGAATTAATTTAGATTCATAAATAACATTAAGAACATCAATTGCCCTTTTTCTACGTGCTTCTTCTAAATCTGTTTTTAAATTTTTCCACTTTAATTTATCAGACTTCTTCGTTATCGGATAATTTCTTACACCTAGAGTATCAAACAACAATTGCATATTAGATTTATTAAGTGCCTCATAAATGGGTTCAACAATGTTCATAAAATATAAAAGAAATATGTCTTGCTTATCTCTTAAACCATCGTCCAACACTTCTAATAACTTACTATATCCTTGTTGTTGAGCTAAAAGTTTATGCGTTAACATTAATACTTTAGTTGTTTCTTCTGTAGGAGTACTGTTTTTAATTTTATCATTTATTTTATCTAAACGAATTTTTAATTCATCCACAGGTAAATCGCCTTTATAATAACGATCGTCTCGACGCTCTCCTGTAAAATCATTGCAATGTACAACAATTATCTCGCCATCAAAATTATCAATCGCTGAATCCTGAGGAAGTTCTGGTCTGATTTTATTTAAAAAATATACTATATTAGGGGCACATCGAAAATTTGTGTTTTTCTTTATTTCTTTAATATTTCGATGCTCTATTTTTCCGCATGCATTATTAGATTGATATATTGTTTGCCAAGCATCACCAAAAAAGCCAAATTGTGGTCCTTTATTTTTAGAGATAAAATATTCTATAAATTTATCAACAATTTTTTTATTCGAGTCTTGGTATTCATCAATTAAAATCAATGGATATTTACTAGCAAATATACGCCTAAATTTACTGTTATCTAAAAGCTTACAAAATAAATGCAATACATCATTATGATAAAGATATTGCACGCCATTCTCTTTATATCTATTTCCTAATGTGTAGTTTACAGACGAAATATCATCAAAATCACCCTCAGTATTTTTAAATAATGGATCTCCCTTTATTAATCTAACCAATTCACTTTGATATTGCTTAATTGAATTCCATGCAAACGAATGTATTGTAGAAGGGACAATAAAAGAATCATTTGTTAATCTTTCTTTAATAACATCAACTGCTGCATTCGTGTACGTTATACAAATAACACTTTGTTTATTTTGAACATACTCTTTCCATTTATTAGTCTGAATCCATTCAATTACCTTATTCAATGAATATGTTTTACCTGAACCAGCACCAGCTTCTACACGAAAACTTTCTCCATCTTGTAAAGTTTGAATAATCTCGCTATCTACTTGATCTGCTTTTTCTTTAGCAATTAAAAAATTAGACTTTTTTTCATTTTCAATCATTTCTATAACTCCTAATCAAGTACCTTTTGATTATTTAACCAAATCAATCCATCTTTAATATACTTTGGTACGTTATAATTTGGATTATTGCATATTAAATCAAATGCAAATTCCGTTTTTGATTTTGAAGTAAATTGTATAGATTCTTCATTAACAGGAGCTTTAATTTCAAATATATCACGATTCACATTTATAATAGATTCTTCTAAAGATCTACCACATAAACCATCTTCTTCTACTTGAAATTCAATATGACATTTTTTTTGTGTTTTGTCTTTACTAGTAAGTTTTCTTAAATCATTTAAAGAAACTTTATTAGTATGACGATAAACTTGCTTGTATAACCATTTTAAAGTTGCATTAGATGTACTAACACCATCTTTTACTAACGATTTTTTATTAGCATTATCAACAGAATCAATATCGGTCAAAATTAAACAAGGAAGTTCCAAAAATTGCATAAAAGGTATAAATTTATATGCATAAGCACCACCAACTTCATTTATAGAGTAATACTGATGGGAAAGATTATATGCATTACCTCCAAAAGAGCCATCATTAGCACACTTTATAATCATATCAGGAAGCAAGATTCTTTCTGAAGCACCCTCTATTAAAATGATTTTATCTGCAAAAAATAAATCACATCGACTCAATGTTAAATATTTCTTAATAAAATCTATATTTTCACCAGAACACATAAATTCATTTAAGTTTTTATAAATTATATTATCTTTAAACTTTCTGGCATAACGAATTTTTGAAAACTCGATGTTATTCGCTATATGTGATGAATGTGTAGTAATAAAAGTTTGTATTTGTTTATTGGTTATTCTTCCCAAAAAAGTTCCTAAATAATTAGCAAACGTTTGCTGCATTTGAGGATGCATGTGCGATTCTGGTTCCTCTATAAATAATAATGGTATACAGACTGATCCTTTACTATCCATCTCTTTAGCAATCATCGCTAAAAGAAATTCAATTTTAATTAAATTTTTGTAACCAAGTCCATTATATGAATTTGGCAAAGATTCTTTAGATTTCGGATTACTATATGATAACTCAGTTGAATTTTTTATTTCATCATCTATTTCTAATTTTGTAATTACACCCAATTGTAATTCATCTATATTCGGATAACCAAAACCTATAGACTTTTCAATAAGCTCTCCTAGAATATTTTCACTTTCTTTTTGAACTCTTTTATTTGCATTGTCAATTTTTTGCAATAACTCTTCAATTTTGCTTCGCAACTTAGAATCTAAAAAACCTGTCTCTAACTTAAAAAAACTCGTTATTAAACTTGAAAGTGAATTATTGTGATTCTCATCTTCACCAAGTGTTCTTTCAGCAGAAATCATATACACTGGAAAAAGTAACTTTAATTCATTTAATGTCTTTAATTGTTTGTCATCTTTATTCTTTGGATTTACCGCAAATACATTGAATTCAAATAAATCCACATACTTTTTTTTCAATACATCCAAAACATCATTTTGTGACACCAAATTTTTTTTACTAAAATTCTTTTCTATGAATAAATTTCTAATATATTCTTCATTTTGTTTTAATTCATATTTAACACAAATTAAAGCAGTAGTAATACTAGAATCAACCTCAATTATAAATGGCTCAAGTTCTCCTAAAAGATCATCATTTCCATTTTCAAAATAATCTACATAAAACTCGATTGAAAATAATTCTAATGATTGACATAAATCACAAAAAGTTTTTTTATTATTTACAAAATCAGTAAAAGATTTAATTAGTTTTTTTCTTTTACCAAGAGGATAATCATAAAAAGAAATTGGTTTCATGTTTAATACAGTCTTCAAACACTCAAACAATGAAGTTTTAGCGGTATTATTTCTTCCTACAATCAATGTCATATTTTTGTCTACATCAAGTTCAGTATTTTCAAAAAGCCGATAATTTCTAATATGTATTTTTGATAAGTGCATGAGTAAATTTTATCTCCTTCTCTAGTAAAACTAATATTAGTATATTGATATTAGTTTTCTTTCATATAAAACTCTTTATACCACTCCGCAAATTTTCTTAAGCCTTTTCTTAATGGAGTGTGTGGTTTAAATCCAAAATCCCTTTCTAAAGCACTCGTATCTGCATAGGTTACTGGTACATCTCCTGGTTGCATAGCCACTAATTCTTTATGAGCTTCAAAATCATAATCTTCAGGTAATACACCCGCTCTTACTAATTCTTCAGATAAAATTTGTACAAAATCTTATAAGTTTTCTGGATTACTATTTCCAATATTGTAGATTGCATATGGTGGAATAGGTAGACCATCCTCACCATTCTTCTTTTCTGGTGCTTTATTCATAACTCGAATAACATCTTCTACAATATCATCTACATATGTAAAGTCACGCTTACAATTACCATAATTAAAAATCTTAATCGTATCCCCATTTACTAGTTTATTTGTAAAACCAAAATAAGCCATGTCAGGACGCCCAGCAGGATCATATACAGTAAAGAATCTTAGTCCTGTACTTGGAATGTTATATAGTTTAGAATACGCATGAGCCATTAACTCATTACTCTTCTTAGTTGCTGCATATAAACTAACAGGATTATCTACCTTATCATCCGTACTATAAGGAACCTTTTTATTTGATCCATATACACTACTACTAGAAACATATACCAAGTGTTCTACTGGATAATTTCTACAAGCCTCTAAAATGTTGTAGAAACCCAACATATTACTTTCAATATAAGCATCTGGATTCGTAATAGAATAATGAACACCAGTCTATACTGCTAAAGTGACAACAACTGCCAGCTTGTGGGTTGCATAGATGTCATCAATCAAAGTACGGTCAGCAATGGAGCCTTTAATAAAGATCTAAGTAGAGTCAGAATCTTTAAAATCGGATTCAATATGCAGACGATACTCTTCGATAGATACATCACAGTAGTCATCCATATTATCTATACCAATAATAGTGAACGAACTCTGCATAGGTATCAGCTTCAGGGCTAAGTTTGAACTGATGAAGCCATGGTACAGATACCAGAATGGTTTTGTTTTTTAATGATAGTTAATATTTAACATTATAGTTTCTCTGCTTCCTTTATTGTTGTTGCTGTATTTTATTAATAAAATTGATTACTTCTTTGAACATGGTAACGCTATTGATAACTTTTCCTAAATCCAAATAGCTTTTGTTATCTTTTTCATCTCGAATCATTGTTTCAGATATTATACCAACAAATAAGAGACGATTTCCTATCACAATGCCATCCTTTGTTGGATATGAACTTTGATTATATATAAAAACTGGGCTTCCACTTGATCCTGGAAAAACACCTGCATCGATCAAAAAAATTTCTTCTCCCTTAAAATTATTCCATATGGGAGTAGCAGTTATTCCTTGTCTCATAATTGGTAATTTATTTATATTATCATACAATCCACTAGGATATCCAATGAAAGTAATATCTTCTATCGCTGCAAATTCATTTAATTGTTCTACTGTAGGTATCATATTTTGATTAACAGTTCTATAAAATATTTCGATGCCCTTTTGGCGAAAATCATTTAATGTTTCAGCTAGTGGCACAGCTATTAAATCTAACTCACCCAACTTATTTCCATTAATGATGTCTTTATCGAATTGCACCCTAATACTTTGCTCAGATGGCTTATTTTTTTTACTAATATGCATTTCAAAAAATCCTGCAATAGCAGTATTCAATACATGATAATTCGTAATTAACAAAGGAATTGATTTATTATTCTCTTCCAAAACCGAAAAAATAAAACCTGTACCAGATGATTGTCTCCCATCACTCATCAGAGTATAAATAGGAACTGTTGTATATAATAATTGTGTAGAAATATCATTAATATTCATCTACATGTCCTCCGTCTCTTCTATATTTGGTATGTATTCTTCTATCGTTTCAACTAAAGAAATTACACTTTTATTGTTGTTAAATCTGCAAAAATAATATGCAACACCAAAGCCAATTCCTCCAATAGGACATATAGAATAAAACAGTACACTAAGAAATTTCAATTCATATGGAAATTCAGAAATCAAAGCACTAAAGAAAGCACCCAGTAAAAGTGTTGCTATTCCAAGCCATAATTCTGAAAAATTAAACATGCTCTTTTTCGCCTTTTCACATTCTAATTTAATGTGTTTTAGCGAAGAAACTTTCAACGCAATACTTTTCTCATCCGGTGGCAATACAACATCATGTGTACGTTCATACTGTAATGTTTTATTGTTTTCGTTGTTAATAATATTTTCTGCATTTTCCACTAATACATTAGTACAAGCATTCATTAGTTCATCTGTGTCCATTTTTTAAATCCCCTTATCATTCTATTGTTTATTACATGTTTACAACTTCTCTAGTTTCTCTCTCACAACCTTATACACCACATACCTAATCAGACATACGATATCATTATGCAGTATGTCATCAAATTCAAAGAGTCCTCTTTTTTTAAAATAACTGTAAAACTTCTATCATTAATAAGATCATAACTCCTGTGATTACCACATGTCTCTTTCGTATATAAAAGCTGTCAGCCAATAACACTCCTAGCAGCATCACCAACAATAAATTCAAGGCTTAACTAGCAACTTGGTGATATTGTTATAATTCTACTTTTTATCACTTACACGAATAACCATTCATTCTTCAAATCCTTTAAACGAGTAATCTTATAGATGTTTTTCAATCTAAGCAGTACATACTGTAGCTTTTCTGTATTATCCATTCTTTGCGTTTCTCTTTGCATGACAAAAAGAGCGTTGTAACGATTTATATATTTTGATGCTACACCTTTATATTTTTGTAGCCTTTCTTCAATCAATTTGTGAAAACTATTCACTGTATTTAAATGATTGAATTTATCATATGACTCATGACTGATTAACACTTTCTTAGTACAGTTCTTACTTTCTAAAAGTTCGTTGTAACTGTTAGAACCATCTAACATTACAAAAAATTTGATTCAAGACATTCACCAAATCTTAATAGATCTATTGAGGATGGCTTGCCATAATTTAAGGTTCTGGCAATTATATGACCAAATCTCTGTATTGCAGTGATGATACACACCTGCTGATTAGATAATCCTCTTTTTGTAGCAGAGTCCACGATGTTTAGGTTCTACTCCATCAATCTTAGTCCCTTTATGATTGTATGGAGTATACTTTTCATCCATTTCAACTTCATTTCCCACTGTGTATGGGATATTCCTCAGTTCCTAGACTAACCAATAGTTTATGGCGCATGTTAAAAACATTACGTTCGTTTACATTGATTTTAGCGGCCGTTTCTTTAAGAGATACACCATTCAATGTATCCAGGATTAGCTCATTCCATTTGGATTGGTCTTGGTGAGAATAAAAAGTAAGCTGACCGCGGTCCACAACAAAACGTTTTCCGCATTCTTTACAACGAAGCATTTGCTTACCAGAGTTAGCAAAACCGCTCTTAACCAAACGAGGATGGTAACATCCGCATTTAGGACAGTATTCAAAATGATACGTATTCATTTTATTATTTGTATCTAAATAATCAGTTATTTCACGATCAATCTTTTCGATTTGAAAAGCTTGTAAAGCAGCAATAGTATCTTGGCTTAAATATTTTGAAGTTCTTGTCATAAGTGTAGTCTCTCTTTCGTTTACACCTATACAATAAATCTTAAATAGATACCATTAATATCAGTTATATTAAGAGTCGACAATGTATCAGTTAAGCCATGTGTTTTCTTAGCCACTATTTTGCGATTCCTAACACGCCCATTTTTCAATATTGTTAGCTTTTACTTCTTGATGAAGACTATTTCTTTGAAAACATCTTATTGCTCTTCCGTAATAAACACATTCTTGATTTCGTTTTCTAGAATACAATCGTATCACTTTACTCTTTTTGTACATAGGCTGCACAAGATGGACACAGTCCATCTTCAATATCATCAAAATTAACGATTGCACCACATCGCTCACATTTTTCAAGTTCATTATTCCAACCACAATAGCAGCATTTTCCAATTGGTAAAAATTCCTCATTGATGGATACTCCATTTTTCCCACACTGGTCACACGCAAAATCACCAGTCCAATCATTATCACCTTTATTCTCATAAACATGAGTATTTAATTTTGTCGGGTATGGATTTAACTCTTCGTCGATGTACTCGAACAATTGCTCTTTAAAATCTACCAATTCTGAAGTATTATATACCGAATCCTCACTGACTTTCATAAGACCTTCTTCATTTTCATATCCATTACCGTTATGAAAATAAATTTCTGCAAAACAGATAATTTTTCCATTACAATCTTTACACGTTATCTTACAGGTACTGTCCCCACCCAATTCATCGTCAATGCAATATTCAGCCATAACATCCACTCGTAGTGAATTGTCTTCCATCACAGGAGATATAACCGTAAAACAATCTCCTGAATCTTGACTTTCAAAATCGGATATTTCATAACTCACATCCAAATGATAACGCTGATAGACATCACTATATAAACTATGTAGAACGTTATTAAACCAATCTCTTATGTTGCGTTCACTCAGAATATCAATCCCGGCTTCAATTGCCAAACGCTCACGGTAATATTCTCTCTCTTTTTGATCACCTTCCTCGAAAGTACTCCATGTTTCCATTACTTCATCTGACGTTTCTTCTATATCAAAATTAGAATCAGCCATCCGAATAAGATCATCCATGTTATTAAATTCGTTTAATACAACCTGATACGAACTCCAAGATAAGATTTTGCTATGTGCAACATGATTCCTATCTTCTATAAAATTATGAATAGCCTGTTTAAATTTATCCGGTTCATCAATAAAAGGAACAAATAAATCATCCCATATCGTTTTTTCTACTGTACGTTTTGATTTAATAAACTCAGCTATACTATTTGCTGTTTTACTTTTTTGGGCGATATCCAATACTTTCTCATATTGAACTTTATTCAATACAACATCATCACTATATACTTTTCCATCAATTATTACTCCCATCAATGTTTCCAGTGTCATCGAAAGAAAATCTGAATTTATATTTTCAAACTCTGGAACTCGCTGAGTAAATTTTTGTTTTAAATAATTTACTGATTCTGCTACTCTTTCTAGACCTGTGCAATTAATCCAGTCAATTCCAAGAAAATGAATCAAGACTTTACTCGCAAAAGCACGTAAATTATTCTCAACAATGAATGCTTTCTCATATGCATCTGTACAAAGTTGTGCTGATTGCATGTCTATTAGCCATGTGCACATCTTCCAATCAAGAATAAGTCTGTTTTTCAGTGCTATTTTTAAGTCTTCAAGCTTCTGATCATACCCATTAGATTCAGTTGTCGTAATTGTACATTCTAATCTAGCAGCTTTTCTCTCATAAGTATTGATTTCAAAATCAATACGATAGATTTTGTCATCTTCTGTACTTATATTAAAAACTTCCTTTGCAAGCCTGTCTATCGTGCCAAGATATTCTTGAGTTCCCCAATTTAGCGTTCTTAATATATCATTGATAATCTGCTTGCAATAATCTATACCATAATAATATTCTTTTATTCCGTTGCAATCAAATTCTTCAAAATAAGTAGGTGTCCACTTATAGATTTGCTCCATATTCTTAATATGATCCATCGAAAACTTTATAATCACAATTATGTCCACCTTTCTAGAAGCATATTAATACCACGTTTATATATTATATCACTACTTATATCACTACTTATATCACTACTTATATCACTACTTATATCACTACT
>ENA-OPVT01002237-OPVT01002237.1-human-gut-metagenome-genome-assembly--contig:-NODE-2237-length-10646-cov-3.065811_pt1 | contig 10646 bp, 9 predicted proteins | sample MGYA00241499_ERZ501990 | MGnify/ENA primary metagenome ERZ501990 (study PRJEB25962, sample SAMEA2042104) | human gut metagenome | biome: human gut; feature: human-associated habitat; material: faeces...
TAGAAGCCGGCCATTTCGGCAGTTTCGCCGCCGATAAGAGCACAGCCGCTTTCCTTGCAGGCATTGGCAACACCCTTAACGATGTTGGCAACCTTTTGGGAATCAACCTTATCTACTGCAATGTAATCCAGGAAGAACAAGGGCTCAGCGCCTTGTACCAGGATATCGTTAACGCACATTGCTACAGCATCCTGACCGATAGTATCATGCTTATCAGCCATGAAAGCCAGCTTCAGTTTAGTGCCTACGCCGTCAGTACCGCTGACGAGCACAGGCTCCTTGTATTTGCCGCTGTTTAAAGCAAACAGGCCGCCAAAACCGCCCAGATCACCGATAACCTCAGGTCTGTAGGTAGCACGTACGCTGTCCTTCATTAATTCTACTGCTTTATTACCAGCATCAATATCTACACCGGCATCAGCATAAGTAAGTTGTTTCTTTTCCTCGCTCATGAGCCTTCCTCCTGTTATTCAATAATGCTTTCAGGTTCTGCTTTGATTACGCTATCTGCGTTATCGGGGTATTTAGCGCTGAAGCAGGCACAGCACAAACCTTCGGGGTCAATTTTATCAATAGCGCGTTTCATGCCATCCAGAGAGATATAATGCAGGCTGTCTGCCCCAATATAACGGCAGATTTCATTTTCCGTGCAACGTGCCGCAATCAGCTCCTTGCGCTCGGAGGTATCAATACCGTAGTAGCAGCTGTCTGTTACCGGGGGAGAAGAAATGCATACATGCACCTCACGTGCGCCTGCCTCCTTCAGCAGTTTAACAATCTTGCCGCTGGTAGTTCCGCGAACGATGGAGTCATCGACCATAACAACAGATTTGCCTTCTACAACGCTGCGTACCGGATTCAGCTTCAGACGTACTGCATTAGCACGTTGCTTTTGCGTCGGCTGAATAAAAGTACGGCCTACATAACGGTTTTTGGTAAGCCCTTCCAGGAAGGGAACACCGGCCTCCATAGCATAGCCGATTGCCGCCGGAGTACCGCTATCAGGAACGGAAATAACGATATCCGGATGAATATCAGGAGTTTCCTTAGCCAGCTCGCGTCCCATCTGGATACGTGCATCATATACAGATTGGTTGTCGATGATACTGTCATTACGAGCAAAGTAAACATATTCAAAAATACAGTGCGCAGGCTTTGCCGGTTTGTTTTCAGCCCACATCATGCTGCGCGGTTCGGAGTTATCGCTGTCGATAATAATCATTTCGCCGGGCTTAACATCACGTACCAGCTCTGCACCAACCAAGTCAAAGGCACAGGATTCGGAAGCAACGCACCAACCGTTTTCCATTTTGCCGAGAACCAGCGGACGGAAGCCGTAGGGGTCGCGTACAGCGATAATTTTGTTATCAGTCATCAGCAGAATAGCGAAAGCACCTTTAATCTGGTTAACAGCCTCTGCTACACGCTCTTCAATAGTAGGACGCGCACTGTAGGCAATCAAGTTCAATACAACCTCACTGTCAACAGTAGTGTTGAACACAGCGCCTTCCTTAGCCAGGTTAGCACGCAGCTGACCGGCATTAGTCAGGTTACCGTTATGGCTCAGAGCCAGGTTACCGCCGTCAAAATAAACCTTCAGCGGCTGAATGTTATACGGCATGCTGGCACCGGTGGTGGAATAACGTACGTGGCCGATAGCCGCATAGCCCTGCAAATCAGCAACGCCATCCTTGAAAACATCGGCAACCAGACCCATGCCCTTTTTAATTTTCATGCGCTCGCCATCAGTTACAACAATACCGGTACTTTCCTGGCCACGATGCTGCAGCGCATACAGGCCCCAATAGGTGTTGAGTGCTACATCCTCATTATGGCTGAAGATACCAAAGACGCCGCACTCCTCATGCAGCTTGTCTTCGCTAAAATTTTGCTCCTCGAAAATCTGCTCCACAATTTTTCTCCTTAATTTTAGTTTTTAGTTATCAATTGTCAGTTATTAGTGGTTAGTTATAAGTGATCAGTGATCAGTAATTAGTTATTAATGTTTAGCAGTCAGTTTCTATTCACTATCCACTATCCACTATCCACTACTCACTATTCACTATTACAGGTGTAAGTCCTTGAACTCCTGCGCAGGAACGCCACGCATGGAAGCCAGCTTTTCACCCTTAGCTCTTACTTCTTCACGCATTGTTGCACGATGCTCTGCCAGCTTTTCTACCAGCTCCGGATATTTTACGGAAAGAATCTGAATTGCGAACAATGCAGCATTCTTAGAACCATTGATGGCCATCGTTGCAACAGGTACACCGGAAGGCATCTGTACAAAGCTCAGCAGTGCATCCATACCAGCCAACGGTGTTGCATTAATAGGAATACCGATGACAGGAACGGTAGTAAAGGCAGCGATGAAACCACCCAGATGAGCAGCTGCGCCGGCTGCGGCAATAATTACCTCTACGCCACGGTCACGGGCACCCTTAGCAAAGTTTTGTACTACATCCGGAGTACGGTGAGCGGAAGCAACTACTACTTCAGTTTCAACGCCAAACTCCTTCAGAGTTTTTTCTGCAGCCTCAAGTACAGGCCAGTCAGAATTACTACCCATGATAATTGCAACTTTCATTAAAATCTACCTCCCAAAAATTACTTGTAGAAACAATAAAACCCAAGCAGAAAACTGTTCAGTTTCGAAATCCTGTGCAAAATCTAACCCGGGTTCTCAATCACTTAAATAATTCACTTTAATTATACCAATCCAACGCGTAAACGTCAAATAAACTGTGAACTTTTTAACAGTTTTTCAGAAAATCGTTCGGGAAACTTCGGGGTAAAGAAAAAAGCACCTGTCAGATATCAGACAGATGCTAAAAACTCATACTCCAAAATGCTTATTCCACTGTTCAATAATTCTCTTTTTGTTCTGAGATACGAAGCGAAGTATCTTCAGCAAATCGGCATCAGGAATTTTGCTTTTATTATGCTCTAAAATAACACGTTCCCCAACCCATATTTTAGTTGCATTTTCAGTCGGCCTGCCTTTACAAACGTGTACGTGAACCGGCTCACCGGCATCACCTGACCAAAAATATATTGTATAACCTAAAAGCTTATACAGCATTGGCAAGATGATTTCCTCCTTCGCGTGCCATCTCCCAAATCAAGGCTGCATTATCAGCAGCAAAATCTTTTAAATCTTCTATTTCAGCCTCGCTGTATCCCTCAAAAGAAGCTGTATCTAAGTCAGGCAAGGAAATCTGCAAATAGTCAAAGCCAGTATCTACAGGACGTTCAAAATAAACATCAATATGCTCACCGTTCTTATCCTTGCGTATATCATTAAAAGTAACAAGTGTTCCATCAGCGAATTCTACATATGTATATTTCATTTTGCTCACCTCGTTTTATAAACATCATGCATTGGTAACTAATTAATTGAACATCTCTTTTAATTGTATCATTTCCCAACCTACTGCGCAATAATAAGCCTATTATGTATATTAGAAAAAGCACCCTCCGCCGCCGCTTTCACGGCAGCAGAGGGCGCTTAAACCCAAAGCTATTTTATTTTACGACAACGTCAATTGCATCGTTTACCAATACAACCTCAACCTTGTCGCCATTTTTAATTTCTCCTGCAACAATCTTCTTGCCCAAGATGTTTTCAACAGTGTGGACAATCAGACGTTTCAACGGACGAGCACCGAAGGCAGGATCAAAGCCGGCCTTTGCCAGGAAAGCAACAGCCTCGTCAGTATAAGTCAGCGTCAGCTCAAGCTGCTTGTTCAGGCGGTCACCCAGCTCATGCAGTACCAGTTTAACGATTTCCTTAATCTGTTCTGCCTGCAGCGGTTTGAACACAACGATGTCATCAACACGGTTCAGGAATTCCGGACGGAAGAAGTTCATCAGCATCTGCTGAATCTTTTCTCTGTCCATAGAGCCCTGCGCTTTCATAATCTCGTTGCTGCCAAGGTTACTGGTCATGATAATCAAAGTATTCTTGAAGTCAACGATACGGCCTTTACCATCAGTCAGACGGCCATCGTCCAGAACCTGCAGCAATACGTTAAAGACATCTGCATGTGCCTTTTCGATTTCGTCCAACAGGATTACGCTGTACGGATGACGGCGTACAGCCTCAGTCAGCTGACCACCTTCATCATAGCCGACGTATCCCGGAGGCGCACCGATCAGACGAGATACGGTATGCTTCTCCATGTATTCGCTCATATCGATACGAACCATGTTGCGTTCATCATCAAAGAGCACCTCGGCCAAGGTCTTAGCCAGCTCGGTCTTGCCGACACCGGTAGGACCAAGGAAGATAAAGGAACCAATCGGACGGTTAGGATCCTTGATACCGGCACGTGCACGGATAACAGCCTCGCTGACAGCCTTGACTGCCTCGTCCTGACCGATAACATGCTCGTGCAGGATTTCCTCCAGATGAACCAGTTTAGCACGTTCACCGGTGCCTAAGCGGGCAACAGGAATGCCGGTCCAGGTGCTGACAACTTTGGCGATATCCTCTTCGTCAACCTCTTCCTTGAGCATAACATTGTCATTGCCGTTTTCGTCCTTCTTGGACAAAGCAGCTAATTCCTTCTGCAGCTCAGGCAGACGGCCGTATTTCAATTCAGCCATCTTGTTCAGGTCATAGTCGCGTTCAGCCTGCTCCATCTGGTTTTTCACAGCATCGATTTCCTTCTTTACCTCACGTACACGGGCAATAGAAGCCTTTTCTGCATCCCAGCGTTTAACAAGCTCGTCATTTTCCTTACGCAGCTTTGCCAGCTCATCGTTCAGCTTAGCCAAACGGTCCTTGGACTGAGCATCCTCCTCTTTGCCCAAAGCCTGAGCTTCAATTTCCAGCTGCAGGATACGACGTTTGCTTTCATCAAGCTCGGTCGGCAGCGAATCAATTTCGGTACGCAGACGGGCAGCAGCCTCATCTACCAGGTCAATAGCCTTATCAGGTAAGAAACGGTCATTGATATAACGGTTAGAAAGCACAGCAGCAGCCACCAGAGCAGCGTCTTTAATGCGTACGCCATGATGTACCTCATAGCGTTCACGCAGGCCACGCAGGATGGAAATTGTATCTTCAACGCTCGGCTCCTTAACCATTACCGGCTGGAAACGACGCTCCAGCGCACTGTCCTTTTCAATATACTTACGGTATTCGTTCAGCGTAGTTGCACCGATACAGCGCAGCTCGCCGCGTGCCAGCATCGGCTTCAGGATGTTGCCTGCATCCATAGCGCCTTCGGCAGCACCGGCACCGACAACGGTATGCAGCTCATCAATAAACATGATAATCTGACCGGCGCTTTCGCTGACAGCCTTCAATACCTTTTTCAGACGCTCTTCGAATTCACCACGGTATTTGGCACCGGCAACCAGAGCTGCCAGGTCCAGAGCATACAGGGTTTTATTCTTCAAGCTTTCCGGTACATCACCGGCAACAATACGTCTTGCCAGACCTTCAACGATGGCAGTTTTACCAACGCCGGGCTCACCGATAAGCACCGGATTATTTTTCTTACGACGCGAAAGGATTTCAATCGTACGACGGATTTCCTCATCACGGCCGATTACGGGGTCCAGCTTGCCTTCTTTAGCTTTTGCCGTCAAATCCTGGCCGTATTTTTCCAGCGTCTTTTTAGTTTCATCATTTGCTTCGCTATTTTGATACTGCATAAATGCCGCCTCAACTTTTTTCTTGTCTATACCATATTTACGGAAGAGCGATACAACATCGCTGTCACCGTCACTGGCCATAGCTGCAACCAGCTGACCAATGCCGATTTCTTCCTTACTTTGTCCCAGAATAGCCATTACTCTGGCAAAGCCGGTACCCATCATCAGCTGACGGTCCTGACCTTTAACTCCGGGGATTTTTTGTACTAAAGCCTTAGCATCCTTGCTGAAAGCATTTTCATCAATGTGCAGGCTCTGCAGCAAATATTTAAAGAAGCCGTCGCTGCCGCACAATGCTGCCAGAACATGTGCCGTTGTCAGCTCCTGGTGATAGTTCATAACTGCCTGCTGCTGAGCAGCCTCCAAGATAGCCTTTACCTCTTCACTGTAGCGTTCATTCATCACGCTGCACCTCCTTCTATCAGGTTCAATAGCGGTCAATAACCGAATGGAGTTGTCTCTTTTCCATTTCCGGACCACTATTCACTTTCTAATTGCTATTATATCAGCAAAAGTCAAAAAGTCAAATAGTTTTCTGTGTTAATTCAGTGAAAAATCACCGTCATTTTGTTGACATATTGTTATGTTTGTGGCAATATTAATAACATGTCGTTCTGTCGGCCAAGTACTCTTTACCCCAAAGACCATCGGCTCACCCCGGCCGTTTTGACCTTTATGCGTACTTCCACCAACAGGTCTATAATTATATTATTTGTCATGTTTTATGAGGAGGAAACAAAATGTCACCCACCAGCTTATTGCGCGGTATTGCCTTTTTGCTGCTTTTGCAATGGGTATCCACGCTCATCATCAACGCCCTCGGCGTACCCTTTCCGCCCGCTCTTTTGGGAATGCTGATTTTAACGGCACTTCTCTGCGGCAACGTTATTCCGGCAAGCTCCATCGAGGGCATCTGCGATATCCTGATTTCCAAAATGGGTATGCTGTTTTTACCGGCAGGCGTCAGCGTTATATTATATGTAGATGTTATCAAAGCTGAGCTACTGCCCATTACTGTTACCATTGTTGTCTGCAGCATTGTAGTTCTGGCTGTTACAGCCTTCTTTATCGAAGCAATGCTTAAAGGAAAGGAGAGTCAATGATGCTTTTTCCTGACGTTTTACTTAACTCACCGCTCTTTGGCATCGGTCTGACGGTTATCCTGTACGTTATCAGCGAAATCATCATCGACCGCTTCAGCCTGAACATCATTCCGCCCTTCGTTATCGCCTGCCCTCTAGTCATTGCTGTCATCGTTCTGGCGCCCGGCGTAGAGTACAAACAGTACGAGGCAGGTGCGGAATTCATTAACTTTCTTTTAGGACCGGCAACCATCGCTCTGGCTCTGCCCCTGTACAAGAACCGTGAAATTATCATAGCCAAGGCCGGTGCTATTGCCGGCGGCGTTACACTGGCAACGCTTTCGGCTATCATCGTCGTTTACTTCTGCGGCAAGGCTATGGGTACCAGCGAACAGGTATTGCTTTCGCTCATTCCCAAATCCATTACGACGCCAATCGCCATTGATGTTTCCAAAACTATCGGCGGCATTCCGGCGTTGACTACAGCTGCTGTTATCTTCACCGGCATGCTGGGAGCAACCTTCAATCACAAGCTGCTGCGTCTTTTGGGAATCAAAAACCATTTGGCTGCCGGTCTCGCTATCGGCGCCTCCAGCCACGGCCTCGGCACCAGCGTCTGCGCCAATGTCAGCCCCGTGCAGCTGGCTATCGGCGGTGTAGCGATTGCCCTTACCGGCATCAGCACCTCTATCCTGGCACCGATTTTACTGCCGATTTTAAAAAGCATCTGGTAAGCAGATAAAGCAAAAGCCCAAATTCTCACATACATTTCATGTGGGAATTCGGGCTTTTTTGTTTTTAGAGATGCGGAATAATCCCGCGCAGCTCGGAAAAGATTACTGCCGCCTTATCTGCAGGATATACGCTGCACGGCAGCTGCCGCAGATCCTCCGTGCGCCAGCCTTTGTTTTCTTCCGCCAGCTTGGTCAGTGCTTCTTCCAAATCATGTGCCAGCACAACAGCAATCGCATCAAGATAAAATTCGCTGTTGACGCAGGGCTCATCAATCATACTGTGGCTGTGATATGTTTTGTTGTGTCGCCAAACGTAAATGTTCATGCAGCATCCCTCCGTTCATGGTGATATTTGTTTAATTCTTGGGAGTGAGCAGTTTTTCCTGCTTAAAGACCCCAAAGTCGAAACAACGTAAAAAAGGACCGCCACGCTAATCATGGCAGTCCTCAAATTATCTGTATATAAATTATTTGCCCAGGATTTCGTTGACGTAGTTTACCGCACTGACAGCGTTCGGTGCATAATGCTCGGCACCGATGGTATCAGCGTATTCCTGCGTAAGCACCGCACCGCCGACAACAACCTGACAGTCACATTCATTATGCAACGCAGCAATAGTTTCTTCCATTGCGCCTACTGTCGTTGTCATCAATGCAGATAAACCGACAACCTTGGCGTCAGTTTTCTTAGCTGCCTCCACAACTGCTTCCACAGGCACATCCTTGCCCAAGTCAAGCACGCGATAACCATAGTTTTCCAGCAGTACCTTAACAATGTTTTTGCCGATATCATGGATATCACCGTGGACGGTAGCGATAATTACCGTTTCTCCCTGCGTTTCGCCAACGCCGACCGCCTCGCGGATAACCTCAAAGGCTGCCTTCGCCGCATCCGCGCTCATCAGCAGCTGCGGCAGGAAGAGAGTTTTCTTTTCAAAGCCATGACCGACAAAATCAAGCGCAGGAATCATATACTTGTTAATGATATCCAAAGGCTTTTCGCTTTCCAGAGCCTTGGCTGCGGCCTGACGCGCAGGTCCCTGCAGTCCTTTGACAATGGCATCGTAAAGTCCCATTTCGCTTACTGTTGTCGCAGCAGCCTTCGGCGCATCAGCATAATGCTGCACGTATTCCTTGCAGCCCTCGTCATAGCCTGCCAGCGCACGATAACCGTAATAAGCATCCATCATCGGCTTGCTCTGCGGATTGATGATGCCGCAGGAAAGACCTGCTGCCATCGCCATGCTGAAGAAGGTGCTGTTGACAGCATCACGTCCGGGCAGACCGAAGGAAATATTAGAAACACCCATAACAGTGTTGATGCCGCGTGCCTTCATTGTGCGGATAACCTCACAGGCAATCGCCGCGTTATCAGCACCGGTGGAAATCGTCAGTGCCAGCGGGTCTACAACTATATTGCGGCTTTCAATACCGTATTCGGCCGCACGGGCAATAATTTTTTCAGCCACAGCGATACGTCCTGCGGCAGTTGCAGGAATACCGTTATCATCAAGGCACAGAGCAACCAGTACAGCGCCGTATTTTTTAGCCAGCGGCAGCACATGCTGCAGGCTGTCCTCCTTGCCGTTGACGGAATTCAGCATCGGCTTGCCGTTATAGAGGCGCAGCGCTCTTTCCATTGCTTCGTAATTAGATGTATCAATCTGCAGCGGCGTATCGGTAATCGCCTGCAGCGCCGGCACAGCCTTCGCAGCCATTGCCGCTTCGTCAATACCAGGCGTACCAACGTTAACGTCCAGAATCTGCGCGCCTACGCCAATCTGCTCCAGACCGAGGCGGCACACATAATCAAGGTCGCTGTTGACCAATGCTTCCTTCAAACGCTTTTTGCCTGTAGGATTAATACGTTCGCCGATAATTATAGGACCTTCGCCAAGATGCACTGCCTTGCCGTAGGAGGATACCGCTGTCAAACGGCAATCGCGCTTACCTCCGGGCTGCAGAGTTTTGCATTTGGCAATCATCTGCGCAATATGCTCCGGCGTTGTACCGCAGCAGCCGCCGACGATGCTTGCGCCCTTGTCTGCGAGCTCGTACATCAGCTCCGCATATTCCTCCGGGCCGACATCAAAACAGGTTTTGCCGTCACGCTGTACCGGCAATCCGGCATTCGGATTGATAATCAGCGGCAGGCTGGTTGCTGCCAGCATCTGCGTAAATAATTTACCCACCTGCACCGGTCCCAGACCGCAGTTAAAGCCGATGGCATCTACGCCCAGACCTTCGCACATCAGAGCGGCAGCCTCAACCGTAGCACCGGTCAACAGCTTGCCATCCTCGTCAAAGGTCATGGTCACGCAAATCGGCAAATCACAGTTTTCCTTAGACGCCAGAACCGCAGCTTTAATTTCATAGGTGTCGCTCATCGTTTCGATAAGAATCAAATCCGCACCGGCAGCAGCGCCGTAACGTACCATTTCGCCGTAGGCTTCTACTGCCTTTTCAAAAGGCAAATCGCCATAAGGAGCCAACAGCTTGCCTGTCGGTCCCAAATTCAGCGCAACAAATTTATTCTCCCTGCCGTCGCAGGCCTTCTTGGCAATCGCCACAGCCGCTTCGATGGTTTCCTTGCAGTCCAGGCTGGAGCCTGCCAGCTTCAACGGATTAGCACCGAAGGTATTGGATTTTACGATATTGGAGCCTACATCAAGATAACTGCGATGCACAGCCTCTACAATATCGGGGTGTGTAAAATTCCAGCTTTCGGGCAGCTCACCCGGCTGCAGACCGCGTGCCTGCAGCTGTGTGCCGGTGGCACCATCAAAGAACAGCATTTGCTTGCCTAACAATTCCTTAAAATTCATAAATTAAATCTTCTCCTCAAACTTTCTTAATGTCAGTATCTCTGTAAGGACAGTTTATATTACTGCAGGTCATACATTTATTCTGCACGCAGGCAGCATCTTCCGATAAGCCGATGATTGCCGTCACCGACTTGGACGGAGCCATCATCAGTCCGTCCGTCAGCGTCAGGCCGATGCGCTTAGCACAGTTCAGCACAGCGAACAGCTGACACTGCTCCTCCAGCGGCCAATCTCCGTAACCAGGCGAAAAGCGCGGACGCTGCAGCAGACCGCCTGTTTCAGCCTGCGCCTGCACCTCATCACAATAGCTTTCAATCAGCGCCGCTGCCACAGCCTGAGCC
>ENA-OPVT01002245-OPVT01002245.1-human-gut-metagenome-genome-assembly--contig:-NODE-2245-length-10604-cov-2.042942_pt1 | contig 10604 bp, 6 predicted proteins | sample MGYA00241499_ERZ501990 | MGnify/ENA primary metagenome ERZ501990 (study PRJEB25962, sample SAMEA2042104) | human gut metagenome | biome: human gut; feature: human-associated habitat; material: faeces...
CGCCGTCTCCTCGCGCCACCGCCTGCGTGCCATACGCGCCGCCAGACTGAGCCATTCGCCCATAAATTCCTGCAGCACTGCAGTATTGTCGGCTTGCGTCCGCAGCCAACGCCGCACTAGCAGTGCGAGCATGGGACGCACCTCAGCCAAACGCCTGTCGCACACGGCAAACGTCAGCCGCAACAGAACGCTGCCGCCCTGATGCGCCAGCTGCGGATTGACCAGCAGCTGCTCCAGACGCGGCCTGCTTTCCTGCATCCAAGCCGTAAAAAGCTGCCGTTGCCGGTGGCGTAAGGCCACCAGCAGACAGCAGCTGATTGCTTGTAATGCTTCATTATCTGCTGCTTCAGCAATAATACCCGAAAAAGCTGTGCAGGCGTTTTGTTCTCTGCCGTCACGCAGAGCAATACATGTTTCTAAAATAAGTTCTGTTACCATATTTCTACAGGTTAATATCGCCTTCGTAGACATCACCGGAAACAGGATCCACTGTTACCAGCAGGCCGTCGGCCAGCTTAGAGGTTGCTTTCTCCGCGCCTACGATAACAGGCAGGCCGCAGGTTACGCCAACAATAGCAGTGGAGGATGTCAGGCCGCCCTCTTCAGCAATAATTGCTGCTGCCTTGGCAGCAGCCTGCGGTACAAACTCATCATTCAGCACATCAACTACAAGGATATCACCCTTTTGGAGCTTGTCCTTGAAGTCTGCCGCAGTTCTGCCTACGCAGATACGGCCGGTGACAGTCTTGCTGCCGATACCGGTACCGCTGAGCAGCTTGGTACCCACTGTAACCACCTTGATCAGATTTGTACTACCAGGAGTACCGATAGGCACGCCGGCAGTTATAACAACAGATGCGCCGTCCTTGATCACGGAGTGATGCAAAGCACACTGCAAAGACAGCTCAATCATTTCATCAGTATTTGTGGAGTATGGCCCCAAAAGCGGCAGCACCCCCCAATAAAGCTGCATTGCACGCACGCGTTCAGGCAAGCGTGATACAGCAACAACAGTACATTGAGGCTTATATTTGGCAATCATACGCGCCGTAAAGCCTGATTCGGTAATCGTAAGAATAGTATCTGCCTTTATTTCCTGAGAAATCTGTACGGTAGCATGGCTGATTGCGTCAGTAGAATGGATGCGCTCGCTGATGCCCTTCTTTTGGAAGATATGCACATAATCAAGCGCATTTTCCGTGCGAACGGCAATCTTAGCCATCGTCTGCACCGCCTCCAGCGGATATTTGCCGCTGGCAGTTTCGCCGCTCAGCATAATAACATCGCTGCCGTCGAAAATAGAGTTGGCAACGTCGCTGGCCTCGGCACGGGTTGCACGGTAGCTGTTAATCATACTTTCCAGCATCTGCGTAGCCGTGATAACAGGCTTGCCCGCCTTGTTGCAGCGTGCGATAATATCCTTCTGTACCAAAGGTACATCCTCGGTCGGTATCTCTACGCCAAGGTCGCCTCTGGCAACCATTATACCGTCGGATACGCCGATAATTTCATCGATATGCTGCACACCGGCCTCATTCTCGATTTTGGAGATAATCCCGATGGAAGAGCCTGCTTCCTCAAGCACTTTACGAATAGCGATAACATCATCGGCCTTCTGCACGAAGGATGCCGCAATATAATCCATATCATGCTCGACAGCAAAAAGAATATCTGCCTTGTCCTGCTCCGACAAAAACGGCAGCTTCAGCTCGATACCGGGGCAGGCCACGCGCTTACGCGAGCTGAGCTCGCCGCCGTTGACCACCTTGGTATAAATTCTGCAGCCGTCAATGCGTACAACCTTTAAGGAAAGCAGTCCGTCGGCCAGCAGAATATTACTGCCGACTTCTACCTCCTGCGGCAGACCGGCATAATTGACATGTGCCATATGGCGGTCGCCCAGATAATCCTCGGTAGTCAGGCAGAAATCATCGCCCTCGTTCAGCTCGATTTTACTTTCGGCAAACATGCCCAGGCGCATTTCCGGGCCTTTGGTATCAGCAATCGTAGCGATTACCTTACCGGCCTCTTCTGCTGCCTGACGCACCAGCTGCAACCTTTTGCCATGGTCCTCATGATTACCGTGCGAAAAGTTGAAGCGTGCCAAATCCATGCCTGCAAGCATCATCTTGCGCAACAGCTCTACATTGTCCGTGCTTGGACCCACTGTACAGATAATCTTCGTTTTCTTCATCAGGACTGCGCCTCCTCAGTACTGAAACTTATTCTCACACAAAACCTCATAGGCATCCTCTGCCTCCGAAACAGGCAGACAGATTTCATAAGCCTTATTATGCTTGCCTCCGGCACTTTTCAGCTGTACCAAAAAGCCGTTTTCCGTCAGCATTTGCTTTATTTTTTGGGCTTGTTCCTCAGTGTGGGCAATATAAATTGTTTTCCACATACTAGAATGCCTCCTGTAAATCAGGTAATTGGATTAAGCCTTGTAAGCTTTGATTTTTTCAATCAGCTTCGGCAGGATTACGTTTACATCACCTACGATGCCATAATGAGCAACGGTGAAAATCGGTGCCTCTGCATCCTTATTGATAGCGATGATGATATCGCTGTCCTTCATGCCGGACAGATGCTGGATAGCACCGCTGATGCCGCAGGCAAAGTAGATATGCGGAGTAACGGATTTACCGGATTGGCCAACCTGTTGGGAGTGAGTCAGCCAGCCCTCATCAATAGCGGCACGGGTGCCTGCTACTGCGGAATTTTCAAAGAGAGCAGCCAGCTGTTCCAGCACGTCGAATTTCTCCTTGCTGCCGAAGCCACGGCCGCCTGCTGCGATCATATCAGCTTCATCGATCTTCACAGCGTTTTCGCTGCTCAGAGCTTCTTTTTTAACCAGTTCAACACGGCTTACAGCGCCTGCTTCCGGAGTGAAGGCAATAACCTCACCGGTGCGGGTGTTATCCAATTCAGCCGGTTTGAATATTTTAGGACGAACGGTACCCATTTGCGGACGGTTAACGTCGCAGATGATGGTAGCGCAGATATTGCCGCCCAGTGCGGGACGAGTCCAGGCAACGAGCTTGTCATCGGTTACATCCAAAGCGGTGCAGTCAGCGCACAGGCCGGTATGCAGACGTGCTGCAACACGCGGAGCCAGGTCACGGCCGTCATCGGTAGCACCGAACATAATGGAAGCCGGATCATATTTCTTGGACAGCTGGCAGATAGCATCGGTATATAACTCGGTATCATAATCTGCGTATTTAGCATCCTCAACAACATAAACAACATCAGCGCCGGCAGCAATCAGCTGCTGCGGCAGCTCTCCGGCAGCAGCGGTCACCAGTACCGCACAGCATTTTTCCTCCAGCTTGGCACACAGCTCTTTGGCAGCGCCCAACAGCTCAAAGGTAACATTCATCAGCTGACCATTTTCCTGTTCAGCAATAACCCACATATTTACACACTCCTATTCGTTATCTTCAGTATCGTCAGTTTCGGCAATAGCTATAGCCTCCATGGAACATTCGCGGATGCAGGCACCGCAGCAGACACACTGCTGCATATCAATCTGCGCCTTGCCCTCACGCAGCGTCGCAGCGCCCATCGGGCAGACTGCCACACATTCCTCACAGCCACAGCAAAGCTGCCTGTTTACTTTTATCAGCATGGTTCACCTTAGCGGGTAATAACCTCTGCCTTAACCAGCTTTTCAAACAGCATGTCTACTGCTGCATCAGCATCTGCTTCGGTAATGATTTCGCCGTTGATTTCAGGCGGGGTCGGGGTGAAGGCTTTTTTAACCTTAGTCGGAGAGCCCTTCAGGCCTACGGTTGCAGGATCAATATCCAGGTCAGCAACGGTCAGAGTAGGAATCTGTGCCTTACGAGCTTTCATTTTGCCCTTAATGCTGGCAAAACGCGGCTCTTTTTCGGATTTGGTTACGGTAACCAGCAGCGGTGCTGCACAAGCCAAGGTCATCTGATAATTTTCGTTTTCGCGGACAACAACAAATTTGCCGTTTTCATAGCTCAGGCTCAGAGCGCCGGTAATCTGAGGAATTCCCAGATGCTCTGCCATTTCCGGGCCAACCTGTGCGGTATCGCCGTCTACTGCCTGCTTGCCGCAGAGCACGAGGTCGAACTCGCCAAGATGTTTTACAGCAGCAGCCAGAGCCAGGCTGGTTGCCAGAGTATCACTGCCACCCAGAACACGGTCGCTCAGCAGAACGCCGTCATCAGCGCCCATAGCGATTGCTTCCTTCAGAATATCGGTTGCCTGGGGCAGGCCCATGGTCAGTACTGTTACCTTAGCGCCTTCCTTATCCTTCAGGCACAGTGCTACCTCCAATGCCTGACGGTCATAGGGATTCATAATATTTTCTACACCCGTACGGTCTAAGGTATTGGTTTCGCGGTTAAATTTTACTTTTGCCGTATCCGGCACTTGTTTTAAACAAACGAGAATATTCATTTGCTGCCTCCTTAAGCTTATTACAGGAGCTGCTGCTCCGGCTTTTTTACATTCTTCTCTTTATTTTAGCATTTTTGTACTTAAACTTGCAAGTATATCATGAAAGTTTATGAAAAACAGCTCAAATAATTACATCAATCTTTCTTTACCACACAGTTTTCACCAAGTATTTTGACCACATCCTCGGCAAAGCCCGGTGCTTCGCTGTTTACCCAGAAGTTTGGCGTTGTCTTGATAAGCTTACGCGAGCCCATCAGCTGCAGGTATACGCAGTCATCGCCCTTGTATTTTTTGAACAGCTGCATCAGCTCACGCTGCACCAGCGGATTTTCCAGATGCGCTTCGATGCGCAGACGGATCTCCGTAGGCGGCTTGGACGGCAGAGCGCGCACGCTGTTGGCAATAATCTTGCTTTCGCGCTCATCCACGCTGAAGCGTCCTTCAATCGCCACAATGCTGTCCTCATAGATATCCTTGACATTTGTATGATAAGCCTGCGGGAACACGATAATCGGAAAGCGTCCGCTGAAATCCTCCAGTGTCAGAAGAGCCATCGTATCGCCGCGCTTGGTATTTTTTATCACACAATCCGTAATAATACCGGCCACACGCACAAACTGTCCGTCATGCACCTGCGTTTCGCCGCCGAACTGGTGCAGCGGCATGAAGCGCTGCAGCATTTGCTTGTAATCGCTCAGCGGATGGTCGGTAACGTAAAAGCCGATGATTTCCTTTTCGTTCTGCAGAATAAGCTGCTTGGGGATTTCCGGCAGCGGCGGCAGCTTGATTTCCGTCACGCCGAAGCTATCGTCACCGAACAGCCCCAGCTGGCCGTTGGCCTTGTCCCTCTGGCAGGCAGCACCCAAATCAATCGCCTGGTCCATAATAGCCAGCATCTGCGAGCGTCTGGCGCCGAAGGAATCCATTGCGCCGCATTTAATCATATTTTCGATAACACGCTTGTTGACCACGCGCATATTCACACGGCAGCAGAAATCCGTCAGACTCTTGAACGGACCGCCCTCGTTACGGGCGCTGATAATCGCATCGACTGCGGCATCACCGGTATTTTTGATACCTGCCAGGCCGAAGCGGATGGATGCATTCTGATGTACCGTAAAGTTGTGACCGCTTTCGTTGACATCCGGCGGCAGGATTTTGACATTATCATTACGGCAGACGTTGATATACCAGCTCACCTTATCCGCATCACCGATAATGCTGTTGAGGAAGGCCGCATAGAATTGCGGACGCCAGTGCGCCTTCAGATAAGCGGTTTCATAGGCTACCAGCGCATAGGCTACTGAGTGGGATTTGTTGAAGCCGTAACCAGCGAAGTGCTGCAAGAGCGAGAAAATCTGGTCGCTCAGCTCTTCGGGGATATTGTGCAGCTTTTTGGCACCGTCGATAAAGGACTGGCGCATAGAATCCAGCTCCTTGGCCTTTTTCTTGCCCATCGCACGGCGCAGAATATCTGCCTGACCGAGCGTAAAGCCTGCCAGTGCGGAGGTTATCTGCATAACCTGCTCCTGATACAGAATAACGCCGTAGGTATCCTTCAAAATAGGCTCCATCAGTGGATGTAATACCTTCGCCGTGCGCTGTCCGTGACGGCCGGCGATAAAGTCCTCCGCCATACCGGTTCCCAAAGGACCCGGACGGTACAGAGCCACCAACGGAATCAGGTCCTCAAAGCTTTCCGGTGCCAAATCCATAACCAGCTTGGTGATGCCTGCCGACTCCAGCTGGAAAACGCAGGCCGTTTCACCGCGGCGCAGCATTGCGCAGGTCGCCTCATCTGCCAGCGGAATGTTATCAATATCAACCTCTTCACCCGTAGTTTCGCGGATAAAGCGAATGCAGTCACCGATAACTGTCAGCGTGCGCAGGCCTAAAAAGTCCATCTTCAGCAGACCAAGCTCTTCCACCTTATTTTTATCGTACTGGGTGATGACGCCACCCTCACTGCCCTGCTGCAGCGGTACGTAATTTTTCATATTATGCGGTGCGATAATTACACCGGCAGCATGCGTGCCTGCGTTACGCGGCAGGCCCTCTACGCTTTGCGCAAGATCAATCAACTTCTTGACCTCCGGACGCGAGTCGTATGCCTGACGGAAGTCCTTGCTGCCGTTCAACGCCTTCTCCAACGTAATGCCCAGCTCACGCGGAATCAGCTTGGCGATTTCGTCGACCTCACCGTAGCTCATGCCCAGTGCCTTGCCTACGTCGCGCACCGCCGCGCGCGCCTGCAGTGTACCGAAGGTAATAATCTGCGCCACACGCTCCTGTCCGTAACGGCGCACTACATAATCCAGCACCTGATTGCGCTTTACATAGCAGAAGTCGGTATCAATATCAGGCATGCTGACGCGTTCAGGATTCAAAAAGCGTTCGAACAGCAGATGGTAACGCAAAGGTTCAATATTAGTTATACGCAGCAGATAGGCCACGATACTGCCTGCGGCACTGCCACGTCCCGGACCGACCGGAATATCATGGCTGCGGCAATAATTGATGAAGTCCCATACAATGAGGAAGTAGCAGGCGTAGCCCATAGTGTTGATGATGTCCAGCTCAAAATCCAGACGCTTGCGTACCTTCTCATCCACAACCTCGTAGCGCTTAGGCAAGGCCTCCTCGCACAGGTGGCGCAGATAGCTCACAGCATCAAAGCCCTCCGGCACCGGGAACTCCGGCAGCAGCAGATGGCCGAACTCCATCTTCACGTTGCAGCGGTCAGCAATTTTATTGGTATTGCTCAAAGCCTCCGGACAATCGCCGAACAGTGCCTCCATCTCATCATAGCTTTTCAGATAATAGCTGTCGTTGTTGAAGCGCATACGATCAGGCTCATCAACCGTGCTCGTCGTCTGGATGCACAGCAGAATATCCTGCGCCGCGGCATCCTTTTGCTGCACATAATGCAAATCGTTTGTCGCCACCAGACCAAGACCGAACTCCTGCGCCAGCTGCTTCAGCTCCGCGCTGACCTTGTGCTCCTCATCAAGGTCATGGTCCTGAATTTCCAGAAAGTAGTTTTCCTTGCCGAAAATGTCTATATATTCCTGAATGCAGCGACGTGCTCCCTCCAGGTTGTCCTGCAGAATCATCTGCGGCACCTCGCCGGCAACGCAGGCACTGAGGCAGATAACGCCCTCGTGATAGGTACGCAGCACGTCCTTGTCTACGCGTGGTTTATAATAAAAGCCCTCCAGCTGACCAATGCTGACAATTTTCATCAGGTTATGGTAGCCTGTATCGTTCTCCGCCAGCAAAATTAAATGGTACATGCCACGGTTATTTTTTTCCAGATGCGAGCCCTTCGCAAGATACACCTCGCAGCCGATAATCGGCTTGATACCTGCCTTGGTGCACTCCTGATAAAATTCCACTGCGCCGTACATTGCGCCGTGGTCGGTAATCGCCAGGCTGTCCATGCCCAGCTCCTTGGCATAGGCCACCAGCTCGGGGATTTTCGAAGCGCCGTCCAGCAGGCTGTATTCCGTATGTACATGTAAATGAGTAAAGCGTTTTGTCATCTCTTGCTCCTTAATTTAAAAGACCGCTGCCGCGCAAATCCGCGGCAAATGTATGTAAAACTATTCTAGCATTACAGATAAATTTCCTGCCTAAAACTGAAAAAACATACAACCGTGAATTCACAATTCGTTCGTTGTATGTTCTCTTAACATATGTTACAATAAGGCAAGACACTGACAACCGTGTTGCAGGGTGGTGTTGCCGACATTCTCTTGTAGAATGGAGGTGATGCTTATGAAGAACTATGACTTTAAGGACCTGATGGCCTTCGGCATGTTTCTCCTGGCATTACTGACATTTATTTTTCAATATAACAAGTAATCCAGACATAAGAAAACCACTCCTACACATTGCCCGGTGGCGGAGTGGCTTCTTGAGCTAATTTTCCACTAAGGCAACTCACCGTGTGGGCGGTTGTCCTTTGTCTATAATATAGCACATCAAGCTGCTTTTTGCAAGCAAACCGCTTGCTGCAAAAGCAGCTTTTTTCTTACTAACCCAGACATAGGAAAACCGCCCTTAAACTTTGCCAGGTGACAGGGCGGTTCTTCCGCAATAAAAGCTTTGGCAACCCACCGACGTGGGCGGTTGTCCTTTGTCTATAATATAGCATATTACGCTGCTTTTTGCAAGCAAACCGCTTGCTATAAAAGCAGCTTTTTCGCTTCTATTCCCCTTTTTTACCCCACGCCAGACCGATAAGTAAAAAGAACAGATTATACACTAGCGCCGGCAGCAGACTGTTGATTTCCCAAGGACTGATATGCTTCCAGAAAAGTGCCGCAAAAATACCTGCGCCCATAGCAGCCACGCCCATTGAAGCGCGCACCCTGCCCGGGAAGAAAATGCAGAACGTCAGCGGCAGAAAGATACCGCTGCCCCGCAGCGCCATGGAGAGATAATTCCACTCCAGCACCGACGAATCAAGATGCATAAAGACAAACACCATCGCAGCGACAGAAACGGCCAGCACGCTCAGGCGGCTTGCCCACAGCTGGCCTGCAACCGTAGCCTTGAGCCAGATTTTGCTGACGATATCACGTGAAATCATCGTACCTACGCCCAGCGCCAGACCGGCGATTGAGCCCAGGGCTGAAAGCAGCACAGCGCCCAGACCGATACCGCCAAGCCATTGCGGCAGATAGGTAACGAGATACAGCGGCAGTGCGTCAATAGAATTTATCTCCGGATGATGCAGATGCATGAACATACCGATCATTACCGACGGCAATCCCACGGGAATTACTATCAGCGCGGCAGCACAGCAGACAGCTGCAGTTTTGGTATCGCGCGCCGAAAACAGTGCCTGCACATAGGTCTGCGTAGAAATAACACCCACAATCATCGAGCCGAGGCTGACAAGACCGTCCTCCACGCCGCGTCCGAAAAGGCTGAACCAAGGATACGCAGCAAAGCTCTGCGTCAGGCCCTGCCAATGTCCCATATCAGCGTAGGCCAGCAAGCCGCCGACGAAAATGCTGGCGAAAATCAGCACAATCTTAAAAATGCCGGCCATACCGCTGCTGCTAAGGCCACCGAAAAACACCAGCAGCAAAGTAACAGCGATAACAATTGCCGCTGCAGCCAAAAGCGGTACACCGAACAAGCCGGCAATCAGATGCAGCGCGGTAAGCGTGCTCGCCACGATGCTGAAAAAAATACCGGCGCAGGCGCTGAAGGTCGCCAGCCACCCCGCAGGCTTGCCGTAATCCGTAACGAGATACTCCGCTACTGTGGTCAGTGAGCTGCGGCGCAAGGGCACAGCATAAAACGCCGCCATCAGCAATAGCGCAATGCCGCTGCCAAGCGTAAACCACCAGGCCGTCAGCCCCAGCTTGAAGCCAAGCTGCGCCGTACCAACGGTAGCAGCGCCGCCTACAATCGTGCCGATAATCGTGCCTGCGACAAGCCCTGCGCCCGAGCTACGGCCTCCTACGTTATAATCATCGGCAGACTTCACCCTTCTGGCTGCCAAAAGCCCCGGCAGCAGCGTCACCAGAAGCGTTACAGCCAGGCTGATATAATGTGTAGCAGTAAGCTGCATAATGCACCTCCTCCAATATTTTAAGCTGCCGTATGCAAACGTTCTGCCGACAGCATTAATGCTAAAAAGCTCAGTATTAGTATAACACAAAAAATACGGCAAAAAAAGCATAGCCCCCGCAAGAATGCTTTGCTGCGGCAGCAGACGAAAAAAGCGCTTGCTAGCTTGTTTTGCTCAGATTGTTACACAAAAACTATCTTCTTTATTATTGCGAAATTCAGCTTTTTTCTGTATAATATAGTTTATACCTTTATATATTTAGTGTATGCTTTTTGGAGGAAAATTATGAGCCGTTTAAGAATCGAAACACCCGACCAGGCCCAGCTTACGGTCGAGCGCTTGTACAAGGACCTGGAACGACACATCATCGCCAGCCCTCCGGGACTGTGCCCTGTTGATCTGCAGCTGTCGTTCCTCAAAGTCTGCCACGCACAAACCTGTGGCAAATGCGTACCCTGCCGTGTAGGTCTCGCGCAGCTGCAGAATCTTATGGAAGACGTGCTCGCCGGCAAGGCTGACATGCACACTCTGGATTTAATCGAAAGCACCGCGCAAAACGTTGCCAACAGCGCTGACTGCGCCA
>ENA-OPVT01002250-OPVT01002250.1-human-gut-metagenome-genome-assembly--contig:-NODE-2250-length-10582-cov-2.980621_pt1 | contig 10582 bp, 8 predicted proteins | sample MGYA00241499_ERZ501990 | MGnify/ENA primary metagenome ERZ501990 (study PRJEB25962, sample SAMEA2042104) | human gut metagenome | biome: human gut; feature: human-associated habitat; material: faeces...
CAAAATAACACAGAAGGTGATGGAACCTGGTTGCTGAAGGATATAGAAAATTCTTTGAAAATATATTTTTCTTTTTCATGTCTTCGTAAAATTCAGGAGAAACAATCAGATATATATGCTGAAATATATAAATGTATGGAGACTGTTAAAATAATAATAGCTTCGCTTACGTCTGTAGGAATTGTTGCAATAATTTTTACTGACCCTTTATGGTTAAAATTAGTTTCTGCATTTGTATCGTTCTTTGCGGTTTACATTAATGCTTATTATAAAACATTTGATTTACAAAAAATGATGTCTTTACATAAGGCAACTGCAAATAGACTGATAGAAATACGAGATCAATATAAAATTCTTCTTACTAAAATAAGATTGCGAGCGGATTCGCTTGAAAATCTTATTTTAATATATGAAAATCTTGTAAATAAAACAGACCAAATTTATTTTGAGTCCCCAAGTACAAGCAATAAAGCAGTTCGTAGAGCAAGCAAAGCTCTAAACAAAGATAATACATTTTCAGATGAAGAAATTGATTCCTTTTTACCAGAAAGCTTAAGAAGGTGTACTCATGAATAATCGAGTTCAGAAATATGGAGAAAGAATTCCACAGGTAATGCGAAATTTGATTTCACAAAGATATCATACTGTAACACGAGCAATAAATAGTGAATTCTGGAATTCATTAAGTGATACTCTGCATAGTATTTATGTGGGAAGCTACGGTAGAAATACTGCAATTAATACAAGTGATATTGATATATTGATTGAATTACCAAGTAGTTATTTCGATAGATTTAATAATCTAAGTGGAAATGGACAGTCTCGTTTACTACAGGCAGTACGAAATGCAATTTTATGTACATATCCAAGAAGTAATATTCATGCAGATGGACAAGTCGTAAAAATTGCATTTTCTGATGAGATATATTTTGAAATAGTTCCTGCATTTAAGAATGAATTATGGCCAGGATGTTGGGATGGAACTTATAAATATCCTGATTCAAATCTTGGAGGTAGATGGAAATCTACAAATCCAAAAGCTGAGCAAGAAGCTATGGCTCAAAAAAATCGAGATAGTAATGGTCTACTATATGATACTTGTAGACATATTCGCTACATTAGAGATAATAATTTTGCAAGTTACCAATTATCTGGTATTGTTATTGATAGTTTTGTTTACAACGCAATTGGAAATTGGAGATGGCTGAATTCAGACGAAAAATTTTTGCAGTCACATGAAATTTATGAAGACATATTACTAGATTATTATAATAAAAATAATATTTATGGTTCTATGACATTAAACGCACCCGGAAGCAGGATTGCCCAGATTGTATTTACCAGATGCAACTGATTGATCAGGATAAAAGTCGGGATCATTCCTCCACCGAAAAACATGGTAATGAGAAAAATAACATTGAAGAAATTTCTTCCCACAAATTCTTTCTTGGACATTGGATATGCTGCCAGCAGAGTTACCAGAACTGAAATAATGGTAAACACCAGGGAATAAAAAAATGAGTTTGCAAAGCCTCTCCAGATCATATTATTTTCAAGAACTCTGCGGTACGCATCGATCGTCCACTTCCGCACATCAAAGCTGATCCCCTGGCTGTTCAGCACATTCGGATCCATAAAGGATGCGATCACAACATATAAAAGCGGAACCAGAATGGAAAGTACAAATGCACCCAGAAGTACGTATCCGATTCCTAAAATGGCTTTGTCAGATGCCGAATATTTCTTTTTCTTTGCTTTTGCCATAACAGCACCTCCTATAATCCCTCTCCGTCATTCAGTTTCTTGACTACCCAGTTTACAAAGATCAAAAGAATTACATTGATCACTGAATTAAACAGCCCCACTGCTGTAGAATATCCATAGTCTCCATTCAGAAGACCGATTCTGTATACATAAGTAGAAAGAATCTCAGATGCAGGAAGGTTCATATCTGTCTGCAGTGCATATGCTTTTTCAAAACCAATGCTCATAATATTTCCGGCCTGAAGGATAAACTGGATCACAATGATGTTTTTAATAGCCGGAAGCTGTACATACCAGATCTGCTGCAGGATATTTGCTCCATCCACCACTGCTGCCTCTTCCAGATCCTTACTTGCATTGGCAAGTGCTGCAGTATACATAATGGATGCCCATCCGGCTGTCTGCCAGATTCCGCTGGCTATGTAAATGGTACGAAATGCTGCCGGCATAGTCATCCAGTTGGCATCGGAACCGATCAGTTTATTCAGCGGACCTACCGGTGAAAGAAACATACGAACCATACCACAGAGTACGATAACGGAAATAAAATTCGGCGCATAGATCAGAAGCTGAATTTTTTTCCTGATCCCGGCTCTCCGGATCTGATTCAGAAGAAGTGCCAGGATGATCGGAATCGGAAATCCCCACAGCAGTCCGTAAATACTCAGTTTCAAAGTGTTCACAAGATAATTCATAAAATCCGGTGATGCCAGAAATCTCCGGAAGTATTCCAGTCCTACCCATTTGCTTCCAAATACACCATCAATGACATTGTAATCCTCAAAAGCGATCAGTACGCCACCCATGGGCACGTATTTGAAGATGATCGTCAGAAGAAGTGCAGGCAGCAGAAAAAACACATACAGCTGCCAGTTCTTTTTCACATACTGAAGCTTTTCTGCAGCAGTTCTTTTTCCTGCCGGAACAGCTTTCGCAGAACCTTTTTTCATTCTCTTTTCCTCCCGTTTTGTTCTTTCGTTCTTGTTTAGTAACCGGTAAAGTAACCGGTTACTTTACAATTTGATACTACTATATGACATAGCTTCTGTCAACCTTTTTTGTTAATTTATTCAAGAAAAGTTACCGGTAACTTAACTGGTTATTTTTTTATTGCTATTTAACGTCTGTATTGTTATACTTAATTACATCAATCCAATTATCTTGTACGGTCTGCAGATTTCTCTTATATGATCACATCTGCATTCCGTATCATAACTTTCTGCTGTTAAAAGGAGACTATTTTTTTATGGCTAAAAAACAGGTAACATTTGCCGATATTGCAGAATACACTGGTTTTTCCAAGACTACGATCTCCAGATATTTCAATCATCCGGATTCTCTGACCCTGGAAAATCAGGAAAAGATCGCAAAAGCCCTTGATGAGCTCGGCTACAGAAAAAACAAGCTTGCCAGGGTTCTTGCCAATGGAAAAAGCGAATTTGTAGGGATCATTGTCCCGAACCTTTATCTTCATTATTATTCCGAAATGCTGACACAGCTTCTTCGAAGTTACTCCGATTATCATTACAAATTTCTGGTTTTTGTCAGTGATGGCGGCCCGGAGAAAGAAATGCAGTATCTGGACGAGCTGATGGCTTATAAGATTGAAGGACTTATTGTTCTCAGCCATACTCTTTCCTCTGAAAAACTGGCTTCCTATAATATTCCTGTGATCGCCATTGAACGTGAAGCAGAACATATATGCAGCGTTACAACAGACAATTACATGGGCAGCATGCAGGCTACTTCTCTGCTGATACGTAATCAGTGTGATGTACTAATCCACATCAATGTCCATGTACCTGAGAATATTCCGGCTTATGACCGTATCCGTGCCTTTGAGGAAACATGCCGGGAATATCATGTTCCTTATGAACTGAACCTTAATGTTTCCGGTGATTCCTATCAGGAGCTTTTTGAACAGATGCGTGTGATCTTTCAGGATATTGACAGTAAATATTCCGGTCAGAAAAAAGGCATATTTTTATCCAATGATACTTACGCAAATATATTTCTCAATCTGATCTTCCAGAAATACAACTGTCTGCCGGATGAATATCAGATCATCGGATTCGATAATTCACCCATTGCTGCGGAGTCCATCATCCCGATCACTACTATTGGACAGCAGATTGATGTGATCGCACAGACTACCATGGAACTGCTTGTGGAACAGATGAACGAAATGAAGAAAAGAAAACCGGCACCGCTTCAAAAACCGATCCACAAAAAGATCACTCCTGTTCTGATACGACGGCAGACAACAGGAGACTGAAAATACTTACAACATTTTTCCATATTCCATAACAACCCGTATATTCATGTACTGGAAACTTCATGCTATAATTCTGTGGAAAAATGTCAGATAACCATTACCGCCGGGAAATATTTTACAGGTTTCCCGACATCTATAAATATCTATTCAGGGAGGAAATCATGAAAAAAGATCAGGAAATTTTTCAGGAACGTTTAAACCATCATCACGACGAGCTTCGATGGCTGTACACAGAGCTTTATCACAATGACGATATGTTTGCAGAGCTCTGCGACCAGATGTATCAGTATTTTACAGCACGCCGCCGCGCTCTCAAAAACCGCGACCTGGAAAGAGAAAAAAATCCGGACTGGTTCCGCCAGAAGGATATGCTTGGCATGATGCTCTATATTGACAATTTTGCCGGCAACATTAAAGGAGTTTCCGCAAAACTTCCATATCTGAAAGAATGCAACGTGAACTGTCTTCATCTGATGCCTTTCCTGGATACCCCGAAAGGCCGTTCCGACGGTGGTTACGCAGTTGCGGATTTCCGCAAAGTCCGCCCGGATCTTGGTACCATGGAAGATCTTTCCGCCCTTGCTGACAAATGCCACAAAAACGGAATGAACCTGTGTATGGATTTTGTTATGAACCACACTTCTGAAGATCACGAGTGGGCAAAAAAAGCACGCCAGGGTGACGGAGAATATATGAGCCGTTACTTCTTTTACAACAACCGCAAGATTCCGGACGAATACGAAAAGACCGTACCGCAGGTATTCCCTACCACTGCTCCCGGAAACTTTACCTGGCTTCCGGATATCGGTCATTATGTCATGACTACTTTTTATCCTTATCAGTGGGATCTGAACTACGGAAATCCCCGTGTTTTCAATGAGATGATGTACAACTTCCTCTTCCTTGCAAACCAGGGAATGGATGTGATCCGTATTGACGCGGTTCCGTATATCTGGAAAGAGCTGGGAACTCCTTGCCGTAACCTGAAACAGGTTCACACCATCGTCCGTATGATGCGTATGATCGCTGAGATCGTCTGCCCGAGTGTTGTTCTTCTGGGCGAGGTTGTTATGGAACCGGAAAAAGTTGTTCCGTACTTTGGAACCGTGGAGAAACCGGAATGCCATATGCTTTACAATGTAACAACAATGGCTACAACCTGGAACAGCATTGCCACCCGTGATATCCGCCTTCTGAAAAAACAGATGGATATTGTGAACAGCCTTCCGAAGCAGTATACTTTCCTAAATTATCTCCGCTGCCATGATGACATTGGCTGGGGACTGGATTTCGCCACTCTGAAAGACTGGGGTATGGACGAGCCGGCCCACAAGCGTTACCTCAACGATTTCTTCACAGGAAAACATCCGGGAAGCGACAGCCGCGGAGAGCTTTATAACGATGATCCGGTAACTCAGGATGCCCGTTTCTGCGGAACCACTGCTTCCATGTGTGGAATCGAGGCTGCACTTTTTGAAAAAAATGATGAGAAGCTGGAAAGAGGTATCCGTGAAGATCTGATGCTTCACGCATATATGCTTACCCAGTCCGGAATCCCGATGCTTTACAGTTCCGATGAAGTTGGCCGTCTCAATGATTATTCCTATAAAGATGATCCGGATAAAGCAGCGGATTCCCGCTATATCCACCGCGGTGCTTTCCAGTGGGATCTCGCGAAAAAACGGAAATCAAAAACTTCTGTTGAGGGCCAGATCTTCCAGACACTGAGTCGCATGGAGCAGATCCGCCGCCAGGAATCTGTTTTTGACAAAGACTGCGATGTGTATACATACGATGTTCATGATGACAGCATTCTCTGCATCCTCCGCCAGAAGGGAAATGAACGTTTTATCGGAATTTTCAACTTCAGTGACAGTGAAAAAACTGCATGGATGCAGGAAGAAGGAACCTTCCGTGATCTTATTACCGGACAGACTCTGGAGCTTAAGGATGTGGTGCTTCCGGCTTATGGATTTATGTGGTGTAAGAGGATGTAATGATCCTGTGGCAGTTTCCAGGATCATGAGATCACTGACTTACCTTTAATTTGTTATTCGTGTAAATAAAAAAGACGTGGCCTTACGGATCGATATATTTCATTCATTAACGACTCAGTAAATGAATGAACCTGTCAATCCGGGTCCACGTCTTTTTATTATGTAATATCTTTATTTTTTATAGGCTGTTCTGACATTCAGAAATTACTTGCAGAGCTCTTCTGCCATTGCATCGATCTCTGCCACATTCTCATCGCTGAGAGAGGACATGATCTTTACATTGTTCTCAAGCCATGTGATGTTTTTGCTCTTCTCGAACATTCCTTTCATGACTTTGGCTGCAGTCGGTGCCCAGCTTCCGTTCTCGATGAGGCCGATGGTACGGTTCTGGTAATTACGCTCTGTCAGGTTCTCGATGAATGTACGCATAAACGGGAATGCTTCTCCGTTGTATGTAATGCTGGCCAGTACCAGCTTGCCGTAGCGGAAAGCGTCTTCCACTGCCTCTGCCATGTCTTCTCTTGCAAGATCGCAGACAACAACCTTCGGGCAGCCCTTTTCTTCCAGCTTCTGTGCAAGAAGCTCTGCTGCTTTCTTTGTATGTCCGTATACAGATGTGTAGGCGATCATTACTCCTTCACTCTCTACTTTATAAGAAGACCAGATATCATATTTCTCCAGATAATGTCCAAGATTTTCAGTAAGGATCGGTCCGTGAAGCGGGCAGATGGTCTGGATATCAAGAGTTGCTGCTGCCTTGAGAAGCTTCTGTACCTGCGGACCGTATTTTCCGACGATTCCGATATAGTAGCGACGTGCTTCGCAGTCCCAGTCCTCTTCTACATCAAGAGCTCCGAATTTACCAAAGCCGTCTGCGGAAAACAGAACTTTGTCTGTGCTGTCATATGTAACCATAACCTCCGGCCAGTGAACCATCGGTGCAAATACGAAGGTAAGGACGTGTTTTCCAAGTGTCAGGGTGTCACCGTTGGCTACAATATGTTTCTTTCCTTCCAGATTCATTCCACGGAAGAAATTCTCCATCATGGTAAAGGTCTTTGTGTTGGCAACAACAGTTGTATCCGGGTATGCTTTCATGAAATTCTCAATATTTGCTGCATGGTCCGGCTCCATATGCTGGACTACAAGATAATCCGGTTTCGCACCATCCAGAACCTCTGCAACTTTTCCCAACCACTCTTCTGTGAAGCCGGCATCTACAGTGTCCATAACTGCGATCTTCTCATCTTTGATCACATAGGAGTTGTAGGACATTCCGTTTGGCACTACATACTGTCCCTCAAACAGGTCTACCTGATGATCGTTTACTCCTACATAATAAATATCATTTCCGATTTTCATTGTATTGAGTTCCTCCTTAGTCTGCTGTATTTTATATTTCCAATATTTCTGAAAATACTTTCTTATTGCTCTCATTTATTATATCATTGTTCGTACTGAAATCAATGTAGAATCTATAAATAAAAACAAACCTCTGCGCCTGGTAAAAGAGCTATTTTCCCCTCTTTACAAACCTATTCCAACATAGTATTGTATACCTTGGATGAAGGAATTTTTTATAATTTTTATGAGGTAAACTATGTGTGAAAATGAAAAAAAGAAAACGTCTTCCATTGAGATGACCTCCGGCTCTCTCTGGAAAAATATCATCCTCTTTAGCCTTCCCCTGATGGGGTCCCAGGTGTTGGAGGTTCTTTTTAATTTAAGTGATGTTGCGGTTGTAGGGCGATTTGCAGATTACATGGCACTTGGAGCTGTGGGTTCCACAACTCTGCTGGTCACTTTATTTACCGGAATCCTGATCGGCATGGGCGCCGGAGTCAATGTTCGTGTAGCACACGAGCTGGGTGCCGAAAACAGAAAAGGTACCGAAGAAACGATTCATACATCTCTTCTTCTCTGTGCCATCGCAGGACTTCTGGTCTGTGTCGTCTGTCTTCTGTTTTCCGGACAGATGCTGTCCATGATGAATACGAAACCGGAGCTGATGGACCAGGCTGTTTTATATATGAAGATTTATGCTCTGGGTATGCCGGCCATGGCTGTATACAATTTCGGTAACGGCGTATTAAGTGCCCGCGGCGATACGAAGCGACCGCTGATCTATCTTTCCATTGCCGGAGTGATCAACGTTCTTCTGAACCTGTTTTTCGTTATCGTCTGTCATATGGCCGCCGCAGGTGTAGCAACTGCCAGCGCGATCGCACTGTATATCTCCGCAGCGCTGGTAATGATCCACCTCCTTCGGAGAAAAGACGAATGCAGGGTATCCCTGCGTAAGCTCCGTCTTCACCCGAAGGCCTGTAAAGCAGTACTGCTTCTTGGTATTCCCACAGGTCTGCAGAATGGAATTTTTGCCATTGCAAATCTGTTCGTACAGGCCGGTGTCAACTCCTTCGATGCAGTCACGGTTTCCGGAAATGCCGCTGCCGCAAATGCAGACTCTCTGATCTACAACGTCATGTTTGCTTTCTATACTGCATGCGCAAGCTTCATCGGTCAGAACTGGGGTGCCGGAAATAAAAAACGTATGCTGAAAACTTATGGGATCAGCCTTACCTATGCCTTCATCGCAGGCGCGATCCTTGGTGGACTGCTTCTTGTTTTCGGTCCGCAGTTTCTGTCACTGTTTGCCACAGAACCGGCAGTCATCGATGCCGGCATGGAGAGGATCCGGATCATGGGCTTCAGCTATGCCTTCAGCTGTTTTATGGATTGCAGTATCGCCGCTTCCCGTGGCATCGGAAAAAGTATCCCACCGACCATCATCATCATTCTGGGATCCTGTGTATTCCGTGTCATCTGGTTCTATACGGTGTTTGCACACTTCCAGACCATTTCCTCACTTTATCTCCTGTATATTTTCTCATGGGGAATTACAGGCTTTGCGGAGGTTCTGTTCTTTGCTGTAAGCTTCCGGAAAATTCGGACCTGATACTTCAAATATATAGCGCCAGACGAAGCATTGATCTGGCGCTTTTTATATCTTTCTCGCGTTTTATGTACATTTGTCTTTACAAGGCGGACATAATTGTATATAATTATCCTGTTGTGCTTTTACGCGATGCAGTAATACCGACTTAGAACGATCCTCCCTTTACACTGGATCGTTGCTTTGCGGCTCAGCATTTTTTAGCACACTCACACAATAGGAAAGAGGAAACTAGTTATGAAAAAACTGATTCAAAAATGGAACAGCATCAACCTGATCAAGCGTATCATCTGTGGTCTGATCGTTGGTATCATTCTCGGACTTGCGATCCCTCAGGCATCTGTGATCTCCATTCTCGGTGATCTGTTCGTCGGTGCTCTTCGTGGAATTGCTCCGCTTCTGGTGTTCTTCCTGGTAATGAGCTCTCTGTGCCACATGGGAAAAGGCCAGAAAACAAACATGAAATTCGTTGTTGTACTTTATCTTCTGGGAAATATACTCTCAGCACTGGCAGCTGTTATCTCCAGCCGTCTGTTCCCGATCATGCTGACTTTTTCCGAAAGTACAAATACTTCCGACGTCACTCCGCCAAGCGGTGTTGCAGAGGTCCTCAAAAACCTTCTGATGAACATTGTTTCCAACCCGGTTGACGCACTTGTCAACGCCAACTATATCGGTATCCTTGCATGGGCCATCATCTTCGGTATCGCACTGAAGGCCGCAAGTGAAACTACCAAGACTGTCATCGAAAACATTTCCGATGCAACCTCCACAGCCGTAAGATGGATCATCAGCCTTGCTCCATTTGGTATCATGGGCCTGATCTTCACAACCATCTCCGAGCAGGGACTTAGTGTACTGTTAAGCTATGGCCGTCTGATCTGTGTACTGGTGGGAACCATGCTCTTTGTCGCACTGGTGATCAACCCGATCATTACTTTCATCTGCACACGCCAGAATCCGTATCCGCTGGTTCTGCGCTGCCTGAAGGACAGTGGTATCACAGCATTCTTCACAAGAAGCTCTGCCGCCAACATTCCGGTAAACATGGAGCTGTGCAAGGATCTCGGACTTGATGAGGATACCTACTCCATCTCCATCCCTCTTGGTGCGACCATCAACATGGGTGGTGCAGCGATCACCATTTCCATCATGGCTCTGGCAGCTGCACATACACTCGGTATCAGCGTAGACTTCCCGACCGCTCTGATCCTCTGCATCCTGGCTGCTGCAAGTGCGGCAGGTGCTTCCGGAGTTGCCGGTGGTTCTCTTCTTCTGATCCCGATGGCCTGCAGCCTTTTCGGAATCCCCAATGATGTTGCCATGCAGGTAGTTGGTGTCGGTTTCATCGTAGGCGTGATCCAGGATTCCTGTGAGACAGCACTGAACTCTTCCACAGACGTACTTTACACAGCATGCGCCTGCAGGATCAGAAAGAATAAATGATCACACTTATAAACCGTCAGGTGGATATTCGTAATTGAAACAGGGGACTCCCTTGATTCGGTTAAAAGGAGCAGATCTTCCGTATTTGGAAAATCTGCTCCTTTTTTTAGCGGGCTACGGCAACTGAATTCGGGTGAAATATACCGC
>ENA-OPVT01002265-OPVT01002265.1-human-gut-metagenome-genome-assembly--contig:-NODE-2265-length-10543-cov-4.474447_pt1 | contig 10543 bp, 10 predicted proteins | sample MGYA00241499_ERZ501990 | MGnify/ENA primary metagenome ERZ501990 (study PRJEB25962, sample SAMEA2042104) | human gut metagenome | biome: human gut; feature: human-associated habitat; material: faeces...
GATTGGAACCGGTGTAGGAACCAATGCACTTCTTGCAAGGACACTTGGACAGGGAAACAGGGAAAAGGCTGCAAAGGTAGCAGGAAACAGTCTGTTCCTGGGTGTGATCATTTACGTGGTCTGCTTACTGTTTGGTATTTTTGGAGTGAAAGCATATATTTCATCACAGACAGTTGATGCAGAAGTACTTGAAATGGGAGTCAGTTATCTGCGGATATGCTGTGTGATTTCTTTTGGTATTATTTTCTTTTCTTTATTTGAAAAGCTATTACAGGCAACAGGTCGTTCTCTTTATTCTACAATCGGACAGGTGGTTGGTGCCGTTGTAAATATCATTCTCGATCCGATCATGATCTACGGTATTGGACCTTGCCCTGAAATGGGAGTGAAAGGTGCAGCTTACGCAACTGTAATTGGTCAGGTTGCTTCTGCTGTATTGCTGCTTATTTTTCATATGAAACTGAACAGGGAATTCGGGCATGGACCGAAATACATGAAACCGAATGCTGGTGTTATAAAAGAAATCTATGCAATCGGACTTCCGGCAATTATTGCGCAGGCTCTGATGTCTATTATGGTTTATGTGATGAATCTGATCCTGAAGTTCAATCCATCAGCACAGACAGCCTATGGATTGTTCTATAAAGTCCAGCAGTTTGTTCTCTTCCTTGCTTTTGGTCTGCGAGATGCGATCACTCCGATCATTGCATTTGCTTATGGAATGAGAAGTAAAAAGAGAATTCAGGATGCTATCAAATATGGACTTATTTATACTATTGCATTAATGATTCTGGGAATTGCAATTACGGAGATTTTCCCCGGAGCGTTTGCAATGCTGTTTAATGCAGGACAGTCAAGAGAATATTTTATTGCCACGATGAGAGTGATTTCAGTGAGTTTCTTGTTTGCCGGAATTAATGTTGCTTATCAGGGAATTTACCAGGCATTGGATGGTGGCCTGGAATCACTGGTGATTTCACTTTTGAGACAGCTGATTATTATCCTGCCATTGGCGGGAATCTTTTCTCTGTTTGTCAGAAATGGTCAGATGGGAGTTTCGTTGATCTGGTGGGCATTTCCAATTACTGAAATAATTTCATGTTTTGTGGGATATGTATTTTTAAAGAAAATCAGAAAAAATAGGGTTGATGTTTTAAACTAGGAGGAATCAGAGATGGCAAAAAGAATTATTACGATCAGCAGGGAATTTGGAAGCGGTGGACGTTTTATCGGAGAAGAAGTGGCAAAGAAACTCGGAATTGCCTATTATGATAAAAATATCATTGGTCAGATTGCAGAAAAGTCCGGCTTATCACCGGAATATATTCAGGAAAATGCGGAATTATCTCCGAAAAAAGGTTTGTTCGCATATGCATTTTCCGGTCGTGATATCACAGGAAAATCTGTGGAGGACATGGTGTATGAGGCACAGACAAATATTATTTTAGGATTGGCTGAGAAGGAGCCTTGTGTGATCATTGGAAGAAATGCAGACTATATACTGAAAGACCGGGATGATGTGCTGAATGTATTTATTCATGGGGACATGCCGGAAAAAATAAAGCGTATCACTGGTTTATACAATGTAGAAGAGAAGGAAGCTGTGAAAATGATGGCAGACACAGATAAAAGGCGAAGAACAAATTATAACTTTTACACAGATCAGAACTGGGGAAAAGCCAGCAATTACACACTGTGCCTGAACAGCTCACAGCTTGGATATGACAGATGTGAGATGATAATTATGGAATGCGTGAAATAAAAACAGATTATGTTTTTTATTCAAATTGACTGAGTGGAAGATCCCTTTTTCCATGTAGTGTATCTGTAAAATAAAAGAGGCAGATATAATGAAAAGGAATAAACCAGCTTGTATCATTCAGGTAAGAGTTAAGTGATGGAAGCATTTCAGATAATAATAGTTACTTTGCGCATTTTGTGTTATAATTGAGATTAACAGGAAATGATAAATATCTGCAAAATGAATGTTTATCAGGAACTTACCGGAGGACATTTTAGTTAAGACGTAATAGATTTCGGACTTTGTAAAATGCAAAAGGGAGATCAATGATATGAGAAAAAAAACAGTTCAAACAAGCAGTACCAAAGGTAATGCAAAGAGTAATACAAAGAGCAATGCAAGAAACAGCGTAAAAAGCAGTGTAAAAAGCAGTGCAAAAAACAGCCCTCAAAAAGCTGTTAAGACTGTTGCTCCAACAGTAGAGAATGTTTCTGTTAAGCAAGCCGTAATTATTCAGGAGCCATCTGTTGAACAGAATGAACAGAACATTCCAACGAGACAGCCTGATCTGGGACCGCGAAGAAGTGTAGCCTTCATTGGATCAGAATGTTATCCATTTGTTAAGACCGGCGGATTGGGAGATGTAATGTCTGCCCTGCCAAAGAGTCTGGCAAAATTAAACATTGATGTTAAGGTCATTATTCCAAGATACAAATGTATTCCTCAGAAATTTCAGGAAAAGATGGAATACAGGGGTTCCTTTGATATGAATCTCTGCTCTGATGGAAAGCAGTATTATGTGGGAATTATGGAATATCAGGAGGATGGGGTTGTCTATGATTTTATAGATAATGATGAGTTCTTCTCCTGGGGAAATCCATATACGAATCTCATAGATGACATTCCGAAATTCTGTTATTTTGCAAAAGCTGCCCTTGCTGCCCTTAATTATCTGAACTGGACTCCTGATGTAGTACATTGTCATGACTGGCAGGCAGCTTTAGTACCACTTTATCTGAGAACCTGTTTTCAGGATACAGATGTAGGACGTGCAATTTCAGTACTCACAATACATAATCTGAAGTTCCAGGGTATTTATGACAGAAAAAAGATTCAATACTGGTCAGGACTTCCTGATTATGTATTTAATAAGGACTGCATGATCCAGAACTGGCTGGATGCCAATATGTTAAAGGGTGGCATCGCTTACAGCAATAAAGTTACAACTGTAAGTAACACCTATGCCTGGGAGATTCAGACAGAGGAATATGGAGAGGGACTTGCAGAGCATTTAAGATATCACAACAATAAGATTTTGGGAATTGTGAATGGTATTGATACGGATATCTGGAATCCTGCAACTGATAAGTTGTTAGCTGCTGATTATGATGAGAAGTCAGCGATAAAGAATAAAAAGATTAATAAAAAAGCTCTTCAGGAATCTCTGGGGCTGGATGTAGATGAGCATAAGATGGTAATCGGACTTATTTCACGTCTCACCAATCAGAAAGGTCTTGATCTTGTAAATGACGTAATCCCGGGAATTATGGATGAACATACGCAGGTGGTTGTTCTTGGTACTGGTGATTCTCAGTATGAAAATACATTCCGTTATTATGAAAACAAATATAAAGGCAATTTCTGTGCATATATTGCTTACAATGAAAATGTGGCTCACAATATTTATGCAGGATGTGATGCACTTCTGGTTCCATCAAGATTTGAACCATGTGGACTTACACAGCTTATAGCCATGAGATATGGTGCAGTTCCGATTGTAAGAGAGACCGGAGGACTCAAAGATACGGTTCAGCCTTATAATATGTTTGAAAATACAGGAAACGGTTTTACATTTGACAGATATGAAAGCGGGCTGCTTTACGATGCGATCAACAGAGCAAAGACGCTCTATTTCGAGAATAGAAAATCCTGGGATGATATGGTGATCCGTGATATGAATAAAGATGTTTCCTGGGAAAAGAGTGCAAAACAGTACAAAGATATGTATGTAGGATTAACACCAAGAGATTAGTGTGCCGACAATATGCTCAGGCGTATATTTCGAAAACGATGTACTGGTCTTTCCAAATGGTTACGCAGTGCGTAACAAATTGAGACAAATCTGGTTGATAAACCAGATAAAAGTGGTATACTGAACACAGAAGAAAAGAAACCGTGTGGAATTACAGTTTTGTTTCACACGGTTTTTTAGAAAATTAAGGTTAGATAAAACTAACATATATGATAGCGATTTACTGGACAATGTAAAGAGGACGGATTTCTATGAAAATATTGATTTATGGTGTCTGGTGTGATTGGAGGAAAACAACATGAAAAACGAAGAATACAAAAAACTGTCAATTGCTGAATTTACAAAAGCAGCAGGAAGATATGAAAGTAACCATGCGGGTATTTACGAAATGTGTAAGAAGGACTATCCGGATATTTTGGAAGAATTAGAGAAAGAGCCATTTAGAGATTTATTGGACGCTGGATGTGGACCGGCTCCGATGATTTCTTTATTAGCAGAAAAATATCCAGACCGACATTATACAGGTCTGGATTTGACTCCGGCCATGATTGAACAGGCAAAAAAGAAAAACATTTCAAATGCAACGTTTGTTGTAGGAGACTGTGAGAACTTTCCTTTTGAAAATGATTCATTTGATGCAATTATTTGTTCTATGAGTTTTCATCATTATCCGGATCCACAGGCATTTTTTGACAGTGTAAAAAGATGTCTTCGCCCAAATGGAAGATTGATCCTGCGGGATGTGACCAGTGACAATAAAGTATTGGTATGGCTGATGAATACATTGGAAATGCCTCTGGCAAATATATGCGGACATGGAGATGTTCGAGTTCCAACAAGAGATGTGGTCATGAAATGCTGCAGAAAAGTAGGATTAAAAGTAGAAAAATTTGAAATCCGCAAAGGTATGAGGATGCATTGTGTTGTCAGAAAAGCCTGAAGGAGACTAGCTATGAAATTTTATGAAAGTGGAGACAATCGTAAACCTGTGATATTTTTATTTCCCGGTACCTGTTGCCTGTATAGTAGCTTTGATCATGTACTGGATGGGTTACATTCTTATTTTTATACGGTAGCAGTTTCTTATGATGGATTTGATCCAAACGAGAAAACAGAATTTTATTCGATGGAAGATGAATGTGAAAAAATTGAGCAGGAAATCAGAACAAAGTATGGTGGGAGAATTAAAGCAGCGTATGGGTGTTCCCTTGGTGGAAGTTTTGTATCCCTTTTGATTCAGCGAAAAAGAATTCATATAGATCATGGCATCATTGGGAGCAGTGATATGGATGAAGCAGGTTCGTTTATGGCAAAGCTCCAGTCATCTATCATTGTGCCAATTATGTATAAAATGGTACACACGGGTAAATTACCTAAGTTTATGCAAAAGAAAATAAATGAAGCAGATGAATCAAGAAAGAAACTGATTGATGGATTTGTAAATATGTTTGGTATTGACAAGGGAGGAAGTCCATGGATTACGAAACAGAGTGTTTATAATCAGTTCTATTCTGATCTGGTTACGAAAGTCCAGCATGGAATTGATGTACCGGGAACAACAATTCACGTGTTTTATGCAACAAAGATGGGTGAAAAATACGAAAAGAGATATTGTACTTATTTCAAAAATCCGGATATCCGAAGACATAACATGCAGCATGAAGAACTGTTTTGCTGCCATAGTGCAGAATGGGTGAAAGAAGTAAAAAAAGCAGTAGAAGGCGACAGACAATGAAAGAAAAAGTGAATGTGACAGGTGTGCCGGAAACGATGGTACAGACCTTGTATGCAAGAGCAAAAGAAACAAAAAAGAAAAATGCTAAAATAAATGACGAAATTGCAGTAGAACTTGTGAAAAAGCTTGATTATGACTTTTCCAAAGCGGATAAAGATAACGCTATGACTTATGGTGTGATTGCGAGAACAATTGTATTAGACCGGATGGTTAAGCAATATTTGGAGAAAAATGCAAATACAGTTGTTATAAATATTGCATGTGGACTGGATACCAGATGTTATCGAATGAAAGGGAAATATCTGCATTGGTACAATATAGATTTGCCGGAGACTATGAAGATAAGGCGGCAATTTCTTCCAGAAACAGGTCCGATATATCAGATTGTAAAGTCTGCAATGGATAATTCCTATATAGATGATATCGATTATCACGGTGAGAATGTTCTGGCAATAATCGAAGGGCTTACAATGTATTTGTGTGAAAAAGATATCAGAAAAATGTTTTCTATTATTGAAAAATCGTTCAAAAAGGTAACCGTAATGGTCGAAACCATGTCACCTTTTGTTGTAAAACATGTGAAAGAAAAATCCATAGAGGGAAGCAATGCAAAATTCACATGGGGAGTTAAGAACGGAACAGAACTGCAAAGAATTGTGCCGGGATTTTCTGTTCAACAGGAAGTCAGTCTGGTTGAAGGAATGAAAAAGCTTATACCGATTTATCATGTGATAGGAAAGATTCAAATCGTTCGGAATATCTCAAACAAAATAATAGTTTTGGAGAAACGTGGCCGATATTAAGGAGATGATAAATGAAGAAAAGACATTTTGATGTGGAAACAGATGGATTTTATGGTTCATACTGGAAATGCAAAACAGGATCAGACTGTGCAATGATTGCCATGATCGGGGATGATCCAGAGGATTATCTGGCGCATACATCCGTGAAATGGCTACATAAACTCGGTGTGAATGTGATGACAATGTCACCTGGAAAAAAAGATTATGGACATCATAATTATCCATTGGAACGTATAGAGAAAGCAATCAATTGGTTAAAAGCACATGGTGATCAGAAGATAGGAATTGTCGGGGCATCTACTACAGGAACACTGGCATTGACTGCTGCTTCTTAGTGAAACTGGCATTTCAGGCAGCAAGAAAACATCCGAAAGAATGTCGCAGAGCACGTCTGGATATTGACTGGCGGGTAAGAAATGCTGTTGCAAAATGGAAGAGAGTAGATAGATAAAAAATAGACAGAAGGTGGAAGTGTGGTATTTAAAACAACAGGAAATAAATCAAATCCAGTCATCTTGTTTTTCCATACAATGGGAGTAATTGGGGAAAGCAGTATGTCGGACGGGATATAGATAATCAGTTAAATCTCCACACAAAGCAATCAAGGATATGATTTAAAGGGGATGTCGGTTAATTCCACATTTCGGCATCCCCAGTAGTGATTGAAAGGATCCCAGCAAGAAGTAAATCAGCATAAACTAATTATCCATTTACGCCTTTTAAAGACAATTAACGATACAGCAAGCCTGAATAATTCCTCCGTGGTAAGCAATGTATACACACCAACAATTCCCCAATTGAATACATATGCTGCAAGCAGACACAGTGGAATTCCGATACACCATGTGCCAACAATATCAATGATCATAATGATTTTGGTGTTACCGCCACTTCTTATAATGCCTTCGCCAAGTATCATATTTTCCACTTTGACCGGAGCATACAAGGCAAATACGATAAGCAGTGTCTTTCCAAGATCTTTTACGCTGTCATCAACACGATATAATCCGGTATATACTCCGGCCAAAAGAATGAGTAAAGCCGATACCGTTACCGCACCAAATAAGCCTGCATACATAATCTTCTTTGATTCTGTGTAAGCCTCATCATATTCTTTCCTGCCAAGTCTTTTGCCGACTATCACACCGGCAGCCGCAGACAATCCACTAAGTGCCCCTACCATAAGCCCTTGTATCGGACCGGTAAGTGTATAGGCTGCAAGGCTTGATGTGCCAAGATGTCCATAAACAGCAGACTCCACATTTTGCCCGAGACTCCATAAAAATTCACTGATTAGAATCGGCATAATCATTATCAGATAATCCCTGATCGTGATTTTTTTAAAATGTAGAGACAATACCGGTTTATCTCCATCTTTTCTGATACATAAGACAAATCCGACAACAATAAATATCAGGTTAAACAATTGCGAAATAAGTGTGGCAATGGCAGCACCCTTTATTCCCATACATGAAAATCCCAATTTCCCAAATATCAGCAGATAGTTCAGCCCTGTGTTTACAATAACTGCTCCAAAGCTTGCCAGAAATGGTATCGTGGCATATTCCTTACAGCGCAGCCATGAGGATAAAATATTGCTGATAGCCATTGGAATATAAGAAAACGCTATAATTCTAAAATAAACCGCACCAGTATTTATAATACTCATATCTTTCGTATATAATCCAAGAATCTGCGATGGAAAAACTCCTGCTGCAAGCAGGAATAATGCTGATATCATAATTCCGCAGATGAGGCTCACATCAAAACTGCACCATGCTTCTTTTGTTTCTTCTGCACCAATAAACTGTGCAATTAATATCCCGGCAACCGTGCTTACTGCACCAATCACCACTGAAAAAATCAATGAAAAATTACCGCATAATCCAACTGCCGATATATTTGTCTCGCCTAACTGTCCGATCATGATCTGGTCAACAATTGAAAATGATGCCTGCAGCATGCTTTGCAATGTGACAGGAATTGCTATTTTACACAATGATTTCATAAACTTTGACATTATAATTTCCTCGTACTTTCCCTTTGTATTAAATCAACCGGTAACACGATTTCTGTCTTATATTCTGCTCCATCGCGCATTGCCTCCAAACATTCAATTGCCGCTTTCGCCCTTAAGTTTGCTTCCTGATGAATCGTTGTGAGGGAAGGATTGCTTTCCCTGCTTGCCATGTTATCATCAAAGCCGATAATCTGGATATCCTCTGGAATCTGAATGTTCTTTCCTTGTAAAAATCTCATAAACTCAAGTACATAAAAATCGGACACTGCAAAAACAGCGGTAACATTGCTTTTTAACAATTGCATATAGTTATCCTCATAAAAGCGCATTCTTTTTTTTTTTTTTTCTGTCTTTGGTATTTCCCATCTATATGTTTCTCCGTGTTCAAAGGCTTTACGAAACCCCTCGATGCGCTCTTTATCCATGCAGATGAAATTATCTGCTATGCATAATGCTTTTTTATGTCCCAGTTCCTTTAAATATTTTCCGGCCTGATAGCCGCCGTTATAATGATTGATGACCAGATTTACTACCTTTGAGCATTTTTCAAAATAGCCATCATACACTACAAACGAAATCCGCATCTGATTTCTGAGGCTTTCATAGTCAGCTTCACAAAATCCAATCAGAATCAGTCCATCCATATTCCACATGGATGCAAATACCGGAATCTCTCTGATATCAGATGTTGTTTTTATCATCAGAAAATATCCTTTTTCATTAACCTCATGGGAAAGAGCATTCAGCGATGACATCACAAATCCATCCTCTAAAACCCTGCCCTCATACTTTTCATGGTCATTCACCACCACTCCGATGATTTTTGAATTATTTCTCGCAAGCAAAATGCCAGCCATATTCGGGATGTATCCCGATCTTTCAAGTTCCTGCTGGACGCGTTTTACCGTCTCATCTGAAATCTTTTCTGTTTTGCCGTGAATCACTTTTGAGACAGTAGCAGTACTAAGACCTAACGCATCTGCAACATCTACGATTCTAACTCTGTTCTGTGTCATTTCCATTCCTTCTTCTGTGATATTATGATTATATGGTACATTATAAATGTGGAATTTACAAAGGTTAAGCGCATAACCCATTACAAAATTTGTACTCGATTTTTGTGGTATTTTACTATTACATAACGCATTTTCAGCAATTTGGATACACCTGAAAGAGTACTTATGGACATAAAAATGACAGGGAATTTTCTTATTGTGAAGTAAAAATTCAATTATGGGTTAATCATTAAGGGCATTCTTATCTTAATATACAAGACAAAAAGTAAAATATAATTGACATTATGGAAAAGAAGTGTTACTTTATAAATGGAGGTGAACATAAAGTGGCAAAAAATATTGCGATAAAAGTGGCAAGGGCTGAAAAAGATATGACGCAAAAGGTCTTAGCAGAAGCTGTTGGTGTTTCAAGGCAAACTATAAATGCTATCGAAAAGGGAGAATATAATCCCACAATAAAACTGTGTCGTAAAATTTGTCGCGTATTAGATAAACGTTTAGATGATTTATTCTGGGAGGATGAAGAGGATGAAAATTAGGAAGATGAAAAGTAATTTAGATGAACGTCAGGAACTAAAACTTCTTAAAATCGAACATAATGGATGTTGGATTGCTTTTTGGGGATTGCTGATTGTAATGGCAATACAAATGATAGTGGGGAATGACAGTATTAAGAATCTTGCCGGAGAAGGGGCTGTACTTATGAGTCTTGCCTTTTATCTTTTGGTTGCATGTATCCGAAATGGAATCTGGGACAGGAGATTGAAACCGAATTTCAAGACGAATGTCATAGTCAGTAGTATTGCGGCAGTGTTGACAGGAATTATATGGTTTAGTGTTTCCTATCGGAATTACCATAAACTTATTGGTTCAATTGCAACCGGAATTATTATGTTTGTGCAGGTGGAAATCTTATGTTTATTAGCATTAATGATATCTTCTAAAATATATAAAAGAAGAGTACAGAAACTTGAGGAAGATGAGTGATATATGAAGTAGAAGATATTAATGATATCTGGAAATGATAAATCATTGGGAAATGGTTTATGGAAAGGGGTCGAAAAATGACAGAAAACAGTTACAAGACGCCCTGTGGCTGCATCCATTATTTTGTAAATATAATAGATAAACAGAGAATTACGTTAGAGCGTGTCTGAAAAAGGCTTTCTGCAAGATGTGCGTCACAATTTGTGGGA
>ENA-OPVT01002266-OPVT01002266.1-human-gut-metagenome-genome-assembly--contig:-NODE-2266-length-10543-cov-2.561785_pt1 | contig 10543 bp, 7 predicted proteins | sample MGYA00241499_ERZ501990 | MGnify/ENA primary metagenome ERZ501990 (study PRJEB25962, sample SAMEA2042104) | human gut metagenome | biome: human gut; feature: human-associated habitat; material: faeces...
GACGGCAACGGCGGCTCGCGCTGGATTGCCAACGGAGAAACCGTCGATTTGACAATGGATCTTGGCGGAGTCTATCATCTGATGCGGTCAAGCATCCTGTGGGAGCGTGCCGCAGCCGCCGACTATACGGTTGCTGTGTCGCTCGACGGCGAGAATTGGCAGCCAATGTTGGCAACGGAAGGGCTCTCAGACACCGGTGCTGACCGCACCGATGAAACGACGGTCAATGGCATAGCCCGCTATGTGCGTCTGTCGATGACGCGCAAGGCGACACAATGGGCATACTCCATTTATGAATGGCAGCTGTATGGCCGCCGTATGCTTGCCGGCGAACCTTGCTCTGTGGCTATTCTGCCGCATGCCGGAGAGACAAGTGTCGGTGTAGGCATGGAATTTGAAGCAGAGGTGAAAGACTGTGACGGAAATGAAGTGACCTCCGCGCCGAGGCTGTGGACAGCCACTGGAGGTGTGTTTGCCGGCGGCACTTACAGTAGCGATATTGCCGGAACGTTCGGCATTGCCTGTGAGTCGATGCTTGCGAAAGCGGTGTCGCAAATCGAAGTGACATGTCAGACGTCGGTAATAACCACAACGAGCGTTGACTCGTGCATCTATCTCGACGGCGGCAGCCTTGTGGTTGAGGCCGACGGACTTACGGGTGTGACGGTGTTTGCTGCCGACGGAAGGGTGGCGATGCGCAGTGATGCCCGCGGCGATGCGTTGCGTTGCCGGTGGGCGTTGCCACATGGAGTCTACGTCGTTGTCGTTGCCACAACGTCGGGACATCGCGTGACGAAAATAGTATTGTAGCAAGGTGATATAGGTTGGGAAAGGCACTGCGACGGGTTGTTGCGGTGCCTTTTGTCTGTCAGAAGCTTTTTGCCGTTTCGGTTTGCGGCATTGTGCAGTCGCGACGGATGCGGCGGTAGTCGTAGATGAATGCCGGAACCAGGAAGATGTCGGCGGCAAACCACGCCACAGAGTCGCCGAAGCACACGGCAATGTAGCCGAAATCAGGCACAAACACCAGACTGACTATGCCGCGCGCCACCATCTCCATCACGCCCGACAGCATTGCGAAGTTGGTGAATCCGGCTCCCTGGATGGTGTAGCGGAGCACGCACAACAGAGCCAGCAGAGGCATCATGTATGCCGACACATGCAGGAACAAAGCCGTGTTGCGGATTATCGCCGTGTCGGAGGCCGACACAAACATCAGCGACATTTCCTCCGACCACAGCAGCATTGTCGTGCTTACCGCCACGACGTAGACCATCACCATCGCCATACTCGATTTCACGCCCATCCACACCCGTTGCGGACGCCCGGCTCCATAGTTCTGACCGGTGAACGTGGCCATGGCGATGCCCAGACTCTCGCACGGACAGATGGCAAACATCTTGATGCGCATGGCGGCGGTGAAGGCAGCCACGCAGTCGGTGCCTAGGGCGTTGTTGGCGCTTTGCAGCATAATGCTGCCGATGGCGGTGATTGAGAACTGCAAACCCATCGGCACGCCGATTTTGAGCAGTGTTGAGCAGTGTCGCCGCGACATTGTCCGCTCGTCGCGCGAGGCACGGAGGATGTCGAACTTACGAATCATATAGACGTAGCACAGCACAGCCGACAGCGCCTGCGAGAACACCGTGGCAATGGCGGCCCCAGCCACTCCCCATCCGAGGGTGACGATGCAGAAAATGTCGAGCACGATGTTGAGGATGGTGGAGAAAAGCAGAAACCAGAACGGGGTTTTGCTGTCGCCGAGCGCGCGGATTATGCTTGAGAGCAGATTGTAGTAGAACGTTGCCGGCACGCCGATAAACGTGATCAGCAGATACCAATAGGCGTCGCTAAAGATGTTTTCGGGAGTGCTCATCCATCGAAGGATGGCCGCGCACAGCAGGCTCGTCACCACGGCTATCGACACCGACAGCCATGCCGTCAGTTTCAGACTGCTGTAGACGTAGCGGCGCATTGACTCATAGTCGCGCGCTCCGAATTTCTGCGCCACCGGAATGCCGAATCCGCAGCAACAGCCGTTGCAGAAGCCAAGAATCAGAAAGATCACCGAACTGCTGGCGCCGACTGCTGCCAATGGGCTTATGCCCAAGAATTTGCCCACAATAGCCGCATCAATCAGCGAATATGTCTGCTGCAGCAGGTTGCCGAGCAGCAAGGGCATAGTGAATTTGAAAATGAGCGGCATCGTGGCACCGCTTGTCATTTCATTGCATTTTGCCATACTTATACCTACAAACCTAAAACTGGATGCAAAATTACTCAGAAATTTTCTATGGTTTTCTAAATGAAGTGCAATAAGTGCAAAAAAAATGGGCGCATCTTAGCGGATGCACCCATTATGCTTATAAACGAGTCGGTTTAGTCGTAGATAAACGCCACGTTGTCGACGTATAGATTCTGACCGACAGTGCCCTCATAAGCCGTGCCGCAGCCGGCAGAGAACATCATGATGATGTGGGTTGGTGTTGCCAGCGGGCTGTCCCAACCAACCTCATGGATAGGCACGATTTTGCCCTTGCTGTTGCGCGCATAGTATGGACGGCTGCTGTCGACAAGGTTCATGTAGCTTTTATAGTAAGGCTGTCCGACGATGTTTCCGTAGTAGATGCGCAGGCGGTGTCCGTTGACCCATCCAGTGCTTCTCGTGTAGCGTTCGCGGCCTGTTCCCACGCGCTTTGCGTAGATGTTGCCGTTGGCGTCTTCCCATCGGCGCTGCAGCAACACGAATACCTCGCATGCATTCTGCTTTTTGAGAACTTTCTTCTTTCCGAAACCGCTTGAATATATCATCTGGGCATTGGCAGGAATCTCCACTTTGTAGTCGTAGGTCAGATATTTAGGGCGTTTTGTGAACCTTACGTTCATGTCCAGTTTGCTGTATGGATTTTTGGTGCTGCTCACCGGCTCCACCATTGTGCCGAAGTAGATGCTTCCCGAAACCAATACGTCCATATTCACCACACCGAGTGCCTTCACCTTCTCCATGATTGTTGAAAGCTTCACGCATTTGTTTCCGGCAGCGCGCTGCGCTGGGAACACGGCGTTGCTGCCCTTCACCACGCCAGCCACTTTGGCATACACGTTTGACGTAGCCCAAGGCGAGCCTCCGAGGTTTCTGTAAGCCTTGTTGCCGTGGATTGTCTGTGTCGGGCCGATTTCGTATAATGTCTTGGATTTTCCGCCGATGATTGCGGACTCTTTGATGGTTCTTGTGACCCAATGCTCAAAGTCGCCGAATGCGACCTTCTCTTTAGTCTCGGCGAGTAGTCCGCTTGTGGCTACGAGCAGGCCTGCCGCCAATAAAAATATTCTCTTCATTGTTGATAAATAAATTTTCGGGGTCAAAATTAGTCATTTCCACTGAATTGTGAAAGCAGATGGGCAAAGAGTGTCGTGTCGAAGCCGAAACAGACACGTTTTTTGAACCAATAAGCCATTATTTTACCATAATTAAAAATAAAAGTGACCAATTGTTGGCTGCGTATTGATTTAATTGATATATTTGCGAACTATTTAATCACTTATAAACAACTGACCTATTATTCTATGAGAAAATCAGCATTTTCAAAGATTATGCTCCCTTTGCTGGCGCTGTTGTTGCTCTGCGCGCCCAAAGCAAGGGCGGAGGGCGAATATGCCTGGCCTGCAAATTACGACGGCGTGATGCTGCAGGGCTTTTATTGGGACTCTTACAAGGATTCTAAATGGACTGTGCTTCAGGCAAATGCTGCTGAACTGTCGTCTTATTTCAATTTGATCTGGGTGCCTAACGCCGGCAAATCGTCGGCAAATCCGTCGATGGGCTACGACCCTGTCTACTGGTTCAGCAACTTTAACTCTTCGTTTGGCAACGAGGCGGAGCTGCGCTCGATGATTTCCACATTCAAGCAGTTCGGCACCGGCATTATCGAAGACGTGGTGGTCAACCATCGCAACGGCGCCACCAACTGGTATGACTTCCCTGCAGAGACTTACAATGGAAAAACTTACAAACTCGGTCTTGACGCCATCTGCAAGAACGACGAGCTTGCCAACCAGACTGGTATGCCGCAGCCTACCGGCGCATACGACACCGGCGACAACTTTGACGGCTGCCGCGACCTTGACCACACAAATCCTGCAGTGCAGGAGGCGGTGAAGGCTTATCTCGACTTTCTGAAGAACGACCTCGGCTTCACGGGTTGGCGCTATGACATGGTGAAGGGCTACGGCGCTGAGTATACCAAAATCTACAACGAATCGGCAAAAGCATCATACAGCGTGGGTGAGTACTGGGACAACTACGACAAGACAACATCGTGGATTGACCGTACGGGCCGCACATCGGCAGCCTTCGACTTTGAGTTTAAGTGGGCGCTCAACGCCGCTTTCCCGGGAATGAACTTCTCAAAACTCGTGTGGAAGCGCAACGGCTCGCTCAACCAGCCTGCCGGAATTATCCACATGGACACTTACCAGCGTTATGCTGTCACTTTCGTCGACAACCACGACACTTACAAGGAGTTGGACAAAATGTTTACCGGCGACATTGAGGCTGCCAATGCCTTCATGCTCTGCTCACCGGGAACTCCGTGCGTGTTCTACAAGCACTGGCTCGACAAAAAGGACGCCATCAAGAAACTCATCGCCATCCGCAAGTCGGTCGGCTTGACAAACCAATGCACTGTCAATGTGCTTGAGACAACCAATAACCGCTATGTGGCTGAGGTGACAGGCAATAACGGCAAGCTGCTCATCAAGATTGGACGTGGCTCTTATGACCCTTCGGCGAAAGGCTACTCTACATCGGACAAGGTGGCTGGCAATGCACTCTACTCCATCTGGACAAAGGTGGCTATCAAGAATCTTGAAAGCCAGGTGGCTCAACTGTCATTCTCGCCCGACGGCGGCACTTATGTCGGCGGCGTCAAGGTGACAATGGACGTGGCAAACGCAAAGGATTTCAACAATCCTGAGGTTGTCTACACTACCGACGGCTCAATCCCTTCGCTCACCAACGGCACACATGCGGCTCCTGGCACAACACTTGACATCTCTACCAACACCAAACTCAAGGCAGTGGTGGTGGCCGACGGCAAAGTCGTGTCGGGCGTCAAGGAGGCAAACTACATCACATCGATAGAGCCTGTTGAAATCTACGTTGAGAAGCCGGAGTCGTGGAATAGCATCAACATCTACGCGTGGGTTTCAGAGCAGATAACCAGCGCTTGGCCAGGCGATGCCATGACAGAGACAGCAACCGTTGACGGCAAGACAATGTATTACCACAATTTCGGAACACAGTATCCTGAAATCAGCATAATCTTCAACAACGGCACAGCGCAGACTGCCGACATCAGCGAAGTGGGCTACGGCAAGCACTATTTCCGTCTGAACAGCGACACTGGCAAAAGCATCTCGGTGACTGAGTTCAAGCCACAGAGCAGCGTTACGTCAGTGACTGGCGGCGAGCTGGTAGTTTATCCCAACCCTGCCACCGACGTGATAAATGTGAAATCAGACAAGGGCGTAGCGTCGGTTGAGGTTTACACACTCAGCGGCGCGAAAGTGGCAGAGAGCGACACCGACGCAGTGAGCGTTGCCTCTCTCCAGAACGGAATGTATATCTACTCAGCTACATTTGCCGACGGCACGAAAGTCAGAGGCAAGTTCCTGAAAAAGTAATTTATAATTGCTTCTATAAGCAACACCAAGTGTAAGTCCTGTAACAAAGTATTTACACTTCTTGCGAGGTGTCAGCCCTTTGTGTCTTTGTTTCCGTAAAAACTGGAATAAGTGTATTTTTTGAGGGTGTTTAAAATGGAATAAGTGTATTTTTTGAGGGTGCAAAAAATGGAATAAGTGTAGTTTTTTCTTGGTTTTTAAATGGAATAAGTGTACTTTTACGCCGTGTTTAAAATGGAATAAGTGTTATGCTGCGTAGAAAAATACAAAAAGAGATACACGATTACTATCGTTCAGAATCAAATAAAGTGTTGCTGCTTGATGGGGCAAGACAGATAGGAAAATCTTTCATTATCAGATATGAAGGACAGAAATTCTTCAAAAATTATATTGAGATTAATTTTCTGGAAGACAAAAATGGTGACAAATTATTTGAAGGAGTCTCTAACTCAAAAGATTTTTATCTCAGACTAAGTGCTTATGCAGGAGACAAAATGGGCTCAAAAGAAAATACGCTTGTCTTTCTTGATGAGATACAAGCGTATCCTGAACTTCTCACTCTACTTAAGTTCTTGAAAGACGAGGACCGCTTTACATATATCGCAAGCGGTTCGCTTCTCGGCGTAACTCTTAACAAGACACTTTCAAAGCCGGGCGGGCGTATTATCAAAAAGAAAATGCATCCGCTTGATTTTGAAGAGTTTTTGTGGGCAAATGGCGTCGGTGAAGAAACAATAGCCTACGCGCGGGAGCAATTTGCCAAAGAGAAGTCGATAGAAGAAGCCATCCACAATAAATTTATCGACTTATTTAAGAAGTATCTTCTTATCGGGGGGCTGCCCGATGCTGTAAATACTTTTATTGAAACAAGCAATATTGTTGCCGTTCGTGCCGTTCACGATGAAATTTATGAATTATACAAAGGCGACGCCTCTCAATATGACAATGAAAACTCATTAAAAATAAAGCGAATTTATGAGATGATTCCATCTAATATGGAAAACAAAAAGAAGCGACTTTGTTATAGTGAGATAGAGAACAAAAAAGGAAAAAGAAGTGCTGACTACGAGGCAGAATTGGAGTACCTGATAAGTTCCGGAATATCATTGGAGGTTCTTGCCGTTTCAAATCCAAAATTTCCTCTTAAAGAGTCGGTTCAAAAAACATTGATAAAGTTATACTTGAACGATGTCGGACTTCTGACAAACATCTTATATCGCTATAATGTCAAAGCTGTAATCGGAGCGGAAAGCAATGTTAATCTTGGCGCTGTATACGAAACGGTAATTGCCCAAGAGTTAAGCGCGCACGGCTACTCTTTGCGTTATTACGACAATAAAACAAAAGGTGAAGTCGATTTTCTCGTAGATGACTATGACGCGCTCAGCGCAATGCCAATCGAAGTGAAGTCAGGAAAAGACTTCAGGCAGCACCGGGCGTTAGACAAGTTTGTTGAAAATGAGGATTATCACATCAAAAAAGCAATACTATTCTCAAACGACAGCAAGGTGGAACGAAGCGGAAAGGTGGTCTACATGCCGATATACTACGCAATGTTCCTAAAACCAAGCAATCCCGACAGCTTTATCATACCATAAATTGCTGTAACTTTCCGAAAATGAATGTTCGTTGTGCATTTCGCAAAACAAATACAACAAAAGCATTTTCGGCACTGCACAATAAAACTACGAGGGAAGGTTGATTATTTTGTCCGATAAAACTTTTATAAGCGACATAAATTAGGGCTGACTTGCGAGGTGTCAGCCCTAATTTATGTCTTTGTTTCCGGAAAAGTGGAATAAGTGTATTTTTTGAGGGTGTTGAAAATGGAATAAGTGTAGTTTTTTGAGCTAAAGCGGACTTGAAATTCGCAGATTTTCAATGCGATTCCCGCAAGAAATCTCAAAACGGTGAGAAAGACGTCGATGTGAAGCAAAAAATAGATCAGCAATTTAAAGATTGGAAATCTGCCGGGCATGCGGGAATGTGGATAAAAAAAGGTAGTCAGCGAAGCTAACTACCTTCTGTTGTGTGGTCCCACTTGGGCTTGAACCAAGGACCCCCTGATTATGAGTCAGATGCTCTAACCAACTGAGCTATAGGACCTGCTGCGGCTTTATTGCCTGAAGCGAGTGCAAAGATACATCTAAGTTGCGGAAATTGCAAATGTATGGTGTTATTTTTTTGCCGGAAATCTTGTTTAGGTCTTATTTTCGCTGTAATTTCGCCACGCTATGGAAGATTCTATTAAAATCAATAAAGTGTTGATTCGCAATCTTCAAATGGAGGATTACGAACAGCTGTCGCAGTCGTTCACGCGCGTATACGCCGACGGCAGCGATGTGTTTTGGACCCGTGGACAAATACAGAAATTGATCGACATTTTTCCGGAGGGTCAGATTGTAACGGTTGTCGACGACAAAATTGTGGGCTGCGCCCTGTCGCTGATTGTCGACTACAACCTTGTTAAAAACGACCATACTTACGCTCAGGTGACGGGCAACGAGACATTCAGCACCCACAATCCCAACGGCAATATTCTCTATGGCATAGAGGTGTTTATCCATCCGCAATACCGCGGACTGCCCGCCGTATGTATGAATACCGCAAGGACTTGTGCGAGTCGCTGAACCTGAAAGCCATCATGTTTGGCGGACGCATACCGAACTATCATAAGTATGCCGACAAGCTGCGCCCGAAGGAATATATCACGAAGGTGCGTCAGAAAGAGATTTTCGACCCTGTGCTGACGTTCCAGCTGAGCAACGATTTCCACGTGCGCAAGGTGATGCGCAACTATCTGCCCAACGACGAGGAGTCGAAACACTATGCCTGCCTGTTGCAATGGGACAATATCTACTATCAGGCGCCGTCGCAGGATGTGGTGAGCAAGAAGACCACCGTGCGCGTGGGGCTGGTGCAATGGCAGATGCGCTCATACCGCACTATCGACGACCTTTTCGAACAGGTGGAGTTTTTCGTCGACGCGGTGTCGGGCTATCAAAGCGACTTTGTGTTGTTTCCTGAATACTTCAACGCTCCGCTGATGGCGCGGTTCAACGACGACAGCGAGGCGGAGGCAATCCGCGGACTGGCGCAGTACACCACCGAAATCCGCGACCGCTTCGTGAAACTTGCCATCAGCTACAACATCAACATTATCACCGGCTCGATGCCTCAGGTGAAAGAAGACGGACGCCTGTACAACGTGGGCTTCCTGTGTCGCCGCGACGGCTCGTATGAGTCGTATGAGAAGATTCATGTCACCCCCGACGAGATAAAGAGCTGGGGCTTGTGCGGAGGCAGCAAGATTCAGACGTTTGAAACCGACTGCGCGCGCATCGGCATCCTGATTTGCTACGACGTCGAGTTTCCCGAGCTGTCGCGTCTGATGGCCGACGAGGGAATGCAGATTCTCTTTGTGCCATTTCTCACCGACACTCAGAACGCATATTCACGCGTAAAGGTATGCGCACATGCGCGAGCCATCGAAAACGAGTGCTACGTAGTGATTGCCGGCAGCGTGGGCAACCTTCCGAGAGTCCACAATATGGATATCCAGTATGCACAGTCGGGCGTGTTCACGCCTTGCGACTTTGAATTCCCAACCGACGGCACACGTGCAGAGGCTACGCCAAACACCGAGATGATTCTTGTCAGCGACGTAGACCTCGACCGGCTCAACCACCTCCACACCTACGGAAGCGTGAAGAATCTCAGAGACCGCCGCAACGACCTCTACGAAGTGAGGTTGAAGAAATAGCGTAGGCCACACATGACAAACCGGAGGCGCATCACCCAACAAGCGATGCGCCTCCGGCATTTCTTTATTCAAAAATCACGTCAGTCTTCCTCGGGGAAGAGCGATTTGCCATAGTCGCTCATAAATTCGCGCACCTCATGGATAGGCAGCGCCACTCTGATGTCGCCGGCAGCATAGCATGCAACGTCATACGGGTTGTAGAAGAACGTGATCAACGCCCCTTCAATGTAGAAGTTGCCCACAGTAGGCACCTTGTCGACAAGCAGACTTCCGGCATACTCCGGCTTCAGCTGAAGCTCGCGCATGATTGCAGTCTTCAACCCCTGCACGTCGGCAAACACGCGTCCCACGGTCAGCACCTGACCCTTCTCCACGTCGTAGTTGACATAGGTTGTCGCATAGTTGCCGTGAGCTCCACCGAGGAATGCGTAGGAATACACACTGTAGGTCACAAGACGCTTGCCTATGCTCGTAGGCGTAACCGTAAGTTGGGCGCTGTGGCGGTGCACAGTCTCCGACAGCTCCGGCAGTTTGTCAACGTCTTTTTGCGTGATGCCCTTTTCTCCCTCAAAGCCAAGAGGCTCAGCAAGCATCGCCTCCAGCGATTCTTTGAGTGTGGCGCGCTTGCTTGTGCCGAAGGCTATCGAGAGGATGCTGTCCTGCAGCTCTTTCGGCTCCTTGCCTCCAAGCGTTTCAGGCCAGCATACAGAAACCGTTGTCTCTGTAAACACTTTTGCGTCCTTGCCATAAAAGTTCAGACTGTCGGGCAACGACAATTGCTTCTTGGCAACAACTTCTTCCGTGCGAAACATGCTTACGTTTTTGTCTGCTTCCGCGTCTTTATTTCCTGTCTTTCCGCAGCCGGCAAGTGTTAATGCCACTGCTGCCGCCAATAATACTTTCTTCATATTTTTGATTGTTTTTGTTGATTCGTGACACAAAGTTATTATTTATAAACGAACAAACACGTTTTTTTGTTTCATTCATCCCGAAATAAATTGTTTTTCAGCAATTTCTTGCTACCTTTGCGGTTCATTATCAACAAATAAATCATATATGAGAAATCTTCTGCTCACAATCGCGGCAGCCGTCACC
>ENA-OPVT01002274-OPVT01002274.1-human-gut-metagenome-genome-assembly--contig:-NODE-2274-length-10487-cov-3.771568_pt1 | contig 10487 bp, 10 predicted proteins | sample MGYA00241499_ERZ501990 | MGnify/ENA primary metagenome ERZ501990 (study PRJEB25962, sample SAMEA2042104) | human gut metagenome | biome: human gut; feature: human-associated habitat; material: faeces...
CAGACGTCCGATGATCATCTTCTCGATGATGTTTTCCGGTTTCTCCGGGTTCTCTTTCTTAGCCTGAGCAAGAAGAATTTCTTTCTCGTGATCAAGGTAATCCTGAGATACTTCCTCACGGGATACATACTTCGGAGACATAGCTGCTACCTGCATAGCTACGTTCTTCAGTGCTGCTTTGATCTCGTCATTAACAACATCTGTATCAGCAACAACAAGAACACCGATACGTCCGCCACCGTGGATGTAAGGAACAACCACACCGTTGTCTGCTGCAACTTTCTCGAATCTTCTGATGTTCAGGTTCTCTCCGATAACTGCGATCTTCTCTACGAGAGCATCTTTTACAGTCTTTGTTGTATCAGCTTCCCAAGCCTCTGCCATAAATGCATCAAGATCAGCTGCTTCTGAATCTACTACCTGATTAGCAACTGCTTCTACGAATCCCTGGAACTCGTCGTTCTTTGCAACGAAGTCTGTCTCAGAGTTTACTTCTACGATTGCAGCAACTTTGTCATCTTTAACAACTGTCTTAACGATACCTTCTGCAGCGATTCTTCCAGCTTTTTTCTCAGCTTTAGCCTGTCCGTTCTTTCTAAGGAACTCTACAGCTGCGTCCATATCTCCGTTTGTCTCAGAAAGCGCTTTTTTACAGTCCATCATTCCAGCGCCTGTCATTTCTCTTAACTCTTTTACCATTCCTGCTGTGATTGCCATGATAATTTTCCTCCATTATTCATAATGTGTATGTCACTGTAAGCAGTAACATATGCTTTTCTCTATAGAACTATTTCTATAAAGTAAAATGCTTCAACCTGATAATCAGGCTGAAGCATTTTCTTTCATATCAAGAACTGATATTACTCTTCTACAGCCTCTTCAGCTTCAGCTGCTTCTGCAGCCTCCTCGTAATACTCATCCTCAGCTGCACCCTGGTTTGCTTCGATAACAGCGTCTGCCATCTTAGAAACGATCAGTTTTACAGCTCTGATTGCATCATCATTACCTGGGATTACGTAATCCAGTTCTTCTGGATCACAGTTTGTATCACAGATACCGATCAGCGGAATTCCGAGTGTGTGTGCTTCCTGTACACAGATTCTTTCTTTCTTAGGATCTACGATGAAGATTGCATCCGGAAGTCTCTTCATTTCTTTGATACCGCCGATGTTTTTCTGTAATTTTGCAAGTTCTTTTTTCAGCTCAATAACTTCTTTCTTAGGAAGAACATCAAATGTTCCATCAGCTTCCATAGCTTCGATTTCTTTCAGTCTTGCAATACGGCTCTGGATAGTTTTGAAGTTTGTAAGCATACCACCTAACCATCTCTCGTTTACATAGAACTGTCCGCAACGCTCTGCTTCTGTTTTGATAGCATCCTGAGCCTGTTTCTTTGTTCCTACGAATAAGATGCTTCCACCGTCTGCTACGATATCAGCGATTGCATTGTAAGCATCGTCAACCATACCTACAGACTGCTGTAAGTCGATGATGTAGATACCGTTTCTCTCTGTGTAGATGTATGGAGCCATTTTAGGGTTCCATCTTCTTGTCTGATGTCCGAAATGTACGCCTGCTTCTAAAAGCTGTTTCATTGAAATAACGCTCATGTTTGTTCTCCTTTTTTGGTTAATTTCTTCCGCCCGGTTCTTTTTCCTGGGGACCCAGCCTCACACCGCAGGGCACCATCCGCGGGAATCTCCGAACGTGTATATTTTTGCACGCGCAATAGATGCGCATGACTCGCAACTTCTGTAGTATAGCATACAAAAACCCTCCATGTAAAGAGGGTTTTTTGCAAATTTTTTATTATTTTTACAGTTTCTTCCAGGTTCTGATCTGCTTCTGACAAACTCAGTTTCCTGCACTTTACCGACACATGTTATAATGTCCATTATATCAGCGGACAATCAACCATGTATTCTTACAATTTTACTTATTTTGTGACAACACTTTCTTTTAATCTCTTTTCTTCTTCTGCAGTCAACTGTCGGCATTCGCCTTTTTTGAGATCATCCGGCAATGTCAATACTCCCATGGAAATTCGTTTCAGATAGACGACTTTCTTTCCTACTGCTTCTGTCATTCGCTTGACCTGATGGAATTTCCCCTCTTTGATCGTAAGCTGAATTTCTGATGACCATCCTGACGGGTACTGTTCCAGTTCTGTCTCTTCAACTTTTCTTGTACTGAGGATCTCCAGTTTTGCCGGCATTGTGGGATTTTTTTCTCCGATTTCCAGACCATCTGCGAAGCGCTGCACATCCTCTTTGGTCATACATCCGTCTGTAACCGCATAATAGGTCTTGTCCACATGTTTCTTTGGAGAAAGCAATTCATGCGCCAGTGCTCCGTCGTCTGTGATCAGAAGCAGTCCTTCCGTATCTTTGTCCAGTCTTCCCACCGGAAACAGGCCTTTTCTGTCTGATGCTACAAGTTCCATCACTGTTTTGTCCCGCTTATCTTCTGTGGCACTAACATACCCTGCCGGTTTGTGCAGAAGATAATAGACAAATTCCGGTGCCTGGGAAATTCTGTTTCCGTCCAGAACTACTTCATCCTCTTCACTGACCTTGATCTCCGATTTCTTTGCAGGCACACCGTTGACCTGGACTTTTCCTTTTTGAATAAATTTTTTTACCTCACTTCTGGTTCCTGCTCCTGCATCTGCCAGGAACTTGTCCAGACGAACTGCTTTCTTCATTCTTCTTCCTCGCCAGTTTCTACTATTTTCTTTATAAATTCCGGCTCTTTCGCTTTCAGTACAGCAAACTCTATTCCGTTTAGCGATTCTCCGGCAGACTCTGTACTGTTCAGAGCCACTTTCACACTCACACCCGCCTCCGTTTCCAGCCATGCCGGACACTCCAATTCACGGATCAGGCTCTGGGCTAATTCTTCTTTCTGTTCAGAATCTGTGACATCCATTTCTTCTGCATTATATGTCACTGAATAATCGTACTGTTTCAGATTTTCTTTTTCCATAACAAAAGCATAACCTTTTTCTTTCAGGAAAACAAGTGTCCGCTTAAATGTCGGGAAAATATATCTTCCTACTTCTGCATAGGATTCCGGTGCAATATGCTCATCCATATCTGCATAGGAAGTAGCGTAAAGCTCCATCTGTCCACACGGGATTCCTATAAGTTCCTGCGGTGAGGCTTCTGCTATATCCTGTTTCAGCAGATCCAGCAGCTTCTGACTGTCAGATTTTTCCAATGTTACAGAGTACTGATCATCTAATTCATTTAAAGGATCTACTGTTATAAAAGACACTTTCTGTCTGTACTTTTCCAGAATATCATATTTATTATCTTTTAATGTTCCCTGCTCATAGCATGCTTCCAGCAGTCTGCCAAGCTGCTCCGCTGTCACTATATATTGTCTGGTAATATCGAAACCGCTCTTCTTTTTAAACTGAACTCCTATTTCTGTTCCGCTGCACTCCTTACTGTTCTGATAAGACGCAATTTCTTTTAACACTTCATAGATTTTATCTGACATTCCTGCATCTGTCCATCTGCCATAATTTCCGCCCATAAAATAAAAGAGTCTGTCCAGTTTATATGAACCAGAACTCACTTCCATCTGCGGTTCATTCACACTCTCAGTTCCTATCCACTCCAGATTCAGACTGATTCCCTCAGTTTTTGCCATTGTCGGAATTCTTGTATCATATCCGATGGCATCTGTGTGTAATATCCAGGCACTGACAGCTACACATATTCCCAAAAGCAGAAGCTGCAGCTTATGTGCTGCCATTTTACGGAAATCCATTGCAAAAATAACCTGCAAAATTCCATAAAATACAACTGTCCCCAACACAAGCCCGAATATCCACCAGCCAGTCCTGTTCTCTTCCGGTCCGATCAGCGCAAACATCGTTCCAATTGCCAGAGCAGCAGGGATTACGACCATAAACAAAAGGATTGGTTCCAGAAATCCGTAAACAAAAGATTTTCCTGTTTTCTCAGCTGGACGCTTTGTATATGCCAGATATGCACATACTGCCAGAACAATCAGAAGCAGTATCCCGCCCACTATAATGATCCAGAAATTCTTTTGTCCTGAATAAGTCCGCAATGCCACGGAAATAGATACAGGTGAAAGAAAAACAGATATCTTTTCTGCCATTCCCTCTTTAAGTCCCATATTCGTTCTGAAATACATCATTTCCAGCACCCATAAAAGAATGCCCAGTACCGGTCCGTAAAGGTAAACACAGCATAATGACAGAATACCTGCCAGAATATTTCCCGCAATTGCCAGTGCCAACACTGCTCCGAAATACAGCAGCAGATACATAAGCAAATGTTCCAGAAACATTTTCCCCGCTGCCGTGATCAGATGACTACCATGTCCTTTGCTGACTGCGATCGCCATTGTGATCAGTTCCATGATCACATATGGAACCAGATACAGCACCAGACCTCTGATTGCTTTTTCCCAAAAGAACCTGCTTCTTGTTACCGGAAGACTGTGATAAAAATCAATCTTATCTCTGGAAAAAAGATACCAGAATTCATTCAGGGCATTTACAACGGCCGCAAGCATTGTAACCAAAAATCCTGGAACTATCAGATAGGAACAGATCATGGCAAAAGTCATCCTGTGGATTTCATCCGTCTGATTTCCGATCAGCATCAGTTCTGCTACCGGAAATGCAACCATAAACCCCAGTAACAACAGCACCAGAATCCAGGTACTGCCTTTTAAGCTGCTTCTTAATGATCTACCAGAAAATGTTTTTGACTTCATAGCCTGCCACCTCCGTTTCGCTGATAAATATCTCCTCCAGTGTCAATGGAATCACTTCGCAGAATATTGGATTCTGTGTCTGTACTTTCTGAAGTATTTCTTCTCTGGTCCCTCTTGCAGTAAGTATCAGAAGTGATCCCTGATGTTCTTTCTTTAAAACGTCCAATTCTTTCAAAAGTGCTTCTTCTTTTGTCTGATCCGGCAGTACACACTGGATCTTATGGATATGGAATTTCATGTCTTCCAGTTCTCTGGATAAAAGAATTCCTCCTTTGTGCAGGAGTCCTACATGGTCACACACGTCCTCCAGTTCTCTCATATTATGAGATGCGATCACCGGGGTAAAATCCCGATTCATGATTTCAGACACAAACAGACTCTTTACTGCCTGACGCATGACCGGATCAAGTCCATCGAACGTTTCATCGCATAACAGATATTTTGTCCCTGCACTGATTCCCATAATGACCAGAAGCTGTTTCTTCATTCCCTTGCTGTAGAAACTGATCCTGCGTTTCTCATCCAGATGAAACTGGTCCATTAATTTACTGTAACGGTCAGTCATAAAGTCCGGATAATATTCTCTGTAGAAATCTTTCAGATCTGCTGCCGTATATCCCTGTGGAAAATATCCACCGTCTGAAATGTAAAATATCTGCTGTTTTATCTTTTCATTCTCATAGACCGGTTCCTGATCCACCAGGATTTCTCCTTCGTCCGGCTTTATCACTCCGGCAGCCATTCGAAGCAATGTGCTCTTTCCTGCACCGTTGGTCCCTACCAGTCCGAAAATCTGGCGTTCACCGATTTCCATTAATACATGGTCAATGGCATGGATCTCTCCGAAAGCTTTACTGCAGTTTCTGATCTCTATCATGATTCGTCCTCCTTTTCAAAGATTTCCGCAAGCATTTTCTCCAGTTCCTCTCTGTTGAATCCTGTGTTTCTGCCTTTCTGTATCAGTGCTGTGAATTCTTTTCGGTAGCTCTCTCTGTTTATCTTCTGTACCTGAGAGCTGTCTGCTACGAAATTTCCTCTGCCTTTTACAGGATAGATCAGTCCCAGTTTCTCCAGCTCCATATATGCACGCTGGATCGTGTTGGGATTGACGGACAGTTCTGTGGCAAGCTGCCTTACTGATGGCATCTGCGATCCCGGCGGCAGGATACCGTTCAGGATTAGGATCTGAAATTTATCTGTAACCTGTTCATAGATTGGACGCCTGTCCTGATAATCCAAAACAATCACTGGTGATTCCTCCTTTCTGTTACGTGTTTCATGATGTGTTGTTTTATTTTATGTGTGTATTTAGTGTATTAGTTGTATTGATACATTCATAATACAGAATACTGTTGTATCTGTCAAGTACTTAATAGCTAAATACTTATTTGTCAAACAGATATTCTCTGTTTAATTCAGTAAAAGGTTATTTCCGAATCCTAATCAAACTGTTAGGTTTTACTCTTTCCAGTACATCTAAATTTCCGTATACTGATTATTTTCTTTTTGCCTTAACATAATCTTTTTTCTAATAACAAAGACACCTGCATGTGTACTGTCATTCCACAATTGCAGATGTCTTTATCTTGTCTCTATTTTTATATCATTCTTTTCTTTTTTCTTATACTGCACATCTTTTCGAAATGGGTAAGGCAATATACCACACTGATCAACAGAATCAGATAGATCAATATGAGAATCTGTACCCCATATTTCATGGAATACAAATCCAGTGCATATTCTGAGATAAGCAGTGACCAGATGTTTGCTCCCATATGGAGCAGCATACTGCTGTAAATATTTCCACTCATTTCCAGTATCCATGCAAATGCAGTTCCGAGGATACTTGCGTAAATTCCCTGTACGATATTTCCGTGATAGATACCAAATATCAGCCCGGAAATCACTGCTGCCACCGGCATCTTCAGCCAGTCACGCAGACGCAGATAGATTAACCAGCGGAAGATCATTTCCTCCGCCGCAGGTGCAATAATTCCCATCCAGAAAATCATCATAAGAAGTGATTTTCCTTCTGTAATTCTGGTCATGCTTTCCTGGTAGGCACTGCTGTTGATAAATGACTGAAGAATTGCCATCAGGAAGTTTCCATATTGTGCAAATCCGGCTCCTGCCAGAAGTAAAAGAACTGTTTCCGATATAGAAAGCGGTACTTTTTTCTGCGCCGGGATCAGGCCGCTGGCAATTCTTCTAACTTTATCTCTTCGATAAAAATACAATGCCGGGATCATAGCCAGGATTCCTGTTAAGCCTGTGAGAAAAATCGTGTAATTATAGTATGTCTCTGCCGAATTTTCTGCTGTTCTTGCAAATACTGCCAACGCAGTCCCTGCAACGATCTGCGAAATCACAAAATGGATTCCTGCCGGATATCCTGCCCTCCAGATTTTAGAAACAATATTTTGTTTTCGCAGAGGGCTCAGGCGAAAAAATCTACGATTTCTTCTGCAGAATCAACGATTTTCAGAGGTTCTGCCTGTTTAAGCTCTTCTTCAGTTCCATATCCGAAAGAAACTGCAATACATTCCAGGCCAGCTTTGCGTGCTCCGTATACATCATGTTCTTTATCTCCAACCATAATAACCTGATCTCTGTGGTTGTCCATATTCAGACGTTTCAGAACATCTTCGATCACTTCTGTCTTGTTTGTTCTTCGACCATTCAATTCGCTTCCGCCAATTTCTGTGAAGTACCGGGTAAGTCCAAAATGATCCAGGATCTGTCTCACATATACTTCCGGTTTAGAGGATGCTACTGCGAGAATATATCCTTTCTTCTCCAACTGTGCCAGCATGTTCTCAATTCCCGGATATACGGCATTTTCAAAGATTCCTGTCACAGAATAGCGTTCTCTGTAAATTTCCACCGCCTGTTTTGCGGTTGCCTCATCAATCTGTGCATATTGCATAAACATCTCCATAAGCGGCGGTCCTATGAAAACCTTCAGTTTCTCAAGGTCTGGTTCAGGCTTGCCGATTCTCTCCAGTGCATATTGAACAGACTTGGTGATACCCTCTCCGGATTCTGTTAATGTTCCATCTAAATCAAACAAAATTACTTTGTACATAGATTCCTCCTGTCTCAGAAAAATTGATATAATATGATAGATTATATCATTGTTTTCCTGAAGCGTCTATGCAGAAAAAATCCAGGGATCCATTTTTATCAGCTTTCCACCTTGAGAAATAACCAACAATTCTATTTCTTTTACATTTTCATCTTCCGTATCCGGTATGATCCAGTCTCCTTCCCAATGCCAGGGACATTCTGTTTTGTTAAGCCGAAAAGAAAGAATCTGAACAGAGCCCCGGGATATTATCTGAATTCGCGGGGTATGGAAACTATCTGTATTTTGTGTGCAATGAAATTTAACAGCTTCATCTTTTACATGCGTGTATTCAACAGTATCCCCCTGGTTTTCTTTATTCTGAAACACTTTGGAATTACCTGTATTCTTGTTTTCTTTTTCTGTTTTCTTTGCTTTATTTTGTTTCTTCTTATTTTTCTTTTTTGACGGCTTAGGAGTTGGGGGCTGAGTTGATTTGGGTGTTTTTGTCGGCTTCGGATTTTTCGCAGGTTTAGGTGTTGGTACAGGTATTGATGTTGGGGTGGGTTTTTCTGATATCTTAACAGCGGATTCATTATCCGTCCGGGATGTTATCTGCATATTGTTATCTGTCTGAGGTTGAGCGTTCCATGCAGAATTATTATTCCGGGCATTATTACTCTGAACGTTATTATTCTGGGCATTATTATTCTGAGAATTATTATCCCACTGAGAATTATTGTTCCATTGACTGCTGTTATTCCAGTCAGTGTTATTCTGCTGTACACCATCCCATTGCTGTATATTATCCTGTGTTCCGTTTCCTATATCAGAATCATACTGATATCCATTGTCCTGGGCCTGATCGTTCTGTGCAGGAGTTTCTGATGTGTTGTCTCCAGTCTGCCGGTTATTTTCCCACGTATTCTCCCAACTGCTCTGATTCCACTGCTGTTCCTCATGCCATTGCCAGCTGCTGTTTTCTCCATTTCCTACATCAATATCAAAACCTCCCATCTGCATGGCAGAGATAGTCGAAGTCAGGCACAGGCATAAACATACAGATGTCACAATCCAGAGTCCGTTATGATTTTTCTTCACTTTTAGTCATCTCCTTTTCCCACAATCTCAGATTTCTGCTGACTGTATCGTCTAACATTGTTTCTTTCGACTTATATTCTGTCCATAGTGCCTGACCGGCTTCCTTTTTCCCGGTACGGAACAGGAACATTCCATATTCACCGTATCCGGCTCTGTAAGTTTCATCATAAAGAAGCATTTGCTCATAGTAGAATCCTGCATTTTCATAATTTTCCTGGTACTCACTGTTTACTGCCAGAATCTGTAATATCTTTCTTGACTCCTCTTTTTCAGTGCATTGTTTTTGTAATTTCCGCAGTCCGGTATCTGCCTGTTCACAAATTTTTTCCCTGTCCGCTTTACTGCCGTTTTGAAATTCTTCCTGATAATAAAGGTCTGTAATATCAGTTAGCTCTTCATAAAAATCAAATGTTTTGGAGCCGGATACCAGATCAGAACTAAACAGAAGAAAAACAGTTATTACTGCAAAAGCAATACTGCTCCCTGCCAAAACCAACATGTTTTTAATTTTACTCTGATTTTGTCTCTTCTGGATTCTGCTTAGTTTTTTCTGTACAGTCTTCATATTTTGATAACGCATTTCCGGTTTCTTCATGCAGCATCTGAAAATAAGCCAGAATAATGACATGTTCCGGATGAATAACAGACAATCTGTTTTTCCACATAAGGCAGATAATGTTTTTCCAAATGTATAAATATCTGTTGCTGCATTTATCTTTCCCTCATATTGTTCCGGCGCAGCAAAACCGGCAGTGCCTGTACATACTTTATGGTGATATTTATATCCGTTTACAGCACCGCCCAGATCGATCAGATATAATCTTCCATTCTCACCCAGCATCAGATTGTCAGGCTTCAGATCTCCATAATAAACCGGTGGTTTCCGACCATGAAAATAGGAGAATACATCTGAAATCTCCATTCCATATTTAACGATTTCATTTATGGAAAAATGTTTTCCGCCTCTTAAATACTCACCCAGAGATTTTCCCCTGACATATTCCATAACAAGGTAACATTTTCGGTTATCTTCTATGTAATCTATCATCTTTGGCAAAGACGGATGCGAAAGTTTCAAAAGCATACGAGCTTCACTTTTGTCGGATACCGGTATTTCTTTTACCGCCCACAAAACGCCCAGTTCCAGGTCTCTGGCAAGGTAAACTTTCCCTCCGCCGCCTTTTCCAACAGGATTCAGAATACAGTAACGCCCTTTTAATACAGTTCCAGATAAATTCACTGGTTCACCTCCTGTTCAATTGTCAAACAGATAAAATCATCAGATTCGCTACTTGCTCATAACCGAATAACTGCTCCGCAGTTTATCTGAGCCAAGCAGATATTCACAATTCGTTTAAAACAAAAATGGAAAATGTGATGAAAGAATTTCATCACGTATAGATTAGATAAATACATGATAGCACATTTCGTTCTTTTTGAAAAGCCCCATTTACAATATATGTAAACAGGGCTTAGTATACGTTACTGTTCACTCCGTTCTCAGTAACATAGCCAAAATTCATTCCAGATTGCCTGCGGCAATGGAATTTTGGCTTGTATGTCT
>ENA-OPVT01002277-OPVT01002277.1-human-gut-metagenome-genome-assembly--contig:-NODE-2277-length-10473-cov-2.012670_pt1 | contig 10473 bp, 7 predicted proteins | sample MGYA00241499_ERZ501990 | MGnify/ENA primary metagenome ERZ501990 (study PRJEB25962, sample SAMEA2042104) | human gut metagenome | biome: human gut; feature: human-associated habitat; material: faeces...
GTAAAGAATTACGTTGATCGGCTAAATTTTTTGAACTTAAAGGTACTTTTTGTCCATGTTGTTTAAAAGAGTGTTCACTTTATCCCAGACCATGTCGGTCAATAAAGACTCTTTTCCAGAAAGCATCATTTCTAACCATTTAACTGAATTGAGCTCTATAGGGAATGATTTTGCACTTGTAGGATTTTCTTCGCCCCATTTCCACCATGGCCAATACTTAGAATGTCTTTCGTTTCCAAATGCCTTTGTGGCTTCATTTTTTAATTCTTGATAAAGAACGGGCTCGATGACTTCGCTGTTGTTATAGCCAGAAATTCCCCAGCAGAACTGAGTCAAGTTTATTTTTTGAGCTTCAAAGTTTATGCACCAATTGAGCTGGTTGTTAGCCGGTTTAAACCAAAGTCCGGCAAAGCCCGAATTGATTTCATCAGGTTCTGTATATTCCAGCTTCAAGGGAAAATTATTTATCTCTTCACATTGTTTTGAAAGAGTTTGGCAAAAGGTTTTCCATGCTTCTTTTCGTAGCTCGGGGAAGGCCTCATAGATGGCCATAGCAGCGGCAAGATTTTGCGGTTCTTTTAATGTTTTTAAAAGGATTTTATCTGTTATTGGCGCTTCTCCCGCAACATTTTGTCTAAGAAAACGAACAAATAATTCCACAAAATACCGGACACTCGGAGCTAATGAAAATTTAGCCGCAGTTTCAAGTACCTTACTCAGTTGTAGAAAATCGACTTGAATAATTTTTGAGCGAAAAATGCTGTTTGCGTCAATTGACCAATCTGTCGGTTCATGGTCAGAAAGGTAGACAATAGTCCAGTTTTTTATGTCTCTTTGAGTTTCAAGCCATTGAGCGTAAGTTTGAAGTTGATCTTTCCCATCATTGGCCCAAGGTTTATTTTCAATGCAAATAGCACTATCGGCATTTCGGATCAAAATATCCATTCGACCATTAGGGATCGTGTATTCAACAGCAATGAAGGATGAATCTCCAAATTTGGGAATGTCAATAAAAGATTTACCGTTTTCTTGGCTAGATAGTACTGGTAACTTTCTGAGAAGTTGGCAAAACGCATCTAAAAATAATTCACCTTGCTCATGACGCTCCTTAGGGTTAAGAAGGAATGCCAAGACACGTGAAATATCTGTTTCACCAGGATTAAATAAGCTTATAGGGGCAAAGTTTTCCGCTAAGCGGCTGGCGTAATTTGCCTGATTTAACTTTTCAGCGTTAAGCAGAGCCTTGACCACTTGGAGTAATTGGGAAACATCTCGTATTTCTTCGCTCATAATTCAAATCTGTATCTAATGCTAAATGGAAGCAGTATAAAACTTTACAAATCGAAAGTTGGGAGGCGTACAGATCCATAGGAGCTATTTTTAGCAATAATTCCATCCCACCAATTGGCTTGGGCAATGGTAATTAGCATTTGGGCTAAAGCAACGAGAGTTTCATCGTCTCCACCTTCTTCAATGGAAAGCAATTCGATTTCTTCGATAATTTTATCGACCGCGTCCTGCCGGGACCAAGCGATGTCACAGTAATTATCTTCAACGAGTTCTGTGATTCTGTCTTCGTCACTTTTGTAGTCTTTAGGATCGAGTGCCTCCGCTTCATAGGCGGCAATAAACTCTTCTTCGTCGTAGAGATCCACTTTAAAGTTCTCAATATCGATAGCGATGAAGTTCATCATGTTTTTCTGCTCCTTATGAGGGCGTTTGTTAACTTTTTATCTATTGAAAGAATACTCGTAATAGCTTCATTTTATGAAGTATTCGTTCTCTCAATGACTTCTGATCTTTGATTGCTCAATGACAAATTCTTTATTGGATTCTTTACCAAAAAGATCAACGATGTAATCACCAACGACCCTACGCATGGTTGACTCCTAGTTGAGTTTCTATCTTTATTCTGAGATTAGGATAATGCTTATGGCTTCATTTTATGAAAGTTTGATGTCCAAAAAATGATGTTCTCAATCTTGAGTATCGGTCTTTATTTTTAAAAACTCGCTAGGAAAATGTTAGATATTCCTAAAAACTCGCTGGGAAAATGTAAGATTTTTGGAAAAAGTCGCTAGGAAAACGTTAACTTTTACGGAAAAGTCGTTGGGAAAATGTTAACTTTTACCCGTTAAGCTCTGTAAAGTAGGAAGCTTCCCAGACTTGTAACACATTGAGGTAATGCAGAATGGATGAACAAAATGCTCGACAGGGTGAGATTGCTGAATTAATTGTGAAGAAAAAATTGGAAAGTTTGCCACCGGGATATTCTGTAATCGCCAATGTGGATATTGCAGCTGAAGGTAAAAGTTCTGAACTGGATACCGTTGTGGTTACACCGACCGGCGTTATTGTTGTCTTAGAAGTTAAAGCAGGTGATCTAATAGCGGATGAGTCCGGACACGTGGTGCGTGATTATGGAGCTGGAGGTCAAAAGGATATCGTTAAACAGTTAAATAGACAGGGAGGAATTACTAGAAATCGTTTGGCAGCTCTTGCGAAGAATCTAACTATTCGCTCGTTTCTCGTTTTACCAACCGGGAAACTAGATGGATACGGAATAGGGATTGATTCAGCCAGAGTCATTGACGCGGATCGTATGGATGAACTCTGCAATATCATTTTGGACTGCGACCGATTGCCGCATAGTCACGACATCTCTAAAGATACGATCGTTGAGTTTTTAGAAAATCATTGTGTTGTAAAACAAAGTTTGAGCTCCATTTCTGAAACGCTGGATATCCGATGTCAGGAATTGTCTGCCGGATTGGCCACCTGGATTCCCAGAATTGAATCGCCTTTGGCTGTTGTAGAAGTTAATGCACCGGCCGGCGCCGGTAAAACGCAGCTTGCGTTGTCGCTTTTACAAAAAGCCCATCAAGAAAAAAGAAGTGCCTGGTACATCAATACGACCCGCAACATCGCTCAAAAGCTTCAGGATCATCCCATTAATCAGCACGTTGAATTCATTGGTACATGGCATGAATTGGCGATTGAGAAAACCCGAGCTGAAGATCCTGCAGATATTGATTCACAGAAATTAAGCCAGTATTTCAATGACGTGTCTGAGGCGTTTGTTCAGAAATTAGAAGATGGTAATTATTCCATTGATTACATCGTGTTGGATGATGCTCAAGATTTGAAATCCGATTGGGTGGAGGCGTTAACGCAGGCTCTATCATCCGATGGAACACTTTACGTCTTGTCAGATCCCAATTTCAAAACTGGTGAAACTGTTGAATTTACTGAATCTGTCCGAGTGAATTCCGCAGAAACCGCTCGCATACCGCAGAGGGTAACGCAGGTCATCAATGAACTGGCGCTTACCTCTAGCCCTCTGGTCTCTACGAGTCCCTATCAAGGGGATGTTCCTGCTTTTTTCACCTATAGCGGTCCAGCGCAACTTTTAAAAGAAACGAGAAGGGCAGTTGATGAAGCTCGAAAAGAGGGCTTTTCTGATGATCAAATCGCCATCTTGACGATGAAGGGACGTCATTCGTCAGAGATTTTATGTTCACCAACACTAGGATCAGACAAATATTCGCTTAAGCAACCGTTGGATGAGTTTAAAAACGGTCGTCAGCTCTTTAGTGACGGAACGCTCTTTAACGATACGGTGAGACGTTTTAAAGGACTTCAGGCGCCGTGCATTATTTTGATAGAAGTGGATTTTGATGAATTAGACGACCAAACCAAGTCTTTGCTTTATTTGGGTATGACTCGGGCTTCCATGAGTTTGAAAATCGTTTTAACGGACGTTTTTGCTCAAAAATTAGCCGCTTGTCTCTGAGTGATCCAAGCGGCGATAGTCCATAATGTTTCGGACTCTTAGAGTTTGAGCTTCTCCACTCGAACGATTTGGGCTTCTTGTTCCCACATCTTGATCCAACCGTCAAGCAAAATGCTGTCAACCAGATCGGCTTCCAAGCGGTATAAACCCTTCTCCGGTTCTGTGATCTTTTGAGAGCGGTTAAAGGGAGACTCTTCCAAATAGGTTTTTGTCTGAGGATTTTTAAAGTCCAAAATCAGATGGATTAGTCTGGTCTTATCACCTGTGTAATTAAAGTGACGACTCTTAATGTAATCCTTAACTTTAAAGCCTGAGACGCCTTGAGCGTTGTCTTTTAGTTGCTTGACAGAGTCAATGCGGTGAAGGGCTAGATGACGATAGTTATCGTAGCCGTCAAATTGGCAAACCAAATACAAACGACCGTCCTGCTGTACTAAGCCCAAGGGACTCAAAATAGCTTCTTTCTTTTCGCCTTCTGCGTTGCGATATTTCACCTGAATTTTCTTTTCTTCGTACAAGGCATTGGTGACATCATCAAAAATTCTGGGCAGCACTTGAGGCGGAATGCGGGGAAGTGTGTCCGATACAACCGCGATCTTATCCAGCCAATGACGTTCTTTTGTGACGTGGCCAAGCGGAGTATCAAGCTTATCCATCGCAGCATTAAAGAATGGATCCAGAGTTTTAGTTAGCTTTCCGGGTAATTGATATTTCAAATATTCTTGAATCAGTTTCAACAATAAGGATTCTTGCGGCGATGGAGACAAGAAAGAAAAGGTATTGCTGAAAGAGGCGAGACGATAACCGTATGGACGAGAGCGAGTATCACGCTCAACCGGAATTTCATCTGATTCCGCAAGCTCTTTGAGATAACGCTGCAAAGTGAGCGTTTCAATTTCAATACCGGCAGATTTCAAGCTTTGCATGATTTCCGTCGAAGTTACCCAGTGGCGCGGTAAGCGCTTGATGATTTCAAGGTAAATTAGAGCTTGAGAAAAACCAGATGATGTGCGTGCCATAACGATTACCTTTTTGAGTGCGTTACAGTTCTGATTCTAGACTAAGGGTAAGCAGAGAGTTGAATTTGTGTTCAGTTCTAAAGGGATATTGCTTTTTCATCTAACAGCTCTTGTAACTTTCTAGCCAATGCCACATTGCCTTGATAACTGCTAAGGTAGTAACGAACACCAGAAGAAAGCCCTATGACTAAAAGTGTTGGATTCGATGAGGGCAGTTAAAATAGAGGTCATTGAACGACGAAAGGCACAGCCTCCTCTTCGACCTTTAGCATTGTGATTAAGAGAAAAATTTTCCCCCTTAGATAATTGCGAATCGTCTGATTATCCAAATATTATTTCAATAAATTTGGGATATGTTGTGTAGTGAAATTTTGTTTCAGAATAAGATTTTTCATCGTCTAAAACATAACCGTGAAGTATACAATTCACCAGACAATGTTTTCAGACAAGTGTTGAAACGGTGTCGAAAAAGATATCAACTCTCATTGTCGTAATTTAAGTGATGGTTCTAATCTCATGCAAAAATTGCACTTTGTGTTTGATATTTGGGAGTGAAGAGTTTTTGAATGAACAAAAAAAGAGTGGAGAATCATTATGGCTGTAATTGATGACCTTGTTGACAGGATTGAAGATATTGAACTGAAGAAAAGGATTCAGATAGAGCTTCAAAAACTAACAAAGCAGAAGAAGTTTGGTTTGGTTTTTGAGAATCACTTGCAAGAGTGCACTCCACTCTATGAAATTCCTATAGCTCCAGGGCGGGAAGTAGCTGAACGAACTGGTCCAATCGACGAAATCTGGACGGTTCTACGAATTAATGGGGATACAGCTGTTTGTCGACGTAAGAACGGAAAAATTATTCAGGAGTTTCCTGTCGCAGATTTAGTCTCAGTTGCGTCTTTTGGTGAGCCAATCTATCCATATTTAAAACCCCTAGATTCAATTTGCAACGCGCCGGATAGTGAAATTTGGCATACACTGATCGAAGCTGACAATTATCACGCTCTTCAATTATTAGAGTATCTCTATGCAGGTAAAGTTGACTGTATTTATATCGATCCACCTTATAATACAGGCGCAAAGGATTGGAAATATAACAATAACTATGTAGATAGCAATGATGCGTATAGGCATAGTAAATGGCTTTCTTTTATTGAAAAAAGATTATTAATTGCCAAAAAACTTCTAAACAAAGATGCATCCATTCTGATCATTGCGATTGATGACTATGAATGTACTCATTTGGGTTGTTTGTTAGAACAGATGTTTCCTGAGGCAGACATTGAATTAATCACTACTGTGATAAATCCCAGAGGTAAACATCGGCCAGGTCGATTCGCAAGAACAAATGAGTACCTCTATTTTGTAATATTTGGCAAAGCAGAAATTGCAGAAGAAAATGATCCAGACTTTTCCGAGGGAACTAGCGTACCATGGAGAACGCTCCGACGTAGTGCAATCCCAAATGCTCGAGGTAAACATGGGAAAGGTGCCTGCGGACCGAATCAGTTCTACCCCATCTACGTTTCCGATGAAGGGAAAATCATTGAAATTGGTGACCCCATACCTGAGACACAATCAAGATTCAGCGTCAAACAGATAAAGGGAGCTACTGCTGTTTTCCCCATACGAGATTCTGGAATGGAAATGAATTGGGGGGTTATTCCTAGTGTATTAAGCAATCTTGTGAAAAAAGGCTATGTTCGAGTAGGAAAACATTATCCCGACAAACCACAACAGTGGGAGATTTTGTACCTTACTTCTGGAAAGATTGAGGACATCGAATCTGGGCGCGCCAAAGTCACAGGGTATGCAAAAGATGGAAGTGTCGAAACAAAGTACATTACTTCGAAAACCAAAATACCTACTTCTAATTGGGTTCGACCATCTCATAATGGAGAAACGAACGGGACTAATTTAATCAAAGAAATATTGTTAGATCGAAGTTTTCCGTATCCAAAGTCTCTCTATGCGTGTTATGACAGTATCAAACTTGCTGTCAAAAACAAGAAAGACGCTCTTATCTTAGATTTCTTTGCGGGCTCAGGCACTTCCTTACATGCTGTGGCTCTTCTGAATGCCGAAGATAATGGAAGAAGAAGATGCATTGTTGTTACAAATAATGAAGTGTCCGAGTCTGAAGAAAAAGAATTGTTTAAACGCGGACTACATCCTGGAGATGCAGAATGGAACTCTTTCGGTATTGCTAGGTACATCACCTGGCCCAGAATAAAATCAGTAATCCTAGGACAAGATATCAACGGAAATCCATTGACAGGATACTACGGTTCGGAGATTGAAATCTTTTCTGAAATAACTTCAGAAGGACCTGGGAAAGGGAAGTATTTCAAGAGAAGCAAGGTACCTGTGTACCCTGAACTATCTAATATAAAATTATCAGATGGGTTCAAATGCAACGCGGCATTTTTCCAGTTAGGATTTGCTGACAAAATAAAGGTTGGTTTAGGTCAACAATTTGCAGATCTATTGCCTTTGTTGTGGTTGAAGGCAGGTGCGGTGGGTTCTTGTCCTAACATTGACAAACAAGCATCTCTACCAGATATGCTACTTTACCCGGAAAATACAATGGCCATTCTGTTTGAAACGTCTTCGTTTAAAGCCTTCAAAGCTAAAGTCCAAGAAATGCATAAAATTAAAACTGTTTATATAGTCACAGACAATGAACGAAGCTACCAATCCATGGTCTCTGAACTTAATGTACTAAATATTTATCAACTTTATAGAGACTATCTCGATAACTTCTGCATCAATCAGAACCGGGGCTGACCATGAAAATAGAATTGTTCAATTTTCAACGCGGAGCTGTTATAGAATTAAGAGTCGCTTTGGAATCAAGAAAACATGTAACCACCAAAGCTCTACCCTCTGTCATTTCACTGCAGGCTCCCACTGGGGCGGGTAAAACTATCATTATGTCAGCCTTTATTGAAGAGGCTTTCTTTGGCTCTGACTATGACACTTATGGCGGCGACCCCGACAGAATCTTTGTTTGGCTTTCGGATTCTCCAGCTTTGAACGAACAGTCCAAGCAAAAGATCCAGGCCAAGGCCGATAAAATCAAACTTAATCAATGCGTCACCATCGAAGATGAATCATTTGACATGGAAGTCCTTGAAGAGGGCCATATCTATTTTCTGAACACGCAGAAACTCGGAAAGAGCGGCAATCTTGGCAAACATTCGGATAATCGACAGTACACGATCTGGGAGACGCTCGACAATACGGCCCGAACAAAGGCGGATAAACTTATTGTCATTATTGATGAGGCTCATCGTGGTATGCAGGGGAATGACGCAGCGAAAGCAACTACCATCATGCAGCGCTTCCTCAAGGGCTATGAGGGTAAGATGCGCCCGATGCCGTTTGTTATCGGCATGAGTGCGACGGCCGATCGATTCCAGCGACTGATGCACAAGATCACTGACCGGACTTCCACAAACATTGTTGTTTCGGCTGATCAGGTCCGCGCATCCGGCCTTTTGAAAGACAGAATAATCATTTCCTACCCGGAAGATGCAGAGAAAACAAATCCGACCGTCGTTCTTAAGCAGGCGACACACGAGTGGCTTGATAAGTGCGACAGTTGGTATCGCTATTGTTATGAGCAACACTACGCTCAGGTTTATCCGATCTTTGTCGTTCAGGTGGAAAGTGCTAAGAATACGGAGGAAGTTTCGTCGACTGACTTGGACACCGTTTTGCAGACCATTGAAACAGAGTATGGTGGCATCTTCAACGAACACGAAGTAGTTCATACGTTCGGTTCCACTGGAACGATTTCCATTAACGGATTGACTGTTGAGCACATCTATCCAGAAGATATTGTCAATGATCCCCGAATCAAAGTTGTGTTCTTCAAAGAAAACCTATCAACCGGATGGGATTGCCCCCGCGCCGAAGCAATGATGTCATATCGACATGCTCAAGACGCGACATACATTGCACAGCTTCTAGGCCGCATGATTCGCACCCCGCACCAACGCCACATTGATGTTGATGACTCTCTGAACGAAGTGAGACTGTTTCTTCCATATTTCAATCAAGAAACAGTACAAAAGGTCATTGATGAACTTCTTTCGTCTGAATGCGGTAATGTTCCAGCTGATCTGGAGGCAGAATCTATTGGCCGACGAAGATTTCAAAAGGTATCTGTACTACAAACAGAAACCTCTTCGGATGTTCAAGCAAGTTTGTTTGATGAACAAGAGCAGAATTCAAATATACAGTCTACTCAGGCTGCACAGGGGATGAATGCAACTTCTACGAAGCTGCCTGAACCTGAACATGGGGAATCTCTTTCGGGCGAGACGACGCCATCTACTCCTTCGGTAGTGTCAAGAGAGCATCCCGTTCCCTCGGCAAGTTATTCTGGAAATTCCAAAAACAACATGCCTACTTACGCTAAGCCCACGGTTTCTGCTGGCGAAAACAAATTTCCAGGAAAGGAACCCCCTCAAAGAGGCATTGATCGTAAGGGAATTGTAGACTTCATAAATCAGTTGGCTTTACCTTGTAGCTATATCAAGAGAACAGGTCGAGTTGATTATTTACGCCTAGCAACCGACCTGACAAGCATTCTGAGTCAGACGGGAATCTACAAAGATGCCGAGAAGATGTTCAAGAAAACCGTAGTGGAGATGATCCACTCGTATTCGTTAGAACTCGAAGCTTCTGGCATGTATTCCAGTCGATCAGATCAAGTCAGCAAGATCAAGATGCTCGAGGCAGTTTTCGACTCATTAGGCCATCCGCTCCCAGCAGAAGCTCGCACATACTCCATTTTTGCGTCTGGCCTTCTTGAAGTTCCAGCAAAACGGGCTGAGAATATCTTAGGAAATGCCGGTATTGTCAATGAATACATCCGTTATTATCAGAATGAAAAAAATTATGATGAATGCCTTATTGACTGCATCCTTTATGCCAATACAGAAGAGTGCCTGAGAAATCTCGGCGATGTCTCAAAGAAAACTTTCTTTGATCTGCATGACAAATATCGTCGTTACATTGTTCGCTTGACTGACAAAGAGCGTGACAAATACGACAAAATTATCCGAGCCGGAACTGAGGACATTACGGATTTGTCGTTCCGTCTTCCAGATGTCATGTTCTGCAAAGCGAACGGAGGAGCAACGTACAGTGATCACCTGTACGTTGATGAAAATGGTCGTTTTGACACAAAGCTTAATGAATGGGAGCGGTCTGTACTGAACGAAGAGCAACGAAATAAGGATTTCGTGACTTGGTATCGCAATCAGAAAGGTAATGTTGGTCTAGGAATGGCTTATCAGAAGGACGGAAAATGGAGGATGTTCTACCCAGATTTTCTAATCGTCAGACGTGATCCTATCACACAGTACGTCGTAGACATTCTGGAGCCGCATAGCCCAGACTTTGCGGATAATCTTCCCAAAGCTAAAGCAATGGCTGCCTTCGCTGAGAAGTCTATGAATGTTGTTGGACGGGTTGAAATGATCCGTCAAGAAGAGGCTCTCGTCGGACGTCGTGTCTTTGTTCGTCTTAATTTCGGAAGTATCGCGGTTCGTGAAAAGATCAAATACATCCACACTGATGAAGAGTTGAACTCACTCTTTAAGACATTCGGAATTATTGAGTCGAGTCAATAACTATGAGTCGACTCCC
>ENA-OPVT01002295-OPVT01002295.1-human-gut-metagenome-genome-assembly--contig:-NODE-2295-length-10411-cov-1.811124_pt1 | contig 10411 bp, 9 predicted proteins | sample MGYA00241499_ERZ501990 | MGnify/ENA primary metagenome ERZ501990 (study PRJEB25962, sample SAMEA2042104) | human gut metagenome | biome: human gut; feature: human-associated habitat; material: faeces...
CTGTCGTCGGTTTTCCCGATGACAGCCCGCTCTTGCTTGACCAATCTACGCATGGTTGCTGCGTGTCCCGCTATCTCCGCATGAACTCGCCAACACCCCGCTAGTTTTATTTTATAAACAATTCTGGGAAAGCTTCTTTGGCAGAACACTTGGTTCCATCAGAATAGATATAGTCGTACATGGTAACTGAATAGCCCACGGGTTGCCAATCTATGCCGTAGGATTGAGACATGAGGGCAAAGAAAGTGGACTTAAAAAATAATAAACGACGGGATGATTCGTTTCCATAGTATGGAAACCAGCCAAATGCGTAAAGAGTAATGCGATCGGAATCCGTTCATGCGCTGCTAATCGTCAGAAACGATCGAAATCTATAGATGGATTGTGGTTTACAAAAAAACGTCTTTCGCTGGGTAATGATTGACAAACGATCGGTTGGTGAAACAAACGCTTGACAAACGCTATGATAGGCGAACGGATGGCAAGCAAGGCAATGATTAACAAAACAATGATTGACAGAATAGAGATGAAACAGAAATTGATGCAATGGAGATCAGCCCTGGTGCTGGTCACGATGCTCCTCATGCTGCCCTTGCAGATGCTGGCGGCAGAACTGGGAGAGGCAGGCAAGCGACTCGCAGCGCTGCCGGGAGTGAGTGATGTGGAGGCGTTGGAGAGTACGACGTTCCCCGAGAAGTATGTGTTCTTCATCAAGCAACAGCTTGACGGCAAAGATGCCTCGAAGGGTACTTTCGAGCAGCGCGTGGTGCTCTGCCACAGGGGCTTCGACCGTCCCACCGTGCTCGTGACGGAAGGATACAGTGCGCGCTACGCCCTCTACAAGGGCTACATCGAGGAGTTGGCCAAACTGTTCGACACCAATATCATCTTTGTGGAGTATCGCTACTTCGAAAAGTCGATGCCGAACCCCTGCAACTGGGACTATCTGACGGTGGAGAACTCGCTCTATGACCTTCACCACGTCAACCTGACGCTCCACGCCATGTATAAGGGCAAATGGATCGCCACGGGCATCAGCAAGGGTGGACAGACCACGATGTTCTATCGCTGCTTCTTCCCCGACGACGTCGATATCTCCGTACCCTATGTGGCCCCGCTGAACCGCAGCGTGGAGGACGGACGCCACGAGGATTTTCTGCAGAACAAGGTCTCGACGAAGGAGAACCGCCAGCGCGTGCTCGACTTCCAGCTCATGGCCTTCAAGCGCAAGGAGGCGCTCGTCCCCATGTTGCAGAAGTATTGCGATCAGAAGCAGTACACCTTCAATGCGCCGATAGACGAGATCTTCGACTTTACGGTGATGGAGTATGCCTTCGCCTTCTGGCAGTGGGGCATGGATTTGAAGGAGATACCGACTTCCACGGCTACCGACGATCAGGTGTTCGACTATCTGATGAAGACGAGCGAGCCGGGCTACTTCTCCAATCAAAACCCCAATTTCTCCTTCAACGTGCAGGCGGCCAAGGAACTGGGCTATTACGGCTACTACACGAAGCCTTTCAAGCGCTATCTGAGCATCAACACGGCCAAGGGGTACCTCCGCCGCCTGATGCTGCCGAAGGGCACGGAGGGCGTCAGCTTCTCCTCAGACCTCTATAAGCGCACGGTGGACTATCTTAGCACCCACGACCCGAAGATGGTCTATATCTATGGCGATATCGATCCCTGGAGCGCCTCGGGCGTCTATGGACTCCCCTTCACCAAAAACAAGAAGAATATGCATGTCTATATGTTGGCTGGCGGATCCCACAAGACACGCATCCTCTCCTTCCCAGAGCCCACGCGCGAGGAGATCATCAGTTTGATCCGTGGTTGGCTCAATGAGTAGGGCCGCGGCTCACGAATAGGCCACGCCTGTGTAGAAGCAAGACAAAGGCCAGCAGGATCATTTCCTGCTGGCCTTTGTTAGAGGGATGAGATGGAAACGGGCGCTGGGCGCCACGGTCCTCTCGCGAAGACTACTCCTTGTCCTCCTCCTGGGGAGCGTTGGGATTCTCCTCGATGGGGAGCGGACGGTCGATGACGGTCTTGAAGGAGATGAGGCTCTTGCTGCGGGAGAGGCCCAGCGGCTGGAGCTTGTCATGGATGATGTCCATCATGTGGTGGTTGTTGCGAGCGAAGATCTTGATGAACAGGTCGTAATCGCCCGTCGTGATGTGGCACTCCACCACCTCGGGAATCTTCTTTAAGGCCTCCACCACGCGGTCGAAGTCCTCGGGATTCTTCAGGTAGAGACCGATATAGGCGCAGGTCTCGTAGCCTATCTTCTCGGGGTCGATGAGAAACTGCGATCCCAGGAGAATGCCCAGGTTGGTGAGCTTCTGTATGCGCTGGTGGATAGCGGCACCACTCACGTTGCAAGAACGTGCTACTTCGAGGAACGGAATGCGAGCGTCTTCTGCGATAAGACCGAGAATCTTGCGGTCTAACTTGTCTAAACTTCTGTATGCCATATTGATAGTATGTTATTTGGTGCAAAGATACAATATTCCTTTGATTTTCGCAACTAATTAGCGTTTTTTATTTAGATAATTCATCTTTTTGCACCGTTTCCGCCTATCAAAAGACTGTAAGTCGGGATTTTGAATGAAAATTCGTGCTTTTTCGTGCGTTTTTCTCACGTTATTCGACATTCGCTCCAGATCGTCCGCAGTTTGCCCCTACCTGCTAAGGGTTGGCAGCGGGGGAGGGGGCTTTCTCCGTGGCGTAGTAATTGACGTGGAGCATGTTGGCCTTGCGCAGCGCTATTTTTACACCCTCAACGACACGCATGGGGGCGTGGCGGTCGGCCTTGAGGCAAACCGTAAGCTGTTGGGCCTCGCCGCTCTTGCGGGCCTGGCGCTGCTCGCGCTGGAGAAAGGCAGAGAGTTCGTCGAGGCTTACCACCTTGTCGTTGACCTGGATACAGACGGCTGCGTCCTGCTGAGACTGTGCCGAACCGAGGGACTGCGCCGTGTTGGCGGCCTGCGTCGTGCCGACGGGCTGGCCGATAAAGATATAGGTGGTGTTGGTCTTTCGCGAGAGGTGGGTGAGTTCCGTGCCCTGCGGCGTCTTGTAGCGCACCTTGAGGTTGACCTTTCTCATGTGGGTGACGATCATGAAAAAGAAGAGAATGGCGAAGATGAGGTCGGGGAGGGAGGCCGTGTTGAGGCTCGGCACCTCATGGTTTCTGCGACGTATGATGCTCATGGTGTTTTCTCCTCATGATAGACTTCAGCCAGGCGCTGGGGGTAGGCGTCGCTGACGATGGCCTTCTCGTCCTCGGAACAGCGTGCGAAACTGGTGCCGTAGCGGCGTTGTGCCTCTTGGTTGCGCAAGGCGAGGTAGGCGTTGGCGATCTCGTTTTGTGTCTGAAAGTAGGTGTCGTAGGTTGAGGCGGGGTCGGCCTCCAGGCGGATGATGTGCTGCTGGGGACCGGCCACGGTGATGAAATCGACGATCTTTTGACGGAGACTGCCGATCGCTACCTTAGCACCATTGCAGGTGAGATTGTTGCGACTGTCGATGTGGAGAGTCATGATGCGGCTCTTGTCCACTTCCTGCGGTTTCGTTTGGTCCTTGGTCGGCTGGAGAGGAGGGAGCTGGCGATGGAGGCCTTTGTCCACGTCCATGGAGGTGGTGACGAGGAAGAGGATGATCAGGACAAAGGAGATGTCGGCCGTGGAACTGGCGTTGAGTTGCGGAACGCTGCGCTTTTTCTTCTGAAACAACATGGAGCTATCCTTTGTGATGAGGTTTGTGGTAGTAGCGCGTGGCGCCGAAGAGGGCCGCGCCGATAGCTGCGACGAGCAGCACGGAGGCTGTGGTGATGAGCATGCCGGAGAGTTTCAGTCCCCACCAGTCGGTGTAGGTCTCGCCGTTGATGATCATGGGAGCTGAGGAGGAGGCGAGGAATCCTACCACGAGCGTCACGAGGGTGAGGGTCGTGATGGCGATGGAAATCTTGTGCGTGGGCACGCCGTGGACCACGGAGGTCGTCCCCTGATGGAGGCGGGCGGAGTGGATGCCGGCCACGATGGCGAGGATGGTCGTCAGCGCCATGATGCCGTAGACGGCGCCCAGCAGGACATCGGTGAGCATGGGGGCATTCATGCGGTCGTTCTTCCAGTAGGGTGTGTCGTAGCCGAAGAGGAAGAAGGCGAGGAAGAGGGCCACGACATAGCCCAGCAAGCCGTAGAGGACGTGCTGGGAGATGCGCTCGGTGGGTCGGCGCCGGGGCTGCGAGGAGTGATGGGAGGTCTGTGGCATGGGCTATGCGCCTTTCTGTTTATACTCCATGATGGCGTCAAGGAGCGTGATGACCGACTCTTCCATTTGTGCCGTGAGATGCTCTATCTTGGAGAGGATGAAGTTGTAGAATACCTGTAGCACGAGGGCCACGATGATGCCGAAGATGGTGGTGATGAGGGCCACCTTCATACCTGAGGCCACGATGGTGGGACTGATGTCGCCAGCCTGCTGAATCTGGTCGAAGGCCATGACCATGCCGATCACGGTCCCGAGGAAACCCAGCGAGGGGGCCATGGCGATGAAGAGGGTGATCCAGGAGCAGCCTTTCTCGAGGTTGGCGGCCTGCACCTCGCCGTAGCTGGTCACGCCGCGTTCGATGTCGTCGATTGTATTGTCGATGCGGGCTAGTCCCTGAGCGCAGAGCGAGGCAACGGGGCCGCGAGTGTCGAGGCTCAGGCGGCGGGCTCCCTCGATGTCTCCCTGGGCGATGCGACTGGCTATGTCGGCCATAAACTTCTTGGCGTTGATCTCTGAGAGGCTCAGGAAGATGATGCGCTCGATGCAGAAGGCTAGGCCGAGAATCAGTGCGAGGGAAACGAGGGACATGAAGCCGGCGTTGCCCTCGATAAACTTCGTTTTCAGTACTTGGTGGAAACCACTGCCTTCGCCGCTCTGCCCCTGCTTCTCCATTTCGGCCATGGTGGCCTCGTTGGCATCGCCAGCATCAGCCAGGGCGTCGTCCTGCTGAGCCTGTGATCCTGTGGCGTCGTCCGCTTGTGTGGTAGGAGCTTTGTCGGCTGCTGGATCCGTTTGTGTGGCTGCTGCGTCTGCAGGTTTGGCAGTTGTTCTTGCTGCTGGATCGCCTGGCGCTGCGGCCTCGGTGGATTGTGGTGCTGAGGGGGCGTGGTCTTGCGCCAGGGCGGCGCAGGGCGCAAACGTGAGTAGTGCGGCCATGGCGACCGCCAGTATACTGTGGTTCATATTCTCCTGTAACAATTTTGCGCAAAAGTAATCATAATATTTCTAAGTCGGCCTATCGCCTATGGTTTTTTAGACTTCCTTTGGTTAGATTTTGCCTTTTTTATGGTTCGTCCTGAAAATAGAGGGATAGGGTGGTCGGGGTTGTTCCCTTCTGGCCTGCTGGTCAAGGAAAGCGATCATATCGACCTGTATGGCAGGAAACAAAAAACCGGAGCGCACTAAGTCGCTCCGGCCCATTTTTAGTACAAAAATATCATGTGGGGGATTACTTACCCTCTTCCATGCGCTTCTTGAGGTCAGCCAGTACGCCGAGGTCGCCCAGGGACGTGCCAGCGACAACGTTCTGAATCTGAGCGGTCTCCTGGTGCTGCTGCTGACGGCGGCCACCACCACGGTGATTGTTCTCACGGCGCGGCTCGTCTTTCACATCCTCGAACGTGCGAGAGTGGGAAAGGATGATGCGCTTAGAGTCCTTGACAAACTCGATGACCATGAACGGCAGCTCCTCGCCGAGCTGAGCCTGCGTGCCATCCTCCTTGACGAGGTGCTTCGGCGTAGCGAAACCTTCGCCACCCTCGTTGAGGGTGATGACGGCACCCTTGTCCATAGACTCCGTGATCTTGCCAATGTGGACCGTACCCGGCTTGTAGATTGTCTCGTAGGTGTCCCAAGGATTCTGCTCCAGCTGCTTGTGGCCAAGGCTGAGGCGACGGTTTTCCTTGTCGATTTCGAGGACGACCACGTCAATCGTCTCGCCCACCTTCGTGAACTCTGACGGGTGCTTGATCTTCTTTGTCCAAGAGAGGTCGCTGATGTGGATCAGGCCATCGACACCCTCCTCGAGCTCTACGAAGATACCGAAGTTGGTGAAGTTGCGCACCTTGGCGGTGTGCTTGCTGCCAACGGGGTACTTCACCTCGATGTTCTCCCACGGATCCTCCTTGAGCTGCTTCAGGCCAAGGCTCATCTTGCGCTCGTCGCGGTCGAGGGTGAGGATGACGGCCTCTACCTCGTCGCCTACCTTCAGGAAGTCCTGAGCGGAACGCAGGTGCTGGCTCCAAGACATCTCGGAGACGTGGATCAGACCCTCGACGCCCGGCTGGATTTCGACGAAGGCACCGTAGTCGGCCATGACGACAACCTTGCCCTTGACATGGTCGCCGACCTTGAGGTTCTGGTCGAGGCTATCCCATGGGTGCGGGGTGAGCTGCTTCAGACCGAGAGCAATGCGCTTCTTCTCCTGGTCGAAGTCGAGGATAACGACATTGATCTTCTGGTCGAGCTCCACCACCTCGTGGGGATCGCTCACGCGGCCCCAAGAGAGGTCGGTGATGTGGATAAGTCCGTCAACACCACCGAGATCGACGAAGACGCCGTAGGTCGTGATGTTCTTGACAGTACCCTCCAGAATCTGACCCTTCTCCAAGTGGGAGATGATCTCCTTGCGCTGAGCCTCCAGCTCGGCCTCGATGAGAGCCTTGTGAGAGACGACAACGTTGCGGAACTCCTGGTTGATCTTGACGACCTTGAACTCCATCGTCTTGCCGACGAAGATGTCGTAGTCGCGTATGGGGTGAACGTCAATCTGGCTGCCGGGGAGGAAGGCCTCGATGCCAAATACATCAACGATCATGCCACCCTTCGTGCGGCTCTTGATGTAGCCCTGGATGATCTCGTCGCCCTCCATGGCCTTGTTGATGTTGTCCCAGCTCTTCTGAAGACGAGCCTTCTTGTGAGAAAGCTCCAGCTGACCGTTCTTGTCCTCCTGGCTCTCGACATAGACCTCTACCTTGTCGCCGACCTTGAGGTCGGGGTTGTAGCGGAACTCGGATGCGGGGATGATACCATCGCTCTTGTAGCCGATGTTGACAACGACTTCCTTCTTGTCGATGGAGATAACGGTACCCTCAACCACCTGGTGCTCCTGAATCTTGTTCAGGGTCTCGTCGTAGGCCTTGGTCAGTTCGCCTTCGCCATTGCCAGCCTTGGAACCGCTCTCAAACTCGTCCCAGTTGAAGTCGTCCAACGGCTGTACGTTCTTGTAATCAATCATAAATAGTTAAAAATAAATGAATTAATAAAGTTAGACTTTATGTGAATTGTACTGCGAAAAGGGCACATTGGCCCAAATCGGGTGCAAAGTTACAAACAATAATCTGAATATCAACAACTTTCGCCTTCTTTTTTCTCTTTTTCTTTTTATACGACCGAGAAAGGGTGGGCGAAAGGCGGAATAATATCCCCGCTTTGGCTGCCGCAGGCGACAGTCAGAACGCGGGAGTAGGGGATGGATCAGTTGACCGTATAGCAGATGCTGCGGTGGATCCACCAGCCGGTGTTGCTGCTATGCAGGCGCACACGCGAACCATCGGGGCGATAGATCTCGGCGATGTTGTACCATCCGTTGGAGATGCCGTTGACATAGATGTCGTAGTCCATGTTGGCATAGAGGCGCATGTAGACGGCGCCACCGGGACTGTTGCGCAGGTTGGTGTAGCCCCTGAGGTCAGAGATCTTGACGTGGGTGAGGTTCATGCTGGTGGGGGTGACGCGGGATGCGGGTTTTGCTTGTGCCGCCTTCTGCTTGGCGACTTTGGCTTCTGCCTTGGCCTGGGAGGCTGCTGCTTGGGCGTCGCTGGCCTTCTCCTTGGCCTCTTTGAGTTCTTCCTTCAGTCTTTCGTTCTCCTTGGCTGTCTGTTCGGCTTGGAGTTCGGCTTTGAGCTCTTCTTTCAATGCCTGGCGGTCGGCCTGGCTATTGCAGGCGAAGAGCATGGGGACGAGCAGGGCCGTTGCGAGTGATTTGATCTTCATGTTTTTTAGAATGTGTTATGTTGAGACAAAAACTGTTGTCGGATGCAAAGGTACAAAAAATATCCTTTCGGTGTAGGAATCGTGAACAAAAATCGCCTCGCTGCATCCTATATATTTATATAGTACGCGCGCGAGGCGATGGTATTCCTTTTCTGAGAGAATGCTGGGCTATTGGCGGGCCAGGTTGATGTCGGTGATGCGGCCCTGGGCGTTGACCGTGGCTCGGATACTATACTGCAGCGTGGCCTTGCCCCCTTCGCGGACGATTTCGAGTTTGGCGGGGATGATCATCTTGTAGGAGACCGCCTTGGGGTCCTCGGCCTCTATCTTGTCGCAAGCCGTCGGCTTTTCCATCTTCCAGGTGATCGACTTCACGTCGGCCTGGTAGAGTTTGTCGCGCATGTACTTGACGACCTCCTTGGAGGTGGCGTTGCTTGCCCCGTTGAAGGTCAGCGTCTCAGCCACGGCCCCGCTGATGCCCTCGGTGCTCTTGCTGTTCATCGCGACAAGCAGTCGGCGCACCGGCTCGGCCTGCTTTGCCGCATCTGCCTCCATCTTCTTCTCCGTCTCGGTCATGAGCTGCTGTGCCAGTTTGCCAGCCTCCACAAGGTGGCGTCCATCGGGGTGCTGGGCGATATACTTAGCGTAGGCGTCCTCATTATTGGCCGCGCAAGCCGCCGCCCAGTCCATGGAGTCGAGTTTCTCTTTGATCTGCTGCTTGTGGGGCGTGTCAGGATGTGCCTTGAGATAGGCCGCATAGCCCGCCCGCGTGTTCTGCTTCTCCACGTCGGCCCAATCGTCCTTGATGCCCTGCAGCGAGGTGAGCAATTTGCGTGCCTCCTGAATGTGGGCGATGGGCGCCGTCTGCTCGTAGTCGGTGATGTACTGTTGCAGGACGTCGGCATTCTTACTTTGCATAGCGCTCTCGAAGTCGTTGCGCTCCGTGTTGGCCTTGCCGTCTTGGTAGAAATAGAGGAGCACGAAGCAGGTGATGACCGTAATGGCCAGCGAGACCAGCAGCGAGATGTGCTTGTTCTTCTTCTCCTTGTCCTCCTTCGGTTTCTGTTGCTCGCCCGTGTGATTTGTATCCGTCTGCTGCTGTTGGTTGCCTGTCTGCTGCTCGTGACGCGAGTGCGTGGTAGTCGGACGCACCTCCTCGACGATCGGCGTGGCAATGGCGATGGATTCCTCTTCGTCCACAGGGGTGACGACGGGGGCTTCGGCCGGCTGGTCCTCACGCTGCCACTCCTGCTGCACGGGCGCTTGCTCCTGCTGGTGGTCCGTCTGCGCATATTCCTCTTCCTCCTGTCGCAAATCTTCGGTCGAGGCCGTCTGCGGCTGGTGGCAGTTGGGGCAGATCTCGTCCGCTTTGAGGTAGATTTCGCCACAGTGGGGGCATTTCACCACGTGGCCAGCTATTTCGACACCACAACTGGGGCACACGGGCGCTTTGTCGCTCACCTGATGGCCACACTCGGGACATTTGATAATCATCGTTGTAAACTCTTTAGGATAATGTGATACTGGTTAAAATAAGAATGGTGGGTCGCTACCTTCGCCTTGGGAAGCGCAGCTCTCTCATGCTTCGCCGCCCCATGAGCCGGCTCTTGTCAACATAGCCGTTGACGCCGTTGATGTGGCCTTTGCCGGTGTATTGCCAGGCGAAGACCTCGCGGCCGTCTTGCAGCACGGGCGGGGTGCTGGAGTAGCGGGCGATGAAGAGCAGGTAGCCGTCGAGCTCGTTCTGTAAGTATTTGTTGTAGAAACTCTCGTAGGTGTAGATGAGGGGCTTGCAGTGGTAGGCGCGCTCCATGAGCTGGAGAAACTTATGGAGGGAGTCGACCAGCGCTTCGCGGCGCAGGCCGCCCGTGGTCTCGATATCGACCATGGGGATGAGGTCCTGGTCCTTGGCCTGACACTGGTAGCGGAAGTTGCGCAGCTGCTCCACCTGGGGGCGCGTGGGACGGTAGAAGTGGTACGACCCCACCTTCAGGCCGTACTGCTTCGCCAGCGCGATGTTCTGGGCGTAGCGCTTGTCGATGTTGGTGCCGCCCTCAGTAGCCTTGAGATAGACGTAGGCCATCTTGCTATTGTTGCCGATGGCCTCCCAGAACACTTCGCCCTGGTAGTGGCTCATGTCCAAGCCGTGGACGTGGTTGCAAGTGTCCTCACACTGGATGGTGTACTGCCCGTACATCATGGCGGGTAAAACGAAGGCCCAAATGGCAAGTATGATTTTTCTAATGTTCATAGACTGCAAAGGTAGCATTTTTTCCCTAAATCTCCAGCCTTCGAGGCCATAATTTGCATTAATTACCCCAGTTCGGGATAAGAAATAGTTCATAAAAAAGTTGGTAGTCTCACAAAT
>ENA-OPVT01002304-OPVT01002304.1-human-gut-metagenome-genome-assembly--contig:-NODE-2304-length-10387-cov-9.892470_pt1 | contig 10387 bp, 10 predicted proteins | sample MGYA00241499_ERZ501990 | MGnify/ENA primary metagenome ERZ501990 (study PRJEB25962, sample SAMEA2042104) | human gut metagenome | biome: human gut; feature: human-associated habitat; material: faeces...
AGAGTTCTGCTGTCTGATACAAGAGGATAAATTGAATTGATAGAACTCACCTTAAAAGACCATTATCCGTTATCTTCAGAATCTTGCCATTGCTTGGAATGCCATATCTTGATGTGGAATCGTTTGTTGGTTTCCCGAAAAAGGAATCAATATTACGAAAAAATGACACAATATCTTTCCTTTTAAAAAGAACAGGTGTGTCTCCATTTTTGAGATTCTTCTTTAGAAATTCCCCTGAAACGACCTCTTCTTGAAAGAAACTACGAGAATAAAAAGAAACACTTTTCCTCTCGTTCAAACGTTGTTTCGCAATATGATGATTCCAGCAAACAAGTACATCATTAATTCTATCATAACCTAAAAACACAAATGGGATGATAGAATGTTTTATCTCATCAAAATCTTCCTTTACAGGTAATTGTGCCCTTGTAGTATCTGGTCTTGTTTTGAAATAAGCCGATGATAAATTCTTTACATAAACATAGTAATCTTTTCCTCCAATTTCCATCAAGAAAGGTTGTATCCCTTTTTTGTAAATGAAATCAGGTGCTGTCTCAAGTACATTTAACATAAGTTGCAGCAATGTTTCAGGTAAGACTTTTTCCGTTCTCATATCTTATAGACTTTTTATCAGTTTGCTATTGGGAAAAATTTCAGATGGTACACCAAGTGGAGTGACTTTTGACAAATCACAGTCATAATGAATATCAGAAATTTCTGCTGGTATTGAACTATTGTCAAGAGACGGAATATCCTTGCAATTATATTTTTGATATGTGTCACATGCTAATGCGTAATCAAAATAATACTCGCAGGCTTTTTCGAAATCCGACCCTAGTGTTTTTGAAATCATATCAGCAAGTTGAAAACGAAGTTCTGCATTCTCTAAGTTTGGTTCAATAGCATCCATTAAATCCAAAACCGTTTTTCCAACTCCAGATTGTTGTACACATAATGACGCTATTACAACAATCGAACTTTCATTTGGTGTTAGTTGATTATGCGAGAATCTGTGTACCCTATTAATACGAGAAGTACTTTTCACTTCCAGTTTGTCTGTCCCATCATTAAAGTCAAAAATATCTGAGGTAGTCGTATGCCATGACTTTACAAGGTAGCTTGGGTTAGATGAGTGCTCTATAACGAATAACTCTGCCCATAATCCTTGTATAGTTTTTATCGGAGGTCTCGAAAAACGCCTAAAAAGTTCTACAAGTTTCTGAATTTCATTTAATAAATCCTGTTGGCTTGGGAAATCGCCAAGCTTTTCAAGGACAATACACACGACATCTAAAAAATACTCTATATAATCTATCTGTTTTGATTTTAGCGTGATAACTGTATAATAGTTTTCATTTACAAATTTTGATTCAGTATCTTTTTTAAGCCGACATAATTCATTGAACTGAACAGTGATAAGTTCGAGGTTAATATTGGGTGAATTATCTGTAATTGAACTTCTTATAAAGAACATAGGACGATCATCGATTCCAACACCAAGTTTATGTGTCTTAGAGAATGGCACATTTATCACTGTATAGCAGTTGGCAGATTGAGAATGGCTGCCCATCAGTTTTTTATATTGTTGATATATTGATTTTCTCATCATTTAACCTTCTGTTTCAACATAGTTAATAGCAAAATCTTCTGGATAATAAATCGCTAATGTATATGCTTCTCTGCCAGACCAAATAACAGAGTCACATTTGAGTTTTACTTTGTGAATCTGTATGGTTAATGAATCTTCAAATTTAATCGCAGCATCTCCTGGATATACGGAACTTGATGTCGTTGAACGCCCCGAATGCAAATTTACAAGGCGTTGCGTGTCCTCATTGAATGCACGTAAACGAGCTTCTCTACTTGCATATGCCATATGTATTATATATCCATGTGTCAAAGGTGTATTAGTTTTGGTACTCAAATATTTGACATATCTTAGTGTTGCTTGTTTTCGTGCAGCATCTGGCATATTCTGAAATTTAAACTCTGTCAAGAATTCAATAAATTCCTGAATAGGTACTTTTATATATGCATGGTTTCTATCTTCTGTTCCGTAATCTTTAAAAAGTTTCCATTCTTGATGGGAAGTAAGAAAACTTTCAACGAACGAAATATTTTCAGGGATAGCCTGAAAAGCATTCATTTTACGCCAACCTGACAACTTCGTAGTTACGGTATCTTTTGAAAGAATATTCTTTCTTGTTGCGTTCAGCCTATTAGATATTAAAAGTAGTCTTTCTACATCTTCAAGACTCTTGTTCTCAAGCAACCAATTACGCATTTCCTCCTCATGTTCAACATATTCTCTATACTCAATGATAACTTCATAAGGCAAGAAAACACGACACGACCAAAGATAATTCTTTTTGTAACCAAAGAAACGGCATCTTTGCTGAATCGTATCTGCAGTAGATTTTCCTACACTATAGCGAGGCATATATGTAACAGCAAGGTGTTCAACCGTAAAGCCACGGTTCAACATATCTGCGCCAACCAATATGTGAGAACAACTCCCAGACCAATCTATTTCCTTGTTTTCTCCTTGTCTTTTATTTCTACTAATTACAAGCTCAATGTTCGTATCAAGAATGATATCATAAACATAATGCCATATTTCTTCAAAAGATGGATATGGTTCATTGTATTTTTCATACAAACGAATAGCTTCTACATAATTTTCATGAAATGAACTTCGGAGTTCCTGATAAGCCGGATCTGATTCTCCATATGCCAACATATTTGCCCAAGCATCTATCAAGTTTTTTATCCATCCATAAAATTTTTGACTTGCATCTTGTTCTCTGTCTGCATGTACCATCATAGACAAGAATGATTCTTTCTGTTTGATATATACAATGATTGCCACGCCCATAATATGAAGTTGCAATGCATTTATCAAAGAGTCCGGACAGTTTGTCAAGTCATTGTGTTTTGAATGGTATACTTGATCCTGCTTTATGGTTATTATCAAGCCTGGCTCATCTACAAAAAAGGTTTTACCACCTGTATATCCTTTCCCTGGTGTTAATACTGTGTGATTTTTAGGTGAAAGCAAATCCATGATACTTATTAGTAGTGGACCTTGAGGTGTTGCCGTGTATTGCACATAGGAGTGATTTTCCAATGCGCTACGGAGTTTCAGAATACTACTGTAAGTCGTTGTATATTCATCATCTTCCCACTCCTCTGATTTGCTGTTTTTATAGGCGTAGCCATTTAAACTGGCTTGGTCTGCTTCATCATCAATGATAAGAACCCCAGATTTAGCAATTGTGTTCTTTAATTGAATATTATTGAACATTGTCGCCAGTTCAGTAATGTACTTGTGATGTTTTAGAACAGTTATCAAAATCGTAGGCTTAGTGCTCATGGAAAGAGCATTGCGAATACGTTGCGAGTCATCTTTTGTAGGATTCTCAAACAACTTATAGTGTTTGGCATTTACACTGCCATTGATTAAATCAGTTCTTAATCGTTTTGTTGTTTGAGAAAGAAGATTATTCTTTGTCCCTGCAAAATATATAATAATCCTATAGCCGTTGTCATGTGCAAGTGCAGACAGTGTCGTAAATGACATCGTTTTACCACTTTGAACATATCCGACCACTAGATTTGTTATAGATTGACTTTCTAGTTTATTAGGATTTGTACACTTGGATAATATATCTATTGTTTCTTTTTGAAGCACGTCAATCCCTTCACTATCTACTTTAGCTTTTAATCTCGATAGCAAGTCAATGGTCATTTCTCCAATAATTGGAGTAAAACCTTCTTTTTTATTTTGTAAAATTTCTATTTCCATTACATCTGTAATATACCTTGGTTAAATAAGATTCTGACATTGGAAGCATATTTCGTTCCTCTGTCTGGTGCCATAATCTCAGCCAGTGTTAATGCCTTAAAAATAGTGACTATTGGCGTATAGTCTTGCCCCTTTTTGAACTGATCAAAGCGAGTAAAGAAAGGATGGGCGAGATTTATTTTACATACTATAGGCGCAGCTTCGGATTCTGTGTTTTCTTCATCGGGATTCATAACAACAGAATATAAAGAATCGGCCTCGGTTTCTGTCACAAGTTCTATTTTTAGGATATAGTTTTTCCCATTATATTGGAATGTTTCACTACAACTATCAAGAGCTTCTGCCTTTATGATCTTTTCTTCATTTTTTTGGATATACTGAGTATTGTTTACATTGCTTTCTACAGCACTAACTTGTCTCGAAAGTTGTTTCGGCTTTGACTTTTTTTCCAAATCTTTTTTTATGGTCTTGGATATCTTTTCATAATGCTCTTTCCCTCTCTGTCTATAGTTGTCAGTTTGACTAAGGAGGCTTGGTTCATCTGCTTTTAGTTCATCTCTAATGCCTTCCATGAGCATATATAAGTCTTCTTCCTCTCTGAAACCATTTTTATTGAAAGAAACTTCAAAACCTTCTAGCTCTAACTCTCCAAAGAGCCTCCTATATCTAAAACTACCAGATTGTCCAAAAAGTACTGAAGGAAAATATCGTTCATCTCCACCTCCAACAATTACTCTACCACGCCGCATTAGTACTAATCCATTTGCTCCATTTTGAATCTTATCTAAAATAGCAATGAATCCTTTTGCTTTATAACCATCTATTTCAAAATCGATTTCTTTTTTCCAGAGGATATTTTCTCCATCTGGTGTCTTGTAAAAAGGTGCTTTTAGTATATTATAATTAGGTGCTTCCAACAGAGTCTCGTTGACAAATATCTCCACTTCGCCACTGCGTAAAAAATTACGGTAAATGCTTGACAGATGCCTCTTGATTTTATCCATCTGCATTGGTTTTGGCGCATTCTCGGATAAGTCTGTTAAAATTATTTCAGTATAATGAGAATCTTTCATTTTGGGCTGCTCTATTACAACAAGTTCCTCTCTTTCTTCTGCAGTGACTTTTCCCAAATCAAATTCTGTGAATCTTTCAACCATCTCTCCAAGAGCTTTTGTACGAACGCTCCACTTGTTCGAAAGCCATACAGAAGCTGTTTTCATTCCCATTCCAAACTCATTTAGCCCTGTGTCATCCAGAGGTATATGTGCAGGTTCAAAGGCCCTCTCATAATTTTGGGCGTCTATTCCTGCAGCATTGTCACAAATAGAAATGCTTCTATTTGTCCAATCTATAGTTATATGTACCTTTAATTTATAGTTACTGCCATCAGTTTCTAATAACTCTTTTTTGTGGTCGATAAAACTTTGGACGGCATTGTCTACATATTCTCCTAGCGTATTTGAGACTGTGTTGTTAAGATTCCTAAATGTATTGTATACATTCGGTTTCAACGCGATGGAAACTCTTTCTATTTGTTTCATGATAAGCGAATCAAGTTTTCTGCAATACGTTTCACGACTTCCACATTTACAGCATTCCCGAAAGCTTTAAAAGCACTGGCAATCGTATCAGGATATTCTTTTAAATCACCCATACACTGGAGTCGTGCACCTTCTTTTCTTGTCATATATCGACCTTGTTCTCCATTGGGAGTGACAATCCAAGGGATAATTGGAATTTGGGTCGTAGTAAGTACAAGTGCTGGAGAATATGTAGGCCGTTTTACTCTTATCCCGGATGGCCGGAATTGCACAATCTTTGTGTATAGATTAGGGTGTTCCTCGGCTCCACAATTCCATTCAAACTTTTGATGACTATTCTCAAAACCTGGCTTTCGAATATCTGCTATCCATTCATCAATCCAAGATTTATTCTCTTGATAAAATTTACGATTCAACCTAATAAACATTTTCTTCCAATCAGGGAACTGTCTTGCTTTTCCTTTGGGTTTACCTTGTGCATAAACAGGTAATTTTAGCAAATAATCATCCTTTGAGTTTCCGGTAATTTCTTCTCCAAATTTACCTTTCTTTCCTCTTAGTTGTTGGTTTTGTTGATAATAAGGTGCCGCACCCTCATAGTTGTATGTGGCACCAAATTCCATTGCCCATATAGGAAATGTTGGAAGTTGACATTTATTCTCATTGAGTAAATCTAAGAACTTCTGCCATGCAGCCATATGATCTTTAGTTATTTGGCGCAAAGACATATAGTCTGAATCGTCAGGAACAAGGATATCATTGATATTGCATTCCGGCCTCTCCGTATGTTCTGGGAAATTAAATCCTACTAATCCTCCTTTTGATTTAAGCCTGCCAACTATGTATATTCTTGTCCTATGCTGTGGAATACCAAAATAATGCGGAGAAATAATGTCATCTTGAATATCATAAAGTTGTGACAACGTACTATAAATCACTTTATATGTATTTTTGTTGTCGTGAGACTTCAAATTTGGTACATTTTCAAGAAACACAAATTCTGGTTTTTTGCATTCCAATATTTCCCATATTTTATAGAAAAGGTTTCCTCTTCTTTTTTGGTCATCAAATCCTTGTTGCTTCCCTGCTTGCGAGAAAGGTTGACAGGGAAAACCAGCGCAAAGGATATCGTGGTCTGGGATATCTTTTGTTATATCTATTTCATTGATGTCGCCACTGCATTTCATGCCAAAATTTCGTTCGTATAAAGACTGAAGTTCTGGTTGAATCTCGCTAGCAAAAACACATTCGCAACCCAATTTCTCTAAGGCTAAATGAAATCCGCCTAATCCGGCGAACAAGTCTATGAATTTTAGTTTTGCCATTATAATTTCCTTTTTACTCCTTGCGTTTGCACTGTATCTCGCAATAAATCTTGAATTGTTACTCCCAAATGTTGTGCTATTTGGATAAGCGTTTCCAAAGGTGGTTGAGATGTATTAGTACACCACTTTGAAACAGTTGAAGGGTTAACACCCAGTTGTTCTGCCAACCATTTGCTTGTGCGTTTTTGCTCTACAAGAACCAACTTTAAACGATTTATATCTCCCATCTTTATAATTTTTGCTCCAAAGATAATGAATATTTATCACTTAAATTCCTGTTGGTAACTTTTTAACATGTTGTAATCGTCATAAAAACGAAATGGATTTGCGAGTGAGTATATAATATTAGTTTGTTATTGTATTGTTACCCAAGATAATACTTATTAGACTATATATTTAATTATAAGATAGTTAAGTTGTATATTTATCTTGGAGGGAAGAAAAACAAAATTGTTAAATATCAGAATTATGGACAAGGACATCAAAGAAAGCAGAGAGTACCGTCTCGCTAAAGACTGGGAAATGGCAGTCAACAATTACAGTTTCAATCCGGCTCGATTTGCAGCAGCAATACCGACCATGCACCCGACACTGCAGCAAAGCCTGTACAGGTTGATTAAAGAGTGCATCAAGGTTATGGCGGATGACAGCCGCAGGTACGACGAACGCAATATGGCTTCGCACGAGGAAGCGAAATGTATCATGCTGTACCTGAAAGAACACGGGAGAAACATACCATTAAAGTAATAGACCGATGAAAAAGAAAGAGGTGGAATTTGCCGACAGAACTTATTCTTGCCGTGTGGTGAAATCAAATGAAGGTGAAGAACTCCTTATCGGCTCAACAGGTTTGCTTGACGCACTCCAGCCCGGTAGTTTCGACAGCGAGAACGAAGGCTTTGCGAGTAAGGAGGCTGAGAAATTATACGATGAGATTTTCTTCTTCACCGATGCCGGAAGTCTCGAGCTGCCGGATGACGAGTTGGTTGAGATGCTGAAAGAAGACAACCCGGAATGGTTTGAATAAAATGAATATATAAATCTATTAAAAATCAAGATTATGGATAAAGAGTATGTAATGAGAGTGGCTGCGACAATTCGCGAACAGCTGGTAACGATGACCGACACGCCGGTCCTTATGTCATGGGGCATCGAGGAGTTTATGGCAACAGTATTCAAGAACCTCCCGGGACTGAAATTCCATGTAAACGGAAGACTCTTCCAAGGGGAAGTGCTGATCTGTCTGAACGGCTCGGACTATTATGAAGTATATCTCCGGAACGGGACAGACATAGAGTGCCTCAGTGATGAAGTCTGCTTCGATGAACTGGGAGAACTGATAGACCGCCATATTGAAAGCGGAACTGACAAAGAGGAGTATGGAGAGTTCTGCGCACGTCAGGCAGCAGCCCTATTCGGATAGCGAGTTTGATTCATATTTGTTATAAGGTACCGTCTATATAAATGCTGGCGGTACCTTCTTGTGTAAAGCCATGACGTCAGTACCTTAGATAAAATGGTTGAAATTATGACTATTCAAAAGAAAAGCTTATGAAAATAATCCTGAAAAACCAATATTTCTCGTAACTTTGTATCAAAATCAAATAAGCATAGTAATGGAACCATCTATATACAGTTTTTCACTTTGTATCGCGCTGCCGTTGATGTTATTCTTCGGCTTTTATTTTTTGTTTGCCCAAACACCTGAGAAGAAAATTTTCGAAAATTATCTCCGCTCCCGACGGATAATGGGTATCGCACTGCTGTTGCTTGCCGCCAATTATTCGGTACATTTCTTTTTCGGAATAAGGTTCAAGAATGTCAATGCGGCCATATTGATGAATCTGTCCACCTACTTTTTGTGCTACTATCTGTTCAGCTCAGCAATGATAACACTGCTTGACCGTTTCTACATAACGCGCAAAAGGTCATGGACACATATCATTCTATGGGTGATTTTCTCTTCACTTTCCGGAGTCGTATTATTGCTGCTGCCGGGTGGCACCGTACAGAATGTTGCATTACTGGCTTTGGCAGCATGGCTGGTGATTTACGGGCTTGTGCTGGCCCGCAGAGTCATTGTCGCATACCGCAGAGCCATCAGAATTTTCGATGACACGCATGCAGATGATATAGGGGCATATATAGAATGGCTGTCCATCTTTACCTATTGGGCACTTATCTTCGGGGTCGGATGCGGATTGCTGACATTTCTGCCGGACAAATATGTTTTTATCTGGATTTTGTCGTCAATCCCGTTCTACAGCTATCTTTTCTACAGCTATCAGAACTACCTGTTGTTCTATGAACAGGTAGAAAATGCTTTTGAGCAGGATATACAGTCTGAAGAAGAACTTCTGACAGATACGGAAACAGAACCTGAAATAGTTTCTGAGAAAGAAGTTCCAGTGTCCTATACAGAAATTATAGAGAAAGTGGCCAACTGGATAAAGACAGACGGCTATGTCCAGCAGGGACTTACCATAAAAGAACTGTCCGAAATACTTCATACGAACCGTACCTATCTTTCCGCTTATATCAAGACTACGTATAAAATGACATTCCGCGAATGGATAACCGGTCTCCGGTTGGAGTATGCGAAAAACATACTGAAGGAGCATCCGGAAATCAATGTACAGAAGCTGGCCGAGGCTTCCGGTTTTCTTTCCCGCAGTAACTTTATCAAATCATTTGCCGATAAGGAAGGATGCACGCCTGCCAAGTGGAGAAAAGCGAATCTGGAATAATTTGTGTGGTAAAAATCTGCTGAAATGGTTACAGAAACCCATTTTCAAAAAAGTGCTCAAACGACAAAAATGTGCTAATTCAACAATTCAAAAAGTGCTAATTCGACAAAAATGTGCTTATTTGACAATTTGAAAAGTGCTCAAACGACAATTCTAATAGAGCGCTGAAATTTAACAGGAAAAGGTTTGGGCTAATAAACGTCATTTATTAACTTTGGATGAAGCAAAGATAATAAATTCAAGTTTATATGAGCAGAAAAATCACTTTTCTTACCCTGTTTCTGTGGCTGACGGCAGTAACTTTTCCTGTCTTTGCGCAGCAGAAAGCAGACACGACCTACACCTTCCGCTTCGTGCCGCAGAAGGACATGTTCTATGTTCCCTGGAACGGCAATGACATGGAACTTGCCCGTCTGCTGGAGTGCATTGAAAGCAACAAGACGGACATTCTTGACGGCAAGCTGCCGCTTTATGTCGATGGCTACTGCAATTCCTTGAATGGCGAAAAAGAAAACCTCGCGATAGCCAAAATTCGCTCGAACCGTGTGAAATCCGAACTGATTATCCGTGCGGAAATCAAGGAAGAAAACTTTATCACCCGCAACCATGCGACAGAGGGAGACTTTGTCACTGTGCGCCTAACGATACCGGTCAAGGAAACAGCCGTAACGGATGCGGAAGCGGAAGCACGACGCAAGACGGAAGCCGAACGACTGGAAGCCGAGAAGCGTGCCGAGCAGGAACGGCTTGCCGCTGAAAAGGCAGAGGCAGAGAAAGCCGCTCAGCAAAACACATTTGCCGACACGCCGTCGGAAACCAAAATCACAAATGATTGTCATCTCTCCCTGCGTACCAACCTGCTGCGCTGGGCGACCCTGACACCCGACCTTGGCGTGGAATGGCGTATCAGCCCATCATGGGGCATTGCCGTAAACGGCTCGTGGACTTCATGGAGCTGGAACGACAAGG
>ENA-OPVT01002306-OPVT01002306.1-human-gut-metagenome-genome-assembly--contig:-NODE-2306-length-10382-cov-3.917207_pt1 | contig 10382 bp, 7 predicted proteins | sample MGYA00241499_ERZ501990 | MGnify/ENA primary metagenome ERZ501990 (study PRJEB25962, sample SAMEA2042104) | human gut metagenome | biome: human gut; feature: human-associated habitat; material: faeces...
CAGTCATAATAGCAAAGAATATAACTTGAAGCATTTCTCCTTTAACAAGAGCATCAAACGGATTTGTAGGAATTATGTTAAGAAGAACTTTTACAAATGAATCAGCTTCTTTTGCCACAAATTTTGACTGCTGAACATTTTCAAGTACAACTCCCATACCAGGTTTTAAAATATTAGCTCCTGCTATTGCAGCCATTATTCCAAGAGCAGTTGTAACCATGAAGAAAAGAAGTGTCTTTATTCCAATTCTTCCAAGTTTTTTAACATCATTCATAGCAGCAGTTCCTGTAACAAGTGAAGCAAAAACAAGAGGAACAATAATCATTTTAACAAGTCTTAAGAATCCTTGTCCAAGAAGCTCAAATAAAAATCCTATGATGTATTTGCTTACAAAAGGCTGTTCCTTCATAGGATATAGCAAAGCTCCCACGATGATACCTAAAACCAGACCAATGAAAACTTTGTGAATCAATTTTAAATTTCTCATTAAACTTACCCCCAGATAAATATATTTCTATTAATTTAAAAATTAACTTACTTAATCAAGAAATACATAAGTATACATGAATATATTTTGTAAATATCTAATGAATTTTAACACACTACATTAATTTCGTCAATAGATGTTTTTAAGAGCTATTGACAGTTTTTATATTTCAAATAAATGAAATGGTAAAAAATTATTGTAATTTTTTATTTAAAATGATAAAATAAATTATTTTTAATTAGATTGCAAAGTTTGGCTTTGGAGGGAGAATTATTTTGAAAGAAAAAAGAGAAAAGTTTACAAACAGAATAGGATTTGTTTTATCATGTGTAGGTGCTGCGATAGGACTTGGAAATATATGGCTTTTTTCTTGGAAGTTAGGAACATTTGGAGGAGGAGCATTTCTTATTCCATATTTTATATTTGTAGCTTTATTTTCTTTTGTGGGGCTTGTGTCTGAAATTTCTTTTGGAAGAATGATGAAAAAAGGAGTTTTAGGAGTAGCAGAGCTTATGAAGGAGAAAAAAGTTCCTTTCAGCTCTATTATTCCATGGATAGCTGTAATTTCTGTATCAGGAATTTTTACGTTTTATGTAATAGTTTTCGGCTGGGTAATAAAATATTTCTTTCTATATATAACAACGGATATGAATGCTGTTAATTATGCAGAATATTTTGGAAGTTTTGCAGGAAGCAGCAGTTCAATACCTTGGCATATACTAGGAGCAGCTTTAAGTATTGGTGTAATTTCTATGGGAGTTGTAAAAGGAATAGAAAAACTTAATAAAATTATTATGCCGCTTATGTTTTTAATTTTTATAGGATTAGTATTTAAATCTCTTTCACTCCCTGGAGCAATGGAAGGTGTAAGATATCTTATAAATCCAAGATGGGAGCTTTTAGCAAAACCGATTACATGGGTTATGGCATTAGGACAGGCATTTTTTACAGTTGGTCTCAGCGGTTCAGCTCTTCTTGTATATGGAAGTTATCTTGATAAAGATATAGATATTCCTAAAAGTGTATTTCATACATGTGTATTAGATACATGTGCAGCACTTCTTGCTGGATTTATAATAATACCAGCTGCTTTTGCTTTTGGATTTGAGCCTAATGCAGGACCAAGTTTATTATTTATAACAATTCCTGCAGTTTTTTCTCAGATAATGGGAGGAAAAATTTTAGGAGCAATATTCTTTTTGAGTATAATATTTGCAGCTGTTTCTTCTGCTGTAAATCAGCTTGAAGTTCCTGTTGAAGCTGTGATGGAAAAATTTAATATTTCGAGAAAAAAAGCAAGCATACTTGTCGGCGGAATTCTTCTTTTAATAGGAATACCTCTTGATACAAATATGAATCTTTTTGGGAAATTTGCAGACATCACATCAATCTTTTTAATTCCTCTTGGAGCAGTTCTTGTCCTTGGGTTCTATTTCTTTTTTGTTGAAAAAGAAAAAGTTATTGAGGGAATTAATACAGGTTCTGAATGGAACATAGGAAATACAATTTTAAATGTAGGAAAATATATATTTACTCCAGGAATAGTAATAATTCTTATTTTGGGATTTATTTACGGAAGTATAGGATAGGTTTAAAAAATAAAACTTTATCTTTTATTAAGTGAGCAGAAAAGCTCTGTATTGGAAAACTTTTTTCAATGCAGGGTTTTTTATTTTATGTTAAAATAATTTAAGGGAGGAGGGAGAAAAAATGGCACTGAATAGAAAAGATATATATCTTCTGGAAGAGATAAACGGAAAAAATTTTCCCATAAAATACTTTGCTGAAAAATATTCTGTGAGTGAGAGAAACATAAGATACAGTGTAGATAATATTAATTTTTATTTAAGAAGAGAAAAATTAGAAGAGATTGAAATAAAAAAAGCAAATCTTGAACTTTATCTGGAAAAAGAAAAACTTGAAAATTTTATAGAAAATTTGGATATGGCAACTTATATTTTTTCTCAGGAAGAGAGAGAAAGTTATATTCTTGCAAAATATCTTTTTGAAGAAAATACTACCATAAAAGAGATAGAAGACTTTTTAAAGGTAAGCAGGACAACAATAAAAAAAGATATGAAAAATCTTGAGGAATATATAAAAAAGTTTGAACTTTATTTTACAAGAACAGATAATAAAATCGAAATTTCTGGAAATGAAAAGAAATTAAGACATTTAAAGCTTTTAAAGCTTCTTGAATATATGGAAATAAAAGAAAAAGATATGATTTTTTACAAGAAAAAATATCTGAATGAAAAATTAGAAAATCTAATAATAAAAAAATATGCAGAAAAATATTATAAGAAAGAAATCTCTGAAGCAGTTCTTGAAATAGAAAAGAAATTTAATACTGTTTATCCTGAGCAGTTTAAAAATATAATAATTTTGTATCTCATTCCTACTGTTGAGAGAATAGCAAACGGGCATATAATATTAAAGAAAAATAACAGTGAATTTTTAAAAAGTATTGAAGAGTATAATTCTATTAAAGAAATTTTAGGAAAAATAATAAATAAAAATTATGAATTTGAACATCTTCATCTTTTAGAATATTTTTTAAGCGGAGAGTATGTAGACTGCTTTTATGAAAATCTTTCCATAGCAGAGAAGTTTTTGAGAAATACTTTAAAAACTTTAGATAACAGTCTGGGATATAAATTTTCTGAAAATAAAAAATTTTATGAAAAACTTTTAAAATATTTAATCCCTGCTATCTATAGAATAAAAAATAATTTTAAGCTTCATAAGGAACTGGACACAGAAAAAGTAAATTTTGAAGTTTTTGAAAAAGTAAAAGAGGGGGTTTTGGAAAATAACAGATATCTTTCAGAACCTTTACGTGATGAAGAAATTTTATATATAACGGAAAGTGTTGAAGAATTTATTAAATATGAAAATATAAAAAAGATTTCTTTGAAAAAACTTTTGAATATAGTGAAAGAAAATTCAGATAAAGCAGATTTAAAAATTATTTCAGAAAAAATAAAAGAAGAATTTGGACAGCTTATTGATGACGATACCAAGTGAAACTTTTTTTCAAAAAAATATGAAAAAGTATGTATGTTAACATTATTTTTTGATTGATATATAATCATAATATATTAAAAATAAAATAATGTTATGGAGGGGTTATTATGGCGAAAAAAGTCAGCTTTTGGGAATTTTTCCAAGGATTGGGAAAAACATTTGTACTGCCTGTATCACTTTTGGCAGCGTGTGGTATTATGTTGGGGATAGGAAGTTCTTTTGCAAGTTCTGTAACAGCAGAAATTCTTCCATTTTTAAAAAATCCTATATTAAATGCATTTTTTAATTTTATGGCAACAATAGGGTCATTTGCATTTTCAAATCTTCCTGTTATGTTTGCAATAGCTATTCCTTTAGGACTTGCAAAAGAAGATAAAGGTGTGGCTGCATTTTCAGGATATGTTGGATTTACAATTTCTCACCTTGCTGTAAACTTTTTATTAAAAACAACAGGAACTTTAGCTTCTCCTGAAAATATGAAAGAAGCAGGACAGGCTATGGTTATGGGAATTCACAGTATTGATACTGGAGTTATCGGTGGACTTATAATTGGTATTATTGTTTATAAAATTCATGAAAAATATAGAACAATAGCTCTTCCAGATTTCTTAGGATTCTGGACAGGTTCAAGATTTGTTCCTCTTGCAACAGCAGTTATAGTTGGAGTTGTAAGTTTATTAATTCCATTTATCTGGCCTTTCTTCAACAGAATAATAATAGGAATTGGTCATTTAATTACTAAATCAGGACCATTCGGACCATTCTTATTTGGTGCTGGTGAAGGACTGTTAAGACCATTTGGATTACACCATATTCTTGTTGCAATGATAAGATTTACTTCAGCAGGTGGAGATGCAGTTGTAAACGGTGAAACAGTTTCAGGAGCACTTACAATATTCTATAAACAATTTGCAAACGGAATATTTGATCCAAATGTAACTAAATTTTTATCACAAGGAAAAATGCCTGTATATATGTTTGGTCTTCCTGCGGCAGCTCTTGCTATGTATAACACTGCAAGACCAGAAAATAAGAAAAAAATAAAAGGGCTTTTAATTTCTGGAATAGTTGCATGTGCTGTTGGAGGAATTACAGAACCTCTTGAATTTATATTCTTATTCCTTGCTCCAGCTCTTTATGTTTTCCACTGTGTGATGGTTGGACTTGGATTTATGGTAATGGGAATTTTAAAAGTTGCTATTGGAAATACAGATGGAAATATAATTGACTTCTTAGTATTTGGTGTTCTTCAAGGAACAAAAACAAAATGGTATCTTGTACTTATTGTGGGAATAGTATGGTTTGTCATTTATTATTTTGTATTTAAATGGGCAATTACAAAATTCAATTTAAAAACTCCTGGAAGAGAAGTAATGACAGAAGGAAAAGAAGCAAAACTTGGAGGATATGACGAAGAGAGATTATTAAAAGCTCTTGGAGGAAAAGAAAATATTGTTTCTCTTGATAACTGTTTAACAAGATTAAGACTTGTTGTAAATGATATGTCTCTTGTAGATGAAAAAGAAATAAAAGAAACAGGTGCTGTGGCAGTTGTTAAACTTGATGCAAAAAATCTTCAAGTAATAATTGGTCCGCAGGTAAACGTTGTAAAAAATAAATTGGAAAAATTAATGAAAAAATAATGTAGGTGGACTTTATGAACTTTGATGAAATAAAAGACAGAAGAGGAACTTACTGTACTCAATGGGATTATGTAAAAGACAGATTTGGAAAAGAGGGGCTTCTGCCCTTCACCATTTCTGATATGGATTTAGAATCACCTGAAGAAATAGCAGAAGCTCTTGTAAAAAGAATTAATCATAAAATTTTTGGTTACAGCAGATGGAATCACGATGATTTTAAAAATTCCATTGAGAAGTGGTATAAAAAAAGATTCAGTTGTGAGATTAATAAAGACTGGATAGTTTACAGCCCAAGTGTAATATATGCTGTATCAAAATTTGTAGAAATGAAATCTGAAAAGGGTGACGGTGTTCTTATAAATACACCTGGATATGACGGATTTTTTAAAATGATTCTTGGAAACGAGAGAAGAATAATTTCATCTCCTTTAAAAAATATAAATGGGAAATATGAAATTGATTTTGAAGATTTTGAAAAAAAATGCAGAGAGGTAAAAATATTTCTTTTATGCAGTCCACATAATCCTGTTGGAAAAGTCTGGACAGAGGAAGAGCTGATAAAAATTATTGAAATCTGTAAAAAAAATAATGTATTTATAATTTCAGATGAAATTCACATGGATATAGTTTACAATAAAAAACATATTCCGATAGTTTCTTTAGGAAAAGATTATCTTGAAAATATTGTGCTTTGCACATCAGCTTCAAAAACTTTTAACATTCCTGCATTTACAGGTTCATATCTGTTTATTCCTTCAGAAAAAAACAGAGAAGATTTTTTAAAAATTCTTAAAGAAAGAGATGCCCTTTCATCTCCATCTATTCTTGCAGTTATAGCTACAATGACTGCATACAATGAATGTGAGTATTGGGTTGATGAATTAATAAAATATACAGAAAATAATATAAGATTTGTAAAAGAATATTTAGAAAAAAATATTCCGGAGCTTTTCTGTGAAATTCCTGACGGCTCATACTTTGCATGGATAGATTTTTTAAAACTTGGAATTTCAAGTGAAGAATTTCAAAAATATTTAATAGATATTGGAGAAGTTGCAGTTATGCCGGGTCTTACTTACGGAGAAGAGGGAAGATATTTTTTAAGACTGAATGTTGCCTGCTCAATTAAAAAAGTTGAGGACGGATTAAAGAGAATTAAAAAAACTGTGGACTATATAAAAGCAGAGAGAAAATAAAAAGACGGGGCATTACGCTCCGCCTTTTTTGTTGACATTTTTTATGTAAAGTGATATAACAAAAATGTAAAAATTAATAGCCGCTTAATTTATTTTTAAATAAAGCGGGGGACCCAGATTTTTGGGGCGAATTTTTCCTAAAGGAAAATAGGATAACTCTTTCAGTCCGAGCCCGTCAGCTAACCTCGTCAGCGTTGAATGAGAAATTATGGTTTTTGTTTTTTTGTATTTGACACCATGAATTTTTCATGGTGTTTTTTGTATTTCGGAGGAATTTTTATGAAAATAAAAAGCAGTATAAAAAATAAAATTTTAATTTTGCTTGGAACGATGTTTTTTCTTTTCGTGATAAATAATTTATGGGCAATAGTAAATTTAAGAAAACTTGATAATTCTATAAATGCTATCATGAAATCAAATTACAACAGCATTGTGGCTGTACAGGATATGTCTCTTATTTTAGAAAGGCAGGACAGCCTCCAGCTTTCATATATTTTTACAAAAAATAAAGATTATATAAAAAAATTTTACGAGAACAAGGAATATTTTTATGAAAATTTAAAAATAGAGGAAAACAACATAACAGAAAAAGGTGAAAGGGAACTTGCCCGAAAAATATCAGAAAATTATAAAATTTACAATGAAAAATTTGAAAAATTTTTAAATGTAAAAGATGAAGACAAGATGCAGAATTTTTATTTTAGTGAAATATTCTGCATATTTGAGGAGCTTAAGAAAAATTTCAGAGATTTAATAGAGCTTAATCAAAGCTCAATGTTAAATAAAAAAGAAATGGCTGCTGAAATTTCAAAACAGGCTGTGATTTCAATAATCATTCTTGTTTCTGCAACAACTGTTATTTGGCTTATGCTCAGCAGTTATATTGTAAATGGAATATTTGCTCAATTCAGAGAGCTTATAGAAAAAATGGAAAAAATTTCAAAAGGGGATTATTCTCAAAGAATAAACCCTTTAAACGATAGGGAGCTTAAAAAACTTGCAGAAACTTTTAATAAAATGTCAGAAGAATTAAATTCATATAAAATTATAAATATAAAAAAATTAAAAAAAGCAGATGAGATGAAGTCGGAATTTGTGGCGACAGTTTCTCATGAATTTAAAACACCTCTTACATCAATCGGAATGGCTGTAAGTATGCTTGGAGAAAGCAGTAATTTAAACAAAGACCAAAAAGAATGTATAAATATTATTAAAGAAGAAAATGAAAGATTAAATGTTCTTGTAAAAGATCTGCTTGATTTATCAAGAATAGAATCAGGAAAAACAGTAATGAACATAAAAGAAAATTATGTAAGCGAAATAATAAAAAACGCTGTAAATCCTTTAAAAAAACTTTTTGAAAGTGAAAATGTATGCTGTGAAATAAAAGAAATTGATTTAAATTATAAGGTAAATGCAGACTATAACAGAATAACATGGGTTATGACAAATCTTCTTACAAATGCAGTTAAATATAAAAATGATTTAAGAAAATTGAAAATAGAAATAAATGCTGTAAAACAAGATGAGAAAATTATTTTTTCAGTAAAGGACAACGGAATTGGAATAGAAAAAGAATTTCATGAGAAAATTTTTAATAAATTTATAAGAGTGAGTGTTGACGAAAGGGGAAAAGTAACAGGAACAGGTCTCGGACTTTCAATCTGCAAAGGTATAATAGATGCTCACGAAGGAAAAATCTGGGTTGAAAGCGAGAAAGGTATCGGAAGTACTTTTTATTTTGAACTGAAAGCAGTATAATTTTTATATAATACAGAGGAAGGGATTTGGTGAAGAATTATGAAAAAAAGAATTTTAATTGTTGATGATGAAAAAAATATAAGAACAACCCTTAAAATGTGCCTTTCGGGAGAGGAATATGAAACAGAAACTGCAGCAGACGGTGAGGAGGGGCTTAAAAAAGCTGAAGAAAACAAATATGATTTAATATTTCTTGATATAAAAATGCCGGGAATGAATGGTATGGAAGTGTTGGAAGAATTAAGAAAAAAAGGAAATAAAACGAGCATAGTCATTATGACTGCATACGGGACAATAGAAAATGCAGTTCGTGCAATGAAACTTCATGCTGTGGATTTTATTCCAAAACCTTTTACTCCTGGAGAAATAAGAGAAGCTGCAAAAAAAGTTTTTGAGAGAGAAAATCTGGAAGAAAATAAGTTGAGAACTTTTGAAGATTATATTGAGTTTGCAAAGCTGAGCATAATTTCAAATAATTTTGAAAAAGCTGAAGAAATTTTAAAACAGGCTGTGGGAAAAGACCCGTCATCACCTGTAACTCATAACCTGCTTGGAGTAATCAGCGAATATAAAGGAGATGTACAGCAGGCTCAAAAATATTACAGAGCTGCTCTTGCATTAGACCCGACTTATGAACCGGCAGAGAGCAATATAAGAAGAACTGTTGAATTTGATTACAGTACAGCAGGAATAAAACTTGATTAAAAAATAAAAACAAAACCCGCAGGAAAATTCCCGCGGGCTTTATTTTAATATATATTTATGAAAATGTTAAGGGCTTTTTACATTTTGCTCCATGGAACTATTCTTATTTCAGTTCCTTTGGAATGTTCAATAATTTTATTTATAACAGAACCTTTAAAAATTCTTGTAAAAAGATTTCTGGAGCTGTGTCCCAGAACAATTTGTGTAATTCTTTTTTCTGATGAAAATTCAAGAATTTTTTTAGCAACATTTTTTCCTTTCAGACGGAAAATTTCAGCTCCCAGATTTTTGGCAAGTTCCTCGTGTTTTTCTATGGCTTTCCAGTCTTCCACTGTAAATTTTTTGGTAAAAGTTCCACAGGGCTCAATGGAGATAACATAAAATTCACATTTATATTTTTGTGCTATTCTTGCTCCATATCTTATAACTTTTCCTGCCCGAGGACTTGAAGAAATTGAAACCAAAACTCTTTCTGTGGTATACCAGTTAGTTTTTATTTCTTTATCATTCATATATTCTGAAAGTTCGTCATCAACTTCTTGGGCAATTCTTCTTAAAGCAAGCTCACGGAGAGCATTTAAGTTTCCCGGTCTGAAAAAATTTTTAAGAGCTTCTGTAGCAGTTTTAAGATTATAAATTTCTCCGCGTTCAAGCCTTTCTTTAAGACCTGCCACAGAAATATCCACAACCTCCACTTCATCAGCAAGATTTACTATTTTATCGGGGATACGTTCTCTCACTTCAATCCCTGTTATTGTCTGAACAATATCGTTTAAACTTTCAATGTGCTGGATATTTAATGTTGTGTTTACATTTATTCCCGCCTCAAGAATTTCCAAAACGTCTTCATATCTTTTTTTATTTCTGCTCCCAAAAATATTTGTATGGGCAAGCTCATCTATAAGAACAGTTTTCGGAGATTTTTCAATGACAGCTTTCACATCAACTTCTTTATAGATACGTCCTTTGTATTCAATTTCCAAAGGCTTTATCTCTTTTAAAATTCCAGCCTGTTCAAAAGTTGCTTTTCTGTCATGAGGCTCAAGATATGCAATTAAAATATCTTCTCCCCGTTTCACTCTTATATTAGCCTCACGGAGCATTGTATAAGTTTTCCCTACTCCGGGAGAATATCCCATATAAATTTTTAATTTACCCCGTTTTTCTTTGTTATATTTTTCAAGAGCTTTTTCCGGAGTTATTCTTTTTTCTTCCATAATTTTCCCCCGCTATAATTTATTAAATAAACTGTGTATCACAGTCCTTTTGGGAAAATTTTTATATTTTTTCCAAGAAAAATTAATTAAAAACAGTTTGAATTTTTTTGATAAAGTCCAAATCTCTTTTTTAAAATTTAAAGTTACTGCTGTAAAAATATTTGCAGTAATAAATAAAATAACGATAAGTAAAAGAAGTTTCATAAATATCACGGCCTTTTTTAAAATTTTTGCAATAAAAAAACACCTGACAAGAGTCAAGGTGCTATTAAATACAAAAACAGTTCCCGGCTCTCAATCAACGCTGACGAGGTTAGCTGACGGGCTCGGACTGAAAGAGTTATCC
>ENA-OPVT01002310-OPVT01002310.1-human-gut-metagenome-genome-assembly--contig:-NODE-2310-length-10360-cov-1.642698_pt1 | contig 10360 bp, 9 predicted proteins | sample MGYA00241499_ERZ501990 | MGnify/ENA primary metagenome ERZ501990 (study PRJEB25962, sample SAMEA2042104) | human gut metagenome | biome: human gut; feature: human-associated habitat; material: faeces...
CCGATGTGCACCTTGATATCGGCATCAGAGATCGCGAGTGCCTGAGCATCGGTGTTGATGGCAACAAACTCGACGCCGCGGATGCCCTCTTCGATCATTCGATTGACCGCGTTGGTACCGCCGCCACCGACGCCGACAACCTTAATGACGGCAAGGTAGTTGTTGATCTCTGTCTCGTGCATGTCGGTCCTCCGAACAAAGGTTATAGCCATAGCATGGGTTGACCCCTGCGCACGTTAACCTTCAAGTTGAAAGTAAATGCAAAGGTAAACCGTATTATGTTTGCACATTATGAACGCATCAGTCAAATAATTGGCGGTGAAAATCAAACAAACCAGATAAACGGCGCGGTATACCCCGTCAACAAAGGCTAGAAGACGCTACGAGGTCGGCGCGTTCCTAAACGTATAGTTGCCAGGAGATCGAACGTTGATATACGTCACGCCCTCCACCTGCGAAAGCAGCTTGGTAACGATACGCTCCTTTTTGGCGATGTCGTCCGAATCGCCGAGCGACACCTCGATACCGTTATCGAGGTTCGCCGAGATGGCCTCGACCGAGGGCGTAGAAATATCCTTGACCTGGCCCAGGAACTCGCTCGAGAAACCGCGGACGTAATCCAAGCCGGCCTTGACGGCCTTGGAGTTTACCGCTTGCCCCGAAACCGGTGCGACATCGGCCGAGACATCGGTCAGCAGCACGGCACCGTAATGCTTAGCGAGCGCCAGGGCGGCATCGATGCCGTTTAGGGTGTTGGCACCCTCCCCCGTTGTGGTGACATTGCCCTGGTCGTCAACATCAACCGAGGTAGACAGCGGTGCAATCCATGTGTCATCGTCCCCGATCGCCCAGGCAAGATCGTCGGAGCTAATGTAGGCGATTGCGATAACTTTGCGTTCCGTCGGCGTGATGATGAGCGTATGGGGAAATTGTCGTTGGACATCCACGCCCGAGACCCACGGATTTTGCTTAAGGCCCTCGGTGATCTGGTCGGGATTCACATTGAACAGCGACGTGTTCTCGGGCAGATCGATCAGCTGGATGGCATCGTGCTTGGTCACATGCTCGCTACCCTGGATCTGAATATCGGTAGCGGCGAACAGGCCAGAGTTAATGACGACGACGGCAACGACCGCAAGCGCTGCCAGAGCGGCAAGGATGCCGCCCACGATTTTGCCCTTGCCCTTAACGGCAGAAGCGGCACCCGCCGCATGATTTGCCAGGGCGCCGATCGATGACAGCGGATTAGAGCCCTTTTTGCCCGATTGCGGTTTTGCGGAGGCCGACACCGACGTCAGCATACGTGGCTTAGATGCACCCAGCGCGCGACCGGGACGCGTCACCTTTGCCCCCAACGAGGGCTTGGGCGACGCTATGGGGCGAGAAGGTATGGCACCCATCGCCGGTTTGGGCGTCACCGAGGGACGTGCCACCGGACGAGCAACATTTTTGGCCGCGGGGCGTCCGCCAAGCTGCGAACCGGCAGTCGAACGCTTGGCAGGCCGCACGGACCCAGCAGGCTTAGAAGGCATAACGGATTTACGTTGAGGCTGAGACGGTGCGCCGGAACGCCCTCCGGCGCGGCGGAAGGTTGGTTTCGATGCTCTAGAAGCCGAGGAATTTAACTTCCGGTCTGAGCTCGATGCCATACGCCTCCCTCACCTTTCCGTGCACATGTCTGATAACCGCGGCCACGTCATCGGCCGAGGCGGTTCCGTTATTAACGATAAAATTAGCGTGTACGGGCGAAACTTCCGCGCCGCCAACCGAAAAACCCTTTAATCCACAATCCTCGATAAGCTTGCCCACGCTCGCATCGGGCGGGTTGCGAAATACCGACCCGCAGGATGCACAGCCCATGGGCTGTGTGCGCTTACGCCGCGTCAGGTACCGCTCCATACGTTCACGGATATCGGCCTTGGGCGCAGGTTTGAGCTTGAGCACGCACTCCAGAATGATCTCGTTACGCGGCAGGCTGCATTCACGGTAGCCCCAAGCGATCTCCGAGCCCGCGTAATGCTTGATGCCGGAGCTCGGGTCAAACGTAACGACATCTTCGACCAGCGAGCCAATCCACTCGGTTCGCGTGCCGGCATTCATGGACACGGCGCCGCCAGCGGAGCCGGGAATACCGACCGCAAACTCAAGGCCCGAAAGGCTGCGCGACAGCGCGTCGTTGACTAGGCGAGCGAATATCACGCCCGCACCGACCGTCAGCGTACAACCGTCTTCGGCGACAACCGTACGCTGGAACTCACGCCCCAACGAAATGACGGCGCCGCGATAGCCTGCATCGGCAACAAGCAGATTAGATCCCTTGCCGATAATGACCCACGGCACCTGCTCACGATCGAGCACCGCCACGGCGCGACGCAAGGCATGATAGCTGTGACACGTCACAAAGAGGTCCGCCTTGCCGCCGATACGATAGCTCGTATGGCGCGCGAGGCGTTCATCCTCAATTACGTCCGTATCGATCATGCCCGAAAGCGCCATGACGGCGTTAAACAGACCCATGGGGTTTAAGCGTCTTTCTTGGCAGTCAGATACTCGATGAACTCGGGGCCGACCGTCGTGACGTCGCCGGCGCCCATGGTAAGCAGCAAATCGCCCTCGCCCACCATCTTCTCGAGCTCCTCATTGAGCTCAAGACGGCTCGAGCAGTACACGACCTCCTTGCCGGGGTGCTTGGCGCGCACGGTATCGGCAAGCATCTTGGACGTGACGCCCGGGATGGGCATCTCGCCGGCAGAGAACACGTCAATCAGCAGCAGCTTGTCAGCATTGGCGAATGCGTCGGCAAAGTCATCGCACAGAGCCTGCAGGCGCGAATAGCGGTGCGGCTGGAACACGACGTCGACATGTTTGTAGCCCAGCGAAGAGGCAGCAGCGAGCGTCGCCTTGATCTCGGTGGGATGATGGCCGTAATCGTCAACCACCGTGATGCCGTCGATATCGCCCACGTGGGTAAAGCGACGGCGGACGCCTTCAAAACTCGAAAGTGCCTTAGCGGCGGCGTCGATATCGAGGCCTAGGACATGGGCGACGGTCAAGACGGCCGTGGCGTTGAGCATGTTGTGACGACCGGGGTTGCTCTTAATCTCGACAGCGTGCTCGGTGCCGTCCTCAAAGCGAACGATAAAGTCGCTCTGGATGCCCTTGACATCCGGATGCACGCAGACGATGTCGTTGGTCTCGGCAAAGCCATAGGAAAGCACATGACGGCCCGTCGACTTGGCAAGCTCGACCAGATGCGGGTCCTCGCCACAGACGATGACCGTGCCGTCCTCGCCCACCAGACTCATAAACTTGGCGAAGGTGGCCTCGATCTCCTCGATACCCGAGTAATGATCGAGATGGTCGGCCTCGACGTTGGTCACGATGACCACATTGGGGTTAAGGAACAGGAAGGAGCTGTCGGACTCATCCGCAAAATAGTCGCCCGAGCCGTTCTTGCCGTTGGTATCGTAGCCCTCGACAATGCCACCGATCAGGAAGCTGGGGTCCAGACCCATGCGGTCGAGCATGGTGGCACACATCGAAGAGGTCGTGGTCTTGCCGTGAGTACCGGCGACGGCGACGGTGGTGTAGCCGTGGCCCAGAGCCGAGAGCATCTTGGCGCGAGGCCACACGGGAATACCCAGCTCGCGCGCACGGACGAGCTCGGGGTTGGACTCGGGAATAGCGGTAGAGACCACGACGACGTCGGGCTTGACCTCGTCGATGGTGGCGGCCTCATGGCCCACATGCACCTTCACGCCGGCGCGGGTAAGCTGGCGAATATAGCGCGACGTCTTAAGGTCGGAGCCGGTAACGACATAGCCGCGCTCGTGAAGGACGAGGGCGATGCCGCTCATGCCGGCGCCACCGATACCGATAAAATGGGCGCTCTTGAAATCGGGCGCGGAGGTTGCAGTCTGGGAATCAGCCATGTGCTCGTGTACTCCTTGCGTAAACACTGCCTGTAACCCGTCTACTGTACCGCACCTACCGCATCCGCGCGAGGGCGACCCGCGATATCCCGTCTAACTAACGCAATCCTTCTACCGCGTCTGCCAAAAGGACGGCAGCGCGGTCCTGGGCCAAACCGCGAGCCGCCTGACGCATGGCATCGCGCGCCTGCGCATCATCGATAAGATGCAGCAGCTCATCGGCAAACGCCTGGGTATCGATATCGGCATCGGCGCAGAGCACGCCAGCACCGGCATCGACCAGATAGCGGGCATTGGTGGTCTGATGATCGGCCGTCGCATGCGGATACGGCACCAGTACCGAAGGTGTGGCAAGGGCCGCGATTTCGGCAACGCTCGAAGCGCCCGAGCGCGAGAGGACCAAATCGGCCGCGGCCAGCATATCGCCCATATTGTCGATGTAGGGCTGGACGCGATACCGCTTCGCCTCCTCGGGCATCAGGGCAAGAGCACGCTCGGTGTCCTCGAAGCCATCGGCGCCCGTCGAATGCAAAACATAGAGATTATCGCGCGAGAGCAACTCGTTTTTAAGCGAAGCCACGCGCTCATTAAGATGTTGAGCACCAAGTGAGCCGCCAAAAACCAGCAGGAGTGTGGCGTCCTCAGGCACATCGAGAGCCCTGCGACCGCGAACCCGATCCCCCTCGATCACAGAACGGCGCACGGGGTTGCCGGTCATGAGCACATGGTCAGGATCGCCCTCGCGCTCAAACACGGAACGTGCTGCCGGCACCGAGATGCAAACGCGGGCGGCATGCGAACTCATCATCTTGTTAGCAAGGCCCGGAACGGAGTTCTGTTCGTGCAGCAGATACGGAATGCCCGCGTCTTTGCACCAGTCCAGAAGCGGGACCTCGACATAGGCGCCAAAACCTATAGCGACATCGGGCTTGCAGGCTTTAGAAAAATGGCTGCCGAGCGTGCGCTTCGCCTTATAGACACGCCACAGCGAGCTCAATGCCGTCCAAGGGCGAGAGCGGTCGAAGCCCGTAACCGTAATCGGCACAAAATCGAACCCTGCCTCGGGAACCAGACGACCCTCGAGCTTATGCGACTGACCCACAAACACAACGTGGTGGCCACGGTCACGTAGCTCCTCGGCCAAGGCGAGTGCGGGGTTGATATGTCCCGCCGTGCCGCCGGCTGCGATAGCAACGGTCATCTTATCGGTCATGGTAGTCCCTTCGTACGCGCGGCCCCTGGTCGTCGGTGCGCAAGCGCGCCGACGGGTCCGAATTCAAGTCGATCCGATTATATCCGCCACCCGTATTGCGCGGCGTTGGTCGTTGCGGGCGACTCTGCGGCGCCGAGCGCGGACGGGCATCCGACTCCGAAGCAAAACCGTTCAAGACGGTAAAACCGACACGCGACGAGCGCTCCCCGCGTACATGGGGAACACCGGCAGTGCTCTCGTCCATAACGGCAAAGCTATCGCGACGACGATCGTATTCATCGCGTCGGGCGCTCTCGTGCGAGACGCGTAAAATAAGCCCGGCGAGCATGAGCGACACGATAATCGACGAGCCGCCATAGCTGATAAACGGCAGCGGCTTACCCGTCATAGGAAACACGTTGAGAATACCCAGCGCGTTGATCAAAAACTGCACCGCGAGGATAACCGCAGAGCCCGAAGCCATGAGCGCCCCGCGACGATCGGCGGCCTGCTCGGCAATTCGAAACGCCGAGTAGATCAGCATCGCAAACACCAAGAAAAACAGCAGCGTCCCCAAAAAGCCAACCTCCTCGCCAATGATGGCCAGGATGTAGTCGTTGTGTGCCTCGGGCAAATACGAGTACTTCATGGTTGAGTTGCCGATACCGCGGCCGAACAGTCCGCCCGAAGCAAACGCCATAATGGCGAGCGTTGCCTGATACCCGTCTCCGTATTCATCTGCCCAAGGGTTCAAGAGAACCTGAATGCGCACCATACGGTACGGCTCGACGACAAGAGCGATCACGATGATGACGGCGCCAGCAAGAATCGCACCGATAATGTATTTTGGGTCAAGGCCGGCAAAGAGCGCCATGCACATGATCGTCAACAGAATAATCAGGATGGTGCCAAAGTCGGGCTGAATAAAAATCAAGACGAGCGATATGCCCAAATATAAGCCCATGCCCTTAAGGAACTCATTGATGTTACCGCCGGGCGAAAACACGCGATCGAGCATGATGGCAGAATAGGCAATGGCAAACGGCTTGAGAAACTCCGATGGCTGAAACTGAACGCCGGCAATGCTCAGCCAACGCGTAGCGCCACGGCTGCCGCTACCAAAGAGGAACACCGCAAGCAGCAAGATCATCATAGCGATAAGGACAAGTTTAAGCGCCCCTTCGCCAAACCAGCTATCGGGTGCAACGCGCGCGATGAACTCGAGGGCAGCAACACCGACGACAGTGAACATAAACTGCCGGAACAAAAAGTAGGTCGCGGAGTCGTTCTCGTGAAGCGCCTCGACTGAAGATGCCGAGTACACCATAAGCAGGCCAAAACAGACCAGCGAGAACAGGCAGGTCAAAAAGACCAGGCGGGGTCGCATGATACGTGCGGGGACGCCGGCGATATAACGTTCGCCGATGCCCTGCGTGCGACGACCGGCGCGCGGCATGCTGCGCTGCGAGGAAGCACGGTCCGAGTCGGGCCTCCTCATATTCTGTCGGGGGCTCTCCTCTCTCACCGGCAACCCCTATTCCATTTGCGTATTGGACGCAGCGGCAAGCTGGGCCACATAGTCCTTAAACACGCGACCGCGCTCCTCGTAGCCCGAGAACTCATCGAACGAAGAGCAGGCGGGCGACAGTAAGATCACATCGCCGCGGCTCGAGAGCGAACGGGCAACGTCCACGGCATCGCGCAGGTCGTCGGCCTGGGCGATATCGACATCACCGTCGACATCCGCCTCGTCCATAGCGGCGGTAAAGCGCTCGCGCGCGTCGCCAAAGCAGACCACCGAGCGAACGCTATCCATCACAACGCGGGCAAAGGACTCGAGCGGCGTGCCCTTATCGTGACCGCCGAGCAGCAAGATCACATCGTCATCGGGAAACGCCGTCAGGGCCTTTTCGACCGCATCGGTGTTCGTTGCCTTGGAATCGTTAACATAGCGCACGCCATCGATCTCGCCACAGGGCTCAACGCGGTGCTCCAGCGGCTGGAACGAGACCAGGCCGCGACACACACCGTCAACATCGGCGCCGACCGTCAGGGCCGCCGTGGCAGCACACAGGGCATTGATTACATTGTGATGGCCCGAAATCTTAAGCTCGGACGTATCGACGAGCGGGGTCTCGACGCCCTTCAGGCGAACGACCATCTTGCCATCGCGCACAAATGCGGCGTCCTCGCCCGCAGGCTCGTCAAAAGCAACCTTGCAGATGCGACGGCCCGGAACATAGATGTACTCATCGAACTCGTGGATACCGGCATCCTCGACGTCAACAATCACCAGGTCATCGTCGACCATATTCTCGAAGAGCTTAATCTTGGCGAGCGCATAGTTCTTATGGCTCTTATGCCAGCCCAGATGGTCGGGGGTAATGTTGAGCAGCACCGCCACACGGGGGTGAAGCTCCTGGGTCGTTGCGATCTGATAGCTCGAAAGCTCCGCCACAAACCACTCGTTATGCGCACGGCCATCGATCTCGTTCACCGGAGGCTCGCCAATGTTGCCGACAGCAACGCTCGCCTCGCCCGCTGCCTTAAGCAGGTAATCGGTCAGTGACGTGGTTGTCGTCTTGCCGTTGGTGCCCGTAATGGCAATCCAATTTTGGGGAGACAGACGGTAGGCAAACTCGGGCTCACCCATAATCTGGGCAGCGTGATCACGGCCAGCCTTAAAGAATGCCGAGAACTCCGAGATGCCCGGACACGTCACGCATACATCAAACGCGCCCTCGACCTGCTCGGTTCCGTAGACAAACGATGCCCCGTGCGCCTCGAGCGAGCGCGTGGCATCGTTGGGCTCGGACGTGCCGCCACCGTAAACGGTAACGGCACTCACACGCTCGGGATGTGCAAGCGCCCAGCGAGCGACATCAAGACCGGACTTACCCTGGCCCAAAACGAGCAGGCTAAAGACATCAGCAAGAGGCATGAAAGACCACTATCCCAACTGGAAGAACAACGCGAGGCCCAGGGCTCCGAAGGCCGCGGCGACAATCCAAAAACGGATGACGACCTTGGTCTCGGCCCAGCCCTTCTTTTCGAAATGATGATGAATGGGCGCCATAAGGAAGACGCGCTTGTGCGTAAAGTGGAAATAGACAACCTGGATCATGACCGACAGGGTCTCGACGATAAACAGACCGCCGATGATGAGGGAAACGACTTCGGTGTTGGTCATGATGGAGGTGCAGGCAAAAGCGGCACCCAGGGCAAGCGAGCCGGTATCGCCCATAAAGATGCTCGCCGGATAGCAGTTGAACCACAAAAAGCCCAGGCAGGCGCCGGCGCACGCCGTGCAGAAGATGGACAGGTTCACATCGCCGTGCAAAAACGCCATGGCAGCCATGGCCAGCATGGCGATCATGGAGGTGCCGCCGGCAAGACCGTCCAAGCCGTCGGTGAGGTTTACGGCGTTGGAAAGGCCCGCGATCATCAGCCAGCAAAAGACAAGGTAGAGCCACGGAAAAGAGAGGCCGCAAATGGTGGTCGAGAGCACACCAAGGTCGATCGTCAGGCCACCGGGGAAACGAATCTCGGGGGCGACGCCGCACCAGTTGACAGCAAGCACGGTAAAGGTAACGCAGATGAGGGTAAGGCCAATCATCTTGGCGTGAGGCGTCAGGCCGAGCGAGCGGCCGTGCGTGACAGAAGTCAGGTCGTCGATGAGGCCAAGAACGCCGGTTGCCAGCGTGGCGAGCAGCACAAGCACGAGCTCGGTGGTGAGCTTTCCCATCAAAAGGCAGGTCAGCGAAACGGCAACCAGGATGATGACGCCACCCATGGTGGGCGTGCCCTGCTTAATCAGGTGACGCTTGGGGCCATCGGCGCGAACCTGCTGGCCGATGCCCTCGACCTTCAGGAGCTTAATCCACCACGGCATAAGCAGCATCGCGATGACGGCGGCGATGCCCAATCCCAAAAATGCCTGGTACGTAGGATACGAAGGATTGCCGAACATGGACTAGCACACACCTTCCACAAAGCGATCGAGCTCAACGAAGCGTGAGCCCTTGACCAGCACGACATCATGCTGCTCAAGAGCGCCGCCCATACGGTCGAGCACCTGCTGATAGTCGGAGAACACCTGAATGCGGTCCTCATCCATACCCATCATGCGCGCGGCCTCGGCCACACGCTGGGCAAGCTCACCACCGACACATGCGAGCATATCGAGCTTCTTGGCCGCCGCATAGGCGCCCACCAGCTCATGCATGCGAGGAGCCTCGTCGCCCATCTCGCCCATCTCGCCCAGAACCGCCATGCGCGAACCCGTGCACGAAAGCGAACACAGCAGGTCGAGGCCGGCTGCCATCGATTCGGCACTGGCGTTATATGAGTCGTCGATGACGCGAGCGCCGCTCTTGGCGCGCTTGATTTCCTGGCGATGCCCGGTAATCGTAAGACCCCTAAAGGCGGCATCGATCTGCTCGGGCGTCACGCCAAGACGTACCACCATTGGGAACTTTGGCTGATACTTTGAAAGCGATGGGGCTTTTGTTGGCAGGGCCTTGGGGCCCGATTGGAAACTTTGGGACCGCCTTAAACGTTTGGCTGAATGTTGCTTTGGGTACCCTTTTGCTTAGTTTTGGGTTGTTTTATTAGCTTTGGAGGGTTTGGTTATGGGCTATTTGGATCTGGCTCGGGGTCGGTATTCTTGTCGTTTGTTTGAGGATCGTTCTGTGGAGCAGGCTGTGGTGGATGCCATTGTTGAGGCTGGGCGTATTGCTCCTTCTGCTTGTAATAATCATCCAACCCGTGTGATGGTGTTAGATACGCCCGAGCTTTTGGAGAAGGCGGCTGCTTGTCAGCCTCGGTTTGCTCGTGATGGGTCCATCTTTGGCGCTCCGCTCATCTTCCTCATTTGCAGCGTTACCGACGACGCTTGGGTTCGCCCCTATGACCAGATGAACTCCAGCGCTATCGACACCTCGATTGTTTGCGATCAAATGATGATGGAGGCCGAGGAGCAGGGTCTGGGAACGTGTTGGGTATGCCATTTTAAGCCCGAGCTAGCCCGAGAGCGGTTCAACCTGCCCGAGGGCGTCTATCCCTATCACATGCTCGTCTGCGGCTATCCTGCCGACCACATCGCCGATCCCGAGCATCGCGATGCCCGCACCATTCCCCTCTCCGACTTCCTCCTCAAGTAGTTTTTGGCACATGCCCTAAAATCTACCTTTTACCGCGCACCCTTTCGCCGAGTTCTGCCCTATCGTACGCAGAG
>ENA-OPVT01002318-OPVT01002318.1-human-gut-metagenome-genome-assembly--contig:-NODE-2318-length-10343-cov-2.477644_pt1 | contig 10343 bp, 8 predicted proteins | sample MGYA00241499_ERZ501990 | MGnify/ENA primary metagenome ERZ501990 (study PRJEB25962, sample SAMEA2042104) | human gut metagenome | biome: human gut; feature: human-associated habitat; material: faeces...
CAGTAGGGGGATGCAACAGCCGTTACCGTATAGAGGCGAGCGGACGGTATGATGCAGGCATGGCTGTCAGGCGCGGATATGATGACCGTGGGGTGTGGCCTACGTCCGTAGCCGGATATTATATGGTATATGGCAGGAAGTCTCCGTGGAAGATGGCGATAGGGGATTACGCCCTGCGCTTCGGGCAGGGACTAGCGCTGTGGAACGGATTCAGCATGACCGGAGTGCAGAATGTCCAGTCATTCTGGAAACGTCCTGCCGGACTGTCCCCGTCGAGAGCATTGTCACCCTCCTCGAGGCTCAGGGGCATTGCCGCGGAAGTGGATATCGGCAAGTTCGTCGTGACCGTTTTTTCTGCGTCCGGGTGGCTGGCGGAACAGGATTTTTCAGGTGTTTCTGGGAAGAACCGGGGCTGGGATGTGCTTTCAGGAGGCAATGTGGCCTGGCGTTCCAGTCACGGCCAGGTCTCGGCTACTGCTTACTGCAAGATCGGAAAAATGCCGGCCAAGACCACCGGGAACGGGTTCGCCATAGGGAAATCAGCTTTTTTGTCTCTTTCCAAAGTCTCTGTCGATGCACGGTTCTGTCTGAAGGGAACTGAACTGTTCGCGGAGGCCGCATATGATATATGTGCAGTGAAACCTGCATTGACAGGAGGCGCGATGATTCCTGTCGGTGACAATTGGAATTTGGCGTCTTCCCTTAGATATATCCCCGATGGCTATGACATGGCCTTCTGTGCGCCTGTGAGGACATGGTCAGGCAAAAAAGGAGAAGTCGGGGCATCCTCGGGAGTGAGTTTCAGGGAAATGGGGCTGACTGTGGATTTCGGGATGCGCCCGGACGGAGGCGACAGGCAGTGGAAGGCTCTGCTGTATGTGCCGTGCAAGGCGGGTGATAATGTCTCTATGGTGTTCAGGCTACAGGAACGTCTGAGAAATTACGGGCTGAAAAACAGGACAGATTTTAGAGGTGACCTGAACTGGAAATACGGCTTGTTCGGTACCGCGTTCCGACTCAATGTGCTGAAAGGCAGGAAGATGGCGGGACTGCTGTATATGGAGGAAGCGTATTATGGAAGAATCGGTGCGGTGTTCTTGCGTGGCACTGCGTTCATTGCGGACAACTGGGATGACCGGATATATTGCTACGAGAGAGATGCGCCAGGCTCGTTCAATGTCCCTGCGTATTACGGCAGTGGCTATGCGCTGTCGCTTGTGGCGCGGATGAAATGGCGTTTCCGCAGATCGGCTTTCAAGTCATATCTGCGGGCCGGATGGTCTTCCACACCGTGGAGTGATCCGGGCATGAAAAATTTCCGCCAGTCGAAGGCGGAAGTGAGAGTGCAGCTGATGTATGATTTCTAGTACTCTTTCAGGTAGCGCTGATGGGTAGGCAGAATTTGTCTGTACATTTCCAGCGTGCCTGCAGGAACGAATATCTTTTTCAGCTTCCTGCAGCCGAAGAAAGCATCTTCTCCGATGGCAACCAGACCTGCTGGCAGGGTGATTTCCTTGAGTGATTCGCAGAAGCTGAACGCCTCGGAACCGATGACTTTAAGTCCCTTGTTCAGACGCACTTTTTCAAGTGAAAAACATTCGAAGAAGGCACGTTCTCCGATACTTGTCAGGTTTGCCGGAAATGCGGCGCTACGGAGCTCCCAGCAGCCGTAGAAGGCATTGTCACGGATGGTGAGCAGTGATTTCGGGAACTTTATGCTCGTAATCCACCCGCATTCCTTGAATGCGCCTGCTCCGATATGCTCGACGCTTGGCGGAAGGGTTATCTTGTCCAAAAACGAAACGCGGTCTTCTTCCGGGATGTCGCTGCCCAAGTGGTAGTCCTCAGCCATGTAGTCCTGAAATGAAAAGACATTGTCGCATATGATCTGCACCCCGTCTCTGACTGTCACTTCGTCCGGGAAGTTCTCCGCGTCCAGAAGTTTGCGGCCGTCAGCACTGTAACTGCAGTTGAATTCACTGTCCCAGTCATCTGTGGCGAGGTCCTCCGCAGTCGCTTCCGTGCTGACTGCCAATGCTTTCAGAACCTCTTCCGGAAATATGTTTCTTTCGTCTTCTGTCATATGTTTGGGCGGCATACTTTTTAAAAGAAGCTGTTGGCAGCTTTTATCGTTTGCCAATCGCAAATGTAGTGAAATAAATTGCTAAATTCGCACTGCAATGCCAGATTTGGATAAAATATATGTCTCGGTCATACTTCCTCTCCGGTTGGAGTGGGAGCCCGTCTATCGTGTCCCTGAAGAGATTGCCGGAAGCGGTTCTGTCAATGTCGGGGACAGGGTGACAGTGCGTTTTGCGGCACGTCTGTATTCCGGCGTGGTCAGCGCTGTGAATGTGACTCCGGCCGCTCATATAAAGAAAGTGTTTCCGATAGTGTCCCTGGACAAGAATCTGGACCCCGTTTCTGTCAATGAACTGAAACTCTGGAGGTTTGTCGCTGATTATTATCTCTGCTCGGTCGGTGAGGTTTTCAAGGCGGCCTATCCTGCATTGAAAATCAACTTGGAAGAGTCCAGGGCAAGGGCTGCAGAGCGACGTCAGAGAAGCATTGACAAGAAAAAAGAAGCGCTGAAAGCACGCAGGGCGAAGCTGGAGGCGAGTCTGGAGCAGCGTCTTGCGAGGGCTGAGACTGAAACCGGGCCGAAGGCGAAAGAGCGTCTGGAGGCTTCGGTGCAGCAGCTGCGGGAGAGGATAGCGGCATTGACAGAGGCTGTTTCTTCATTGGAAAGCATCGGGACTCAGGTCGAGGCTGACGTTGAGGCTCCCGTTTCATCCGGCTTTTCGCTGAGCGCGGCACAGAAAGAGGCGTTGACGAGTATCCGGGACGGCTTTTCTTCCGGAAAGCCTGTGCTGCTGGATGGAGTCACGGGGTCCGGCAAGACGGAAATCTACATTTCACTTGCCCTGGATGCGATTTCGAAGGGCAGGAATGTGCTGTATATGGTGCCGGAAATCGCAGTGAGCCGACAGCTGGAAGAGCGTCTGAAACGCATTTTCGGAGATATGCTCCTGACGTTCCACTCCAAGGAGAGCTCCGCGTCTCGAGTGAATGTGGCCGAGGCGATGAAAAGCCGGCAATATGTGGTGCTCGGAACCCGCTCGTCGATATTTCTGCCGCACCATGATCTTGGAGTTGTGATAGTGGATGAGGAACACGATTCCTCTTATAAACAGGACGCGCCTGCTCCGCGTTATAATGGACGTGACACTGCATTGATGCTGGCCAAGCTGAACCGTGCTGACGTGGTCTTGGGCTCGGCGACGCCTTCGTTGGAGTCTCTCTATAACTGCAAAACCGGGAAAATGGCATATGTGAGGCTGTCTGAACGGTATTTCGGGGCGGAAGATTCTGATGTGGAAATCATTGATACGATTGCTGAACGCCGGAAACGGGGCATGAAAGGCAGTTTTTCCTACAAGCTCATAGAGCGGATAAATGAGGTGCTTTCTGATGGCGGCCAAATTCTGCTGCTGAGGGCACGCAGGGCATATTCGCCTGCTGTCCAATGTGTCAGCTGTGGTGATATTCCGAGATGTCCGCATTGCAATGTGCCGCTCAGCTACCATCGTCAGGAGGGGGTGCTGATGTGTCATTATTGCGGGTGGAGGACTCCGTTTGATGCCAAGTGCGGAAAGTGTGGCTGGGCATTGGAGCCGGTCGGCGCAGGAACTCAGAAAATAGAGGAGGAGGCGGCTGCATTGTTCCCGTCTGCAAGAATTGCCAGGCTGGACAGTGATACTGCATCTGCTGCAGGTCGGGAAAATGAGATTATCAGGGAGTTCTCCCGGAAGAAGATAGATATTCTTGTCGGCACTCAGATTATTGCCAAGGGGTTTGATTTCGACGGGTTGTCCATGGTGGCGGTCATCGGGGCGGATTCGCTTGTGGGACAGCAGGATTTCAGGGCGGACGAGCGTTCCGTGCAGCTTCTGGAACAGTTCAGAGGACGTTGCGGAAGGCGTGGAGAGAAGGGCCTTTTCGTGATACAGACTGCCCAGCCTTCCCATCCTGTCTATAGAGTCTTTGCCCGTTCAGATGAGAATGGCGTCGATGTCAAGTCGCTGATGGACAATATTCTGAATGAGCGTTTCCAGTTCGGTTATCCGCCGTTTTCGAGAATCGTGAAGATTATTGTCAAGGATACGGACGAGGAAAGACTGGACAGGATGTCGCTCGCATTGGCAGGAGCCTTGCGTTCCCGCTTCGGCGTACCTGTGGCAGGATTTGTGCAGGGGAGCAATGCCGGTATTACGGTTACCGGACCGTTTGCTCCGCCTGTGGACAAGCAGTCGGATTCCTTTATCCGTGATATCAGAATGAGTTTGAGGAAGGACAAGTCATTGGCTTCCAACAAGTCGGCATTGGCTTCGACGGTTTCCTCTTTCGAGGCGCAGTATTCGTATGCCGGTCATGTTGCGCTGGACGTCGATCCGCTGTAGAAGGGAAAAAGTTATCAACAGGTCGGCAGAGGAACGGAATAATTTACTAATTTTGTGAATTGTAGAACAATAACTCGATTTTCAATGGGAAAAGTCATTGCGATAGCTAATCAGAAAGGCGGCGTGGGAAAGACCACAACAGCGATCAACCTTGCCGCTTCATTGGCGGTTCTGGAAAAGAAGGTCCTCATCATCGACGCGGATCCTCAGGCCAACACTACATCCGGACTGAATTTTTCTCCGGAGGATGACCGCAAAAGGACATTGTACGAAGTGCTGATCGGCAAGATCAGTATTTCTGATGCATTGATACAAACGGAAATAGCAAATCTCCAGATGGTCCCTTCCCATATTAACCTTGTCGGTGTGGAAATCGAGCTTCTTGAGGCTGATGACCGCGAGTCCATCATGAAGAAGGCGATAGCGCCGGTCAAGAATGACTATGACTACATAATCATTGACTGTTCTCCTTCATTGGGCCTTATTACGGTGAATTCCCTGACTGCAGCGGATTCTGTGATTATTCCTGTGCAGCCGGAGTTCTTCGCGTTGGAGGGTCTGGGCAAACTGCTCCAGACTATCAGGCTCGTGCAGAACGGGGTGAATCCGAAATTGACCATCGAAGGCTTCGTGGTGACGATGTTCGACGGCAGGACCAAGGTCCATACGCAGGTGCTGAATCAGTTGAAGGAACATTTTACGGATATGGTGTTCGATACCATAATCCAGAGAAATATACGTCTGAGCGAGGCTCCGTCGCATGGAAAGCCGATTATCCTGTATGATGTGATGAGCAACGGCACGTCGAACTATTTGAATCTCGCGAAGGAAGTATTGGAGAAAAACGAAAAATCTATAGGCGATGAGCAGTAAACAGAGAGGTTTGGGAAAAGGCCTGAGCGCATTGCTCGGGGATGCCGGGAATCTGGATTCTCTCAGGAGTCCGGTAGGCTATGTGAACAAGGATGTCGTAGGTACTAAGGATCCGCAGGATACAGCGGACGTGTTGCGTATTCCGGTCAATATGATCGAACCGAATCCGTTCCAGCCTCGTATGTCTTTCGATCAGGATTCCCTTCAGGAACTTGCGGCTTCCATCAGGACTTTCGGTCTGATACAGCCGATAACGGTCAGGAAGAAATCCGCAGACAGATACCAGATCATAAGTGGTGAAAGGCGTTTCAAGGCCTGCCAGATTGCTGGTATGGACATGGTTCCTGCCTATATCCGCGATGCCAATGACCAAGGAATGCTGGAAATGGCGATTGTGGAGAATATCCAGAGGGAGAATCTCGACCCGATAGAGGTGGCGATGAGCTACCAGAGGCTTATAGACGAGTGCAGTCTTACTCAGGAGCAGATGGCTGACCGTGTCGGAAAGAAACGCGCATCGGTGACCAACTATCTGAGGTTGCTCAAGCTGCCTGCAAAGGTGCAGCACGACCTGAAGGTGGGGCTGTTGAGTGTCGGTCATGCCAAGGTGCTTCTCGGTCTGGATGATGTGGTCCTGCAGGAGAAGTTGTGCGATTTCGTGATCAAGAACAGCCTTTCAGTGCGTCAGCTCGAGGATAAGATCAAGGAGCTGCAGGCTCAGCAGCAGAATGAGGTCAAGCCTAAGAAGGAAGTGAATCTGCCTGATGAGTATTATCGGGTGCTTGAACATATCGGTAAGTTTTTCGACAAGAGCATCAGTCTGAAGAGGTCTGATTCGGGGAAAGGTACCATGACCATTCATTTCGATTCGGATGATGAAATCCGTCGTTTCCTCAAGGCTCTGGAAGATTCCAATATCTGATTCTGAACGGCCGATGTCAAGACGCATATTCCAGATATCATTATTGCTTGCAATTCTTTTCATTGCATTTCCTGACGGCGCCATGGCTCAGTTCCGTGAAGAGGCGTTCACTCAGAACTACAATGACCAGAATGATACGACCGCACGTGATTCTACGGATGCCGCCTTTACCTTCAAGGAGTTTTTCGGGGGTGTCTCGCATAAGCGTGACTGCCGTATAGGTGTGCTGTTTGCCGGTTCCACTGTCTTTGTGGGAACGCAGCAGATGTACAACAAGCAGTACTGGAAGTTGCCGGTCATCTACGGAGGCATGGCTGCGACTGCCGGCGCCGGCATATATTATCGCCATAAGTTCAACAAGGAGGGCGGCAATACGAACCGTACCGTCAGCAATTTGTGCTTTCTCGGCACTGGGCTGATATACTGGGGCGCGTTGCTCGACGGTGTATATAACTATAAGAAAGATACTTATCCTCAGGCCGGGAAGGCTACCCTGTATTCGGCGCTTCTTCCGGGACTCGGCCAGGCGTACAACGGGGAATACTGGAAGATTCCGATTTACTATACGGGCTTGATGTGCTCGGCGCATTTCCTGGTTACGAACAATACCAATTACCTGAGATACAAGAGGATATATAATCAGGCTACTGCGGTGAATTCCACGTATGACGGACCCGTCTCCGCTTCTACGGCGAAGTATTACCGCGATGTGTTCAGGCGCTACAGGGACTATTCCGTGGTGGCGCTGTTGGGCTTCTATCTTCTGCAGATCATTGATGCCAATGTCTTTGCATATATGCAGGACTTTGAGCTGAGTGATGATATTTCCATGAATGTGTCGCCTACGGTCATTTCTCCGGATATGGGTTATGCCATAAATACGGGAGGAGGTTCCGGTGGTATCGGTTCTTATTACGGTGGCGGCCCGAATGCATTCGGTTTGAGTGTGGGATTCAGGTTCTGATGTGGTTGATGTCTTTTATTCTTTAGATGAAAATGAAAATATATAAAGTTCTGATTGCCGCGTTGGCAGTGTTTTCGGTGTGTCTTGATGGGGATTTGAATGCTCAGGAGAGGTCCGGGCGAAAATTGTTCGGAAGGAAGAATCCCACGAAAAAGGAGCTGGTTCAGGAGAATCAGAGGATGAGGTCAATGATAGATTCTCTTATGCTGGAGCTGCAGGCGCTGGAGGATACGGCTTACGTGGAAGAGGAATATGTGGAAGAGGGCAAGTCCTATTCGTTGCTTGACGGCGTGGCTCCTGAGACTTATTCTCAAGAAGTTACGGACAGCCTCCTGAATATCTGGTATCTTCACAGGCAGGCCAAGAACTGTGTGGAAGGCGTCTTCGATATGGATTCTGTCCATTTTACTTCCAATGTCCCGGACAAGGTGCTGCTGGAGCGTCTCTCCAAGATGAATTCGTATATCACATTGCCTTTCAATGAGACTGTGAAGAACTACATGCTTCTCTATGCGGAGAAGATGCCGACCAAGATGGCCCACATGCTGGCTCTGGCAAGTTACTATTTCCCGATATTCGAGGAGACATTGTCCAGGTACGGGATGCCGGTTGAACTGAAATATATGGCGGTAATCGAGTCTGCGCTCAATCCTGTGGCGGTTTCAAGGGCCGGTGCGAAGGGTATGTGGCAGTTCATGTACACGACGGCAAGAAACTATGGTCTGGAGATAAATTCGTATGTAGACGAGCGTCTGGACCCGTTCAAGGCGGTGGATGCGGCTGCGAGGTATATGTATGATTCCTACAGGATATTCGGTGACTGGAATTTGGCCATTTCATCGTACAACTGCGGTGCGGGCAATGTGAACAAGGCGATAAAGCGTTGTGGCGGCAACAAGGATTTCTGGTCGGTGTATGAGTATCTTCCTCGTGAGACAAGGGGATATGTTCCGGCGTTCGTTGGCGCCATGTATGCGTTTACATATTACAAGGAGCATGGCATTACGCCTGACCCGGTGCAGATGCCGGCACATCTGGATACTTTCCAGATCAGCAGGATGCTTCATTTCCAGCAGATTCAGGACCTGACCGGCATTTCTGTCCAGGAACTCCGTGACCTGAATCCTCAGTATGTGCACGACATCATTCCTGGTAACCTGAAGACCTATATTCTCCGTCTGCCTTTCAAGTATTCGGGGAAGTTCATAGAGGTTGAGGATTCTGTATATACCCACAGGGCCAAGGAACTGTTCAATCCTGCTACGCTTCAGAATATCGCTTCTTCAAGTAACGGCAACCGCATTACATACAGGGTGAAGAGCGGTGACTATTTGGGCAGGATTGCTTCAAGATATCACGTTTCCGTAGCCCAGCTGAAGAGGTGGAACCATCTGAGGAGCAATAACCTGCGCGTCGGCCAGATTCTGGTGATTTACGGCAGGGGAGGCGGTCCTGTCTCAAATGCAGGTTCAGCGGCTGCGAAGTCGTCTGCCGGAACTTCATCTAAATCCGGTGCTGCCGGCACTGCGGCGAAGTCAGGCTCGGCTGGTGGTTCGGCTGCAGGCTCAGCGAAGTCCCGCTCTGCGGGGACCAAGGCCGCATCATCCGCTGCCGCTGCGGGCTCCTACACCATCTATACGGTGAAGGCCGGGGATACGCTCTACAGCATCGCCAAGGCATATCCTGGAGTGAGTGCGAACGACATTATGAAGTTCAATGGTATCTCGACCAATATCAGGCCAGGAATGAAGATAAAAATTCCTAAACTGTAGCGTCTGTGTATCTTCTTGCAGTTCAATGTTTTCAGTCTTGGATGTGAAAATATTGATGAAAAATAGGCCAAAAAGTGCAAAATAAATTTGCAGTGTAAGGAAAAATACCTATCTTTGTAATCCCAAACGAAACGAGCAGCGCTTCAGTTGCCGATTTCAGAAAGGAAAAATAATGGTGCCATAGCTCAGTTGGTAGAGCAAAGGACTGAAAATCCTTGTGTCCCTAGTTCGATTCTCGGTGGCACCACACGAAACCCTCGTAGATGCATTCTACGGGGGTTTGTTGTGGTTCGTCCAGCATGAGCATATTCTATTTTGTACGTTCCTCCGCTATTCCTGACAATCGTTGTCTCGCAGAATGGATTTCGTCCGTAAAATCCCGCCTTTTCACGGATGAGTAATTGATTTTAAGCAACTGTCCGAAAAATCCTCGCGAGACTGAAATACTCCGTACCCTATACAAGGCCAGAAGCGGATTTTCGATTCTCACTGAGGAATATTTGACTTTTCAGACAGTCTCCCCCACACAATCATGTACACCACCGCAAGCCTCGAATGGAAAGGCCAAACAATAACCATAACCCGCAACAACTATGAGTAAAAAATTCATTGAAACCGTTCTGCTCTACTTGGCTAATGAACGAAAAGTATTTTGGTCAGAAGCAGACTTCCAGTTCGCATTTGCTTGGAAACTAAAAGAAATGTTCGAAGACCGCAACCCGCAAAGTGCCATAAATGTTAGGCTTGAGCGAAGTGCTGATGCGCTTGAACAAAGGGATGATAAAAAGAAATCAGGAGATGCTTATATTGATATCAGGGTAGAGATTAACGAGAAAGTATATCCTATAGAGTTGAAATACAAGACAATCATATGCACTCTCAAAGATGGCGCTGATTTCCTGCTTGATAGCGACTGCAGTCTGAAACTAACACCAAGTCGAAGAAGTAGTCGCGGGATTGAGAGAGCTTCGCCACAGGTAATTTCCGGTAATCTCTGGTAACCTCTGGTAATTTCCGATAATTTCTGAACTAATGAGCATCCAGACAAGCCCGCGAATATTCACATAACAAACTGATATCCAATCGATTATGTCAAATTGAAGCAGAATGCAAATATGCTCATCCCCCTGTTTTTTTATGGGAGTGAGCATATTGATAAACAGGTTTTAATTCGTATAATAACTTATAATTCAATACGTTACAAGCATTTTTACTATATTGGCGATATGCTCATTGGTTCGATAAAACAATTGCAAGCACCTTACCTGAAAAGCTTTTTGCTTGCGCGTAGGAGCGAAAAATCATTCTCGCACACCTAAATTTCATTTCAATCAACGCAGGAAAGTCTCTGA
>ENA-OPVT01002326-OPVT01002326.1-human-gut-metagenome-genome-assembly--contig:-NODE-2326-length-10302-cov-2.215868_pt1 | contig 10302 bp, 12 predicted proteins | sample MGYA00241499_ERZ501990 | MGnify/ENA primary metagenome ERZ501990 (study PRJEB25962, sample SAMEA2042104) | human gut metagenome | biome: human gut; feature: human-associated habitat; material: faeces...
AAAATCCGCGGCTTTCAAATCATCAATAGTAACAAAAACGACATCAGCACACGCTCTTCCTGTCAGTGACATCATAGAAATAGGTGAATCTGGCAATGCCCTTGTTCACTGTTTCTTCTACCGTGACCTCGTCCACAGCGCCTGCGCCCAGGTCGAACATTCCGTAGCGGGCCACCAGATTTCCGTTTTCATCGAGGCCCTTGAACTGTATAAGCTGGTCGTGAGAGAAATCCATATCGTCTCTCATCCTTTTGTGAAAATCATATAAAGTCGTCGTTGACTTCAATTCGTAAACGCGGGCGAACCCTTTAATCCCCGGAAGGGATACACGATACCTGAGAATCATAAATGCTAGTCTAATAAAAATTGCTTCAACCGCCCCAAAGTTACAAAATATTTCCGTTCCGTTGCATAATAATCCGCTTTTAACTAAATTTGAGCCTATGGAAAAGAACATTGACCCTATCTGCGACACTTACAAGAGCATTGCGGCTCCTGCCGAAGGACTCTTCAAGGACAACGGCAGCAGGTTCATTGCATTGGCCTATCCTGTCGAGACGCTCGAGCAGATAAGGGAAATTGTCAGTTCTTTGAAAAAGGAGTATCACGATGCGCGGCATCATTGCTATGCCTATCGTCTTGGCTATAAGGGAGATGTGTTCCGGGCCAATGATGACGGCGAGCCTTCGTCTTCAGCGGGACGTCCGATTCTCGGGCAGATCGATTCCAATTGTTTGAGCGACATATTGATAGTGGTGGTGCGGTATTTCGGCGGCATCAAGCTCGGCATACCGGGACTGATACGCGCGTACAAGAGCTCATCTGCAGACGCATTGGCCCATGCCGAGATCATAACCAAAACAGCGACAAGGCATTACAGGCTTTCGTTCGGCTATATGGAGATGAACGGGGTGATGAAGATAGTGAAGGATATGGGGCTTGAGCAGAGCAGCCAGGCTTTCGGCAATGAATGCGGCATTGACCTGAAAGTGCGTCTTTCCGCGGTGGATGATTTCGAGAAGCGAGTAGGGAACGTGGAGGGCTGCAGGATGGAAATTTTGGAGTGACCAGACACTCTTCATATAAGAACTTAATAATGCGGCTTTTCTGGTGCGGCCGTCTGAAATGATTGTGCATTATGCCTAAAAGTCTGATTTCAATCGGCGATTTCTCCAAGGATGAGATTCTCCACATCCTGGACGTCGCCAAGGAATTTGAAAAGAACAGAGAGCAGAACTTCCTCGCGGGAAAAGTCATTGCCTGTCTGTTCTTCGAACCGTCCACAAGAACGAGGCTCTCATTTGAAGCAGCGGTAAACCGCCTGGGAGCCAGAGTCATAGGTTTTCCTGATTCCAGAAATACCAGCGTTTCCAAAGGTGAAACTCTCGAAGACACCATCAAGATCGTCTCCAATTATGTGGATATGATCGTGATGCGTCATCCGATGGAGGGAGCCGCCGAAATCGCTGCCAAGGTGTCTCCGGTGCCTGTTGTCAATGCTGGTGACGGTTCCAACCAGCATCCTACCCAGACGCTTCTGGACATGTATTCGATAATGCAGACTCAGGGCAGGCTCGACGGTCTTACCATAAATATGGTAGGTGACCTGAAATACGGCCGTACCGTCCATTCGCTCTCAGAGGCCATGTCTGATTTCTCTCCGAAGTATGTGTTCACCGCCCCGGATGATCTCAAGATGCCATCCAAATATCTGAAATACCTGGACAGCAAGCATATACCTTACGAGGAGACCGCTTCATTGGAAGAACACCTGAATGACTGCGACATTCTCTATATGACCAGGGTGCAGCAGGAGCGCTTCCCGAGCAAGGAGGATTATGACAAGGTGAAGGACGTCTATGAACTTCACGCTTCCATGCTTTCCGGCGTGAAACCGAACATGAAGATTCTCCATCCGCTTCCGAGAATCACGGAAATCGCTACCGATGTGGATGATACGCCTTACGCATATTATTTCCAGCAGGCGAGAAACGGTATGTATGTCAGGATGGCTGTAATTTCATATCTTCTCGGTTACAGGTAGAATTCTTAAGAAAATGAAGTATTTTGTTGGAAAATAATAAATAATCATTACCTTTACAACGATTTATATTTCAAATATGAATCGTTGTTATATTTTTAAAAAAACACGCAAAACTATGTCAGACGTACACGTTTTCAATGCAGGCCCCTGCCTCCTCCCCCAGCAGGCTATTGACAACTCAATAGAAGCCCTGAAGAATTTCAAGAATACCGGTATTTCAGTATTGTCAGTCTCTCACAGATCCAAGGAGTGGGGAGAGGTGATGGATGAAGTCCGCGCGAACTGGAAAGAACTTCTCCACATCCCCGATACCCACGAGGTAGTGTTCCTCGGCGGCGGCGCGAGCCTCCAGTTCCTGTATGTTGCCATGAACTTCCTTGAGAACAAGGCGGCCTACCTAGACACTGGCGTCTGGGCCCACAAGGCATTGCAGCAGGCGCAGGGCCTGGGAAATGCTTATGCATTGGCCTGCTCTTCAGACAAGAACTACTCCTATATCCCTAAGGGCTATGTGATACCTGAGGACATCGACTATTTCCATATCACCACGAACAATACCATCTACGGAACCGAGATAAAGGAGGACATTGACTGTCCTGTACCTCTCATTGCGGACATGTCGTCAGACATCATGAGCCGTCCGGTGGACGTGAGCAAATATGCGATGATCTATGGCGGTGCGCAGAAGAACGTCGGCCCTGCAGGCGTAGTATTCGCCATCATCCGCAAGGACGCGCTCGGAAAAGTCAGCAGATATATCCCGACAATGCTCGACTACCGCACCCATATCGACAAGGAGTCAATGTTCAATACACCTCCTGTGTTCTCGATTTTCGTGATGAACGAGACGCTCAAGTGGGTCAAGGACATGGGCGGCGTGGAAGCCATTCACAAGCTGGACGTCGAGAAAGCGGACATCCTGTACAAGGAGATTGACCGAAATGCTCTCTTTACCGGAACAGCGGCTGTCGAAGACCGTTCCATCATGAACGTATGCTTCGTCATGGCTCCGGGATATGAGGCGCTCCAGGACGAGTTCCTTTCGTTCGCGAAAGGTCAGGGAATGGTCGGTCTCAAGGGCCATCGTTCTGTAGGCGGCTTCAGGGCATCCATATACAATGCCTGCACGAAGGAAGATGTGCTCGCGCTCACAGCCTGCATGAAAGAATTCGAGTCAATGAAAAAATAACGTCCTGATACAATGAAAGTACTTGTTGCTACACAGAAGCCTTTTGCTCCGGCGGCAGTGAAAGGCATTGAGGAAATCCTCGTTAAAGCCGGCCATACGGTAACGGTTTTGGAGAAATATGCTGACGAAGGAGAACTGATTGCAGCTGTTTCTGATGTTGATGCCATGATCGTACGTTCTGACAAGGTTACTCCTAAAGTTCTTGCGGCTGCAGGAAATCTGAAAATCGTGGTTCGTGCAGGAGCCGGATTCGACAACATTGACCTTGCGGAGTCCAAGGCCCGCGGTGTCATCGTCGAGAATACTCCCGGTCAGAACTCGAATGCGGTGGCTGAGCTGGCGATCGCCATGATGATTTACATGAGCCGTAACCAGTTTACTCCGACGGCAGGTTCAGAGATTTCAGGCAAGAGGCTTGGTATCCAGGCATTCGGCAATGTCGGCCGTCTGGTCGGCAGGAAAGCTGAGGCATTGGGCATGACGGTATTGGCTACGGACCCGTTCGTGCCAGCTGAGAAAATCGCCGAGGCCGGCGCGAAACCGGTCGCTACGGTCAAGGAACTTTATGCTGAGTCCGATTTCGTTTCCATACATATCCCTGCTACCCCTGAGACCATCGGCTCCATCGGATATGACCTGATCACATCGATGCCGAAAGGCGCTGTCCTGGTCAATACAGCCCGCAAGGAAGTGATAGACGAGGCCGGTCTCGAGAAGGCATTGGAAGACAGGCCGGACCTCAAATATGTGACGGACGTGGCTCCGGACAATCTCGCTGTCCTCAAGGAGAAATTCGGGCTCAGAGTATTTGCCACACCTAAGAAGATGGGAGCGCAGACCGCTGAGGCCAATATGAATGCAGGCCTTGCTGCCGCATGGCAGATTGTAGCTTATTTTGCTGAAGGATGCACCCGCTTCCAGGTAAACAAATAGATTCGATTATGGTAAGAGTGAAACCGTTTGCGGCGATAAGGCCGCCAAAAGATATTGTGACAGAGGTGGCTGCACCTCCTTATGATGTGCTCAACTCTGTGGAGGCCAAGAAGATGGCCGGTGAGAAGTCATTGCTCCACATCACCAAGCCGGAGATAGATTTCGACCCGATTCTGCCGGATCATGATGACAAGGTCTATGACAGGGCCGTGAAGAATTTCGCCCAGTGGCAGAAGAACGGCTGGCTGGTGCAGGACAAGAAGCCTTGCTACTATGTCTATGCACAGACTATGGAAGGACGCACCCAGTACGGACTGGTGCTCTGCGCCCATACCGATGACTATGCTGAGGGCAAGATCAAGAAGCACGAACTTACCCGCAAGGACAAGGAAGATGACCGTATGGTCCACGTGAAAATCCAGAATGCCAACATCGAACCGGTATTTTTCGCCTATAAGGATAACTCTCAGCTGAATGAGATCGTCTCCAGGACAGTGGCAGCTGCTCCTGAGTATTCGTTTACCGACGAGAACGGCTTCGGTCATTCGTTCTGGGTGATCGACGACGACGCTACGATAGAGAAGATTACCGATATTTTCACGAACAAGGTCAATGCTTTCTATGTGGCTGACGGTCACCACCGTACGGCTGCCGCTGCCAGAGTCGGCGCAGAGAAGCGTTCGGGCAATGCCGCCCATACAGGCGACGAGGAATACAACTATTTCATGGCTGTATGCTTCCCTGAAACCCAGCTGAAAATCATTGACTACAACAGAGTCGTGAAGGACTTGAACGGTCTGACTCCGGAGCAGTTCATGACGGCGCTGGAGGAGGATTTCACTGTCACTCCATATGAAGGAGAAGGGGAGTGCCATCCGTCCCATCTGCACAATTTCTCGATGTATCTCGGCGGCAAGTGGTATTCCATGGAGACCAAGCCGGGCCGTTATGATGACAATGACCCTATAGGTGTCCTCGATGTTACCATCCTTTCAAACCTTGTTCTCGACAAGATATTGGGCATCAAGGATCTGAGGACCGACAAGAGAATCGATTTCGTGGGCGGTATTCGTGGACTCGGAGAACTCTCGCGTCGTGTGGACAGCGGTGAGATGAAGGTTGCCTTCGCTCTCTATCCTGTTTCCATGAAACAGCTTACCGACATTGCGGACAGCGGCAACATCATGCCTCCTAAGACCACCTGGTTCGAGCCTAAGCTCCGTTCAGGACTGGCTATCCATAAACTGGACTGATGCCGCTTAAGGCAAAGCAATAAAAAAAACAGGGCGATGTGGAATCGTCCTGTTTTTTATTGCGTCAATCTTGAATCAGAATGGCAAGTCGTCGCCTGGCATATCGTCTGCGGTGAGTTCCGGAGCCGGTGAAGGCAGCGGTTCGGATGGTGCCGGAGCAGGGCCGTAAGCCTGTCCGCCTGCAGCGGCTGAAGATGTGATTCTCCACGCGCGCAAGTCAGTGTACCACTTTCCGTTGTACTCTCTGCTTGAGATATTGAAGCTAACACGGATCTTCTCACCGAGACGGAACGAGCCGAGTTCCTTTACCTTGTCAGCGCCCCATACATTGAAGCAGACCTTGGTCGGGAAATTGCCGTCCTGGTACTCGATTACGAATTCCTGTTTCGCCCAGTCGCCTCTGGCGGATTTGCCGGACTGAACCGCAAGCTTGGTAATAAGTGTTCCTTCAAGTTCCATTATTTTGCCTCTTCTTCAGTAGCAGCGACTTTGTTAACCTTTACAAGCTCAATATCGAAGATCAATGTGCTGTTAGGCTCGATTCTGCTCTGTCCGTTCTCGCCATATCCGAGTTCTGAAGGTACGAAGAGTTTGATCTTGCCGCCTTCGCCGATGAGCTGGAGACCTTCTGTCCATCCCTTGATGACACGGTTGAGAAGCATTCTCACGCCCTCGTCGTTCTTAGGAGACTCGTCGAATACTGTACCGTCAGTAAGAGTACCCTTGTAGTGTACGAATACTGTGTCTGCAGCAGCAGGCTTAACGTCGTTACCCGGCTCTGTGATGATGTACTGGAGACCGCTCTCGGTAACCTGTACGCCTTCAGCCTTTGCGTTCTTTGCGAGGAACTCTGTCTCTTTCTGCTTGTTGGTAGCTGCAACATAAGCGCGTCTCTTGGAGAGGAACTCATTGAACACGTCGTTCAACAGCTCAGGATCGATCTTGAACTGCTTTGCGTAAGCAGAGTCACGAGGCTCGCCCTTTGCATTGATGAAATCCTCGATACCTTTTCTCATGAGCTTGTAGTTGAGCTCGTCACCGAAGTTGTAACCTTTGATGAAGTAACCGAAGTTGATACCCATGAGGTAGCTGACAGAGTCAACCTCTGACCTGCTTGGCTTCAGGGACTTAGGATCTACCGGTTTAACTGTTTTGGTGGAGTCGGCACCGTCAATGGCTGCTTTGTTGCCGCCGTTTGATGTGCAAGATACTGCAAGCGCTACAATGAGTGATGCTGCGATGAATTTTAATGTTTTCATTTTAGTATAATTATTAAATATCTTTTTCCGCTTCTTCAGCAGCCGCAAATATCGTAATTTTATTTGAAAGTCAGAAATTTAATGCTAAATTTGGTTAAATGATTTTTTGCCTATGGGAATTGACTCAGAGCTCATCCACGCTAAACTGAAAGAGTTTTTCGGGTTCTCTTCATTCAAAGGGGAACAGGAACAGATTATATCCAACCTGCTGCAAGGCAATGATTCATTTGTGATTATGCCGACAGGTGGAGGAAAGTCATTGTGCTACCAGCTGCCTGCTCTTCTGATGGAAGGCACTGCCATCGTGATTTCCCCGCTGATCGCATTGATGAAAAACCAGGTGGACGCCATCCGCGGTTTCGTGGCGGGAAATGAAGGCATTGCACATTTCCTCAACTCTTCATTGACAAAAGCCCAGATTGCGGAGGTTACGGAGGATCTTACTTCCGGAGTGACCAAGCTGCTGTATGTGGCGCCGGAGAGTCTTACGAAGGAGGAGAACATCGCGATCCTGAGGCAGATCCGCATATCTTTCTTCGCCGTGGACGAGGCGCACTGCATTTCCGACTGGGGACATGACTTCAGACCTGAGTACAGGAAGATCCGTCCTATCGTGGACGAGATCGGCAGGGCCCCGATCATTGCATTGACGGCGTGTCTCATCGTCCAGTCCGAAGGTTCAGAACGACATCCTGAAGAACCTGGGGATTATGGACGCGCATGTGTTCAAGTCCTCGTTCAACAGGCCGAATCTCTACTATGAAGTACGCGACAAGATAGACCAGGACAAGGATATCATCAAGTATATCAAGCAGCATCCCGGAAAGTCGGGCATCATATATTGTCTGAGCCGCAAGAAGGTGGAGGAACTGGCCCAGGTGCTTGTGATCAATGGTATCCGTGCCGTGCCTTACCACGCCGGCCTGGATGCGAAAGTGAGGGCTGAGAACCAGGACAAGTTCCTGATGGAGGAAGTGGACGTGATTGTGGCCACCATCGCATTCGGAATGGGTATCGACAAGCCTGATGTGCGGTTCGTCATCCATTACGACGTGCCGAGAAGCCTGGAAGGGTATTATCAGGAGACCGGAAGGGCCGGCAGAGACGGTCGGGAAGGTGTCTGCATAGCATATTACAGTTATAAGGATATCCGCAAGCTGGACAAGTTCCTGATGAGCAAACCGGTGTCCGAGCAGGAAATCGGACGTCAGCTGCTCATGGAAATCGAGGCCTATGCGGAGTCGGGTGACTGCCGCAGGAAGCTGCTGCTGAGCTATTTCGGTGAAGATTATACTCAGGACAACTGTGGTGCTTGTGACAACTGTCTGTCGCCTAAGCCGCGTTTCGATGCGAGAAAGGAGATGGCGATGGTCATCCGCCTGGTAAACTCTCTGCCTGAGCATTTCAAGGTGGAACATCTTGCCAATGTGCTGACCGGCATTGCTACGGCGATGATAAAGTCGTACAATCATGACAAGCTTCCGATGTTCGGCGCCGGGTCGGACCATCCTGTAAGATTCTGGGAAATGGTTATCCATCAGGGGATTATAAGGCATTTCCTGAAAAGGAACATTGACTCGTACGGGCTTGTTTCCGTGACTGACGAGGGCCTGGCATTCGCTGCCGCGCCGACAGAACTGATGTTGGCAGCCGACCGCAGCTTTTCCGAGGGCAATGCAGATGATGACGACGACGACGACGCTCCTGTTCAAATATTCAGTCGGCAAAGGCGTCCGGCGGAGGCGATATGCAGCTTCTGTCAATGTTGAAGGACCTCAGGCGTGACGAGGGCAAGAGGCTCCATCTTCAGCCTTGGATAATCTTCAGCGATTCGTCCCTGGAAGACATGTCCATAATGTATCCTGAGACGTTTGACGAGCTCATCAAGTGCCAGGGTGTCGGCGAGGGCAAGGCGAAGAAATACGGAAAGCCGTTCCTCGAGCTGATTACCAGATATGTTGAGGACAATGAGATTTCCCGTCCGGATGATTTTCTGGTAAGGTCGATGCCGAACAAGTCTTCGGACAAGATATTCATCATCCAGAGCGTGGACAGGCGTATGGCATTGGAAGATATTGCGGAAGCCCGCAATATGGAGATGTCTGATCTGCTTTCCGCCATGGAGGGCATCGTGGAGTCCGGCACGAAGCTGAATCTGGATTACTATATCGACAACAATCTGGATGCGGACGTGGCCGACGAACTGTACGAATGGTTCAGGACTGAAGCCGAGTCCGACTCGCTCGAGGATGCCATCGACGCTCTTGCCGGCGACTATGAAGAGATGGAAATCAGGCTGGTGCGTATGAAATTCCTCTCCGAGGTGGCGAATTGAAACCGGCGGATCGAGCCTGCTCCTTTCGTCTTTTCCGCATTTGCGGGCTCTGAGTACCCGCTCGAGAGCCTCGCTGCGCTTTCACGGCTTATGGCCTACTCATTGGGCAGCATCACGAGCTTGCGCTTCTCGTAATGTGCAAGGTAGCGGAATCCGCAGCTTTTCAGAATATGTGCGAACCTGTCGAAATGCAGGCCCACGTTCCCGGCATCGTGTGAATCGGAGCCGAGACTGACTATCTCACCTCCAAATTCACGGTACCTGCGCAGGATGTTCTCGTCCAGAACTGGTGTCCTGCCTTTCAGCTCCTGATACGTCTTGGTGTTGATTTCCAATGCCTTGCCATTCTCAGCAAGGAATCTGAGCATCTCGTCCAGCACGTCCGGGAAATCTTTGTACAGGATGCTGGCCTCGGGATACGGGGCATATCTGGTGACATAGTCATAGTGCCCCATTATGTCGAAGCGGTCCCCGAGCCAGACGATTTCTTCGTACAATGTCTCGAGATAGTGCCTGTATGCCGTCTTCCAGTCCTTGCCTTCATAGTAGCCGCCCCAGAACGGGTCAGTATCGTCGAGATAATGCACTGAGGCAATGACCTCGTCGAAACTGTGCTCCTCCAGATGCCTGGCGATTTTCTCCCGCTCGCTTTTCTGGACGCCTATCTCTATGCCTTTGAACACTTTGAAGCCTGTCGGAATTGCGACATCTCCGCTTCCGGGAGCCGCAGCTTTTGCCGGTCCGCCGCAGCCCGGTATTTCTCCGGAATGGACAAGATCATTGACCCTGTCTATTTCGGCATCACGCGCGTCCACGTCGAAGACTTCGGAGACGTACGACTCGTAGTTGGCCTTCATCGGCGGCACATAGAAGTCGCAGTGGTCGGTGAAGCAGATGCCGCCCAGCCCTTTCCAGATGGCCCTGCATGCGGTTGCTTCCACGCTTGTGCGTTTCCCGTCGAAGGAAAACTGGCTGTGATTGTGATTGTCGAAAAGCATTGACCTGACTCCTAACTAAGTCCGTCTATGGCACCGTCCTTCACGTCAATCCTGAGAGCCTGCGGCGATTTCGGCAGACCCGGCATGCGGATGATGTCTCCTGCGATGGCCACTATCATCTCTGCCCCGGCATTGATGACAACGTCCTTGATGTCGAACTCGAATCCTTCCGGCGCTCCGTAAAGTTTAGGGTCCTGTGAGAATGAATACTGCGTCTTGGCGATGCAGACAGGGAATTTCGCGTACTCGGTTCCCTCGATTTTCGCGAGCATCTTGCGGGCTTCCGGACTG